>Ga0315298_1011810_pt1 | contig 10168 bp, 9 predicted proteins | sample WHS_1_MG_FD_203077 | JGI IMG/M metagenome (GOLD analysis project Ga0315298, IMG submission 203077) | Extremophilic microbial mat communities from Washburn Hot Springs, YNP, Wyoming, USA - WHS_1_MG | ecosystem: Environmental > Aquatic > Thermal springs > Hot (42-90C) | place: USA: Wyoming...
GATACCCCGGGCGGCCATGCGGGCCAGGGTTTCTTCGCCGGCAAAATAGCCGTGTTCAATGGAATCCACGCCGGCTTCCACGGCCAGCCGCACCGCCCCGTCGCCGCTGGCGTGGGCCATCACCCTCAGGCCGTGGTGGCGGGCGCGCCGGACGATGCGGGCCAGTTCCCCGGCGCTGAACTGGACGCCGCCCACCCGGCGGTAGGTCTGGAAACTGACGATTCCCGAGACCAGCACCTTGATCTGATCCACCGGCAGCGCGGCCAGATGATCCACGGCCGCTTCCAGTTCCGCCGGGGTCAGTCCCGGACCGAGAAACGAGCCGTATTCCCCCTGCCGGCGGATGGCCCGACCGCAAGCGAGCACCAGCGGTCGCGGCGGATCGGCGGCGGACATTTCACCGCGGCAGGCCAGAGCGGCGCCGGCCAGATCGCCTCCGTCCCGCACGGCGACAATGCCCCGCGCCAGGGTTTCCTCAAGGTCGGCGGCGATTCTTTGCCGCATACCCTCCCGATCATCCCACTGCCGCCGGGAAGCGGCAAAATCCCGTCCGTCCAGGGCCAGGTGCACGTGGCAGTCAATCATCCCGGGCATGATGGTACAGCCGGGCAGTTCCAGCACCGGCGCTTTGCCCCGTGCCTCTTCCCCCGCCAGGAGCGCTTTTTCCCGCACGGCGGGAGCGCCGGTGATGATTCCGGCCACCCGGCCGCCCGCCAGGCGGATGAGCACCTTTTTCTCCGGCGGCGCCGGGGTGCCCCGCCAGAGGCGATCCGCGCTGATGAATATGTCTTGTCCCGGATTGAGCCTGATTACCGGCATATTCCTTCTCCTCAACAATTGTGTTTGGAAAACTGGCCGCCCGTGAGAAAACCGGCGGCCGCATCCCGTCCTCAAAGCGGCGGCCCGCCGCGGCATGAATCCGGCGGCGCCGCATGACGCGCGCCGCCCCTGTGTGCCCGGGGAATTGTCGCCCCGGATGTCGGTCGGCATTGTGCGGCGCGCTGTGCGCGCGGCCGGTTCGTGCGCCGTGTTTCGTTTCCGGCCCCGCCCGTTTCTGCCGGCGGGACACCCCCGTGTAGGAAGCGCGGCATCCCTTCGCGCCGGACGGCGGTAAATAAGTTTTCGGCGGGCGGCGTCCGATCCCTGCCGGCGGTAATTTTATATTGTCCGCCCCGCGGATTTGTGATAGAATAACGGCATCAGGATGGTATCCGCGCGGAACCATACCGGTTGATTCCCGTGCACAAAAGCAAAAGGTATTTTTTGTACCGCTTGGAGCCGGAACGGACCGAGACGGGGGTTGGGGAAAGATAAAGCCTTCCGGAATGCGGGGGGCTTTTGTTTTTGCCGCGCTTTTTTAAAAAATTCTGGAAAGGGAGGGGCGGCCGATGCACAGACCTTCCTTCGCCGTGGTGGGATGCGGCCGGGTGGGCGGCGCCCTGGGGCAGCTTTTAAAGGAACGCGGTTATCCGGCGGCGGCGGTGGCCAGCAGAACGCCGGCCTCGGCGGAAAAACTGGGCCGCGCCCTGGGGTGCCCGGCGTTACCCGCCGGGGAAGCGGTCCGGAAGGCCGGGCTGGTCTTCATAACCACGCCGGACCGGGAGATAGCGCCCGTTTCAGCGGCCCTGGCCGCGCAGGGCGCGTTCCGCCCCGGTCAGGTGGTGGCCCACACCAGCGGCGCACACGGGGCGGATGAATTAAAAGGGGTACGGGAGGCGGGCGCGCTGGCCGTATCCATCCATCCCCTGCAGTCCTTCGCCGATGTGGAGGGGGCGAAGCAGAGCCTGCCCGGCTCCTGGTTCGCCCTGGAAGGCGATGCCGGGGCCATGCCCCTGGCCCGGCAGGTGGTGGCCGATTTAAACGGTCATGCCTTCACCATCAATGCGGCGGACAAACCTCTTTATCATGCGGCGGCCTGCATCGCTTCCAACTACCTGGTTTCCCTGATGCATCTGGCCACCGGTTTATACGGCCGTTTCGGGCTTTCCCGGGCGGAAGCCTTTCAGGCGCTGCTGCCCCTGGTGCAGGGCACGGTGAACAACATCGCCCGGGTCGGGCCGGTTGCGGCGCTCACCGGTCCGATCGCCCGGGGCGATTCGTCCACCGTGGCCGGACATCTGCCGGCCCTGGAGCGGGCGGGGGCGGCGGAGGCCTTTCTTTACCGGGTGCTGGGGCTTTATACGGTGAAAGTGGCGCTGGAAAAGGGCGGTATCAACCGGCGGCAGGCTGAAGAGATGGAGGCGCTTCTGGGCGAAGCGCCGGAAATAACGAAGGAGGTAAAGGCAAATGGCGAATGAACAGGTGACCACGGCTTATTTCAGGGCGGCCAAAAAGGAAGGCCGGCGCATTACCATGCTCACCGCATATGATTACCCCATGGCCAGAATGATTGACGAAGCCGGCATTGATTCCATTCTGGTCGGTGATTCGCTGGGCAACGTGGTGCTGGGCTACGATTCGACCATTCCGGTGACCATGGACGACATGATCCACCATATCAAGGCCGTCACCCGCGCCGTCAAACGGGCCATGGTGGTGGGCGACCTGCCCTTTTTGTCCTACCACCTGTCCCGGGAGGAAAGTGTGCGCAATGCCGGGCGCATTCTGCAGGAAGGCGGCGCCCGGGCGGTCAAGCTGGAAGGCGGCCGGGAGGTGGCGGAGGCCATCCGCGCCATGGTGGCGGCCGGCATTCCGGTGATGGGGCACCTGGGACTCACCCCCCAGTCCGTTAATCAGATGGGCGGGTACCGGGTGCAGGGCCGGGATGAAGCCGCCGCGCGCAGGTTGATTGAGGACGCCCTGGCCATCCAGGAAGCGGGAGTGTTTGCCGTTGTGCTGGAATGCGTCCCCGTGCCCCTGGCCAAACTGCTCACGGAAAAACTGGAGGTGCCCACCATCGGTATCGGCGCCGGTCCTTACTGCGACGGTCAGGTGCTGGTCACCCATGACATGCTGGGCATGTACGGCGGTTTCTCGCCGAAATTCGCCAAACGGTACGTTCAACTGCACGAGGACATCTCCCGGGCGCTCAGGGCATACCGGGAGGAAGTGCAAGAGGGCGGTTTCCCCGGTCCGGAACACGGCTTCGAGATGGCGGAAGACGTGCTGGCCCGGCTGCGTTAACATTATACGGGGAGTGTCCGAAAGTGCAAATTTGTCGCACGGTCAAGGAAATACGCGCATTCGTGCAACAGGTGCGCTCCCGGGGGGGATCGGTGGGGCTGGTGCCCACCATGGGCTATTTTCACCAGGGGCACCTGGCCCTGATGCGCCGGGCCCGGGAGAGCTGTGACGCCGTGGTGGTGAGTATTTTTGTCAACCCGCTGCAGTTCGGCCCGCAGGAGGATTTCGCCCGCTATCCCCGTGATTTTGCGCGGGACGCGGCCATGGCCGAGGAAGCGGGGGTGGCCGCCGTTTTTGCGCCGTCGGCGGAGGAGATGTATCCCTCCGGATTTGCCACTCATGTGGAGGTGGGCGGCCTCACCGATTGTCTGTGCGGCCTTTCCCGGCCGGGGCATTTCCGGGGGGTGGCCACGGTGGTGGCCAAACTGTTCAACATCGTCAGGCCGGACCGGGCCTTTTTCGGCCAGAAAGACGCCCAGCAGCTGCTGGTCGTCCGGCGTCTGGCGGCGGATTTGAATATGGATCTGGAGATCGTGGTCGTGCCCACGGTACGCGAAGCGGACGGCCTGGCCATGAGTTCCCGCAATGTCTACCTGGAGCCGGAGCAGAGAAGGGCGGCCGTCGTTCTTTATCAAAGCCTGCGGGAAGCGGAAGAAATGGTCCGCGGCGGGGAGAGGGACGCCGGGCGCGTGCGGCGGAAAATTGAGGAGATGATCGCCGCCGTGCCTGAAGCACGGATCGACTATGTGGAAATCCGTTCCCTGCCCGCCCTGGAGCCGGTGCAGGAATTGGACGCTCCGGCCCTGCTCGCTCTGGCGGTGCGTTTCGGGACCACCCGCCTGATCGACAATACGGTGCTCAACGGCAGTGCGGCCGATTTATAGATATTTGCCGCGGTTGAATCTCCGCGCCGCCCCGATCGGGGCGGCGCCCGGGAAAAGGACGGCAAGGACGGGGGGAACGGGCTGTGTTGATTACCGTGTTCAAGTCTAAAATTCACCGGGCCACGGTGACCGAAGCCAACCTGAACTATATGGGCAGCATCACCATCGACCGGGCTTTGCTGGAGGCGTCCGGTATTCTGCCGCATGAAAAGGTGCAGATTGTAAACAATAACAACGGCGCCCGCTTTGAAACCTACGTGATCGCCGGTCCGCGCGATTCCGGCGTGATCTGCCTGAACGGCGCCGCCGCCAGGCTGGTGCAGCCGGGGGATACGGTGATCATTATCGCCTACGCCCTGCTCACGCCGGAGGAGGCGGCTCATTTTCAGCCGACCATTTTAATGGTCGATGGGAAAAACCGGGTGGCGGAGGTGCGGTGCGGCGAAGCATACGGTGAAGCCGGATAGGCCGGGGCTTCACATCTTTGTGTTTGTGGCCGGTGAGGGTGGGTGAACCTGGCTCTTGACAGGTTTTTCAGTCATGATAGAATAATTTTAAATTGTGCGCCGGCTGTCGGCGGCTGCGGCTTAAATGGAGCAGGGAGTGAAGCAGATGACCGAAGACGAAATTCGTCAGTTGACCGAAGAAATCAAACGGCTCAAGGAAGAAAGGCGGGCGGTTATTTTAAGCCACGTCTATCAGCGGCCGGAAGTGCAGGAAGTGGCGGATTATGTGGGGGATTCCCTGGGCCTGTCGCAGAAAGCCGCCCGGACCGACGCGGAGGTAATTGTCTTTTGCGGCGTGCACTTTATGGCGGAAAGCGCGGCCATTCTGTCGCCGGATAAAACCGTCCTGCTGCCCGAAATCAACGCCGGATGTCCGATGGCGGATATGGCGGCGGTCGAAGATGTGCGCGCGGAAAAGCAAAAACTGCCCGGCGCGGTGGTTGTCTGTTACGTGAATACTTCGGCCGCGGTCAAAGCGGAAAGCGATATCGCCTGCACCAGCGCCAACGCGGTGAAGGTGGTGAACTCCCTGCCGCCGGAGCGGCCGGTGCTGTTCATCCCGGACCGCAATCTGGGCCGCTATGTGGCGCAGCAGACGGGCCGGGAATTGCACCTGTGGCCCGGTTTCTGCAACACCCATGACAAACTGACTGCGGAAGACATCCTGGCCGCGAAAGAAGCCCATCCCCGGGCGCTGGTGCTGGTCCATCCCGAGTGCCGGCCGGAGGTGGTGGCCCTGGCCGATGCGGTGGCCAGCACGACCGGAATGCTGCGTTTCGCCCGGGAAAGCGACGCCGGGGAGTTTATCGTGGGCACCGAGGCGGGCATTCTGCATCAATTCCGCAGGCAGTGCCCGGACAAGAACTTCTACCTGGCTTCCCGGAAGCTGATCTGCCCGAATATGAAGGCCACCACTCTGGATAAAGTGCACCGGGCGCTGGTCACCCTGCAGCCGCGGGTGTCGGTGCCGGAGGAAATAAGAAAGAAAGCGCTGCATTCCCTGGAGCGGATGCTGGCCATTGTGTGAGCCCTTCCATTTAAATAACCGGTTGTCGCGGCGCACCGTCCATCGGCCGTTTGCGGGCGGTGCGCTTGATATGTGCCGAGGGGGAACCTGCCGTGGAGTGCAGATATTTGGTAAACTTCGACACCCGGGAGCTGCCCCGGGAAAAGTGGGATTTCGTCATTCTGGGCAGCGGCATCGCCGGTTTGTATACCGCCTGCGCCGCCAGCCGGCTGGGTTATCGTTCGGTGGTGCTGACCAAACACACCCTGGTGGACAGCAATACGGACAAGGCCCAGGGAGGTATCGCCGCCGCGCTGGGCGATTCGGATTCCCCGGCGCTGCACTTGCAGGACACCCTGGCCGCCGGGGCCGGCCTGTGCGACGCGGAAGCGGTGGATATTCTGGTCAATGAGGGGCCGCAGCGGGTGCGCGAGCTCATCGCCATGGGCGCCCGGTTTGATCAGCAAAACGGGGAACTGGCCCTGACCCGGGAGGGGGCACACAGCCGGCGCCGCATCCTGCATGCCGCCGGGGACGCCACCGGAGCGGAAATCCAGCGCGTGTTGAATGAGAAGGTTTCCCTGGACCCTCTGATCGCGGTGCGGGAGGAGCATTTTGCCGTCGATCTGCTGGTGCGGGAAAATACCTGTTACGGCGTACTGGCCCATGACCGGCGGGAAAACAATCTGAAAGTGTTTTACGGGCGGGCGGTGGTACTGGCCACCGGCGGCCTGGGGCAGCTTTACGAGCACAGCACCAATCCCCGGGTGGCCACCGGCGACGGGATTGCCCTGGCCTACCGGGCCGGGGCGGAAGTGATGGATATGGAATTCCTTCAGTTCCATCCCACCGTGCTCAGCCTGCCCGGTGTGCCCCGCTTTCTCATTTCCGAGGCGGTGCGCGGGGAAGGGGCATACTTGCGCAACCGTTACGGGGAGCGCTTTATGCCCCGTTACCACGAACTGGCCGAACTGGCGCCCCGGGATGTGGTGGTGCGGGCGATTTTAAAAGAAATGGCCGACACCGCCGCCGACAAGGTTTTTCTGGATTTGTCGCACCTGGATGCGGAAATGGTGCAGGCGCGCTTTCCCACCATCAGCCGCACCTGTGCCGGCTACGGTCTGGACATCACCCGGGACCCGGTGCCCGTGGCCCCGGCGGCGCATTACATGATGGGCGGCGTAAAGACCAACCTGGACGGCGAAACCAGCATCCGCAATCTGTATGCCTGCGGGGAAGTGGCCTGCCAGGGGGTGCACGGGGCCAACCGGCTGGCCAGCAATTCCCTCCTCGACGGCCTGGTTTACGGAGGGCGGATAGTGGAAAGAGTGCGCGTGGTTGCGGGGGCCGACAGTGAGTGCCCCGTGTTCACCGGGCGGGATCTGGCCGAACCGGTGGAAATGGATGTGGCGCGGCTGCGGGCGGAAATCCAGTCCGTGATGGGCAAATACGCCGGGCCGGTGCGCACGGCGGACGGACTGCAGAAGGCGCTGGGCTTTTTTGAACAGTGGTCCCGGCTGGAGGGGCACCGGGCGGTCGATGCGGAGGAGATGGAAGTGCGCAATATGCTGCTGGTGGGCCGGCTGGTCGTTCAGGCCGCCCTGATCCGCACGGAAAGCCGGGGGGGGCACTACCGCCGGGACTTCCCGGAAACCCGCGCCTGCTGGCGGCAGCATGTGATCCTGCGCCGCTGACGGCCGTTAAAGTAAACGGGTTCGGGGATGGATAGAATATATAGAATAAAATTATTCCATCCGTCCCGGGACCGGGATATAAAGTGGGGTGTTTACCGGGTGTTGAAATCAATGCTGCTGGACGATTTGATTGAACGGGCGTTGAAAGAAGACATCGGTACGGGCGATGTGACCACGGACAGCATCGTGCCCGCCGATTATTCCACCATCGGCCTGATTCAGGCCAGGCAGGCCGGTGTGGTGGCCGGGCTGCCCGTGGCCCGGGCCGTTTTCCGCCGGTTGAATGCGGATATATCTTTCCAGCCCCGGGTGCGGGAGGGGGAACGGGTGCAGCCCGGCCAGCTGCTGGCCCGGGTGGAGGGAGACGCCCGTACCATCCTGACCGGTGAGCGGGTGGCGCTCAATTTTCTGCGGCACCTTTCCGGCATCGCCACTTTTACCGCCCGCCTGGCCGAAATGATCCGGGAATACCCGGCCCGCCTCGTGGATACGCGGAAAACCACTCCGGGCCTGCGCCTGCTGGAAAAGTACGCCGTGCGGGTGGGCGGCGGGCAAAACCACCGCTTCGGACTTTACGACGCCGTGCTGATTAAGGACAATCACATCAAAGTGGCCGGCGGCGTGAGGCGGGCGGTTGAGCTGGCCCGGGCGGCGGTGCACCACCTGATGAAAATCGAGGTGGAGGTGGAGGACCTGGCCGGCCTGGAAGAAGCGCTGGCGGCCGGAGCGGATGCCGTCCTGCTGGACAATATGGATCCGGCCACCATGGCCCGGGCGGTGGAAATCACCGCGGGACGCGCCCTGCTCGAGGCCTCGGGCGGCATCAACGAGGAAAATATCGTAGCGGTGGCCCGCACCGGGGTGGATTTCATTTCTCTGGGGGCGTTGACCCATTCCGTGCACTCCCTGGACATCAGTCTGGATGTGGGCGAGATGAAGCCGCTGCGCTGACCGGGGGTTAAGGTTAACCATTCGGTTTAACTTGGTTGACAGAAAAAGTCTTCCCCCTTATAATGGTGGCAGCGGATTAAACTGCGGGGTGTGCTGTTTTGAAGGAAGCAGTGCTGCGCTTGTTGAAAAAAAGCCGGTCCGAATTTGTGTCCGGCGAGTCGATCTGCCGGGCGCTGGGGGTATCGCGCACGGCGGTGTGGAAGCATATCCGCGCCCTGCGGGAGGCGGGGTATGACATCGAAGCCCAGCCCCACGCCGGCTACCGTCTGGTAAACGTGCCCGACCGGCTGTATCCGGAAGAGATAACCGACGGTTTGCAGACATCGTTTATCGGGCGGCGCGTTTTCTACTACCCCTCTCTGGACTCCACCAACAGCACGGCCCGGGAACTGGCCGCGCAGGGTGTTCCCGACGGCACTCTGGTGGTGGCCGAGGAGCAGGTGGCCGGGCGGGGCCGGCTCGGGCGGGGCTGGTTTTCGCCCTTCGGCGGGGGCCTGTGGTGTTCGGTTATTCTGCGCCCGCCCGTGAATCCGTCCGCCGCCCCGCCGATCACCATGCTGGCCGCGGTGGCCGCCGCCGACGCCCTTCGCCGGGCGGCGGGTGTGCGCGCCGGCATCAAGTGGCCCAACGATCTGCTGGTGCACGGGAAGAAAATTTGCGGCATTCTCACCGAGTTGAGCGCGGAGATGGAGCGGGTCGGCCATTTGATCATCGGCCTGGGGATGAATTTAAACCAGGAGGAGGCCGATTTCCCGCCCGCATTGCAGTCTACGGCCACTTCCGCGCGTTTGGAAACGGGGCGTCCGGTTTCCCGGGTGGCTGTATTACAGGCGCTGCTGGATGAGCTGGAAAAATGCTATCTTTCCTGGTTGCGCGATGGCTTCGCCCCCGTGCTGGCGCGCTGGAAAGAGCTGTCCGTCACCCTGCACCGGCCGGTGCGGGTGAGCACCCTGCGTGAAAGTTGGGAGGGAGTGGCCGAAGATGTGGATGAAGACGGCGCCCTGTTGCTCCGCCTGCCTTCCGGGCGGCTGCAGAAGGTCGTTGCCGGGGAGGTGACCATGCACCCGCAGTGACCGGAGCGCTGGCGGGCGGACGCCGGCCTGTCTCCGGGGGGGCCGGTGCAAGCGCTTTTCTTTTTGCCCCTATGGTAAACTTGTATTATTTCGCTGGTTGACGGTGTTGCCACGCTGAAGCTTTAACGGGAGGTGTCGTGCCAAATGAAAATGTCGTCGCGGGAGATGGTTCTGGCGGCGCTGTTTGCCGCGCTCGCCGTGGTGGCGGCCGTGCTGGTGCGTTACGGCGGAGCGGTGGTGCCTTTCAGTCTGGTGCCCTTTGTGGTTATGCTGGCCGGCGGCATGCTGGGGGCCAGAACGGGGGCGTTGAGCATGCTGGTTTATCTCTTGCTCGGTCTGGTCGGTTTGCCCGTGTTTGAAAAACCGCCCTTCGGCGGCCCGGCCTACGTGCTGCAGCCCACTTTCGGCTTTCTCATCGGCTACATTCCGGGAGCCGCCGTGACCGGGGCGCTGGCGGCGGGGAAAAAAGACGCCGGATGGACGCGCTATTTCCTGTCCATGGCGGCCGGTCTGGCGGTGATCTACCTGGCCGGCCTGTCCTATCTGTATGTCATCCTGAATTACTATCTGGGACAGACGCTGTCGGCCCTGCAGGTGATCAAGATCGGTTTTCTGCCCTATGTGGGGTTTGATCTGCTCAAGGCGGCGGTGGCCGCCGGCCTGGCCCGGGCCGTGTGCAGGCGTACGGGCGGACTGCTCGGCGTTCGCGAAAACAGATAGCAAACGTGTTTTTACTTTACTTTCATCCGGCGGCCGCCCTGCTTCAATCCGGTCAATGTGGCCATGGTGTCCTCCACCTGGGCTACCAGTATTCCATCCAGGAGATCCAGAATTTGAAATACCTCCGGGTATTTTACCCGGTAGTTCACCCGCAGACCTTCCTTGCGGGAATCGACGATTTCCATTTTCTTTAACACGGCCAGGTGCTGGG
>Ga0315298_1011812_pt1 | contig 10168 bp, 11 predicted proteins | sample WHS_1_MG_FD_203077 | JGI IMG/M metagenome (GOLD analysis project Ga0315298, IMG submission 203077) | Extremophilic microbial mat communities from Washburn Hot Springs, YNP, Wyoming, USA - WHS_1_MG | ecosystem: Environmental > Aquatic > Thermal springs > Hot (42-90C) | place: USA: Wyoming...
GAGATCGTCGACCTGCAGAACTTCCTCAACGGCATGGGCGCGCGGATCAGCGGCGCCGGCATGGACATCATCCGCATCGAGGGCGTGACGGAGCTGGGAGGGACGGAACACACCGTCATCCCGGACCGTATCGAGGCGGGCACCTTCATGACCGCGGCAGCGATCACCGGCGGCGATGTTCTGCTCGAGAATGTCATCCCCGAGCACATCGAAGCGGTCACGGCCAAGCTGCGCGAGATCGGCGCCGAGATCAACCCCGACCGCGAACGACTGCGGATACGCTGCTCGGCCCGGCCACGTGCGGTGGACTTCAAAACTCTGCCGTACCCGGGCTTCCCGACTGACATGCAGCCGCAGATGATGGCATTGATGTGCATCGCCGACGGGACCAGCGTCATCACGGAGACGGTCTTCGAAAACCGCCTGAAGCACGCCGAGGAATTGCGTCGGATGGGCGCCAACATCAAGGTCGAGGGCAGGACGGCCGTCGTCAAAGGAGTCCCCCGGCTTTCTGGCGCGCGCGTCAACGCCAGCGATCTGCGCAGCGGAGCCGCGCTTGTCCTGGCCGGACTCGTTGCCGACGAGGAGACCCAGGTCGAAGGGGTCGAGCACATCGACCGCGGCTACGAGGATTTCGATGTCAAGTTGCGGGCGCTCGGGGCGCGGATACGACGAGTGGATTGATGTTCTTGATAAAGTTGACGTTATGCAAAAGCCGGGCGCCCGAGCGCCACGGCTTTTGCTGCCATATGGAGTCTTTCGTCGCAGGGAATTGTATCAACGATCCGTTGCCGCCCGATGATGCACGGCGCATTTTGGCTGCGGAAGGAAGCCCTGCCCATAGCACCGAATATAGGCCGACAATGCCGCAAACAGCAATCGCCTCAATATTTCTGCAGCTGGCGTGCGCCTTTGATGCAACATAACACTGTGCTACAATTGGTGTGAAGAAAGCGCAGGTGAGCGCGGTGGCCGGGCTTCAGCCGCAGCGCAAGAAACGTTTTAACCGGAGACGGGCCCGCAAGGCGGCGTTGACGCTGTTCTTTCTCCTGTTGATGGCGCTCGGCGTCTATTTCTTCTTGCGTTCGGGCTTGTTTGCGGTGCGCGAGATCGCTGTCACGGGGTCGGCGCAGGTAAGCGCCGACACGGTGCGCGCGCTGAGCGGGATCAAGCTGGGGCAGAACATTTGGGACATCAACCTGGCGCAGGCCGAGGAGCGCATCGGGCACAATCCCTGGATCAAAGCGGTCACTGTCCGCCGACAATTGCCGGATATCGTTCGCATCGACATCAGCGAGCGGCGCCCAATGGCGCTGATTGCCTATGAGACGGCCTACGTCGAGATCGACGAGGCCGGTGTGGCCTTGGACATCTCTCCCGCGCTGATCAATCGGGAGCTGCCACTGATCACGGGCCTCACGGTCACCCGCGTCGTCCTCGGGCAACAGGTGGCCGCCCCCGGGCTGCTTGACGGCATCCGCGCTGTCCTGCCGCTGAGCCAGGACGTCATCCGGCAGATATCCGAGGTCAACATCGGCGCCGATCGCGCGCTTACGATGATACTGCTGAACGGCGTGCGGGTCTTTCTCGGACAGCCTGATGACACGCTGGAGAAACGTGTGGCGCTCCTGCCCGGAATTCTTGACGATGTTGCCAGGCGCGGCACGGCGGTCGATTACATCGATTTGCGCTATAACGGAAACCCCGTCAGCGGGAAAGGCGATCCCGCGGGCGGCACGAAGTGAGGTGACCCGGTGTGAAGAAGACGATGCACGCACAGCTGGCAGTTGCGGTCGTCTGCGTGGTCTTGGGCATCATGCTGGCGCTGCAATTTCGTGTCCAGCAGGATATCCAGCAGTCGCTGCCGTTGCAACGGTCGGAAGAGATGGCCAAGATGATCAAGGACCTCGAGACAGAACGGGACAAGCTGCGCGCCGAGGTCGCCGATCTACGCAACTCACTGGCCAACGCCTCCTCGGCCGGCTCGCGCGACGAGTTGAACCGCGCGCGCGTGCAAGCGGGTCTCACCGATATGGTTGGCCCCGGGATTGTCCTGACCATGGACGACAGCAAAAAGCCCAAGAACCCCAACCAAGATCCAAACCTCTTCCTGATTCACGATGACGACGTCCTCAAAGTCGTCAACGAGCTGAAAGCGGCGGGCGCCGAGGCCATCAGCATCAACGGGCAGCGGATCGTCGCGACCACTGAGATCCGCTGCGCCGGGCCGACAATTTCGATCAATCACACATTGACTGCGCCACCGCTCGAGATCAGAGCGATCGGCGACCCGGTGACGCTCGAGAACGCGCTGCGGATGCGCGGGGGTGTGATTGAGGACCTCAGTCTCTGGGGCATCGAGATCAGTCTGCGCCGCGAGCAGCAGGTCCAAGTGCCGGCGTATAACGGGAGCATGCAGTTTAATTTTGCCAAGCCGGTTGAGAAGGGGCGGTGACAGCTGTGTGGCTCGCGGTAGTCGGTGTCGTCATCGGCTTGTTGATCGGTTTCGGGTTGCCGGTGCAGGTTCCGGTCGATGTTGCGCGCTACCTGTCGGTGGCGCTGCTCGCTTCGTTGGACTCGGCTTTCGGAGGGCTGCGCGCGTCTTTGGAGGGCAATTTTGACAATAAGGTATTCATCAGCGGCTTTTTCGGAAACGCCCTGCTGGCCGCCGCACTCACCTATATGGGCGATAAACTCGGTGTTGAACTCTACTACGCGGCATTGTTCGCATTCGGCTATCGCATGTTCCAAAATCTAGGGACTATCCGCCGCCACATTTTCCTCCACGACCAGACCAACGACAAAAATGGTCCCCACAGAGAACAGAACCGGGGGAATTAGTGCCACGGGAGCTTTTGTCTCAGAAGGGATTTACCTTCCGGGGCAGAAATCAATAGTGGCAAGGTTCGTTACTCTAAGGGGGAGTCGGGGTGCTCGAACTGGACCTCGAAATGGAGCAATACGCTCTGATCAAAGTGGTCGGTGTCGGCGGCGGTGGCAACAACGCCGTCAACCGCATGATAGACGCGGGGCTAAAGGGCGTTGAGTTCATCTCGATCAACACCGATGCGCAAGCGCTGTTCTTGTCAAAAGCCCAGCAAAAGATCCAGATCGGAGAAAAACTGACGCGCGGATTGGGCGCCGGCGGTAATCCGGATATCGGTGCCGGTGCGGCGGAGGAGAGCCGCGATGCCATTTTTCAGGCCGTCAAGGGCGCGGACATGGTGTTCATCACCGCCGGCATGGGCGGCGGGACAGGAACCGGCGCCGCGCCGATCGTCGCCGAAATTGCCAAGGAGACGGGCGCGCTCACCGTTGGCGTCGTGACACGACCGTTTACGTTTGAGGGCCGCAAACGAGCTGGTCAGGCCGACAAAGGCATCGCCAATCTCAAGGGCAAAGTGGACACCCTCATCACGATCCCGAACGACCGGCTGTTGCAGGTGGTCGACAAGAAGACATCTATCCTCGAAGCATTCCGCATTGCCGACGATGTACTGCGCCAAGGCGTGCAGGGCATCTCGGATTTGATCGCCGTCCCCGGCCTAATCAACCTCGACTTCGCTGATGTCCGTTCGATCATGCTCGAACAGGGTAGTGCCCTCATGGGCATCGGCATTGCTCGCGGCGAGGGCCGCGCCACCGAGGCGGCACGCGCGGCGGTATCCAGCCCACTGCTTGAGACCTCGATCGAGGGTGCCCGCGGCGTGCTGCTCAGCATCACTGGTGGCCCTGACCTCGGCCTTTTTGAAGTCAATGAAGCGGCCGAGATCATTGCCGAGGCAGCCGATCCGGAGGCGAATATTATTTTTGGCGCCGTCATTGACGAGAAAATGGGCGATGAGATCCGTGTTACCGTCATCGCCACCGGCTTTGATGGCCATCCAAAGCGCGAGAAGGACCTTGACCTCGACATCAAACCGTTTGCCAGCGACGAGCTGGACATTCCGGCTTTTCTCCGCAGAAAGAGCTGAAGCGTAACGAGCACATCGCCGACCGGTCACCGGACCGGTCGGTTTGTTATTCCGTGGGCGGAAGGGCGCTGCATCGCACTGCCCTTTCGCCCGCTGTTCTTCCAGCGGGCGACAAATTTCGCCCGGCTTGGGCTCTATAATTAAGGGCATGAGGAGTCCGGGTGGATAATATGACTGTATTTAGAATGATTGGCTCACCGGACCATGGCCGGTAGAATGCGGTACATCTATGGCGATGTCCTCTTCGTGCTCAACGGAATCTTCGATTTTGCCCTGCTCTGGTTCATCCGTCGCTATGCGGGCCTGCGAGGGCCGGCCTGGCGATTGTGGCTGGCCGCCGGGGCGGGAGCCGGTTACGCGCTGCTGACTGTCTTCCCGGGGTGGTGGGATAGTGCGGTGGTGCGCTTGCTCGTGCCCCTGCCTCTGTTGCTGATCGCATTTGCGCCTCTGTCGCCGGCTCAGGCCGTGCGCGGCCTCGCGTTCTGGTACGTCGGAGCGCTCCTGTTTGGTGGTGCAGCATTCGCCATTGCTTATGCGCGCCAAGTCCTCGCGAACGGGCTCGGATTGACGGTACCGGTGCCGTGGTGGGTCCCGGTCGCCGGCATCTTGGCGGGCGCCTGCCTGTTCCGCTGTTTCTGGCAGCGCAGGCAGTCGGTGGCGGTGGGACCGCTCTGCGAGGTCGAAATCTACCTGTACGGGGCTGCCGTGAGCCTGGTCGGGCTGGTCGATACGGGCAATCAATTGCGCGACCCGCTGGGAGATTTGCCGGTGGTGGTGGTCGAGTGCGACGCCTTGGCCAGGTTGCTGCCGGCTCAGCTGTTCGCAATCTACCGGGACGGACAGGACGAAGATCTGGGGCGCATCGGGGAATGCCTGAGCGGCTCCGCCCTGGCGCCTCGCCTGCGAGTAATCCCGTTCACGTCAGTCGGTCGCCAAAGCGGCCTTTTGCTCGGATTTCGGCCGGACCTGATCCGGGTTCGCGCTTCCGGCACGACGAGCGCGCATACTGACGCAGTTGTCTGCCTCTACCGCGGCACGCTCGCGCATGACGGGACCTACCAGGCGCTGCTGCACCCGGACCTGGCGCTCCCTGCGACGGACAGCGCCCGGCCGGTGCCGCGGCGCGGCTGATGGGAGGAACTGAGGATGATTAGCCCTTGGCGCAAGGCCAGCCTGCTGATACAGCTGCAGTATATTCGCCTGCGGCAGTTGTTGGGTGTCTATTCGCTGCCTGTGGCTTACGTCGGCGGCAGCGAAGCTCTCCCGCCGCCGCTCAGCGCCGACGAGGAAGGCTATCTCATCGGCCGCCTCGGCGATGGCGATCCGGCAATCAGGAGCATTCTCATCGAGCGCAATCTGCGTCTGGTCGTCTACATTGCCAAGAAGTTCGAGAACACGGGCCTGAACATTGAGGACCTGGTATCCATCGGGACAATCGGCCTCATCAAGGCAGTGAACACGTTCGATCCCGAGAAGCGCATCAAGCTCGCGACTTACGCCTCGAAGTGTATCGAGAATGAGATTCTGATGTACTTGAGACGCAACGCCCGGAGCCGCTTCGTCGTCTCGCTCGAGGAACCGCTGAACATCGACTGGGACGGCAACGAGCTGCTGCTCTCCGACGTCCTCGATGACAAGGAGAGCAACCTCGCATACAAGTCGATTGAGGATGAAGTGGACCGCGTCTTGCTGCAGAAGGCCATGGTCAAATTGACGGGTCGCGAGCGGCGCATCATGGAGCTGAGGTTTGGTCTCAAGGACGGCGTCGAGCGAACTCAGAAAGAGGTTGCCGACCTGCTCGGCATCTCCCAATCTTACATTTCGCGGCTGGAGAAGCGGATCATCAAGCGTCTGCGCCGGGAAATCCAAAAGATGGAGTAGACTGCTGCAGACCGGCGCAGTTGCGGGCGTCCCCGTTGGGGGCGCCCGCGCAACGCTCACAGGGAGCCTACAGTTCGGCGGCCCTTCGGGCCGCCATTGGTGCTCCGTGGTTGGCGAGTTTTACATCGTATATGGCGGCGACCTGCGGGGAAACATCATAATGCTCAGAGAGTCAAATACTGGGAAGGCAGGGGTGCCGCAATGCTCGTCAACAAAGTCGAGATCTGTGGTGTGAATACAGCCAAACTCCCGGTCCTTTCCAGCAGCAGGATGCGCGAACTGTTCGTGGCCCTCAAGGCCGGCGACCGGAGCGCGCGCGAGCAACTAATCAACGGCAATCTCAGACTTGTCTTAAGCGTCATCCAGCGCTTCAACAACCGCGGCGAATACGTCGACGACCTCTTCCAGGTCGGCTGCATCGGTCTGATGAAGGCGATCGACAACTTCGACCTCGCCCATAACGTCAAGTTCTCGACTTATGCAGTGCCGATGATCATCGGCGAGATCAGACGCTACCTGCGCGACAACAACCCCATTCGCGTCAGTCGCTCGCTGCGCGACATCGCCTACAAGGCCCTCCAGGTGCGGGACGGGCTCGTCAACAAGCTCGCCCGCGAGCCGTCAATCACTGAGATCGCCGAGGAACTGAAGATGCCCCGCGAGGAGATCGTGTTCGCACTCGATGCCATCCAGGAGCCGATTTCGTTGTTCGATCCGATCTACCACGATGGCGGCGACCCGATCTATGTTATGGATCAGATCAGCGACGAACGCAATCAAGACCTAAATTGGCTTGAGGGGATCGCCATCCGCGAGGCGATGCGAAAGCTCAACGAGCGCGAGCGGCTGATTCTGAACCTGCGCTTCTTCGAGGGCAAGACGCAGATGGAAGTGGCCGAGGAGATCGGCATCTCGCAGGCGCAGGTATCGCGCCTCGAGAAGGCCGCTTTGAATCATCTGCGCAAATACATGTGACCCGGAGTGATGACAATGCTGAAACTGAAGCCGGTGTCCGGGGCGTCGGTCGGCGAGCGGGCGACGGCGCTCACTTTGGTTCTGACCTGCGCGTTGATGATTTGGGCGGCCACCTCGCCGACCCGCGACGCCGCTTGGGCCTATAACCCGGACAATCTGATTCGCTTGCACGTCGTTGCCAACAGCGACGGCGCCGAAGACCAAGCGGTCAAGCTCGCGGTGCGCGATGCCGTAGCGCGCTACCTCGCGCCCACCCTCGCGGATGCGCGCGACCGCGCGGAGGCCGCCGCGACTGTGGCGGCCAAGGTGGCCGAGGTGGAGGAAGTCGCCAACGCTGTCCTGGCGGAACGCAAAAGTCCGTACCGGGCGCGCGCCGAGTGGGGGCGCTCGGCCTTCCCGACCCGCGCCTACGCAGATTTGGTGGTGCCGGCCGGCGAATACGACGCCCTGCGGGTGGTGCTCGGCCGCGGAGAGGGCCGGAACTGGTGGTGCGTTCTGTTCCCACCGCTCTGCTTTGTCGACCTTGCGGGCGGCTTCGCGCCGACCGCCGCGCCGGCCGCGTTGACGAGCGAGCAGGTCAAACTGGTCGCCGCCCATGACCCCGCAGAGCTGCCGCCGGTCCTGCGCTGGAAACTGCTCGAGCTGATCAATCGGGCCCCGGCCCGCTTTCGCGCCCTGGCCGCCTGGCTGGCGGGCGCCAACGGCGCCAAACGCTGAGGCTCTGACATTTGCCTGCCGCCCCGCCCATATCATTGGACAGGGGGGATGGGGCGATGATCAGAGTGTCTGACCTGCGGCAACGGGAAGTCATCAATACCGTCGACGGGCGCCGGCTCGGAGTGATCGGCGATCTCGACGTCGACCTGAGCGCCGGTCGCGTCACCGGATTGATCATCCCGGGGCAGGCGCGCCTCCTGGGCTTGTTCGGCCGGACGGGCGATATCTACATCCCGTGGGAGAAAATCGTCAAGATCGGCTCAGACGTGATTCTGGTCGAGATCCCGGCGTCCCTGATCCCGAATGACGAGTGACCGACAGCCCTTGCTGGACGACAGATCAAAACCCCCGGCGTCGCCGGGGGTTTGAAGCTCAGTGCTGTTCGCGCTCGCTGCCGGCCAAGTGCCGCGCGAAGGCTTCGGCCAGCGAGACCTGGGGCGTGAAGCCGAACTCGGGCAGCATCCGGTCGAAGGCGTGGAAGAGGGAGAACAGCGGACCGCTCCGAGCCCCCTCGCCCATGTGGCCGATGCGCCAGATCTTGCCGGCAAGAGGGCCAAGACTGCCGCCGATCATCAGCTGATACCGCTCGACCAGGCGGCGGCGAAACTCCGCATCATCGACGCCGGGTGGGACGAGGACGGCTGTCACGGTGTTGGCCCGCCCGTCCGGCGCCGCGTAGAGCGACAGACCGCCGTTGCTCAGCGCGGCGCGCACGGCGGCGGCAATGACGGCGTGCCGCCGAACGTAGTCGCCTTCGGCCAGCAGACGGTCGCAGGCCACCTCGAGGGCGGCGACCAGGGCGGCCGATTGCGTGTACGGGAACTCGCCGCGCTCGAGCCACATTTCCCGCCAGACGGACAGATTCAGGTAATACCCCGGCACGGGCGTCCGGCGGCGCGCGATCTTTTCCCAAGCACGCGGGCTGACGCTGAGGAACGCCAGCCCGGGCGGAGCGGAGAGGCACTTCTGCGAGGCGCCCAAGACGATGTCCGCGCCCCAGGTGTCAGCCTCGAAGACCTCGCCGCCGATGGATGACACCGCATCGACGATGGTGATGATCCCGCGGCGGGCGAACTCGGGCAGGAGACCGGCCACCGGGTTAATCAGACCGGCCGGCGTTTCACAATGGACGAGCGTCGCCAGGCGGGCTTCCGGGTGTTCGTCGAGGAACTTTGCGACGGCGGAAGGCTCAAACGGCCGGTTGTATTCCTGGCGCAAGACGAGCGGCCGCCCGCCGTATCGCTGGACGAAGTCGGCGAAGCCGGCACCGAAGATGCCGTTGTCGAGGCAGATCACCGGTTCTCCCGGTTCCACGAGAGCGGCCACGGCCGCCTCCAGCCCGCACAGCCCTTCGCCGGACATGATCAGGACGGGCGAGGCCGTGCCCATCAGGCGCCCGAGTTTGGCCGCGACGCGGCGGTAGGCGAGGGCGAAATCAGGATCGATGTCCGGATTCGGCGCCGGCTCGGCCAGCGCCATCCGGACTGAGTCGGCCACTGCCGTGGGTCCTGGCGTCAGCAAGAGTAAATCGCGTACCACGCTATCGACCTCCCGAGACTGCTGCCGGCCGGCTGCACCGATCGGCCACGCGTTGACAACTCGTCGCGCCGATGGCCCGAAGGGCGGGCACGATCAGGGCTCGCGGGGTCGGTACTGGCCGCTGCGGTCTGTGATCCCCTCGACCTCGGCGCGCGTGAACTCGATGCGATCCTCGCCCACGTTCACCACCGTTCCCCCGCGCGGCCGCGGGATGCCCATCTCCGCAGCCAATTCCATTTTCGCGCCAGCTCGACCGTCGGACACCGGGGACGGCATGCGCCTGACCTTCCTCATGTGCCGCAACCTCCTTCGCGACTGCGAACAAGCTCTTTGCGAATAGCCTTTCACAAGTCGCGCGGCGCTAATCGTTGCGGCCGGAGGCTGAGTGTCGGCGTTCCCGGCGCATCCCGGCCGTTTTTGTTTACTTGAGCATATAGGCGACGCAGAGGCGCGCCGTGGCCTCGAGGCCGTCGCGATGGGTGCGCTCGTGGGCGTGCGAGGCATCGACGCCCGGGCCGATGCAGGCGGTCAGGATGTCGGCACCGGCGCGCAGCGCTGCACTGGCGTCAGAACCATAGTACGGGAAGACGTCGAGTTTGTAGGAGATGCCCTCCTCTTCGGCCAGTTCAACCAGGCGGCGACGCAATCCGAGATGATACGGCCCGCTCGAGTCTTTCACGGCGATCGAGACTGAGTATTCATCGCCGTTCAAGCCTTCACCGATGCAGCCCATGTCGACGGCGATGAATTCGGTCGTCTCCACCGGCCAGCCGCCGGCCGCGCCGTGGCCGACTTCTTCATAGTTCGAGATGAAGAAGTTTGTTGTGGCCGCCGGGGTGAGGCCGTTGTCGACGAGGTATTTGGCGGCACCGAGAAGGCAGGCGCAGCCCGCTTTATCGTCGAGATGGCGGGATTTAATGAACCCGCTCGGGGTGACCTCGGTGCGCGGATCGAAGGCGACGAAGTCGCCCACCCGGATGCCCAGCTGTTCGGTGTCCTCGCGGCTGCGGATGCGCTCGTCAAGGCGCACTTCCATGGTCTCGGCGCTGCGCTCCTGTTTGCTGGCCTCAGCGCCCCAGACG
>Ga0315298_1011815_pt1 | contig 10166 bp, 12 predicted proteins | sample WHS_1_MG_FD_203077 | JGI IMG/M metagenome (GOLD analysis project Ga0315298, IMG submission 203077) | Extremophilic microbial mat communities from Washburn Hot Springs, YNP, Wyoming, USA - WHS_1_MG | ecosystem: Environmental > Aquatic > Thermal springs > Hot (42-90C) | place: USA: Wyoming...
CCCGGACGTGACACTATGCGGGCATTGCGAGAGCGTGCGACTCGGACTGCTGAACAATATGTTGGAAACATACAGGAAGGTCGCCCGCATGACGAGACCGGTTTTGGGACCTGGTCATGTTTGGATACGATGTCGTTGTTTGCGGGTCGCGTGGCCTCGGCTATAGGGGGCCGATGAACCTGAAAGACCATATCCGCGCCGTTCCTGATTTTCCCAAGCCTGGGATATTGTTTTACGATATCTCGACGTTGTTGCGCAACGCCGATGCGTGGCAGGTGACGATGGGACGCCTGGCGCAGATGGTGCGCGGCTATCACCCGGATGTGCTTGCAGGCGTCGAGAGCCGGGGATTTCTGCTGGCAGCGCCGCTGGCGCTGAAGCTGGGGTGCGGGTTCGTGATGTTGCGCAAGCGCGGCAAACTTCCTGGTCCGACGATCGGGCTCGACTATGATTTGGAGTATGGCACCGATCGGATCGAGATCCAGTCCGACGCGATCAGCCCGGGTCAGCGGGTGGTTGTGGTGGATGATCTGCTGGCAACCGGTGGAACGATGAGCGCGGGCATCGCCTTGCTGCGCTCTGCAGGGGCTGAGGTTCCGGCGGCGATTGCGCTGATTGAACTGAGTTTTCTCAAGGGGCGTGACCGGCTGGATGCGCCGTTCGAAGCGCTCGTGCACTACGATCACTAGACGTCGGTCATGCGCGGAATGATCCGTCGGCGTTCGGTTGTGCAAGCGCTCGCAACCGGAGTTTTCATGGTGCGTACAGGCTGGTCGGCGACCCCGATGGTGGTGGCCGGCTCGACGCATGAACGGTCGGCAGCGTTCAATTTACTAGTTTGTGGTCCCCAGGGAGGGCGGATCGATCGGTGGGGCAGGGCGGTCGCGCAGGGACTGGCGAGCGCGATTGCAGTACATCAGCCGATCGGACTGCATGCTGTCGGAGGAGAGGACGGTGTTACGGGAGCCAATCGGCTGCAGGCGCTGGTGATCCCTGACGGTCGAACCGCCGCGATATTGCCGAATGCGGCGATCATCGCGTTTCTCGCCGGTGACACACGAGTCCATTTTCAGATCGGAGACTGGATCCCGGTGATGTCCGGTCTCAACGCTGCGGTATTGGTGGTACGAGGCGGGCTCACGCGGCTGAATGACCCGGCACCGATCAAACTTGCGGCGGCGTCGCCCGAGAGTGCCGACCTTGCCGCGATCCTGGCGTTTCATCGACTCGATATCGCAACCTCGCCAGTCTTCGGGTTGCGCGGCATGACTTCGGTCGTGCGCGCGTTTGCGGGGGGTGAAGCAGATGCGGTGTTGCTGACCGGCGAGGATATTTCGGCCGACATAGCGCCGCTCGCGGCAAACGGTGGCGTTGCGATTGCCACCCTTGGTATCGATGATGCGGAGGGGCGGGTGATCGCCGACCCACAATTTCCGGAATTGCCGACAGTTCATGCCATCGCGACCGAGCGACGGGCGCGGCCGCTACCCACTGCGTTGGAAGCGGCGTATCGCGCAGTCGCAGCGGCCAGCCGGATCGATTTTCTGATGGTTCTGCCCCATCTGACGACGCCGGCTCAAGTGGCTATCTGGCGGCAGGCGGCATCGGGGGCGATGTCCGCTCCCGCATTGCAAGCGGCGGCTGCGGCAAGTTCGATCGAACTGACTGTTACCGGATCGGCCGGTGCGGTAGCGCCGTTCGACGTTTCATCAGCGAGCCTTCTGGCGCTTCGTGCATTTCTGTTCGAGCATTTCGGATGGCGGCCGTCCTGACCGGGCCGCTGAAGCAGCTTGGTATCGTGGCGCTGCAGGCATCAACCTGCCGGCGGGGTCGTTGATGGCGAGGATCGCGGCGTCGTTCGTCTGTACCGCTTGTGGGAGTCATGCACCGAAATGGGCGGGGCGCTGCGAGGCATGCGGCGCGTGGAACACGCTGGAGGCCGAAACGCCATCGCCGGGCGGCAGCGATCGTCGCTCGGTTCGGGCACTGGGACGCGGTGTCGATTTTGTCGGGCTGGATGGCGAGACGGCATTGCCGGAACGCGTGCCGGTGGGGATTGCGGAATTCGATCGCGTGCTCGGCGGGGGGATGGTGCCGGCTTCGGCGATTCTGGTCGGTGGTGATCCCGGTATCGGCAAATCGACGCTGCTTTTACAAGCGGCGGCCCGTGTCGCCGGGACGGGGCGGAGGGTTCTCTATATTTCGGGCGAAGAATCCGTCGCGCAGATCCGGTTGCGGGCTGAACGCCTCGGTCTGCGAGGGGCGCCAGTGCATCTCGCATCTGCGACCGTCCTGGCCGATATTCTGGCTGCACTGGCGGCCGAGAAGCAGGCGGCGCTGGTCGTGATCGATAGTATTCAGACAATCTGGGATGAGACGATCGATTCAGCGCCCGGGACAGTGACGCAGGTCCGTGCCAACGCGTTCGCGCTGATTCGCGCGGCCAAAAGCCAGGGATTTGCGCTCATGCTGGTTGGGCACGTGACCAAGGAGGGGGCATTGGCGGGCCCGCGCGTAATGGAGCACATGGTCGATGTCGTGTTGCATTTCGAGGGTGATCGCGGCCATCAATTCCGGATTCTGCGTGGGGCCAAGAACCGATATGGTGCGACCGATGAAATCGGCGTCTTCGAGATGACTGGTCAGGGGCTTGCCGAGGTCAGTAATCCATCCGCGCTGTTTCTGGCGGAACGCCACGGTCATGTATCAGGGAGTGCCGTTTTTGCAGGACTCGAAGGCTCGCGACCGGTGTTGATGGAGGTACAGGCGCTTTTGTCGGCAAATCCGGCGGGGTCGGCGCGGCGCTCGGTGATCGGGTGGGATTCGGGTCGTCTTTCGATGTTGCTCGCCGTCCTCGATTCGCGATGTGGTGTCAAACTGGCTGGACACGACGTCTATCTGAATGTGGCGGGTGGGTTGAGGGTTTCCGAGCCGGCGGCTGATCTGGCGGTCGCTGCGGCGCTGATCTCCGCCGCGACCGGTGTGCCGACCGATCCCGAAAGTGTATTCTTTGGCGAGATTGGCCTCTCCGGCGAGTTGAGGCAGGTGGCACAGGCGGACTTACGGTTGAAAGAAGCGGCAAAACTGGGGTTTCAGCGTGCGATATTACCGCGACGCGTGGCGGGGGGGGCGCGCCGTATCGCAGCGCCGGAGGGCATTGTGCTTGCGGAATTCGGCCATCTCAGCGATCTGGTGGCGCTCGGTGGCGCTTCGCCCTCGGCACCGGCAGATATCGTATGACGTGGGTTGATGGAGTCGCGCTGGCGATCATCGTGTTGTCGGGGTTGCTGGCGCTGGCGCGCGGATTGGTGCGGGAAGTGCTGGGGATTGGCGCCTGGATCGGCGCGGGGCTCGCCGCATTCGAATTCTATCCTGCGGTGGAAGTTCAACTCGCAGGCTTCGTTCATCAGCCGAAGCTGATTCTGCCGCTCTCGATCGGGGCTGTTTTTATCGTGGTTCTCATCGTGCTGTCGATCATCAGCACGTGGCTGGGGTCGATGGTGCGGGATTCCGCACTTTCGGGAATCGATCGGACGTTGGGGCTTGCCTTCGGACTGTTGCGCGGCGCGGTTATCGTTTGTCTGCTCTACATCGGGTTGTCGATTTTTCTGCAACCGACCGAATGGCCGAAGGGTATCGCTGACGCCAAGTTCCTTCCCTACGCTGAAAGCGGATCGAAAATGCTGGTCGAGCTTCTGCCTGTTGCGTATCGACCGCATATCGATCCCTCCCCGCCGGGCATGTCGGGCGGGGTGGCTCCCGCGTCTTCGACGGATCAGCCCCCGGCGGCTAATCCCACCGCTTCATCCGGGGCCGGCGCGAATCAATAGACGCAGCCATGTGTCGATGCGCTCGACATGGTGGGTGCATATGACTAGATGACAATCTCATGTCGCAAAGGATGTCGTAGCGTGAACATGCCCTCGAGCGTGACCCCGGCTCCTGGAACCCCGACCCATTTCGATGATGACAAATTCCATGAGGAATGTGGCGTCATCGGTACCTGGAATGTGACCGATTCTGCAGCGATCACCGCGTTGGGACTGCATGCATTGCAGCACCGCGGGCAGGAAGCGACCGGAATTGTGACTCACGACGGTGTGAGATTCCATGCGCACAAGGGGATCGGGCTCGTCGGCGACAACTATGGCGATACCAAGGTTATGGCCGGGCTGCCGGGAACCAGGGCGGTCGGCCACAATCGATATGCGACCACCGGCGGGACCTTGTTGCGAAATGTTCAGCCATTGTTCGCCGAGTTCGAGTTTGGCGGATTTGCCGTGGGGCATAATGGTAATCTGACCAATGCTCACACGCTCAAGCGCGCCCTGGTACGTCGTGGGTGCCTGTTTCAGTCGACTACCGATTCCGAAGTTTTCGTTCATTTGATCGCCATCAGCCTGTATGCGACGGTGCTTGACCGGTTGATCGATGCGCTCAAGCAGGTGACCGGTGCTTATTCACTGGTGGCACTGACGAACGAGATGTTGATCGGTGTGCGCGACCCACTCGGCGTTCGGCCGTTGATCCTGGGGCAGACCAACGGGGCCGACGGGGTCAATCCGGGCTGGGTACTCGCATCCGAGAGTTGTGCACTCGAAATGGTCGGCGCGGAATTCGTGCGGGATATCGAGCCGGGTGAAATCGTAGCTATCGATCGAAACGGTATACGCAGTCTCAAGCCGTTCGCGGTTCAGAAACCCCGATTCTGCGTATTCGAGTATATTTATTTCGCCCGGCCCGACTCGGTGCTGGAGGGGCATTCGGTTTATGCGGCGCGTAAGCGGATCGGGCGCGAACTGGCAACCGAATCGCCGGTTGATGCCGATCTGATCGTGCCGGTTCCTGATTCGGGAGTGCCAGCTGCGATGGGATTCGCAGATCAGAGCGGTATTCCGTTTGAGCTGGGGATTATTCGCAACCATTACGTCGGGCGGACGTTCATCGAGCCGACCGATCAGATCCGGCACCTCGGTGTACGGTTGAAGCACTCAGCCAACCGGGCAATCCTTGAAGGCCGCCGCGTGATCCTCGTGGATGATTCGATCGTGCGGGGCACGACATCCAAGAAGATCGTCGAGATGGTTAGAGCGGCCGGGGCCCGCGAGGTTCATATGCGGATATCTTCGCCACCGACGACGCATTCCTGTTTTTACGGCATCGATACGCCCGAACGTGGCAAATTGCTGGCGGCGCGGAACAGTGTCGAGGAGATGGCAAAGCTGATCGGTGTCGACAGTTTGGCATTCATATCGATCGATGGGTTGTACCGCGCCTTGGGTCAGAATGGTCGGGACCCAACTGCCCCGGCATTCTGCGACGCGTGTTTCAGCGGCGATTACCCCATCGCGTTGACTGATCAGACTGATCCTAGAGAGGCGCAGCTCTCGCTACTGGCTGAACTCGCATAAAACTGCTGAAACCCATCGTCGCGATAATGAATACGTTCGCGACGGTGAGTTTCGTGGTGTCGGATACTCAGTGCACCGATACCGGCGCCATTTCGTTCTGAACGATCGCGGCGCGCGCGAGATTATTGTCCGTTGCAATCGCCATCGGGGTACCGTTGGCTGAAAAGACACCAAATGCAGGACCGTTCGGGGTCATAATCGGGCGAACATAGGCAATTTGTTCTAGCCCGAGTTCAGCGAGTTGTGCTTCGGTCATGTGATGCGGGTCGAAAAAGGCGCGGAGCGGGAAGGCATCGGTCGAGCCATCGTGTGTCTTGACGTTCATGAGGTTTACTCCTGTTCACGTCCGCGTTCGTAGATACGCGTCATTGGAGGTTCGGTATCGAGCGATCGCGGGGAGGCAAAGCCACTTTGCTGACCGCCACCCTTCTTGATGGCGATCGTCTTGATTTTGGCTTCCGGCAGCGGTCGGACCAGGTCAACGTGCAGCAAGCCGTTGTCCAACCAAGCACCTTTGACGTCGATTCCCTCTGCGAGAACGAAAGCTCGTTGGAATTGACGTGCCGCGATACCCCTATGAAGGAAAATGCGCCCCTGGGTATCGTCATTTTGTCGACCGCGTATCACCAACTGATTGTCTTCCTGAGTTATCTGGAGATCATCCATGATAAATCCGGCAACTGCAATGGTAATCCTCAGGCTGGTGGTGCTCAGTTGCTCGATGTTGTACGGAGGATACCCCTCCGAAGATGTTTTGGCGGCGCGTTCGATAATCTGTTCCAGGTGATCGAAACCGAGAAACAAGGGCGATGTAAACACTCTGGTCGTCATGGCCTCCTCCTTTCGAGCGAGACATACGGGGCCCAATGGCACCCCGGTAGTGTGAAAATGGGCATATCTGACCGATTTTGCAAGCGGCGATTGATCGCCGGTGGTGGGCCGGGTAAATCGCCACCATGAGTGAGAGCGCGATATCGTCGGCCGGCAGTCTTCCGGAGATACTGATCGTGCCGGACAAGCGGTTGCGGAGCAAGGCACGCAAAATCGTGGATGCGGACCGGCAGGACGTTGCCGGTCTGATACCGTTGATGTTCGCGACGATGTATAAAGCGCCTGGAATAGGGCTCGCGGCACCTCAGATCGGTGTGTCCCTGCGACTCGTGGTGCTCGATCTGGCACCGGATGGGAAACCGGAACCGATGGCGATGATCAATCCGTCAATCGTTCGGGCGAGTTCTAAGTTAGTTGCTCGTGAGGAGGGGTGCCTTTCACTTCCCGGTCAGTATGCGGAAGTGGAACGGCCGGCGGAGATCACGGTGAGTTTTGAAGATACAGGCGGCCGGCGCCAAACACGGGATGCTGACGGATTGCTTGCCGCCTGCATCCAGCATGAGATCGATCATCTCGATGGTATTCTGTTCGTCGACTATCTCTCCGCCCTGAAACGTAACATCATTCTACGAAAACTTGCCAAAGACGTGCGTGACAAGGCGTCGCGATGAGGATTGCCTTCATGGGATCCCCTGGTTTTGCGGTGCCGGCTTTGATGGCATTGCGAGAGGCGGGGCATGACATCGTCGCGGTCTATTGCCAACCGCCCAAACCAGTGGGACGGGGATTGCAGATCAGGAAATGCCCGGTTCATCAAGCTGCGGACGACCTCGGTATTGAAGTTCGAACACCTCCCCGCTGGCGCGGCAACGACTCTGAACTCGAGTATCTGCGAGGGCGGGACGTCGATTATGGTGTCATCGTCGCTTATGGACTGATCTTGCCTGAACCGGTGTTGCGTGCGCCCCGATCGGGGTGTCTCAACGCCCATGCCAGCCTGCTGCCACGCTGGCGCGGCGCTGCCCCGATCCAGGCGGCGGTTTTGGCGGGTGATGCGAGGACCGGGATAACAATCATGCAGATGGACGCTGGATTGGATACCGGCCCTATGCTGATCTCGGAGGGCACGGATATTTCAGTCGAAGATACATCGGTCACGCTGCATGATCGTCTGGCGGCGATGGGCGCAAGGTTGATTGTGCGAGCGATCGAGACCTGCCCTGTTCCGACTAGGCAGACGGGGCCTGCAACATACGCGCCGAAGCTCAGTCGGTCCGATGCCGTGATCGACTGGACATTATCAGCTGCCGACATCGAGCGCCGTATCAGGGCATTGAACCCATGGCCGGGTACCGAAACGCGCTTGGGTGGTGAACCATTCAAGATTATGGCTGCCAAAATCGTCGATAGCACTGGCGAACCGGGGCATGTGATCGATCATCAGTTGACCGTGGCATGCGGGTCGGGCGCGCTGCGTCTGCTGGAGGTCAAGCGGGCAGGGGGGCGTTGGATGGCGGCCCAAGCGTTCTTGCGGGGACACTCGATTGGACCTGGGACTGTGCTGGGGTGACGAGGTTCGCGCTCAAACTCGAGTATGACGGCCGAGGTTTTGTCGGATGGCAGCGACAGTCCACCGGCGTCTCGGTTCAACAGGTGGTTGAAAATGCGGCGGCGCATCTATTTGGCGGACAGATGCCTTCGTGTGTCGCTGCGGGGCGGACCGACGCGGGGGTTCATGCCGCGGGTCAGATCGTGCAGATCGATCTGCCAGATCATCTGGGGACGCGCGCTGTACGCGAAGCTCTGAATTTCCACATGCGTCCCTACGCGGTAGCCGTTGTTGCGGTGGGCATAATCAACGATACCAGTTGGAGTGCGCGGTTCTCGGCGACTGCAAGGGAGTATCGGTATGTCATCCTCAACAGGATGGCGCGACCTGCGTTGGCGCTAGGTTTCGTGTGGCATGTCAAGACGCCGCTCGATGAGGGACGGATGGACGTGGCGGGGCAAAGTCTTATCGGTCTGCACGACTTCACGAGTTTTCGGGCGACAGCATGCCAGGCCCGCTCGCCGCTGCGGACGATTGATCGTCTTGACGTCACGCGCGATGGTGATCGGGTGATTGTGCGGGTCGGGGCCCGCAGTTTTCTGCATCATCAGGTTCGAAACATCGTGGGGTCGCTCAAGCTGGTGGGGCAAGGTAAATGGCCGATCGATCGAATTGCGGCTGTTTTGGCTGCGCGGGATCGCGCAGCGGCGGGACCCACGGCACCGCCGGATGGGTTGACCTTGATCGACGTACGATATCCGTTCGACCCGTTTGCTGATCAGCAATGAGCAAACATCGGCTTGTTCTGTTGCGTCAGGCGGCCGATATCGTCTAGAGCCAGATCAACGACAAGATTATTCGAAATCACGACAGGAGACCGATATAGCCAGACTACCTGCTCCGCCGACCCCGCCCAGCCGTGAAGGTCCGCGTGTCAATGAAGATATAAGGGTGCCTCAGGTTCGTCTGATCGATCAGGATGGCGAAATGATGGGGGTGTTGACCACACGGGACGCGCAACGGCGCGCCACCGAGGTTGGTCTTGATCTCGTGGAAATTAGCCCGAACGCCGACCCACCTGTTTGCAAACTTCTCGATTATGGAAAGTTTAAATACGAGCAACAGAAGAAAAAAAACGAAGCCAGGAAAAAGCAGAAAGTGATCGAGATCAAGGAGATCAAGGTCCGCCCCAATATCGATGAGAACGATTATCAGGTAAAGCTGCGCGCGATGAAGTCGTTCATCGAGGAGGGGGATAAGGTAAAGGTAACGCTTCGGTTTCGGGGGCGTGAGATGGCGCATCAGGAACTGGGTGTGAAGGTTCTCGAACGTATCAAGATCGATATGGAAACTGAGACCAAAGTCGAGCAGATGCCGAAAATGGAAAACCGGCAGATGGTCATGGTGTTGAGCCCGCGTTAGGCGGGCCGATGCTTGGCTTTGTCACCGGCTTGGCTGCTGAAGCCAGGTTGCTTCGTGGTATCGATGGGCTCATCGGCGTTGCCGGCGGAACCACAAGTGGCGTTGCGGACGTGGCTGAAAGCCTGATCGCGCGCGGGGCGACAGTTTTGATCAGTTTCGGTCTTGCTGGCGGGCTCGATCCTGTATGCAAACCCGGAGATCTCATCATTCCTTACGAAATCGTCGACGGATCGGAGATATTTCCATGCGATCCACGATTACTGCGCATGTTCGGCGGGGCGACGGTGGCCCGTTTGACCGGCGCGGATCAGGCGGTAACCACGCGGACGGCGAAAGCGGCCCTCTTCGCGGAAAGCCGGGCAGCGGCGGTCGATCTTGAATCGTTCGCCATGGCGCAGGTTGCGCACCGCCACCGGATCGGTTTCCTGGCCGTACGGGCGATTGTCGACCCCGCTGAGCGGGATTTGCCGCATGCAAGTCTCGTCGCGCTGCATTCGGATGGTCGGATCTCGTTCAGTCGACTGTTGGCGAGTCTTTTGCGTGATCCCACCCAGATCGACGGGCTGATCGCTTTAGGACGCGGTGCCGCGGCCGCGCGACGGACGCTGAAACGGGAGGTCAATCGCCGGTTTCGAGTGTAACCACCACCGGGACGTGATCTGATCCTCGAGGCCAATCCCGCGCTTCAATAAGAATGCGATGACTAATCAGAGATCCATTGAGGTCATCGGATACCCAGATATGATCGAGACGCCGGCCACGGTTTGAAATACGCCAATCACGGTTGCGATAGGACCACCACGTGAACAGTTTCTGATCCTCTGGCACGAAATGGCGGATGGCGTCGATGAATCCTTCTGATCGCCACGCGTTCAACCCATCGGTTTCCGGCGGCGTATGACTGATGACGCCCAGCAACTGACGGTGGTTCCAGACATCGTTTTCGAGCGGAG
>Ga0315298_1011816_pt1 | contig 10166 bp, 9 predicted proteins | sample WHS_1_MG_FD_203077 | JGI IMG/M metagenome (GOLD analysis project Ga0315298, IMG submission 203077) | Extremophilic microbial mat communities from Washburn Hot Springs, YNP, Wyoming, USA - WHS_1_MG | ecosystem: Environmental > Aquatic > Thermal springs > Hot (42-90C) | place: USA: Wyoming...
TGAGAATGATGAAAATGATGAAAAAAGCTTTGAAGTTAATAATCGCCATTTTGACTGCCCTGGCAATTTTCTCCGCGGCGGGGAGCTTCCCGGCCGGCGCCGGCCTGGACGAGCTGCTCCGGCAAGACGTGCCTTATTTCAATTCGCCTCCGGTCGGCGGCCACGAGCCGCAGATCTATCTGGTGCAGCCGGGGGATACGCTGCTTTCCATTTCCTCCCGGTTCGGGGTGAAAATTGATTTCCTGGCGGCGGCCAACCGGCTGTCCGACCTGAATTATGTCGAGGCCGGCCGGGAACTGGTCATCCCCGGCGGGGCAGTCCGGCACGTCGTGCGGCCGGGGGAAACGCTGATTGGAATCGCCCGCGTCTACGGGATGTCCCCGGAGGAACTGGCGCAGGCAAATCAGATTTCGGATCAGAATACGTTATTTGCCGGCCAAAACCTGCTCATCCCCGCCGGCCGGGGGACTGCTTTACCGGCCTGGAACCCTGCCCTGGGCTTGCCAGTTGACGAATTGAACTGGCCGGTGATCGGCTGGATCAGCTCCGGCTTTGGCCTGCGCGACGGCCGGCCGCACGAGGGTCTGGACATTGCGGCCGAGGAAGGGGAGCCAATCCGGGCCGTCCGCGGTGGGCGGGTGGTTTTTGCCGGTAACCGCGGCACCTACGGGTTGACGGTGATTGTTGACCACGGCGGCGGGTTGACGACCTTATACGGCCACGCCTCGACCATCCTGGTCAGGGAAGGGCAGTGGGTCAAAGAAGGGCAGCTGATCGCCCGGGTCGGCAGCACCGGCCGCTCCACGGGCCCGCACCTGCACCTGGAAGTGCGCTTAAACGGGGTGCCTTACGACCCGCTGCTGTGTCTGAAAAGAATGTACGCATAAAAATCTTGACTTGGTTTCGGTTTTTAACGCATAATAAATTAGTGTCGATTTAGTTTTCGCTTTAGCCCCGGCACTTAAGTTGGATGAGTGAGGATAATCATTGCGGTGCCGGGCTGCTTCTTTTTGGGAAAAAGGGGCGGGGGCCGGGCCGGGCGCCGCCGGACCGGAGACTGCCTGGCTGCCGGACCGCCTGGTCACCGGGCCGCCGGGCCGGCCGTCCGGCGGAATGAACGGTTTTGACCTGGGTCGCTTAGTCTTTGTCTGGTGGTGAAGCATGGAAAACATTCAAGAAAGCACGCTTTTGTTGTTAATCACCAACGATCCCGACACGGCCGGCACAGTTGCTTTTAATCTGGATTACAGCCGGTTTTGCCTGCTGGTCGGGCATAAAATCCGGGACTTGCTCCGGTTTTTGGAGCAAAGCGGCGCCGGGATCGTCATGCCGGACATCCAAACCCCCGGAGTCGATGATTTCTGGCGGGTCTTTAAGCAAAGTTCCGCCCGGCCGCCAGTCATTTTAATCACCACCCGGGAGATTAAACTGGACCCGGACACCCAGGGCCAGGTGGACGAAATTCTTTACAAACCTTTAGACTTTCTGGATATGAATAAGCGGTTGGCGGCGCTGGCCAACATGATCGAGATGGAGCGGCGGCTGCCGGAGGAGCGGAAGACCCTCCCGGAAGAGGGAAAGCCGAAGATTCTGCTGGTTGAGGATAGCGCCGTTCAGCGTAATATTTTAACCAGGCAACTGACTGAACACGGTTTTGAAGTCTTGGGCGCCGCCGATGGAGAGGAAGCTTTTGCTCTTGCCCGGACCGCCGGGCCGGACCTGATTTTGCTGGACCTGATGCTGCCGAAAGTGGACGGCCTGGAGGTTTGCCGGCGCTTGAAGGCTTTTCCCCGGACCGCCGCCGTGCCGGTTGTGTTTATTACTTCCAGCCGGAGCCCGGAGGAAAAAATTAAAGCTTTGGAGTGCGGCGCCCACGATTTTTTAACCAAACCCGTGACGCAGCAGGAGCTGTTGATTAGAATCAGGTTTTTGCTGCGGCAAAAGCAACTGCTGGACAATTTAGCCGAGCAGGCGAGCAAGGACCCGCTCACCGGTCTGGGCAACCGGCGCCAGCTGATGAGCGACCTCCACCTGGAGATGGAGCGGGCAAAGCGCTACGGGATGCCTCTTTCGTTGATTTTACTGGATGTGGATCATTTCAAAAGATACAACGATACCCACGGCCACCCGGCCGGGGACGAGGTTTTACGACAGCTGGCCCGCCTGTTGACGCAAAACGTGCGCGCTTTTGATAAGGTGGCGCGGTACGGCGGCGAAGAATTCGTGGTTCTCCTGCCCCAGACGGATTTGGCGGGGGCCGTGGCGGCGGCGGAAAAGCTGCGCCGGGCGGTTGAGGAACACCCTTTTCGGGGCGGGGAGGCGCGGGCCGGGGGAAAGCTGACGATCAGTCTGGGGGTGACCTGCTTTCCGGGGGCCGCCTGCGCCACCGCCGCCGGAGAGGGTTCCGGCCCGGATGTTACCGCTGGTTCCGGCGGCGGAGCTGCTGACTTAGTCGCTGCCGCTGATTTAGCCGCCGCCGCTGCGGCAAGCGCCGCTGCTCCTTCCGCCACCGCCGCCGGAGAGGGTTCCGGCCCGGATGTTACCGCTGGTTCCGGCGGCGGAGCTGCTGACTTAGTCGCTGCCGCTGATTTAGCCGCCGCCGCTGCGGCAAGCGCCGCTGCTCCTTCCGCTACTGCCGCCGCCACCGCCACCGCCGCTACTGCCGCCACCGCCGCTACTGCCGCCACCGCCGACGACCTGCTACAGCAGGCGGATCAGGCGATGTACCGGGCGAAGACCGCCGGCCGCAACCGCGTGGCCGTCGCCGGTTCCGGCGGGGCCCGGACGGGACCCGCAGCGGCCGGGCCCGCAGCGGCCGGGGCAAGAGAAATTTCTTGCGTGCCCGGCCGGCCTGTGCTATAATTTTAAGGGCTTAGAGGAAAGAGGTGATTCTTTTGAAAAAGGGTATTCACCCTCCGTACCAAAAGGCAAAAGTGGTTTGCGTCTGCGGGGAAACCTTCGAAACCGGTTCGACCAAAAAGGAGCTGCGGGTGGAAATCTGTTCGAAGTGCCACCCCTTTTACACCGGCTCGCAACGAACGGTGGAAACGCGCGGACGGGCGGAGCGCTTCCGCAAAAAATACGGCTTGAAGTAGTAAAAAGCAGGGCGGAAGCTCTGCTCTTTGTTTAAAGGAAAAAGGCACAAAGGCACAGAGGGATCGAGGCGCAAAGGGATGAATCTGCTTTGTGCCTTTGTGCCTGTTAACAAATCGGCCTTTGGACAGGTAAGTTTCAGACCCGATTTTTAGCTGTGGGGGATAGATCCGGTGAGTAATGTGAACTACGGCGGGCAGGCCGTGCTGGAAGGTGTGATGATGCGCGGGCCGCGGTCCTGGGCGGTGGCGGTGCGCCGCCCCGACCAAACGATTTCTCTGGATTTGAATCCGGTTGATTCCGTCCTGGACCGGGTCCCGATTTTAAAGCGGCCTTTTTTGCGCGGTGTGGTAGTGCTCGTCGAATCGCTGGTGATCGGCTTAAAGGCTTTGACTTATTCGGCCGGGCAGGCGGCGGGCGAAGAAGAGGAAATCAAAGGCTGGGAAATGGGGCTGACCCTTCTGGCGGCCTTTGCCCTGGCGATCTTTCTTTTCGTGGTGCTCCCGACGGGAATTACCCATTACCTGGCCGCCGGCGTAAAGGGCAGCCTGGCCCAAAACGTCATTGAAGGAATTTTGCGCCTGGCCGTTTTTTTGGGCTACGTTTTGGCCATCGGGCGGCTGCCCGACATTAAAAGGGTTTTTGAATATCACGGCGCGGAACACAAAGTAATTAACGCCTACGAGGCTAAAGAGGTTCTGACCGTGGAAAACGTCCGGAAATATTCTACCTTCCACCCCCGGTGCGGAACCAGTTTTATTCTCATTGTTTTGGTTTTCAGCATCTTTTTGTTTTCGCTGCTGCCGGCGGGCGCTTTGTGGTGGCGGATTGCTTCCCGGATTTTAATCCTGCCCGTGTTGGCCGGCCTGGCTTACGAAATATTGAAATTATCGGCGAAGTATCCGGAGTTTGTTTTCAGCCGCCTTTTTATCGTTCCCGGGCGCTGGCTGCAGGGACTGACCACCGGGCCGCCGGACGACGACCAGGTGGAAGTGGCCATCCAGGCCCTCACGGCGGTGTTGCAGAAAGAAGGTGAGGTCAAGTGTTCGCTAAACTGAAAAGCTTAGCCGACCGGTACGAGGAATTAACCAGTTTAATCGGCGACCCGGAGGTGATTGCCGACCGGGCGCGCTGGCAGCAAGCCGTCAAGGCGCACGCCGAACTGGAAGAGATCGTGAGCGTTTTTCGGGAATATCAGAAAGTGGAACAAGAAGCCGCTGAAGCAAAAGAACTGCTGGCCGAGAAACTGGAGCCGGATTTCCGGGAACTGGTGGAGGCTGAGCTGAAAGCATTACGGGCGAGGCAGGAAGAACTGGAAATAAAATTAAAGGTCCTGCTTTTGCCCCGCGATCCCAACGACGAGAAAAACGTTTTCGTGGAAATCCGGGCCGGAACCGGCGGGGAAGAGGCGGCGCTTTTCGCCGCCGATCTTTTCCGGATGTACTTAAAATACGCCGAACAAAAAGGTTGGAGGAGTGAAATCATGGATGCCAGCCCCACCGATTTGGGCGGGTTTAAGGAAGTCGTGTTTGTGGTGGAAGGAAAGGGCGCCTACAGCCGGCTGAAATTTGAAAGCGGCGTGCACCGCGTGCAGCGCATTCCCGCCACGGAGTCGGGGGGGCGCATCCACACTTCGGCGGCCACGGTTGCCGTGCTGCCCGAGGCTGACGAGGTAGAGGTGGAGATTAAACCCGAGGATCTGCGGATCGATATTTTTTGTTCCGCCGGTCCCGGCGGCCAGTCGGTGAACACCACCCAGTCGGCGGTCCGGATTACGCACCTGCCGACGGGGATTGTGGTCAGCTGCCAGGACGAAAAAAGCCAGCACAAGAACAAAGACAAGGCCATGCGGGTGCTGCGGGCCCGGCTGAAAGACCGGATGGAGGAAGAACAGCGGCAAAAGGTGGATCACTTGCGCCGGTCGCAGGTGGGCAGCGGGGACCGCAGCGAGCGGATCCGGACGTACAATTTCCCCCAAAACCGGGTGACCGATCACCGCATCGGTTACACCACCCACCGCCTGGAAGAAGTCTTGATGGGCGACCTCGACGACCTGATCGAGGCGCTGCTGACCACCGACCAGGCCCAGCGCCTGAAGGAAGTAATCTAATTTCGGGGACACCATACTAAATTTTTATCCTTAATGGTGTCCCCCTAACCCGGCATAGCCATAAACCAAAAAGTCAAAAGCTTGTGAGAAATACTCAGGAGTCAGGAGTCAGAATGAGAGAACCGGTAAAAACATTTTCATTTTAGAATTCTGAATGCCTGAATTCTGAATACCCGAATAGTAACAGCTTCGGGTTTTTGTTAATTTTCTATTTTCGTAGATGTTAAACCTTAAGTGTAATAATTTTCGGGAGGTTCGAACCAGGTACGTAAGCAAATAATTAAGGATTGTATCCCCATAATTCAAAAGGCGTTAGGGTGGGCCCGGGAGTATTTGCGGGAGCGCGGCGTGGAGAGCGCCGCGCTGGACGCCGAGGTGCTGCTGGCGCACGTCACCGGGCTTAACCGGGCGGGGCTGTACCGGGAGAGCGAGCGGCCGCTGACGGCGCCGGAGGCACAAGCCTACCGGCGGCTGGTGGAAAGAAGGGGGCAAAGGGAGCCCGTTGCCTACCTGACCGGCAAAAAAGAGTTTATGGGGCTGGAATTCGCGGTAAGCCCCGCCGTTTTGATCCCCCGTCCGGAGACGGAACTGCTGGTGGAAAAAGCCTGCGCGCTGGCCCAAGAGCTGCTTTTCCGCCGGAGGGAGGCTTCCTGCGGGGAGGAAACTTCCTGCCGGGAGGAAGCGGCCGGCTTCGGCGAAAACACGCCGCCGCCGGAAATATTGATTGCCGATGCAGGCACGGGCAGCGGGGCGATTGCCGTCAGCCTGGCCTTTTTTTTGCCGGCGGCTGGGATTTACGCCACCGACTGCTCGCCCACCGCCCTGGAGGTGGCCGAAAAAAACGCCCGCCGGCACGGGGTGGCGGAAAGAATCTCTTTTCTGCAGGGGGATTTGCTGGCGCCCTTGTTCGATTTAGACCTGACCGGCCGGCTTGAGCTCATTGTAGCTAACCTTCCTTACATCCCTACCGCCGAACTGTCCGGCCTGATGCCCGACGTCCGGCGCTACGAGCCGCTGTCTGCTTTAGACGGCGGCCCGGACGGCCTGGCGCTTTACCGGCGCCTGCTCCCTCAGGCGCGCCGCCTGCTGTCCCGCTCCGGCTGCCTGCTGATGGAAATAGGCCCGGGGCAGGGAGAGAAGCTTGGCCGCCTGCTCGCGGAAGCCGGCTGGCGGTATCAGCTCATCCACGACCTGGCGGGCCGCGAAAGGATAATTCGGGCGGCGCCGGACTAATTTTTCCTTATGTTTTGGGCAATGTGATGATGATGGGGTAACCAAAATGGAAAAACCGCTTAACCTCATTGCATCAATTTCCCAAATATCCGTATTCTCCGGCATCACCACATAAATATCCAGGTCTGAATCAGAGCATGTGGTATATTGCAGTCTCCCGCAAAAGACTGTCCGGAACGACGGAATAGATTGCGCCGGAATCGACGAAAAAATCGACTTTCTTCATTTTTGCCGGGTTGAGTGGTTTAATTTAAAGGGGTCGCAAAAAATTGGAGGGAAGGTCTTGCTATTTTGAAGCCGACACCTTTTCCGCAATTATGCTTTCAATAAATTGATTTAAGGAAATCCCTTTTTTTATGGCTTCTCTTGCGGCTTGCTTGTGAAGTTCCGGTGAAATTCTGATGTTAAAGCTTCCTTTATATGCTTTTTGCGGTTCTTTCCCGTTCAGCTTGCACAATTCGACGTAATCTTCTACGGCCTCCCGGAAGGAGTCTTTTAGCTCTTTAACGCTGCTACCTTCAAAACTAATCGAGTCATCAATACCTTCTATTTTTCCGAAGAATGTTTCATCCTCCGTACTGTAGTGGATTGAACCAATAAAACCTTTATAAAGCATGATATCCTTCATGCTTAAATTACCCCCTGACTTTTTACTGCTTCTGTCAGCTCGTCTAATTGGCACATCTTTAAAATATTACCCGTGTGTGGTTTATGTAACCTTATTATATGCTTTGTTTGCATGTGCACAAATGCCACTCTTGAACCGGATGTGCATCCACGGGTATCTTCCCTGTAACCAAAGTGGCCCAATAAAGTCTTGGCTTCGGCATACGTGAAATCGGAAGGCCTTTCTAACAGTCTTGCCAGTAATTTATCCCGTTTGCTCATGCTTCTAAATCCTTCCGGCGCGCTGGCTTACCATTGTATTTTCATTATACCAAAAACCCTTCAAAATGCAACTAAATAATAGTTGCGAAAAAACAGGTTGACAAACCGGCCTGATTCGTAAATAATAAAATTAATTAGATCGGAATAATTACGATCTGGGAGGCATAATCATGACCCGAGACGAAATTCTTGCCCGGCTGAAAGGGCGGGGCGTGAAGGTAACGCCGCAGCGGCTGGAAATCCTGAAGGTGCTTTTGGGCGAGGAAAGGTATTACAGCGCCGAGGAAATTTTAAAAAAGGTGCAGAAGCGTTACCCGGCCGTCAGTTTTGATACGGTTTACCGGACCCTTTACCTGTTTAAAAATTTGGGCCTGGTGCTTGAATTAAATTTTCAGGGCGGCTACCGCCGGTTTGAATTCAATCACGAGGACCGGCACCACCACCATCTGGTTTGCCTGCAGTGCGGCCTTTCCCAGAAGCTGTCTTGCTGCCCCACGGACTGCCTGCTCAAAATTAAGGAGGAACATCCGGAGTTTGCCGTCACCGGCCATTCCTTCGAAATCTACGGGTATTGCCGGGAGTGCCGGGCGGACCGGGGAAACCGGGAAAGCCGGGAAAGCCGGGCAAAGGAAACGAGCCGGGCCTGATCCGGTCATCAGTGGGGATCACGCCTCTTTCCCATACTCTCTATGTTCTTTGCATTCTCTATGTTCTCTGTGTCCCCGGTGGTTAAAAAAGGCAAAAGGGGGTCGTTACCGTGAAAAAAGTTTTACTTGGGCTGGCGCTCCTGATCCTCGCCGCCGCGGTTTTCGGCTGCACAAAGCAGGAAAGGGGCAATCCGGCAACTGGGCCGGCAACTGGGCCGGCAGCCGGGGAGACGGCCGGGGAAATTAAAGTAGTCACCACCATCCTGCCGGTGGCCGATTTTATCCAAAACGTGGGCGGGGACAGGGTGAAGGTGGTGGTCATGGTGCCGCCCGGGGCCGACCCGCATACCTATGAGCCGGCGCCCGGCCGGATGAGCGAGCTGGCCGGCGCCAGGGCGTATTTTGCGGTTGGCTCAGGAGTGGAGTTTGAGCTGGCCTGGCTGGAAAAAATTAAGCAAAATTATCCGGCGCTCGCGATCGTCGATTGTTCCCGGGGGATTCCGTTGCTTGACCTGGACACGCCTGAGCGCGCGGAAAAGATGGCGGAAGGGGCAGCGGCCGAATCCGGACAGCCGGCCGGCGGGAACCTTTCCCCGGAGCGGATGGGGCATCCGGAGCATCACGAATCCGAGCACCGCGGGAAAGACCCGCACATCTGGCTTTCCCCGAAAAACGCACAGATCATGGTGGAGAACATTTACGCCGGTCTTGGGCAAATTGACCCGGCGCACAAAGCTGATTACCTCCGGAACCGGGACGCTTACCTGCGGGAACTGACGGAGTTAGACGAAAAAATCGCCGGCAGCCTGCAAAGGGTGCAAAACCGGAATTTTTTAGTTTTCCACCCCGCCTGGGGATATTTCGCCCGGGATTATGGCCTGCGGGAAATCCCCGTGGAGGCGGGCGGCAAGGAACCGGGGGCAAAAGAGCTGGCCCGGATCATCGCCACGGCCAAAAAGGAAAACATCCGGACAGTCTTTGCCTCACCGCAGTTTAACCCGCAAAGCGCCCGGGCGATCGCCCGGGAAATCAGGGGGCGGGTCATTTTCATCGATCCCTTGCCGCAAAAGTATATTCCCAATCTGCTGCAGGTGGTGGGCCAGTTTGAGTGAGGCTTTCCGCCAAAGGAAGGGAACCGCTGCCCCCGGCAGAAGAGACTGCGCGGCCGGGAGGCGCGCGGCAGGTGTAGGGCAGGACTGAGCAGGAACAGGATCATCCAAAAGGAAGGAGGGGGCCGGCCGGTGACTTCCCCTGGTGAAGCGGTGGAACTGACGGATGTTTGGGCCGCCTACGACGGCGCCGCGGTTCTGGAAGAGATCAATTTAACCGTTTATGAAAACGATTTCCTTAGCATCATCGGGCCCAACGGGGGCGGCAAAACCACCCTGCTCAAGGTCATTGCCGGGCTCGTTACGCCCCTGCGCGGGACGGTCCGGGTGTTCGGCGAAAATCCCGCGCGGGTGCGGCGCCTGCTGGGGTACGTGCCTCAGTTCAGCAATTTTGACCGTAATTTTCCCATTACCGTTTTTGAGGTAGTGTTAATGGGCCGGTTGGGAAGAACGGGCCTGGTCCGCCGGTTCAGCGCCGAAGACCGGGAAAAGGCTCTGCGGGCCCTGGCCGCGGTGGAAATGGCGGAGTTCCGGGACCGGCCCGTGGGCAGCCTTTCCGGCGGGCAGCAGCAAAGGGTGCTCATCGCCCGGGCGCTGGCGGGCGAGCCGAAATTGTTGCTTTTGGATGAGCCTGCCGCTGGCGTGGACGCTCCCCGGCAGGCGGGGCTTTATGAGTTGTTGCAAAAACTGCAAGCGGAAATGGCCATTGTCCTGGTCACGCACGATATCGGAGCGGTGTCCGCCCATGTGGAAAAAGTGGCCTGCTTAAACCGCCGGCTGTTTTACCATCATTCCCGGGAAATCCTTCCCGGGGAACTGGACGCCGCCTACCGCTGCCCGGTGGATTTGATTGCCCACGGCGTTCCCCACCGGATTTTAAGGGAGCATTGAAAATGTGGCAGTACGATTTTATGCAAAACGCGCTGGCGGCCGGGCTGCTGGCCGCGGTGGCCTGCGGCGTGATCGGCGCTTTCGTAGTGGTGAAAAAGCTGGTTTCCATCAGCGGCGGGATCGCCCACGCTTCTTTCGGCGGGGTCGGCCTGGGGTATTTCCTGGGGATCAACCCGGTGGCGGGGGCTCTCTTTT
>Ga0315298_1011818_pt1 | contig 10165 bp, 10 predicted proteins | sample WHS_1_MG_FD_203077 | JGI IMG/M metagenome (GOLD analysis project Ga0315298, IMG submission 203077) | Extremophilic microbial mat communities from Washburn Hot Springs, YNP, Wyoming, USA - WHS_1_MG | ecosystem: Environmental > Aquatic > Thermal springs > Hot (42-90C) | place: USA: Wyoming...
TGGATCCGTGAGGCCAGGTTCGAATCCTGGATCCCCAGCCATTTATCAGGGCGCATTCGTCTAGGGGTTTAGGACGCTGCCCTCTCAAGGCAGAGATCACCGGTTCGAATCCGGTATGCGCTACCAACCCTCATTTTTCCGCCGATTTCGTAGCTAAATAGTTTACATAACATACTGCCGTTTTCCATTTTGCAAACATTTTGCAAACATCTTTTTAATTTTGGTGCTGCGGAACATTCGTATACACCCTATTATTTTTGAAGGCTTCATCGAAGCGGGCAGCCGCCTCGGCCTGGGCCTCGAGCGCCTCGAAGTCCAGGTCCAGGGCGGCGTCCGTTTCGAGGAGGAACGCCAGCCGTTCACGGTCGGTTGCGAAAAGCTCCATTCGGTTCTCCGGTCATGTCGCGACAAATCCGGTTAATGCCGGTGGGCGGTCGGCCCGTGCCCGGGGTGAACCCCGAAATCAGGCCGAGAGCCCTGTCGCTTGGATACCTACCGTAGACCGTCGAAAAGTGTCGGAGGGGGGATCAGGAAACGCGGCCCGACTTTTTGGTTTGACACGGAATGTGCCGGGTGTTATCATTCATTATCGTTTCGTGGCGAGAACGTGAGCATGAGCAGGGGATTCCGATGGACCGAACAAAGTGGTTGACGATAGAGGAACTGGCCGAATACCTGAAGATGGGCCGGACGAAGCTGTACCGCATGGCTCAAGATGGGGACATCCCGGCTTCCAAGGTCGGTAACCAATGGCGCTTCGACCGGGAGGAAATCGACCAGTGGATGAAGAGTCAGAGGCCAGCGGCGGATAAGGTGCCAACCGGAGGAACGGAATGAATCCCTCCCCAGCTCAAACCTCGAATGAAAAAGCCGTTCGATTGGTCGATTATCTGATTCGATTGGCGTCATTGCGCACGAAGTTGATCCGCGACATTGCCGAATACGAGAAAGTACTTTGGCTTTCGGATGTTCCCCATGAGCGGGATTGCTTCACCCAGGCTTGGGGACGCGAAGAGGAGCACGATCCGGATGAATGGCTGGAAGTACAGAACCGACGGGAGCCCGAATTGCCCGTGGTTCCCGCTCAGTGCAAGGATTGGGTGAGCCTTTTATCGCTCCGAAACAAGAACGACCTGCCCGAACTCCTCCCAGAGATTACCCGGCAAATCCCGAACCCCGACTGGCGCGAGGATTCGGACCAGCCTAAAAGCATCCCGCATACCGAACGTCTTGAAGAGCATCCTGAGATTCAACAGGCATGGGATCGGTATGTCGAAGACAAATGGCTGCCGTGGACGGAAGAACACAATTCATGGGAGAAAGTCCACAAGGTGTATTCCGCTCTCTTTGCCATTCACCAGGAACAACTTCGGCTCGGCGAGGAATACGAATTGGTGCTCGGTATGGGGTTGCTGACATGGCAGACGCCCACCGGGCAGCGCGTCCGGCGTCATTTGGTTGTAGCCGACGCTGTTCTGGAGTTTGAGGCTCGCTTGCTGAAATTCACCGTCCGTCCCCATCCAGAGGGTGCCAATCTTCGCCCCGAACTGGATATGCTGGACATCGAGGATCAACCGACGCGCGCTGAGGAAACCGCAAAGGCGTCACTGGCTGCGGCCGGCGACGATCCGTGGGAAAAGGGTTGTGTCGAAGGCGTTCTTCAGGCCCTGGTGCATTCGCTCAGTTCGCAGGGCGATTATGAAGGCTCTATTAAAGCGAAGGACATCCGCGTCTCGGCAAAGCCCATCGTGGAATATGCTCCCGCCTTGATCCTGCGCAAGCGCTCTGCCAAGGGCCTTACCGAAACCTTGAAACGAATCAAGGAACAGCTTGAAGACGGCGTAGCCATCCCCAGCGAATTCGCGGACCTTGCGGAAATTCAACCGAAGGATGAACGCAAAACGAGCGATGAGCTGGAAGAGTCAGACGCTGTTTTCGATGGTGAGGTTTTCTTCCCCAAGCCCTCGAACGACGAACAACGCCGCATTGTTGACAAGATGCGAGCGGCAAGAGGTGTGCTTGTGCAAGGGCCGCCCGGCACCGGAAAATCCCATACCATCGCCAATCTGATTTGCCATCTGCTTGCCACGGGACAGCGAACGCTCATCACCGCGAAAACGCCGCGAGCGCTTCAGGTACTTGAAGGGCTTGTACCCGACGAGTTGGGGCCCCTCTGCATCAATCTGCTTGGCAGCGGACTTGAGGAACGCCGCTCTCTCGAATCCAGTGTCGGCGGCATTCTTCGCAAGAATGAGGAATGGAACGAGGACCGCGCCGAGCAAGAGCGCACGGAACTTGAGGAACGCTTGCGGAAACTCCGTGAGGAGAAGGAGAAGGTCAACCGGAGGCTCCGCGACATCCGGGAGTCCGAAACGCATACCCAGTCCATCGCGGAGGGAGCCTATCGTGGGACGGCGGCCAGAATCGCTGAGGCCGTGAACCGGGATCGAGCCGATTACGAATGGTTTACGGATGCCGTTCATTTGGACGAGACGTGTCCAATATCCATAAACGATCTGCAAAGCGTTCTTGAAGCGTTGCGCCAATTCACACCAGAGAAGCGCCGGGAATTGGGCCTTGAATGGCCTGATACATTACCCTCCCCTGAATGCTTTGCCAATCTGGTGAGGAATAAGGCAAACGCAATCGAAGAAGAGCAGAACGCGTCGCGTGGGGCCGATGAACAATTTGCCGATTTGTTGACAAGACACAATTCTGAGACCATTGAAGCGATCCGTATTGCTTTCTCGTCTTTTCAGAGCACTTTAAGGAGACTTCGCGCAAGTCCCCACTCCTGGATGAATGATGCCTTGCGCGACGTTCTTGGCGGAAACTCGTCCCTGTGGCATGAGCTCTTGCGTGTTACGCGGCATGTTATTACGTTGATTGAAGAACTCATTGCGTCCGCCGACGCGACCCCAATCGCATTCCCAGACACAATCGATGTCAAGGCGCTGTATGAAGACGCCAAAAAACTGAAAGAACACCTGGAGAATGGCGGAAAACTGGGGTGGTGGTTGTTTCGACCCAAACCGGTGAAAGATCGGTTGTACGTTATCAAGACCGTTACAATTAACGGCCGCCCATGCTCCACCGTCGAGCATTTCCAAACTCTTGCCGATGTGCTGCGCGTTCGCATTGAATGTGAAAAGGCATGGAGTTTCTGGAAAGGGCATAGCGAAAAGGTTGAAGGACCGTACGCTCTGCAACTGGCTGTCATTAAGTCTCTGCGTGATGATCTCGAAAGCGCTTTGGCGCTCAAAGATCTCATTGCCCGATGCAAGGATGCGATAAGCCAATGCTCAGACATAGGAGAGCCTGTTTGGGCCGACGAATCCCAAATTGAAAGGGTTGTCTCCTCGTGTCGCCTTGCATCGGCCCGTATTCGCAAACAGCTTGCCACCAAGGGAATCCAAGATATTGAGGCTCAAATTTCCCGTATGGCCGCCAAGGGCGATGCGCATCCCGTGACAAAAGATCTTCTGATTGCAATTTGCAGTCCCGACGTTGAGAAGTTCGCACTATGCGCGAACACGATGCTGGATTTGGAAAAGCAGCGCCAGCGCCTTCAAAAGATGGACGAATCTCTCTCGAAATTGCGTCTTTTGCTCCCTCAGTTCACGAAATCCTTGGAACAAACCTGCAACGAGTCCTATTGGGATGAGCGAATCCAGCGTATTGGCGATGCCTGGCGCTGGGCGCAGGCGCGGTACTGGATCGAGGATTACATCCGAAAGGAGGACGTTCCGGCACTTGCCAAGCGCGCCAAACAAATTGAGGATGATATTAACGGCATCATTGCAAAACTAGCTTCACTTCATGCCTGGTCGTTCTGTTTCTCACGGCTTAAGGAAGACCATCGCCGACACATGGAAGCTTGGAAGCAGTCCATGCGCAGGCTTGGTAAGGGAACGGGAAAGTACGCGCCGCGCCACCGGCGTGAGGCTCAAGAACACCTCAATAAATGCCGTGAGGCAGTTCCGGCATGGGTAATGCCACTCCATCGCGTCTGGGACACGGTTGATCCGGCACCGGCCATGTTTGATGTAATTATCGTTGACGAGGCTTCACAATGCGGCGTCGAAGCCCTCCCCTTGTTCTATCTCGGCAAGAAGATACTGATTGTCGGCGATGACAAGCAGATCAGTCCGGATGCCGTGGGTCTGCCCCGCGATGCGGTACTCCGCCTGATGGCAGAGTTCCTTCACGATTTCCACTTCAAGTCATCGTTCGATGTTGAGAGCAGCCTATTCGATCACGGGAAACTTCGGTATGGAACCAAACGTATCACCCTGCGTGAGCACTTCCGGTGTATGCCGGAGATCATTCGCTTCAGCAACAGCCTGTGCTATTTGGATACGCCGCTGATTCCATTGAGGCAGTACGGGCCTAACCGGTTACCGCCGCTAGAACATGTTTTTGTGAACAGCGGGTATCGAGAAGGTTCAAACAACCGGATCATCAACCGGCCGGAAGCGGAAGCCATCGTCCAAAGGATTGTCGAGATGTGCCGCGATAACCGGTACGACGACAAGACGATGGGCGTGGTAGTTCTTCAAGGTGAAGCGCAAGCGGCTTTGATCGAAAACCAACTGCTCGAACAATTGGGGGCTGAGGAAATGGAACGACGACGCTTGGTCTGCGGCAATCCCTACAGCTTCCAGGGCGACGAGCGGGACATCATGATCTTGTCGCTTGTCGCGGCAAGCAACGAAAGGATCGGGCCTCTGACAAAGGCGGCGGACGAACGACGCTTCAATGTCGCGGCCAGTCGGGCCCGCGATCAAATGATTCTTTTCCATTCGGTTACCTGTGATGATCTTAGTGTGCATGACTTACGGCGGCGGTTGCTCGAGTTTTTTGAGAACACAAGGCCATTACAGATTGCCGGTATCGACCGGAACGAGCTGGAGCGGAGAGCTTCGTATGATAATCGGCGCGTAGTGAATCCTCCCGCGCCGTTCGAAAGCTGGTTCGAGGTTGACGTTGCCTTGGAACTTCTTCGCAGAGATTTTACTGTGCTTGCCCAGCATGAAGTTGCGGGAAAGCGTATTGATCTCGTAGTCGAGGGCGGGCAGGCGCGGCTGGCTGTCGAGTGTGATGGAGACTATTGGCACGGCGCTGAGCGTTACGAGGCTGATATGCAACGCCAACGGCAACTTGAACGTTGCGGATGGGAGTTTTATCGTATCAGGGAATCGGCCTTTTACTCCAATAAAGACGGTGCTCTTGCAGGGCTGTGGCAAGCTTTGGAGGAAAGGGGCATCTTTTCAGCATCACGGCAAAGGAATACGCATACTGAAGACGGTTTGAAAGATGATGATCTCAGTGGGTTCGACAGCGATACTGCTGACGATGATGAAAACGATTACGACGATGTAGAAATATTATCCGGCGATTCCGATAACAACTTCAGTCCATCAGGACGCCGAGTGGAGGAAATAACTAACGAGGAAATACAAACAGCTATCCGTTCAGCATTAGCGAAGTGCCCGAATCATTCATGTACACTGCATTCCATGACGTCTCGCATACTTAAGGAAGTAGGGGTATTGACACGCGGTAATCCTCGCAAAACTTTTGAGCGCCGAGTGATGCGCTGTCTCAATGCACTGGAGGAGCAGGGAATTATTGAAAAATACAAGGCCAAGAATAATCGAATCAGGCTTCTGAAATATTAGGCCGTTCCTTCTTGGCCTTTTCCGCCAGTTCCTCATCGGCCGCCTTTTCCAGCGCCTTGACGAGCTGCTGCTTGTTTTTGAGCGGGCCGATGTGGTGCTTCTTCTTGGCGTCGATCAGGGTCGCGCCTTGGAGCGTTTTGTGATCGACGCCGGGTTCCAACTCATCGAGAAGGTCGATGACGTCCTGTTTAGTCATGTTCAGCGAGATGCCTTTGGCCTTGGCCATCTCCTGGAGTTCGACCACGGTGAGGTCATGCAGCCCGCCGCTCGGCGGAATCTTCTTGAGCTGGTCCGCCAGTTGCTGCGCCTGCTTGAGGGACGCCTGTTTCTGCGCCAGGAGTTGGATCAGGTCGTCCTTGGTGCGGAGCAGGCCGATCTTATGTTCCTTGAGCTTGGCGTCGAGCGCGGCTCCGGCGAGGCTGGAGTGGTCCACGCCCGGCTCCGCCGCGTCGAGCAGATGGATGAAGTTGGCTTTGGTCCGGGCGATGGAGACGCCGTTCTGCTTGGCCAGGGTCTGGAGTTGCTTCACACTCAGAGTGTTCAGGTCGGCGATCTGTCCGCCTTCGAAGGCCGCCTTGAGCTTCGCGTCTTCCGCCGCCTTGGCCTTCGCCTGCTCTTCGATGGTCTGGGGCGGGATGATGCACGCGGCGGGTTCAGCCGCGGCTTTGGCCCCCAGCTCTCCTCCGCAGATCGCCAGGGGCCATGCGACCACACTCGTGCAGCGACAGTTGGGATGGGTGTCATTAACCACGAGCTTTGACCCACCCGTTTTCATGTAGATTGACCCACCCGGGCGGTGTGATATTTGTATCACGGTCAGGTCATAGTGTCAACAACCTCCTTCCTGCGGTGTGGTGATTGCCTCTGTCGGTAACTGTCTCCCTCAATAACGATCTGGTAGCTGGCATTGGCTAATCGGTCCAGGGCGCTGTTGCCCAGGATCGGGTCGTCGAAGATCCCCAGCCATTCATCCACGGCACGGTTACTGGTGATTATCAGGCTGGACCTGTGATGGCGGGCGATGATCAGTTCATAGAGATCGGTTGACTGCTGAGAGTTAAGCCGCTGCAGGCCGAAGTCATCGAGGATGAGTATGTCAGGAGCCAGGAATGAACGGAAGGTCTTCTCCATTGTGTGATCAACCCGCGCCTGCGCCAGTGTGCGGAAGAAGGTATCAGCCCGTATGAAGCGTACGCTATGGCCGGCACGGACGGCGGCAAAGCCGAGGGACTGCGCCAGGAAAGATTTGCCGACGCCTACCGGGCCAACGAAGAGAACGTGCTCATGGCGGGCCAGAAAGTTCAGTGAGAAGACGCTGTCCAGCAGCCGGCGGTCAAGCCTGATGCCAGCCTTCCAGTCGAAGTCTTCCAACCGGCAGATATCCTCGAATCCGGCCTTTTGCAGGCGTATTTCTACGTTACGGTTATCACGGCGGCCCACCTCATCTGCCAGTATTATCTGCAGGAAAACAGCGTAGTCCAGTTGATCACGCCGCGCCAAAGACAGCCGCTCGGGCAGAGTATCGAGCATGGCGCCCAGCTTAAGACGTTTTAGGAGTGGTTTAAGTTCAGACATAGCATTCATAGATTCCCCTCGCAGAACATATCGGTGGCAATGGCAAAGACGCTGCCGGGGTGGGCAAAGCGTCCTGGCGGCGAAGCAACTGCAGCAACCGGTGCGCTTAAGGCTTCTTCTTCCAAAGCTTCGATAAGGATGCGCTCCAAGCGGCGTACATCAATCAGGTCGACCTCCAGCGCCTTGCGGCAAGCTGCGTCCAATCGTGCTGCTGTGTAGTGCTCTCCCAGGCGAAGCAGCTTCTGGGCTTGACGCATCTTTGCCCAGGGCAAAGGCCCGCCCAGTAGGCGGCTGGCGAATGTACCCACCGCTTCTCCCAGTGCGGCGCACTTCCGGCGCAGGTAATCGGGAGAGCGCAGGGTATAGGCAGTCAGCTCCGGAGGATAGTCCGCCTGATCTGTTGAGCGGCCGCCGCGGCACTGGCGGGGATGCGTTTTAACCAGCAAGCCGCGCTGATAAAGCCTTACCAGCTTGCTGTCGCCGCGCACTTCCAATTTAGTCCCCGGCGGACAGGTAATGCTGGGGGCTGAATACAGGGCATATTTATAGGAGATATGATGGTCAGGATGAACGGTGACAGTGCGCCAGTCAGGCACCTCGTAAGGTTCACCATTCTGTGGTAATAACTTAGCCTGTTCCTCTTCTTTGAAAACCACCAGTGGGAGCTTGTACGTGGTACCGTGTACCCGCTGGCCGGCTGTCTCCAGGCACCAGTGCCTGGCTTGAATGCGCAGGTCAGCCAGATCACGAAAGCTGCCGCCTTTAAAGAAGCGTTCACGCACGTAGCGTATGCCGGACTCAACTTTGGGTTTATCCTGGGGATGGCGTACCCGCGTGGGATCGACGATAAATCCGCGGTGCTGGGCATATTCAAGGAAACCGCGTGTTAACCTGGGGTTGAGCGGATCGTAGCCGGCCACTGCCGCGGTGAAGTTGTCGATGACTAAATACTGAGGCACGCTGCCCAGAAAGGCCCAGCAGGCTTCAAGCCCCTCGATGATCTCATCCAGTGTCTGCCCGAACAGCGGCCACAGAAAGTGGTGGCGTGAATAGGCCAGCGTGACCACCATACCCAGGGCCAAACGCTTCCGCCCTGACTGGTTATCCCACATCACACCCAACCGGCCGAAATCCATCTCAGCTACCTGCCCTGGCTCTGTATCTTCCATGCGCGCTGTGGTGCGGTTACTGCGCCCCCAGCCGTTGCGGATTACAAACCTGCGCAACGATGAATAAGTTACTTCGCAACCCCGTTGCTCGAGCAGTTCCTGAATACGGGTAAGCTTAAGATGCTCTTGCTTTATCCAGTCCCGGATAACCTCAGCCCACGGCTCGAGAAGTGGTGCTGTAGGTATCACGGCCTGAGTGCGCCCGACTGTATTGAGTTGTACCAGGCCCATGAGCTGCTCTTCAGTGGGCGGAGGCCCGGCACGCGATAAACCGCAGTCCGCCGCTGCACTCAGGTACTTCTTTACGGTATTGCGGGACAGGCCGGATAAACGCGATAGCGGCCGTATACCGCTTCCGGTCTGCCATATTCTGATGATCTCTTTTATCTCCACTCGGGAAAACTCCTTATACGCCATTGCCATCCCCTTTTTAGGTTTTAGGCAATGGTAACTTATTTATTTCCCGGGTGGGTCAATGCCGATGAAAATGGTGGGGCAAAGCTCGTGAAAAAAACGCTGTTTGGTGGGTCAATGCTGGTGGTTATTTACACTGGCCGTAATATGAATCTTGCCAGGATATTCGCATTAATATGGGCCTGTTTGACGTTTGTATACAAACCGTATACAATTTGAAGTGAAAAGAGGAATAATAAGTGCTTTACATTGAGTCTTTAGAGATTGATGACCATATACTGGAGAAGATCGAGAAAAAGCATAACATTAGATTCAATGAGGTCGAAGAGGTGTGTCTTTCGGATAGGCGGCATACCAGAAAAAGTCGAGAAGGACTATATAAGGTCTTTAGTCAGACAGCAGTTGGGAGATATATCCTAGTGGTGCTGGTAAATAAGGGAGGTGGCAGCTGGAAGGTGGCCACTGCTAGAGAGATGACCGATAGTGAAAGGCAGCTTTATGAGAAATCAACAGGAGGCAAGTAACATGGCCGACATAGATAAAGCAATAAAGGAAATCGAGCAGGGTAACGCCTGGGAAGAAGGCGATGAGGTTGTACAGGTGGAAGTTAAAAAACCACTTGATAAGGTCATTCCTGTCCGTCTCTCCGCAGACAAATGGGAGGAGATTAGGAGGGAGGCCAGGGAGCTTGGCGTTGGTCCGACCACGCTGGCCCGCATGTGGATCCTGGAACGGCTGCGCCAGAGAGTTAAGGCTTAAGCCGATAGATATTAGCAAAATGGGCATCGGGTTGGTGCCGTTGCCACGCTGGCTGTTATATGAATTTTGCCATGACGTTCACATTTAATAGCGTAACCAATACGGCCGACCGTAATGCCATTACCATTGTTCCTTGGTGTTACCTTGGTAGTCACATCACTGTATTTCCGGCCGCAATTCGGGCACTTTGTAGCATCCGGAGGGATAGTACAATCGCACTCCGGGCATCTCGAATCAACCATCTTATACTCCTTTACAGTATAGTTAATACTCGTTTACGCTATTTGATTTCAGGCAATTTGTTTGCAAACATTTTGCAAACATGATGAACAAAATAGTCTGTTAAAGGATGGTACACCACGAGTGAAACGGGAAATGCGCTACCAGCACAAATGTATAGAAACACTCGTAAAATTACAATTTGGGAAGCTAATGGATGCATCCGGTATGCGCTACCATCCCCCTAAATAACACCGATTTCGTAGCTAAAATGTTTACATAAAGTGTTGTCGTTTTTCATTCTGCAAACATTTTGCAAACATCTTTCAAATTTGGTGCTGTGGCTCA
>Ga0315298_1011822_pt1 | contig 10163 bp, 6 predicted proteins | sample WHS_1_MG_FD_203077 | JGI IMG/M metagenome (GOLD analysis project Ga0315298, IMG submission 203077) | Extremophilic microbial mat communities from Washburn Hot Springs, YNP, Wyoming, USA - WHS_1_MG | ecosystem: Environmental > Aquatic > Thermal springs > Hot (42-90C) | place: USA: Wyoming...
CGGGCAATTGAAATAGCATTCAAGCCCGGTGTAATACTCACTACTTTTGGCGATATGATGAAGGTTCCTGGTAGCCGCGGCTCTCTTTCAACTGCTCAGGCGCAAAAAGCGAGAGTAAAAGTTGTTTATTCGCCACTTGAGGCAGTAGAGTTTGCTTTAAAAGAGCAAGATTTTGACATTGTTTTTCTTGGAGTAGGATTTGAGACAACTGCCCCAACAGTTGCCGCAGCGATTCTTGAGGCAAGAAAAAGAAACTTGAAAAATTTCTATGTTTTGTCTTTACTTAAACTCGTTCCACCTGCCCTGCGTGCTCTTGCAACTTTACCCGATTTCAAAGTTGACGGTCTTATACTCCCTGGTCATGTAAGCGCGGTTATTGGAAGCAAAGTCTATTCTTTCCTTGTCCAAGAATTTGGATTACCATGCGTTATTGCAGGATTCGAGCCTTCTGATATCATGAATGCGATCCTCACTCTTATACGCATGGGAAAAGAAGGGCCTGATGTTGAGGTAGAGTATTCGAGGGTTGTTAGGCCAGAAGGAAATCAGCGCGCGGTTTCTATCATGAAAGAAGTTTTTGAGGAATCTGATGTTAGGTGGAGAGGGCTTGGAAATATTCCTTCAAGCGGTCTTTCTATTCGGGAGGAATTCAGGGATTTTGACGCTGGTATGTGGGAGATTGAACTACCCTTTGTAAGCGAAAACAAAGCCTGTAGATGTGGTGATGTTTTGTGCGGAAGGATTAGACCATATGAGTGCCCACTTTTTGAAAAAGTCTGCACTCCTGATGAGCCTGTTGGCCCATGCATGGTTTCGTCAGAAGGAACTTGCGCAGCATATTACATCTACGAAAGAGATTTTATCGATTCTTAGGGGGAAAGTTGGGAGAAGAAGTTATAACAATTGCTCATGGTGGCGGCGGAACGAGAATGCGGGAGCTCTTAGAGAGGGAGATTTTCCCAATTCTTGGCTTAAATGAACCCTACTTTTCCGAAGATGCTGCTATTCTCGATGCTCCGGGCAAGAAAATAGCAGTGACAACAGATTCATATGTGGTTCAACCAATTTTCTTTCCTGGCGGAGATATTGGAAAACTTGCCATTTGCGGAACGGTGAATGACCTTTCTATGAGGGGAGCAGTTCCTCTTTTTATTACACTTGGACTCGTTCTTGAAGAAGGGCTTCCTCTCAATACATTAAGGAAAGTACTTGAGTCCATTTCATTATGGGCGAAAGAGGCGAATGTGAGGATTGTTGCGGGAGATACCAAGGTCGTTGGAAGGGGCCAGGCCGACGGTTTATACATTAATACTTCCGGTGTGGGTTATCTGAAGGATAACTGCGAGATTTCACTTTCTGCTGCAAGGCCAGGAGATTTGCTCGTCATCAATGGTTACATTGGGGATCATGGAATTGCAGTATTGGGTGGTAGGGATGGAACACCTTTTGAGACTGGTGTTGAGTCCGACTGTGCCCCGCTTTCCAGGCTTGTTTCTGAGATGATTAGTTCAGGTGAGATTCATGCGCTTCATGACCCAACTCGCGGTGGACTTGCTTCCGCGTTGAAGGAGATGGCGCAAGCTTCGCGTTGTGAATTTGTGATCGAAGAGTCTTCTATTCCTATTAGGGACAATGTAAAGGCTGTTTGCGAGATGCTTGGCCTTGACCCGCTTTATGTTGCAAACGAGGGTAAGCTTCTTGCCTCGATTCCAGAGGCTTGCGTTAATGATATCTTGAGGGCAATGAGAAAGAATCCTTATGGCAGATCATCTGTTGTGATAGGTAAGGTAGTAGAGGGCAGAGCGGGATCTGTAGTTCTCTTGACTCCGATGGGCACTAAGAAAATATTGAGAATTCCTTCGGGAGAGCAACTACCGAGAATATGTTGAAAATTGGTATTTCACTTTTCGTAGTAACCCTTTTTTGCGTTGGTTATGAGTTGGTTTTCGCCGGTAGGTAAAGAACAGGAGGTTTTGATTTGAAATACACAAGAAAGAAGAAAAAGTCTTTGAGGTTCATATTTTTATTTTTGTTTCCTTTTGCGCTTTTTATAAAGGCTATTTACTCCGTATGGAAAGCCTTTAGAGGCGCAGAGGAAAGGCTCGTTGAGCCTGATAGAAAAATACCTGCTGCTGCTCCATATCACAGGCAGAAGCGGGTAATTCAGGTAGGTGATGGCACCCCCATAACTGCGACGGTTTTCGTTCCTCAAGGTGAAGGTCCTTTCCCTGCTATTATCCTCGTTCACTCCTGGATGTTTTGGCGTCTTCAATGCGATGTTCTATACGCACCAAGCCTTGCGAGAAGGGGCTATGTTGTTCTTACTTATGACTGCAGGGGATGGGGATCATCGGGGGGCGAGGTATCATGCGCTTCTCCTGAATATGAACTGAGAGATTGCGAGGATATGATTACCTGGCTTACAAGCCCTGAGTCCGGTATTCCTGTTGATCCAGAAAGGATAGGAATTGCTGGAGTTTCTTATGGTGGTGGTCATTCATTCTTAATGGCTACAAAGGACGAAAGAATAAAGGTTGCTGTTCCAATGAATGGCTGGACGGATCTTTACGCTTCTCTTACCCCTAATGGTTGCTGGAAGTGGATCTGGAGTCTAACTCTTTTCCTGGGTTCTTTGTGGGCTGTGAAGTTCAATCCTCATAATATCCTTGTACGCTGGCTAAAATCTGTTGTAGTTGAGAGAAATCTTGGACTTGTTAAGGATGATCTTGATGAACGTTCCGCAATATTCGATGTGGAAAAGGTAAAATGTCCAATGTTCATTGTCCATTCCTGGAATGATGACCTGTTCGAGCCAAACCAAATTCTTGACTTTTACAAGAGGCTAAACGTTCCAAAAAAGCTTCACATATCAAACGGCTTGCACGGATTCGACGCAGGACGCGGTGATATACTCGTTCCAAATGAAATATGGGAAGAAGCAAGAAGATGGTTCGATTACTGGCTCAAGGATGAAAAAAACGGCATAGAGAAAGAACCGCCCGTAAAATATTATAGGCCATGGGAAAGAAGAATGGCTACTGCATGGAGCTGGCCGCCTGAGAATGTGAGAGAGTCAAAGTTTTACTTGCGAGGGGAGCATCCCGGAACGATAAACGCTGGAATGCTTTCAGAGGAGGCTCCACAGGAACTCGAGCCGGCAGAATTGATCATAAATAACACCGTTTCGAACGGGCATACCTCTGGACCACCAATGATGAGGCCTAACGTAATAAGGAACACCCCGGTTCCGGGTGTACCTTTCTCGATTCCTGGTGATTCGACTGCTTTCACTACTCCACCTCTGGATAAGGAAGTAATAATGGTTGGAGCACCACGCCTTTCCTGTTTTATAAATTCTTCTCGCGAGGAATGCCAGATAAATGCATTTCTTTACGATGTTTCCCCGCGTGGTTTTGCAAGGCTTGTTACGCACGGTTGCTCAATGCGATTCGATATGGTTCCAACTGAGGTTGAGGAGTTACGCGTAGAGTTGATAGCATGCGCCTACAGATTTCCCCCCTTGCACAGGATCAGGCTTGTTCTTTGTGCTGCCGACACTCTGTTTGTTTTTCCTTCACTCAACCCTGCATATTATCGCATTTTCCACAGACCATCCTATCCATCAAGTATCGTTCTCCCAATCTTAGAAGATGTTCCTGAGATGGAAAAGGATTTATCAAGCGGGCAGGTAGCGGGATGACCCAATCTTTTGTGCTCGGTAATATTTCTTTTGTGAGCGTGGGAATTTGATTGAGGCATGAGTTTTTTAAAATGGAAGTTATTGAAGCGATAAGAACAAGGAGAAGTGTAAGGGAATTCACTGATGAGCCTGTTCTTGACGAGCAGCTTGATATCTTGATAGATGCTGGAAGATGGGCACCTTCTGGCCTTAACAATCAGCCATGGCGATTTATGAAAATAACAAAGCCCGAGTTGATAGAAAAAGTTTCCGAGTATACGAAATACAGAGGGGTTGTTGCCGGAGCAAAAGCGCTAATTGCTGTTTTTCTTGATGGGCAAAGCATCTATGATCGCACAAAGGATGTTCAATCTGCCGGAGCTGCAATTCAAAACATTCTTCTTGCCGCACATGAATTAGGACTTGGTGCTGTCTGGCTGGGAGAAATACTTAACAGGCGGAATGAAGTTGAATCCATCCTTAAAGTTCCTGCTGAATTTGAGCTCATGGCTTTGGTTGCGCTTGGGCATCCAAGGAGTCGAGAAAGGTCAGGGGTGAGACACCAACTTGAGAGCTTTATTATTCCTCCGCCCGATTAACTCAGAGGCTTGCTTTATCTGAAAGTTTTGTCTGGCAGTCTTAAAATTGGTCTTGGAGACTCTTTGATTTATGGAGGGTGAAATGACTGTTGCTATAGTGAAAACGGAAAAAGCATCTGGTGTAAGGCGTGCAGTTGAGCTTCTTGGGGGGATGCATCGTTTTGTCTCACCTGGCGAGGAGGTTGTTATAAAGCCAAATATCTGTGCAGCAAAGGGAAGTGAAACTGGTTGTGTTACGGATCCCGAGATTGTTGCCGAGGTCGCAAGGATGGTTGCGGAGTGCGGTGGGAAAGTTAAGGTTGCAGAAAGTCCCATATACCCCTTCAAGTCGAGAAGGGCTTTCGAACGTGCGGGATATGCAGACTTCGAGAGCCGTTATGGTTTTCCAATCATCGATATTGACTCACTTGATGGAAGGAAAGTTGCAATACCTGGTGGCAAAGCGATTCAACATTCGGTTATCCCGGATCTAATATTGAAGTGCGACAAACTAATTAACATCCCGGTCATGAAGACCCATCTGCAAACGACCGTTACCCTTGGGCTAAAAAATCTCAAGGGTGTTGTTATTGGAAGGAATAAGCATGTCATTCACCTTAACGGTCTAAACGAAGGAATTGTTGATCTCAACACAATTGTTCGAAGCGACCTTACCATTATTGATGGGATTGTTGGTATGGAGGGAATGGGAGGGCCTACGAATGGCAGAGCAGTCAGGATGAATGTCATTGTTGCGGGGGATAATGTTGTTGAGACTGATGCATGCGGAGTTAGGATAATGGGAGGCGATCCCGAAAAAGTTGCACACATAAGGATGGCTTCGGAGCGAGGACTTGGCAGCCTCAGTGGTTTTGAAATTCTTGGTGATGAACTTGATGAGGTAGCCCGGAGCATAGATCTACCAAAAACACCAGGGCTTAATAAAGCGGTGATGAGAACTCTCATTGAATGCTGGAATGTTGTCCTCCAGTTACGCTCTTATATCAAAGGCGAGAAGTTCCGGAGGAAAGAAACTGTTGGCGAACTTGTGATTGACCATGGAATTTGCGATGGTTGCAGGCTTTGCGTTACAGCATGTCCTGTGGGTGCTCTTTCCTTTGATGAAGAGCTAATTTGCGATAGGAAGAAATGCATACTTTGCTTCTGTTGTGCAGAGGTCTGCCCGAAAGGCGCCCTTTCGAAAAAAACTTGAGAATTCGCGTTAAATTTACTGGTGATTTGTTAATTGAACGAAGAGTTGTCTTAAATGAACCGCGAGGATTCAATAAGAAAATATAGGTCATTTTCGAAAATCGAACGCGAATATCAGGCAACAATCTTCGGCGATTTAACCTTTTGTTTTATCGATTTTGAAACCACAGGTTTTGATCCCCGGGAAGATGAAATTATAGAGATTGGTGCTGTCAAACTCGAGGGAAAAGAAGAAGTTGGAAGGCTCTCATCCCTTGTAAATCCCGGCATCAAAATACCACAGGGAGTAACCCGACTTACGGGGATAGATGATGGGATGGTATCTGCCTGCCCAAAGATGGGCGAATTCTTCCCGGAGCTTGAAAACTTCATTGCCTCTTCAATTGTCGTTGCCTATACGAGATTTGAGGAGGAATTCTTAAAAGTCCTTTATGAGAGGTACGGAAATCGCAAATTCAAAAACCCGTTCATTGATGCAATGGATATTGCAATCATGCTCATGCCTTCACTCAAAGGGCATCGTCTTGAAGACCTAACCACTCTCTGGGGATTAAATGCTCGAGATTCTCATCGTGCTCTCTCTGATGCAATAACCCTTTCGCAAGTCTTTGATTATCTCTTGAACGGGATATACCAGATGCATCCTTCCATTATTGGAACTCTTCTGGATCACGCGCCAGAAGGGAGCGGGATTACGCAACTTCTCTCAAAGATTCTTTACGAGATTACTGGCGGGCGTAAAGTTCCAAGACTTGTTCTCGATGAAATTGTTCCGGTTGATAGAGAATGGGAGAATGTGCAGCCACTATGTGGAGATGGAAGCGGGGTTGCAATCACAAAGGAAGAGATATGCGATTTTTTCTCTCAGGATGGCCCTCTTTCCGAACAGTTTCAAGAGTATGAGGAAAGAGAAGAGCAGGTTTTAATGGCAGAGGCAGTGAGAGGCGCTTATTCAGAAGGGAAAATTCTCGTTGTTGAGGCGGGAACTGGAACGGGGAAATCGCTTGCTTACCTTTTTCCTTCGGTTGCAAGATCAAAAGAGCGAGGCTTGCCAATCATAGTTTCTACCAAAACTCTGAATCTTCAGGATCAACTTTTCACCAAGGACCTTCCCATCCTTTCCTTTTCACTTGGCGAAAATTCCTTCAGATATTCTGTCCTGAAGGGCTATCCAAACTACGTTTGCCTCAGGAAGCTCCAGGCTTTGATTTCAAGTAAAAGAATTCTCGAAGAAGGGCAAATTGGAATTCTCGGAATGCTCATTACATGGATTGCCGAAGGATGTGAGGGAGATGTCTCACTTCTAAACGTTTCCAACCTTCGTGGTCTTGAGTACGAAGTACTTTCTGATCACCGCGAGTGTGCAGCTGAGCGATGCTTTTTTGCAAGGAATAGGGAATGCTTCTACAGAAGGGCGCTTTTCAGGGCAAAAAGATCAAACATCGTTGTGGTTAATCATTCGTTGCTTCTCACCGGCTTGAGCATTCCTTGCGAAAGCTTGGTTATAGATGAAGCGCATGCACTTGAAGATGTTGCAACTGATCAGTTTTCAGTTGAAGTCAGTTATTTCGGGACGAGGAAGTTTCTCGAGTTTCTTGCAAAGTCTAAGGTTGGCACTGGTTTCCTTTTTGATTATGCTGAATCGCTTTCTGATGTTCTTACCGTAAAAGATTTGGAGAGAGTAAAGAACGTTATAAGTGATGCAAAAAGAGCAACTTACGATGCCATCGATTCTCTTGAACTTCTTTTCCTTGCGCTCTCTGAATTTTACGAAGGCATTGAAGAATATGAAACTGAGGATATAAGGTTTTCGCAAGCGAGACAGGATTCTATTGAGTATGAAGCACTTTTGACTGAGGCTGAATCGTTTTCAAAATCTCTGGATGCCCTTGTAGAGAAGCTCGAGAAGGCGTATGGGATAATCAAAGCATGCGCAATTGAGGATTCAGATGAGACAGAAAGCCTTCTTGTTGAACTTGCCGGCAAAATCGCAAGGCTTAAAGATATAAGGCTTGCACTTGAAATGGTTTTTGACGAATCTTGTGAAGAGAGGGTCAGGTGGGCAACTGTTGCCCCAAGTTCGAGGTTGAGTTTGCAAGCGTTAAGATCCTCCCCGATTGATGTGGGATTCAACCTATACAGTACGCTTTACTCGTCTTTTGATTCCATTGTTATGACGAGCGCGACCCTTACAGTCAATGGTTCATTTGAATTCTTTTGTTCGCGCCTCGGTTTGGAACTTCTTGAGCCCGAAAGACTTGAGGTGCTTGCTCTCCCATCTTCTTTTGATTTTACCGAACAGATGCAACTTTTGGTTCTTGAAGAAATTCCCGATCCGAGAACTTTTGAATACGCAGGTTTATTACCCGATTTGATAATCGAGGCAATAGTTGCTTCCGGAGGTGGGGCGCTTGTTCTTTTCACAAACAGAAAACTGATGCTTGATGTTTATGATAAGGTTTCGAAAAGACTTGCAGAAGCCGGGCTTGAAGTCTACTGCCAGGAACATTCTCTTTCACGAAGGAGAATTACTGAACAGTTTGTTTTATCAGAATCTGCAAGCCTTTTTGGAACTGCTTCTTTCTGGGAGGGCGTGGATGCCAAAGGCAGAACCCTAAGACTTGTTATCGTCACAAGGATTCCATTTGAAAGCCCCGGTAAACCTGTTTTTGAGGCGAGGTGTGAAAGTCTTAAAAAGAAAGGAATATCAGACTTTGCGAGTTTAAGCCTCCCACTTGCCGCGTTGAGATTAAAGCAGGGGGTTGGAAGACTGATAAGGACGAGGAATGATATCGGGCAGGTCTTAATTACAGACCCGAGGATTGTTACTGAGGCTTATGGCAGGGTTCTTCTCGCTTCGCTTCCGCAGGGCAAGGTTCTTCGTGTAAAAAGAGAGGAACTAAAGGAAGTAATAGACAGTTTTATGAGCGGGTAGGAATGTAATAAAAGTGACTATTCGAGAATCTCTACTTTCACTTTCTTCATGCCGTATGAAAGTGCTTCCTCGAGAGTATCAAAGCAGAGGTCTATTCTATTTCCTTTTATGGCAGAACCCGTGTCAGCGGCTAAAGCATACCCATAGCCCTCAACATAGAGACGAGTTCCCAGAGGTATAAAGGAAGGGTCAACAGCGCAGATTCCTCTCTGTGCTTTAAGCCCTGTTGCTGTGGTATCACTTAATCCTGGCTCTTCAGGGGAATATGCAGTTGCAATCATGATGAGAAACTTTCCGGTGTGTTTCACATTTGTGTTATCCGGCGGGTTTATTTCTTCTATTTTATTGAGGACTTGCTCGGATTCTCTTTCTAACTCTTCCCTTTTGTTGCCCGCAGCTGCAAGCTTGGCTTCTTTTTCGCTTCTTGCTTTTTCAAGCCTTGACTTTCTTTCATTCAATTCGCGAGCAAGTGAATCGAGTTTTGCTTTTGTTTTTACCAGCTGCTCGAGGTTTTGTGAAAGTATTTGTTTTTGCTCTCTGATTGTCTTAACGAGCTCGGCATCGCTTTCAACAACTTTTTTTGTAAGTTCTGCCCTATGCAAGAAATCTGTAAAGTCACGTGAGGAGAGAAGTGCATCGATATTATTTATACGGCCGTTTATATATATGCTACGAATTCTTTGTGAAAGCACTTTCTTTTTTTCTTTGAGTTGATTGCTCAGATAATTTATTTTGCTGGTTTGTTCTTCAATGCTTTCCTTTATTTTCTCTGAATTATTTGTTATTTCCTCGAGACGCGCTAAAGTTTGATTAATTTCACTTTCAATGGCAACGAGATCTTTGGCGAGTCTATCGGTCTCGGAAATGTTTACTTCCTTTTTTGATCCTTGCGCAGTAGAAAACTTTAAAGCAGGAACAATTATTATGGCAGCAGAAATTAACAGGGCAATTGCTGCCCATGTTTTTCGCTGCAAGCGATAATTAAAATGTTCATTTTTAGCCATGGTGTGTAATAGTTTACTTGAAACCAGTAATACAGGCAAGTCAATGTGCAGATTTTCGAAAGTCTGGTAATGCATTAAAGGTTAGATATTGATTGAAGGTATTACAATTGACGACTCGAAAAATGATTAAAATGGGATATATGCTAAGTTTGCTTGAAACTATTTATACTATCTTTAAGCATTTTGTATTTCCCTTTTACAGAAGGGGAATGCTTGCGATTCTCGTAGATAAGTAAAGTTTCAAAGGCAGGAGCAAAACCCGAGTTTCCAGTGGATAATAAAAGGAAGTTAGCTGAAGCAGAAAAAAATAAAAGTCTGGACAAATTGCTTTCGGACCTTGATGAATCCGATGCAAAGGTAAAAATTGACTCGATTCGCAAGCTTGCCTTTTTTCGTGGAGATCGCGTTTTGCATGCGCTTTCCCATATTGCAAAGGCGAGATATGAAGAGAGGCCAGAGGTAAGAATTGCAGCACTTGAGGCACTTTCAAGCATCCAGCCAGTCGAGGAGTTTGTGACTGCCCTTGAGGATTTCGTTGCAGGCGAAAACAGGAAAGTTATGTCTGCGGCAAGAAGTATGATGAAAGAATTGGATCCCGAAGGATGGACTGCAAGACTTGTTAAATTAGGTGCACTTGACCACCAGGCTATTTGTGCATATGGGATTGCTCGCGAGGTAACTGCCATTCCCTTACTTACTGATTTTCTTGAAGAGAAGAGATTATCCGGAGAGTTCATTGAAACGGGTTGGTGGGG
>Ga0315298_1011824_pt1 | contig 10161 bp, 9 predicted proteins | sample WHS_1_MG_FD_203077 | JGI IMG/M metagenome (GOLD analysis project Ga0315298, IMG submission 203077) | Extremophilic microbial mat communities from Washburn Hot Springs, YNP, Wyoming, USA - WHS_1_MG | ecosystem: Environmental > Aquatic > Thermal springs > Hot (42-90C) | place: USA: Wyoming...
TGCCCCTCGCCCAGCGCGCCGCGCAGGAAACCGCGGGCGTAGGCGGCCTTGCAGCGCAGACCGATCTGGCCGGTGCTCGCCGGCGGCCAGAGGCCGAACGGGGCGAGCAGCAGCGCGTGCAGCGCGAGGCGCGCGGCCCGCGCGAGGCGTGGCTCGCCGAGGGCGCCCAGCATCACCGCCTCGGATACGCCGGACCAGTATTGCCGGCGGACCAGCCAGGCGGGGTTGAGGCGCGAGCGGTCGATCTCGTGATGCACCACGAGGTCCGGCGTGAAGCGCACCTTCAGCCCGCCCCGGCGGAGACGGCGGATGATGTAGGTTTCCTCGTTCGAGATCATCAGCCCGGCGCGCCGGCCGAGACAGGTGGGAAACCCGCCGAAACGGGCGAGAACATCGCGCCGGAAGGCGATGTTGGCGCCATAGGGATCGATGTCGGCGACCCCCGGCTCGCTCGGCCGCACCTGGTCGATGATGGTCAGCACGGCGCGCAGCGAGGGCGGCCACCAGCATGGCAACTGAGCCTGCCATTGCGGCAGGATCGGGCCGCCGGTCGCGGCCAGTTCCGGGTCCGCCGCGACGGTGCGCAGCAGCACGGCGCACCAGTCCCGGGCAGGGGTGGCGTCGTCATCGAGATAGGCGATCCACCTGCCCCGCGCGGCCGCGAGGGCGGCGTTGCGCGCCTCGCTCAGTCCGGGTGCGGGCAACCGGACATGCGTGGCGCCGTGGCGGGCGGCGGCGGCGCGGATCAGCTCTGCCTCGCGCGGTGCCGAACCGGAGTCGATGACAAGCGTCTCGACCCCCTCGGGCGCGGGTGAAAGCGCCGCGAGGCAGCGTTCGGTCTCGCGGCCGCGGTTATGGGTGCAGATCGCAACGCTGAGGCGTATCGGGTCTATGGCGGCGTCTTGCATGAGTGCCCCTGTTTTTTGCACGACACACAATTAAAGGTTGTGTATACCTGAGCGCAAATGACCGCTGATTGCAATTGATTTGATAGATTTTCCGGCCCTCCTGCGGTGCATTCTTTTTGCACTGCCCGCGCTTGTCGCGGCCGGGGGGGCCGCGCGGGGGGATTCGCTGGGCAGTTTCCTGCCGATGGCGATCCCGGGTTTCGGCGTCGCGCCGGGGGTTTCTGCGCGCTCCCGCCTGCATTCGGGCGATTTTCCGGTCCCCCTTGCGCCGCTCGCGAGCGCCGGACTTGAGGTGTTTCCCCGTCTCGCGGTCGATGCCGGGCTCGATACTGCGCCCGGCGCCGGCCAGGGGATCACGGCGATGGGCATGGTGCGGCCGGAAGTGCGGCTGGCCGACCCCGAACTGGGCCTTGCCGGATTCGCGAATGCCGAGCTGGACCGCTATGCCCGCGATCCCGCCGCCAATGCCAACCGGGTGACGGCGGCGCTCGGCCTCGCCCTGCCGTTCGGGCCGGACCGGATCACGCTCGGTGCCGCCCATGTCAGCACAGCGCAGACGGCGCTGGGACTCGCCGCCAATGGCGGGGCGGCGCCGCTCGACGTGACGACGGATGCCGGCCGGATCGGCCTGAGGCTCGGCTTCGGCGCCTTCGACGCCACGGCGCGGGTCTGGTTCGGACGCGACCGTGTGGCCGCCGGCGGCGTGGGGCCGGCCGGCTTCGGCAGCCGCGCCATCACGCGCGGGCAAGTCGCGCTGGAAACGGCGGATGGCGCGCCACTGCGGGAACTTCTCCTGCTGCGGGCCGGCACGACCCGGTATGCAGGGGCGCTGCCTGGCAGCGGCTTTGCCGACAGTTCGAGCCTTGCCGTGCTGGCCGGCGGGGTGACCGGCGCGCGGGCGCTGTGGCGCCTGCGCGTGGTCGGCGGCGCCGAGCGGATCCGCTATGCGGAAGGGGGACCGGCGTCCGGCATTGCCGTGGTTGGCGACCTGGCGCTGCAATGGACGCCGGATCCGCTGATCGCCGTCGATCTCGATCTGTCGCGCCGAGCGGGAGCGGATGGCGGGTTCGGCGTGCCGGGCAGCATCCTGACGACCGAGCGGCTCGGCCTTGCCGAATCCTATGCGCGCGACCTGCTGTTCACCGTCGATGTCGCCGCGCGGCAGGGGCGGGTTTCCGGCCATGCGGCGACCGAGGCCGACGTGACGGCCGGCGCGCTGTGGCGGCTGTCCCGCGCCGTCTCGTTCAGGCCGTCGGCCAGTTTCGCCTTGCGGCACGACCTGCCCGGCTCGGCGCCGCACGAGGCGCGGCTGATGCTATCACTGGTCTGGACGCCATGAGGGGGCAGAGCTTCGCGCCGTTCGGCATCCGTTTCGATCGCCTCGGGCCGGAGGCGGCGCTCGGCTTCGTGCTGCGCTGGGACCGGCGCCGGCCGTTCGGCTATGTCGTGACGCCGAATGTCGATCATCTCGGTCGGTTGCGGCGGGGCGGAGACTTGCGAACGGCTTATGACGATGCCGCGCTGTGTCTGCTGGATTCGCGGGTTGCGGCGGGTCTCGCGCGGATCTGCGGCGTTGTGCCGCCGCCGGTGGTGACCGGGGCGGATCTGCTGGCGGCGGTGATGCCGGCGCTGGAGATGCGCGGCGCGAGGGTGGCGGTCGTCGGCCTCGATGCCGCGGCGATGGACGCCTTCGCCGCATGCTATCCGGGCGTCGATTTCACCCATGCCGAACCGGCCCGCGGGTTCGAGCATGACGAGGCGGCCCTCGGCGCGGTGGTGGACTTCATCGAGCGCGCGCGGGCGGACTGCACGATCCTCGCCGTGGGATCGCCGCGGCAGGAGGTGCTGGCGCAGGCGGTGCGCCGGCGCGGACGCGCCCTGGGCATCGGGCTGTGCGTCGGCGCGGCGCCGCTGTTTCTGTCCGGGGTGCTGCGCCGCGCGCCGGCGCCGTTGCGGGCGGCGGGGCTGGAATGGGCATGGCGCCTGATGCGCGAGCCGGCGCGCCTGGCACGGCGCTATCTGATCGACGGACCGCCGGTTCTGCTGGCGCTGGCGCGGGAGTTTCGCCGCCCCGCCTTGCCGGGGGCAGGCAGTTGCGCGATAGACAGGAGCATAATCAACGGGATGGAGGCGCAATGTTCAGGCAGACTGACGCATGACGGCGTTCCGCTCGTCGCTCGATCCGCGCAGCGCCGCGTTTCGGGCGAATCAGGAGGCGATGCGCAGCCTGGTCGAGGATCTGCGCGCCAGGGTGGATGACATCCGCGCCGGCGGCGGTGAAGCGGCGCGGGAGCGGCATGTCGCGCGGGGGAAGCTGCTGCCGCGCGACCGGATCCGCACGCTGATCGACCCGGCATCGCCCTTCCTCGAATTCTCCCAGCTTGCCGGGTACGGCATGTATGACGAGCCGGTGCCGGCCGGCGGCATCATCACCGGGATCGGCCGGGTGTCGGGGCGGGAATGCGTGATCGTCGCCAACGACGCCACGGTGAAGGGCGGCACCTATTTCCCGATCACGGTCAAGAAGCACCTGCGCGCCCAGGCGATCGCGGCGCAGAACCGGCTGCCCTGCGTCTATCTCGTCGATTCCGGCGGCGCCAACCTGCCGAACCAGGACGAGGTCTTCCCCGACCGCGAGCATTTCGGCCGCATCTTCTACAATCAGGCGCAGATGTCGGCGGCGGGGATCGCGCAGATCGCGGTGGTGATGGGCTCCTGTACCGCCGGCGGCGCCTATGTGCCGGCCATGGCGGATGAGAGCATCATCGTCCGCGAGCAGGGGACGATCTTTCTCGGCGGCCCGCCGCTGGTGAAGGCGGCGACCGGCGAGGTGGTCACCGCCGAGGCGCTGGGCGGGGCCGACGTGCATACGAGGGTCTCCGGTGTGGCCGATCATTTCGCAGAGTCGGACGCGCATGCCCTCGGCATTGCCCGGCGGATCGTCGGCGGGCTGAACACCCGCAAGCCGGCGCAGATGGACCTGCTCCCGCCACGGCCGCCGGTGGGGGCGCCGGATGCGATCTATGGCGCCGTGCCGGCCGATCCGCGCACGCCCTATGACGTGCGCGAGGTGATCCGGCTTATCGTCGATGCCGGCGAATTCGACGAGTTCAAGGCGCGCTACGGCACGACGCTGGTGACCGCCTTCGCCCGCATCTGGGGCTATCCCGTCGGCATCGTCGCGAATAACGGTGTGCTGTTCTCCGAATCGGCGCTCAAGGGCGCGCATTTCATCGAGCTCTGCGCGCAGCGGGGGATTCCGCTGGTGTTCCTGCAGAACATCACCGGCTTCATGGTCGGGCGGAAATACGAATCCGGCGGCATCGCCAGGGACGGCGCAAAGCTGGTGACGGCGGTGGCCACCGCGAACGTGCCGAAATTCACCGTGATCATCGGCGGCTCGTTCGGGGCCGGGAATTACGGCATGTGCGGCCGGGCCTACGATCCGCGCTTCCTGTGGATGTGGCCGAACGCGCGGATCTCGGTGATGGGCGGGACGCAGGCGGCGTCGGTGCTGGCGACGCTCCGGCGCGACAATATCGAGGCGCGGGGCGGCGCGTGGTCGGCGGCGGAGGAGCAGGCGTTCCGGGCGCCGATCGAGGCGCAGTACGAGCATCAGGGGCATCCTTATTACGCCAGCGCCCGGCTGTGGGACGATGGGGTGATCGACCCGGCGGATACGCGGATGGTGCTGGCGCTCGGGCTCTCGGCGAGCCTGAACGCGCCGATCGAGCCGACGCGGTTCGGCCTGTTCAGGATGTGAGGCGATGAGCGAACCGGTTGAATTTTCCCTGGCCGAAGACGGCACCGCGACGATCTCGATGAACCGCCCCGCGCTGCACAACGCGTTCGACGAGGGGATGATCGCGGCGCTCACCGCCGCCTGCCTGCGGGCGGGCGAGGATCCGCGCGTCCGCCGCGTGGTGCTGGAGGGGCGGGGGAAGAGTTTTTCCGCCGGCGCCGATCTCAACTGGATGCGTCGCAGCGCGGCTTACACGGCCGAGCAGAACCACGCGGACGCGCTGGGGCTGGGCCGGCTGATGCGGACGCTGAACGACCTGCCGAAGCCGGTGATCGGGCTGGTGCAGGGGGCGGCCTTCGGCGGTGGCGCCGGGCTTGCGGCGTGCTGCGACATCGTGATCGCCGCGGAGGATGCGAAATTCTGCTTCTCCGAGGTCCGCCTCGGCCTGATCCCGGCGGTGATCAGCCCCTATGTCGTCGCCGCTATCGGGCCGCACCAGGCTCGGCGGTATTTTTGCTCCGCCGAGGTGATCCCCGCGCCGGAGGCGATGCGGATCGGACTCGCGCATATCGTGGCGCCGCGCGACGGGCTGGCGGCGGCGCGGGATGCGATGATCGCGACCCTCGCCCAGGGCGGGCCCGAGGCGCAGGCGGATGCGAAGGCGCTGGTCGGCGATGTCGCGGGCCGGGATATCGATGATGCGCTGGTGAACATGACGGCGCGGCGCATCGCCGATCGCCGCGCGAGCGCCGAGGCGCAGGAAGGCCTGGCCGCGTTTCTGGAGAAACGCGCGCCGTCCTGGCGGGCGGGGTGAGCGCGGTGTTCGGATCGGTCCTGATCGCCAATCGCGGAGAGATCGCCTGCCGGGTGATCCGCACGGCGCGGCGGATGGGGCTGCGCAGCATCGCGGTGTTCTCGGATGCCGATGCGGGGGCGGCGCATGTCGCGATGGCGGATGCGGCGGTGCGGATCGGGCCGCCGGCGGCGGCGGAGAGCTATCTCGCGATCGACCGGATCATCGAGGCGGCGCGGCGCACCGGTGCCGAGGCGATCCATCCGGGTTACGGGTTTCTCAGCGAGAACGCCGATTTCGCGGAGGCCTGCGCCGTTGCGGGGCTCGTGTTCGTCGGGCCGCCGGCGGAAGCGATCCGGGCGATGGGCTCGAAATCGGCGGCGAAGGCGCTGATGGAACAGGCCGGCGTGCCGCTGGTGCCCGGCTATCACGGCGCGGACCAGGACCCGGCGGCGCTGGCGCGGGCGGCGGCGGAGATCGGCTATCCGGTGCTGATCAAGGCGTCCGCCGGCGGCGGCGGCAAGGGCATGCGCGTGGTGCGCGCGGCGGCCGATTTCGCGGCCGAGCTCGACCGGGCGAAGGGCGAGGCGCGCGCCGCCTTCGGCGATGACCGCGTGCTGGTCGAGAAATACCTGACGAAGCCGCGGCATATCGAGATCCAGGTCTTCGCCGACACCCACGGCAACGTGGTCTCGCTGCACGAGCGCGACTGCTCGATCCAGCGGCGGCACCAGAAGATCGTCGAGGAGGCGCCGGCGCCGCTGATCGACGAGGCGATGCGCGCGGCAATGGGCAAGACGGCCTGCGACGCCGCGCGGGCGATCGGCTATGTCGGCGCCGGAACGGTCGAGTTCATCGCCGAGGATGGCGCGTTCCACTTCATGGAAATGAACACGCGGCTGCAGGTCGAGCATCCGGTGACCGAGATGATCACCGGGATCGACCTCGTCGAATGGCAGTTCCGCGTGGCCGCGGGCGAGGCGCTGCCCCTGAAGCAGGAGGGGATCGGCCGGCGGGGCCACGCGGTGGAGGTGCGGCTCTATGCCGAGGACCCGGCCCGGGATTTCGCGCCCTCGACCGGCGCGCTGGCGCGGCTGCGCCTGCCGGCGGAGAGCCGCCATTTGCGGATCGAATCCGGCGTGCGCGCCGGCGACGAGGTGTCAGTGCATTACGATCCGATGATCGCCAAGCTCGTCACCTGGGACGAGGACCGGGACGGCGCGCTGCGGCACATGGCGCAAGCGCTGGCGGCCTGCGAGATCGACGGGGTGCAGACCAATCTCGACCTGCTGCGGCGGATCGTGACGCACCCGGATTTTTGCGCGGCCGCGCTCGATACCGGGTTCATCGCCCGGCACGAGGCGGCGCTGCTGCCGGCGCGGGGCGCGCCGCCGGTCGCGGTGCTGGCGGCGGCGGCGCATCGCTGGCTGGCCACGCTGCCGCAAAGCGGCGATCCTTCCGATCCGTGGTCGCCCTGGGCGACGCGCGCGGCCTGGCGGCTGAATGGCGAGCGTTTCCAGGATGTCGTGATCGAGGATGGCGAGGCCACGCACCATCTGCGCCTGCATCCGCGCGACGAGCGGCATTTCCGCCTCGACCACGCGGGGCGGGAGGTCTTCGTTTGCGTCGATGCGGCCGGCGAGGATGAAGTGTCGGTCGAGATCGACGGTATCGTCGCGCGGCTGGGCACGAGCGGCCAGGGGGGACGGATCGTCGTTTTTGCCGATGGCGCGCGCCACGTGCTGGCCGTCGCCGATCCGCACCGCGCGGCGGGCGAGGCGGACGGCGCGGCGGCGCGGGTCACCAGCGTGATGCCGGGCAAGGTCGTGGAACTCGCCGTCGCCGCCGGCAGCGCGGTGCGCGAGGGCGATCTGCTCGCGGTGATCGAGGCGATGAAGGTGCAGTTCCGCATCACCGCCCCGCGGGACGGGGTGATCGCCGCCCTCCATTGCGCGGTGGGCGACCTGATCGAGGACGGCGCCGAACTCATGGCGTTCGCCACCGATACGGACTGAAGGAAAGGACTCGAAATGCTGTGCATCATGGGAACGATCAGGCTGCCGGCCGACCGGATGGCGGCGGCGCGGGCGCCGATGGCGGCCATGATCGCGGCCACGCGGGACGAGGCGGGCTGCCTCGAATACGCCTTTGCCGAAGACGTGCTTGATCCCGGGCTGATTCGCGTCAGCGAGCGGTGGACCGATCGGCAGGCGCTCGACGCTCATGCCGCCTCGGCGCATATGCGGGCCTGGCGCGCGGCGCTGCGGGAGATCGGCGTGCTCGATCGCGACCTGACGCTCTACGACATCGGTCATCCCCGCCCGCTCTGATCGTGCCGCTTGCCATCCGTCGGGGATTGTGCGATTGCCCGCTCTTCCCTGCCGGGCGGATGGCATTTCGCCCGGCTATGCCCGTTTCCATGGGGGAAATAGGCGCTCACCGGCGCCGGGGCTGAAACCAACCACAGGGGGACATATGCCGCTATACGAATGCGTGCTGATCGCGCGCAGTGAAATCACGCAGCAGCAGGTCGACACCATCGCCGACGCGGTGACCGCCCAGGTCGAGAGCGAAAGCGGCGCGGTGAAGAAGCGCGAATACTGGGGCCTGCGCAATCTCGCCTACCGCATCAAGAAGAACCGCAAGGGACATTATGTCCTGCTCGGGCTCGATGCCGAACCGGCGACGATCAGCGAGATGGAGCGCCAGCTCGGCCTGAACGAGGACGTGTTGCGCTTCATGACCGTGCGCGTCGAGGACATCGACGAGGCGCCGTCCGCGCCGCTCGCGCGCCGCGGCGAGGACCGTGATCGCGACCGCGGGTTCCGCGGGCCGAAGCCCGCCGGCCGCTTCGATTCGGGCCGCCGGCGCGGCGCCGATGATCGCGAGGAATACCGGGCGCGCGACGAGTATCGTTCGGACCGCGACGAAGATCAGAACGAGGAGAACTGAGCCATGTCCGACAGCATCGAGACCGCGCCGGTCAATACCCCGGCCGCCCGTCGCACCGCGGTCGGCGCGCGCCGTCCGTTCTACCGCCGCCGCAAGGCCTGCCCGTTCTCCGGCCCGAACGCGCCGAAGATCGATTACAAGGACGTCCGGCTGCTGTCGCGCTTCCTCTCGGAGCGCGGCAAGATCGTGCCGAGCCGCATCACCGCCGTTTCGGCCAAGAAGCAGCGCGAACTCGCGCGCGCCATCAAGCGCGCCCGCTTCCTCGCCCTGCTCCCCTACGTGGTCGATTGAGGAGCTAGCATCATGGCACAAGTCGAACTGATCCTGCTCCAGCGCGTCGAGCATCTCGGGCAGATGGGCGAAGTGGTGAAGGTGAAGCCGGGCTATGCCCGCAACTTCCTGCTGCCCCAGGCCAAGGCCGTGCGCGCCACCAAGCAGAACCGCGAGCGCTTCGAGCGTGAGCGTGCCCATCTCGAGGCGCAGAACCTCAAGCGCCGCGAGGAGGCCGAGCGCGTCGCCGAGCGCGTCGCCGGCCTGACCGTGACGCTGATCCGCCAGGCCAGCGACGCCGGCTCGCTCTACGGCTCGGTGACGTCGCGCGACATCGCCGATGCCTGTGGCGAAGCGAGCCTCGGCATCACGCGCAGCCAGGTCCTGCTGGTCCACCCGATCAAGACGCTGGGCCTTGCGACGGTTCGCGTGGCGCTGCATCCCGAAGTGCTGATCGATGTCGTCGTCAACGTCGCGCGCTCGCCGGAAGAGGCGGAGAAGCAGGCGCGTGGCGAGGCCATCATGCGCGAGGAAAGCGAGTACGAACTGGAGACCGGCGAGGAAGTCGCCGAGGGGCCGGAACAGACCGCCTGACCGGCATCCCGGGCTTCCAGTGCTGATGAACGGCGTCGGTCCGCGGACCGGCGCCGTTTTTCCGTTTATGCAGCTCTGGTAGCCATTCTGTCGTTTCCCTCTTTTCCGACGGGGCGTCAGTTACCAAATCCTTGCCGGGTTCTTCAGCCGGCGGAGATTGGTCATGCGGATATTACTGGACAACCTGTTGAAACGCCTGGTCGCCCACGGCGATCTGAGCGTGATCTGGCCGGATGGCGCGATCTCCCATTACGCGGGCCGCCCGGGGCGGGCGGCAACCCTCGCGATCCGCGATCCCGCCATCATCCGCCGGCTCGTCACCGATCCGGCCATGGCGCTCGGCGAAGGCTACATGGAGGGCGCGCTCGATCCCGTCGACGGCTCTATCTATGACGTTCTGCATGTCCTGCTCTCGAGCGTGCAGGAAAGCGAGGGACGCATTCCGGCGCTGCGGCTGCGCAACGCGTTCGGGCGCGTGTTCCGCCCGCTGGCGCAGCTCAACAATGCCCGCCGCTCGAAGCGCAACGTCGCGCATCACTATGATTTGAACGGCCGGCTCTACGCGCTGTTCCTCGATCGCGACCGGCAATATTCCTGCGGTTATTTTCCGCGCGGCGACGAGACGATCGACGAGGCACAGGCGGCGAAGAAGCGGCATATCGCCTCCAAGCTGCTGCTCGACCGGCCGGACCTGGAAGTTCTCGACATCGGCTGCGGCTGGGGCGGCATGGCGCTGACCCTGGCGCGCGACTATGGCGCGCGGGTGACCGGGATCACCCTTTCCGAGGAACAACTCGCGGAGGCACGCCGCCGCGCCGAGGCGGAGGGGCTCGCCGATCGCGTCAGTTTCGAACTGATGGACTACCGGGCGATGACCCGCGAATTCGACCGCATCGTGTCGG
>Ga0315298_1011827_pt1 | contig 10160 bp, 10 predicted proteins | sample WHS_1_MG_FD_203077 | JGI IMG/M metagenome (GOLD analysis project Ga0315298, IMG submission 203077) | Extremophilic microbial mat communities from Washburn Hot Springs, YNP, Wyoming, USA - WHS_1_MG | ecosystem: Environmental > Aquatic > Thermal springs > Hot (42-90C) | place: USA: Wyoming...
TCATGGCATTCGCTCCTCTGTTTGTAATAGTTGGTTTTATAATTTCATTCTTTCAGAAATATAAGTTGATAGGTAAATCAATTTTCCTTTTCGGACTTATTTTCTACGCATTGTCTATCATATCCTCTTATTCATATCTCCTAAAAGACAGTGAATTGTTTAACAGTACTGTTTTTTCACTGAACAATCCGCTTTCAGCCATATTCACAGGAATAATCCTTACAGTCATCCTTCAGTCAAGTTCTATCGTAACTGCTTTGACTGTTTTGTTTGCCATGGATGGTTTGATTCCAGTCTCATTAGCAATCCCTCTTGTTTTAGGCAGCAACATAGGTACTACTTCAACAGCACTAATAGTATCAAGAAATATGAGTATATTTGCAAAGAGAACAGCTCTTGCCCACATCCTGTTTGCAATTACGGGCGTAATATTGTTTTATCCTTTCCTGAACCAGTTCACTTCGTATGTTGTTTCAGTCAGCGCAAATGAAGGTGCGGCAGTTGCAAACGCCCATACTCTCTTCAATATCATAATGGCAATTCCATTTATTTTATTCGCTGGATTCTTTGCTAGACTTATTGAATCAGTTTTACCTTCAAAAGAGAAGGAACTGATATTCAAGCCAAAATACATTAATAAGCTTCCAAAGGATACAAAATTGGCATTGGTGAAGATAAGATTAGAATTGATTAATCACCTGAGATTGTCTAAGGAGATGTTTGATATTGCAACCGACATGTTTGCAACAAAGGATTCTTCTAAAATGCCTTTAATACAGAAATATGGTTCTCTCAGCGATTATCTTGATTCAAGGATTACCTCTGCATTGGTAGCAGTATCACAAAGGAATCTTTCAGAAAAGGAATCGAAAGAGGTAATTGCATTGTCTAAGATAGCAAACCAGATAGAGCGTTTAGCAGATCTTGCAGAAGATTATGCATACGTTAATATCAAGCTGGAAAACAATAATCTGGAGTTTTCAAAGGAATCATTAAGGGACATACTGAAGATCAAAATCTCATTGGACGAGATGTATGACACCCTGTTCTTGAATTTCAATCATATTAACAAGAACAAGGTGAGTAAAATTCTGAGCATACGAAAAGACATTGACAACTTGATCTCGCTTTCGCACAAGCTCAGGATTCAGCTTCTGAGCAAGGAGAAAATCGGAATGTACTCCACAGTCTTATTTATAGATGCAATTGCATCATTTGAGGAAGCAGCATCAATCTTGGTTAGAATTGCAAGAAATGCTAAAACCGAATAATGGGATTATTGTTAATGGTTTCAATTTTAAATTCAAATATTAAAAATTAAATCAGTAATCCACTCCCCATCTTGCAAATATTCTTCTGTCAAAAGGATGCTTTATTTTTTTAACTTCGCTTACTAAGTCTGCTATTTCTATTATCTTTTTATCTGGCTTGAATCCTGTAAGAATAACCTCGGTGTTTCTGTGCTTCTTTTTCAGGATGCGAAACACATCATCGAATGAAAAATGTCCAAACGATGCAGCAGTATTTATCTCGTCAAGGATAACCAAATCGTATTTTCCTGATGAAATCATCTCTTCAGCAATCTCAAGTCCTTTTCTTGACTTTTCTATTATTTCTTGGTTATAAGTGAAATACTCGCGCGTTATCTTTTCTTTTCCATCTCTTACATCTTTATCTTTCTTTTTTCCAGCAGACGGCCCCAATTCTATCAATTTAATCTTGTGCTTTTTCAAAAAATTTGCTTCTCCGCTGATCATTCCATCTTTTAAAAATTGGATCACTGCAACCTTCAATCCATGGCCGGCAGCTCTGACTGCAGTTCCTATCGCAGCGCTTGTCTTACCTCTTCCATCGCCATAAAAGACCTGAATCATTCCCTGCTTTATTTTTTCCATAATCTGTTTTGTACTCTAATCATTTTAAACTCTTTCTTTTTGTATTTTTATTTTTGTCTTTTGTGTTGCTGAACATAGATTTAAAAACTTAACACTGTTAATTAATTTTATGATCCCTTGTGAATTCATGGTCAACGAATTGCTTCCAACAATCAGAAGGCAGACAACAATCTTTCTGGCATCTAAGAATCATTCGCAGAAGGAAATAGCACAGATGCTGGATATAACCGATGCTGCAGTTTCTCAGTATCTCTCAAAGAAAAGAGGAAAGCAGGTGTCAAGATTAGAAAAGGAAATAAAGAGATATATTCAGGAAAAATACGACATCAAAAAGCCGTTTTCAGAGAATGTTTGCGATATCTGTATACATATCAGAAAGTCAAATGCATTATGCTATTATCATAAAATGGTAAAGAAAGTGGACATAAAAGAATGCGATAATTGCAGAAGCCATCATTGAAAGGTGATTTGAGTGAAAAATAAAAAGGAGATTCACTTGCAAAAGAAAAAGAGAATATATCTGGATTATGCAGCTACCGCTCCTGTAAGAAAAGAAGTGGTTAAGGAGATGCTTCCTTATTTTTCAGACAAGTTTGGCAATCCTTCTTCATTGCATTCTTTTGGGCTTGAAGCAAAAGCTGCAGTAAGCAATGCAAGAAAGACGATTGCAGATGTAATTAATGCAGAAGAAGATGAAATAATATTCACTTCTGGAGGTACTGAAAGCGACAATCTTGCGATTAAAGGAGTAGCATATGCTAATAAAGACAAAGGTAATCATATTATAACTAGCAAAATAGAACATCATGCTGTTTTGAATACAATGAAGGAGTTGGAAAAAGAAGGTTTCAAAGTCACTTACATCCCTGTTGATAAGTATGGACAGGTTAATCCTAAAGACGTTGAGAATGCGATAACTGATGATACGATTTTAATTTCAATAATGCATGCAAATAATGAAATAGGCACAATTCAACCTATATCTCAGATAGGGAAGATAGCAAAGAAGAATGATGTTATATTTCATACTGATGCAGTTCAAAGCTTCTGTCATCTGCCTATAGATGTGGATAAGTTTAATGTTGATCTTCTTTCTATATCCTCCCACAAGATAGGCGGACCAAAGGGAGTGGGTGCATTGTATGTGAGAAAAGGAACACGTATCAAGCCTCTCTTTCATGGAGGTCCGCATGAGTTTAACAAGAGAGCAGGAACTGAAAACGTTTCTGGAATAGTTGGATTCGGAAAAGCAGCAGAGATTGCAAGCAAGGAAATGAAAAAAGAGTCAGTCAGGCTTGCAAGATTAAGGGACAGATTAATCAAATCAGTTCTCTCATCAATTCCAGGAGTTAGATTGAATGGTCATCCGAAAAACAGATTGCCTAACAATGTAAATTTCGGTTTCATAGGGGTAGAAGGTGAGGCCCTTTTGCTTATGCTAGATTCCCTTGGCGTGGCAGCATCTACAGGTTCTGCATGTTCATCACATGATCTCTCACCGTCTCATGTACTGCTTGCTTTGGATCCAGATCCAGTTAAGGCACATGGATCGCTCAGGATTACTCTGGGGCACGAGACAAAAGAGGAGGAAATTGATTATGTGATAAAAATACTTCCAGGTGTGGTTGAAAAAATAAGAAAAATTACGCCAAGAATAGAAGGAGTAACTACTATATAAATTAAGAATTTAAAAGAGTGTAATAAAGGAGGGATTATATGACTAAGAAAAAAACAAATGTTAAAATAAAAAATTCTAGTAAAAAAAAGAGTAGTTCTACATCAAATAATATAACAAATTCTTCATTGTATACAGAAAAAGTCATGGAGCATTTCATGAATCCTCACAATATGGGTGAGATTCAAAATGCAGATGCTGTTGGAGAGGCAGGGAACCCCGTCTGTGGCGATGTAATGTTCTTATATCTCAAAGTTAAAAATAATAGAATAGAAGACATCAAATTCAAGACTTTGGGATGCGCTGCTGCAATCGCTACAAGCAGCATGGTAACTGATATAGCAAAAGGAAAAACATTGGATGAAGCATTAAAGATCACAAACAAGCAGGTTGCAGAAGAGCTTGGCGGCCTTCCTGCAGTAAAGATGCACTGTTCTGTCCTTGCTCAGGAAGCATTGAAAAATGCAATTGAAAACTACAGGAAAAAGCACAAGAAAACTAAAATGCAGAATGCAATAATGCAATAGAAATGCTTAAATATCAGTTCTGTTTGTTATATTCATGCCAATTCAATTCAGTCCAGAAAAGCAAGAAAAGCAACATAAGCAAGAAAATATTCAAAGCACTAAACGAGGATATTCGTTTTCTTCCTTGCTAGAGGAAGGGATATCAAAATCCGCAGGTTATGTACAAAAGAATTCAAGAAAGATAGTAATAGGTGGCGCGGTTGCTTTGTCTTTTTCATTTATGTTAGGATACATTACAGGAATGAACACCACCACAAACAGGAACTTCAGTGCAGTTAACAACTCTTTGTCCGTGATAAATAGACAGAATATGGACATATCAAAAAAATTAGAAGAATTAAATTCGAAATATGAAATGCTTAATTCGAAAGTACAAAGCATAGAAATCGAATCTAAATCAAGATTGAATACTATTGAAAACAAAGTCCAGTTCAAAGAAGCAGTTCAAAAAGGAGAAGAGCATGTTCAAAAAATGGAGAAGAAAAGAGGTTGGAAAAAACTTCTTCCATGGAACTGGTTCTGATTTTCAGCAGATTCTGGTCAAATATCGAATTGCATTATATTTTAATTCTTTTTTATCATATATATCTCTATAGGGCATACGAATTATATTTCTGCTCCTGTAGCTCAGCTTGGATAGAGCGACTGCCTCCTAAGAAACTCTTAAGAAGAGTTTCATCAGAAATGATGAAACGGGGAAAGCAGTAGGTCGAGGGTTCAAATCCCTCCGGGGGCGCTCTCTGCTTTTCCATCTTCCTTCTCTTTTTATTTTACCGATTCTGCTCTTATTTTTCTTTTCATTTTTTGAATGTATTTAATCTATTGTTTGATTAATTTTAACACATTTTGCGATGTTTTTACGACAAAGAATAGGTATTTAAACCTTACATTCCATATGGTATTAAGGCACCAATTAACCGATGTCTGCATTCGACCGCAGATTTAATATCGGAAGATTAATGAGGCGAGTTTAGATGACAGAGAATAGAGTAGTTGAGGTTAAGAGCAGCACGAACAAGGAGGTTTACTCCTTCCTCTTGGATTTTAAGGAGAGATGCTTCAAGCTTAAAAATACTTTTTCCGAGGGGATAATGAAAAAGAGGGCTACTTTTTCAGAAGAAGAGCTTGATCAGGCAAGAGAAGCATGGATAAGAGGATAAGGTGAAAAAAGAAATAAAAATTCCTGGGCTCGATGATGAAAGAGAATTGATAAAAGAGATTCTTTTATCTACTAAAAACATTGCAGTTGTAGGTTTTTCCAGGGATCCTGCAAAAGACGCTCACATTGTACCGATTTATCTTATGAACGAAGGATACTCTGTTTTTCCAGTAAATCCATATGCAGATGAAATCGCAGGATTGAAATGTTTTCATTCTTTAGATGAGCTGTATTCTAAAGGAATAAAAGTTGATACAGTACTTATTTTCAGGCCTTCAAATGAGGCATTTGAGATAGTTAATCAGTCATTAAAATTAAAGCCAAAGTATATCTGGATGCAAGTTGGAATTGAAGACCAAAAAGCTGCAGAATTAGCAAGAAATAATGGAATAAAAGTCGTGATGAACAAGTGCATGATGGTTTCGCATAAATCGTTTTTGTCCAATTTTGTATATAAAAAATCGAATAAAAAATGAATTCAAAAAGAAGATAAGTCAAGTAAATACAGATAAAACCAATAACTGGTGTTTATTGAATTATTTATTCAGAATCCTCATCAAAATGATCTTTTTCTACGTTCCCTTCAGATTCGCTTCCTAGCGGAATTATCCTGCGTCCGAATCTTTCTTCCAACTCTTTGATTCTTTTCAGTTCCATTTCACTCATTTTCTGTTCTTTATTCGTTTCATTTTTATTTTCTTTGCTGTCTTTTTGCTTTCCGATATTTTCTATATTTTTTTCTTTTTCTATATCCTTTTCTTGTTCATTCTTTTCTTTTTCAGTATTAAGACTGTTGGTTTTTGCATCTAATTTTTGGGTTCTCGCCTTAAGCTTTCTTTCATTCTTTTTTCTTTCAAGTTCCTCTGTTTTTATTATGTAAGAAGGTTGGCTTGAAAGAATCTCAGTTGCCTTTTCAAGCGAACTGGTCCTGGAATCGTTTCCTAATGCAGCTTTCAAGGCAGCCACTATTTTTATCGGTTCTGAAACATACTCGTTGTTGGTCCTTATTACGTGGCAGTTGTGAAGCAGAGAGATCGCTGCAGTCGGATTGTCAAATTTCTTTGAGAAAGAAATGAATTCCTTTATTTCTCTATTTGTGTAGTCGCAGTTAGCTCTTATTCTTTGTATATTTTCGTAATACACCTTTTCTTTTTCTTCGAGAAATGCCTGCTTTTCCCAATTGTCCAATTCCTCAAATTTGTATTTTCTATGTTTGTGCATGCTATTTGAGCACAGTTAAAATATATAAACTTTACTGTAAATTTTTTGTGTTTAGATCTCATCCACCAGATCAAAAAGAGTCGCCTGTTTCAGCGTCTTTTCCTTTTCTTCCTGCCCTTTGTCTTTTTCATTTTCTTTTTTTACAGTTTCTTGGTTGTTTTTCTCTATTTTTCTCTTTTTGGACATGTTTTTGATTATCTTTTTCATTTTCCTTTCCCTTGCTCTTGACACGTACTTGAATGTCTCGTCTCTTGTTCCCTTAGCCATCAAGATAAGTACCTCGCCTTCCTTTGCACGACCCACTCTTCCTCTTCTCTGTATCATTCTTATCTCGCTAGGGACAGGCTCGTAGAAAATCGCAACATCTGCAGCGGGTATATCAATTCCTTCTTCTCCTATTGATGATGCAACCAGTATCTGCACTTTATCCCCTGCGAATTCCTGTAGCGTTTCCTTTTGCATTTTCTGTGCTGCAACCCCGCCCTTGCCTTTTCCTAAGAATGCCTTTGCGCTGAATCCGTTTTGGTTCAGTATCTCCACTATGTGGTTTACTTGGTCCCTGTACTGGGCAAATATGATTATCTTCTTGTTCTCTCTTTCTTTTATAATCTCCATCAGTTTTTCCATCTTGGGATGCTCTGTGTTCCTGACTTTGTTTGCTGCCTGAGAAAACCTCCAATCCACCCTGTTCTTCCTTTCTTTCAGTCTCTCAACGAATTTGACAAATGCAAATGGGCCTTCGCTCTCGAGCAATTCGATTCCATGGTATGCGTTGTAAAAGACAGAGAAATGGGCGAGAGCAGCCAGGTATTTGTGTTCTATTAGATTTCTGTATATTTGGGACAGCCTTCCCTTTGGCATTTTTTTGGATACTGTTATGTTAAGTTCGTTCAGTGTCTTAATTTTCTCGTCCATCAATTCTTCAAGAAGAGAGATTGCAGACCTTATCTCCTGGTTCAATTCAACCTCTATCCATTTCACCTCTATTTTCTGTACGTATTTTGCAAGATCCTTGTCGCTTTCAGTCCTTATTTCAACGTTCTCGATGGACAAAGCCTTCATTATCTCTTGTATCTTCTCTATGTTTCCTCCAGGAGACGCAGTCAGTCCTATTAGCAGTATTTTATTCCCTTTTTCATCCTGTTTCTTTGCAGCCTCAGCCACCCTGGTGTATGCATACTGTCCGACAGCCCTGTGGCATTCGTCTATTATTATGCAAGAAAAGTTGGATAGAAAAGTTTTATTCGATCCAGATTCAGTTTCATCAGCGTTTTCGTTATCCAGGTCGTTCTTTATAGTCTGAGGAGTTGCAACGATTACATCTGCATTCTTATAAAATTCATTCCTTTCAGATTTTCTTATCTGTCCTGTAACAGGCACTATCTTGTAACCTGAATCATAAAAGAACTCCTTCAGCCTTTTTTCATGCTGGAAAACTAGCGGGCGAGTAGGCGCAAGAAACATGCATTTCTTGCCTTGTTTTAAGAAATGTTCTATGATCAATGCGCCTATCAATGTTTTTCCTGTACCAGTAGGCAATACTATCAGTGTGTCTCCATTTGCTATTGCGCTCTTTGCTATTGATTCCTGGTATTCTCTAGGAAGTATTTTCATGAATAAAGATTGATAATAAACATTTTAAATGTAATTGAAGTGAATTTCATGTGATTTAATTCTTATTGTGAGATGTTAACTTTTTTCTAAGAAAACAATAGTTTAAATATTTTTACTCTTAATATTATCTAAATCTTGCATTATGCTATATTTCAATCCGATGTTATCTGGATTGTTTTTTGTGTTGTTTGTGTTTTGTTATTTGATCCGTGCTTTGTATTGATTTATGATTGGTATTATGTTTTATATTGTTTAATAATTGAATTTTTAATAATTGAATATTTTATTCATTATAATAATTATGTATTATATTATGTCTTTATAATCACAGGGTGTTTATGTGAAGCTTCCGAATATATACGAAGGGAACTATAGTTTGTTGGTTTTATTTCCACTGCTGCTTATAATAATAAGCTTAATTCTTCTACCTAATCTTAAATATGGTATTGAGCTCAGCGGAGGAATGCTTATCACAATTCAATCCTCAAATCAGGTGGATGAACAACAGATAAGATCTATACTTTCACAGAATGGAATAAATTCAGCAGAGATAAGGCTTTATTCCAATCCAGATGGATACACCACAGAGATCGAAACACAGATTGACAGCAGAATACTGCAGATAGATGATAAGATAGCAAGGCTTGATTCAATCTCCAAGCAGGTTGGGGATATTGAAAGTGAATTAGCAAGGTTAAGGGCTGAACAGCAGTCCACAGGAAAAGATCTATCGTCTCAAATCTCAAGCGATGAGCAGAAATTGTCTGCACTGACCACTGAAGCACTGTCGATCGAAGATGAAGTATTTTCATTGTCCAAGAGCTTGATGAACAAAGAGCCAACTACTCAGAAGTACACCGGCGATGAAATAGCAAAAATCGTGAAAGCATCAAATGCAGTCTTCTCTGAAGCCAAGCTGGCATACAAAGAGCAGTTAATATCGCAACTCTCATCCTCTTTATCAGTAAAGGACATCAAGCTTGAAGAAGTAAGCGCATCCTTAAGTAGATTGTTTGTAAACAAGGTTCTGAATGTTGCATTGATATCTGCGCTCTTGGCTGTGGTGATGATATTCCTGATATTCAGGACATTCGTCCCATCGTTTGCAGTTCTTGTAGGTGCATTCTCAGATATAACCATGGCATTGGGTGCGATGGCTTTCTTTGGAATTCCACTCACCCTGGCTTCTTTCGCAACATTGATGACATTGGCTGCATTGTCATTGGATACTGATATGATGCTGACCATAAAAACAGTCAAAAGAAGAGAAGGCACGCCAAGAGAAAGAGCATATGATGCATTTAGGACAGGATTCGCAATGACTACTACAGTTATAGTTGCATTCCTTGTTCTCATGATTCTTGGTATGGTTTCTCATATTCCAACTTATTATCAGATAGGTGCGGTTGCAGTTGCTGGTTTAATCGGTGACTTGATAGCAACCTGGTGCCTGAACTCAGTTTTAGTGCTTTGGTATTTGGAGGGCAAGTATGAAATTCTCACTCGCTTGGTTAAAAGATAAAAGAGTATTATTCATAATGCTATTGGCAGCTGCAATGCTTCTGTTTCTCTATTTTAACGGAGCCCACTTCGGGTTAGAGTTCACTGGAGGAACCAGGATTCCCATAACCCTTGAGAAGCCAGTTTCCAAGACCACCATGGACGAAATGGTCAATACCATAAAACTCAGGGTCAGCAAGTTTGGACTCAGCCAGGTTTCTGTGCGTGCAGTAGGAGACCAGCAGATATACGTTGAGCTCCCTGAATCATCAGACCAGATATACATCCAGCAGGTAAAGGAGATACTTGGTGCAGAAGGAAAGTTTGAAGCTATAATAGATGGCAATGTCGCACTCACAGGAGAATATATCGTCTCAGGAAGCATTCGAGACATGGCGTCCACGAGCGGAAGCAATGTGAGATGGGGAGTAGGATTTGTGGTGACGCAGGAAGGAGGAAAGAGGTTTGCGAATGCAGCATACGGAAAAGCAAATTATCCTGTTTATTTATTCCTTGACAAGGCAGAGGACTCAGTAGTGGTGTTTAGAGAGAGCTATCTTGAAAATATA
>Ga0315298_1011834_pt1 | contig 10152 bp, 10 predicted proteins | sample WHS_1_MG_FD_203077 | JGI IMG/M metagenome (GOLD analysis project Ga0315298, IMG submission 203077) | Extremophilic microbial mat communities from Washburn Hot Springs, YNP, Wyoming, USA - WHS_1_MG | ecosystem: Environmental > Aquatic > Thermal springs > Hot (42-90C) | place: USA: Wyoming...
GAGATCGGCCTCCACAACCTCAAGGTGTTCCATGAGGCGGTGGGGGAAAGGATTCAGGTCATCGTCATCTCCGGGACAGATTTTGGTTCACAGCTTGGTCCCTTTATTGCCCCTGAGCTCTACCGAAAACTCTTCAAGCCCTTCCACAAGAGAATCAACGACTGGGTCCACCAGCATACTACCTGGAAGACTTTCATCCACACCTGTGGCTCAGTGTATGAGCTTCTGCCTGACCTGAAAGAAGCTGGCTTTGACATTCTCAATCCGGTGCAGATTTCGGCTGCCTCCATGGACCCCCGAACCCTTAAGGAAGAGTTTGGTAATCACTTCACTTTCTGGGGCGGGGGAGTGAACACCCAAAGAACCCTTCCTTTTGGAACCCCACAGGAGGTCAAGGAGGAAGCGCGTCAACTCATCGAAATTTTCAAAAATGGTGGGGGCTTTGTTTTTGCTGCTGTCCACAACATCCAGGCCCAGATTCCGGTGGAAAATCTCCTTGCCCTTTTTGAGACAGTGAACGAGTACCGTTCCTGACTCGAGAGAAAGGACGCAGGTCTCTTTGAGTTCTTCAAGGAGAAATCGAGGGTAGTTATGGCTTTCTTAAGTTGAAGAGAGTTTCTGTTATCGTTTTCGTAGTTCCAGGGTATGTGTTGTCTTTGCCGGAACGCAAAGTATTTTTGCTTTCCGGGTTTGTTTCGTCTTCAGTCCGTTTTGTCGTGTTTTCTTGGAGAGTTCTGGGAAATCGTGATTTTTGGTGGTTTCATTTTGTGCCAGCCTCGTGACGATTGACATAGCCTTTCTTCCTCCCTACAATACAGGGCAATGGGGGTGGTGATGGTGCATGAGAGGATGCGAACGCTTGTTTATGGAGCTTTAGGGATTGCCCTCGTGGCTTTTGCCACGATGAGCGTTCAGATTCCCATCCCGCAAACCCGGGGATATATTAATTTAGGCGATACGCTGATTTTTGTTTTTGCTATCCTTTTTGGAATGAGAATTGGGGCTCTTGCTGGAGGAGTGGGTTCGGCTCTTGCTGATGTTTTGACTGGCTATGCCCACTGGGCACCATTTACCCTCTTTATCAAGGGGATTGAAGGACTCATCGTTGGCCTTCTTGCCTCGGGGGAAAGGGGTGGTGTCCAGCGTCTTTTGGGATGCATCCTGGGTGGTCTTGAAATGGTCGCAGGGTATTTTTTAGTAGAGGTTTTCCTTTACGGTCTTGGTGCCGCTTTCGCAGAGCTTCCAGGTAACTTTATCCAGGCAGGAAGTGCTATCATTATTGGGCCACTTGTTGTCCTTGCCCTGCAGAGAATTGAAAAAGCCCTATTTCATCGGACTTAGGCTATCAGTGGATTTTGGCAAGGACTTCTTGTTCTATCTTAGGAAATGCTCCCAGTAAGCGGTGTACGAGGAGGGGCAGGATGTCTTTCCTTTTTCCTTCAAAACGTAGAGTGTAGACAGGCTCGGTTACTGACCTTCGAATAAGAGCCCATCCATCTTCCCACTCCACTCTGAGACCGTCGATTTTTGAAACGGTTCCACCTTGCACGTTTTCTTCGAGAAGCGCAAGGAGATTCTCCTGACCCTTTATGGGAATACGAATGTCTGGGGTGGTGTAACTCTTGGGAAAGGAGGCAATGGTTTGGGAGAGAAGAGTTGTGCCTTTACTCAGAAGGTGGAGGAAGAGAGCAGCAGCATAGAGTCCGTCATCCCGGCAGAGTTCTCCAAAAAAGTAATGGCCGCTTATTTCCCCAGCCATGACGGCCTTTTCCTCGATAAGTCTCTTTTTGATGTAGGCGTGCCCGGAGCGCTCAGGGATAGGAGTACCCCCTGCTTTGCGTATTTCTTCAGGGACAATGGAAGAACACTTGAGGTCGTATACGAATTTCTTTTCCCCGGAGAAATGGGCGAAGTAGTTGCGGATGAAGAAGATCATACCCTCTTCACCCTCCAGTACGGTTCCATCGTCGGCTACAAAAACTACCCGATCACCATCGCCATCGAATGCCACACCCGCATCAGCCTTGAGCTCTTTGACCTTTTCGCTCAGCACTTTGAGGTTTTTCACCTGGGCAGGATTGGGAGGACGATTGGGAAAGGAACCGTCGAAGGTGCAAAAAAGAGGTATAACCCCGTATCCCAGGGATTCAAGGAATCGCGGGGCCAGAAGAGAGTAACACCCGTTGCCACAGTCGACTACGACCTCAAGCGGCCGGCAGGGTCGGGGAAGGGAAAGAGAGAGGAAAGCAAGGTACTCTTCTTCGAGATTTCTTCTTTCGAGGCGTCCTTGCCGGGCCTGGCGAAAATCCCGTGCCTCTATTTTTCTGGCAAGAAGGGCAAAGTCAGAAGGCGAAGGAGGACGGTCGGCAAAACCAATTTTGCAACCATTATACTGAGGGGGATTGTGTGAGGCGGTGATCATAATGCCAGCCAAGGCTTTGAGATGGTCTATGGCAAAGTAGAAGAGGGGTGTCGGGACAACACCCAAATCCACCACGTTTTCCCCGCTTTTCCGCAACCCCTCGATGAGGGCCTCCTTCAAAGAAGGGGTGTGGAGACGCACGTCTCCTCCTACCACAAGGAGTCCTCCCTCAGGGAAAAGGGAACCAAAAGCCCAACCAATGGCATAGGTGATCTCTTCGTTGATTTCCTCGGGGACAATGCCACGAATATCGCAATCCTTGAAGATGCTCATTCTTTCTTCACCCGCAGAACACCTCGAGCGATTAGATCATACGTAGCTTCAAGGACCGCTCCTTCGGGGGTGTATCGGGGGGTGAAACCAAGGATTTCTTGTGCCTTTTCCATGGATACACAGCAACCTTGACGGATGTGGAGTGCGGCCATTTCGGGGTATCCGAACTGGGCAGTGTACTCTTCCAGAGAGATGGGGCGGAAACGAAAAGGTTTCCCAAAGGAACGGGCCAGAAACTCTCCAAGGCCAAAGAAGGTCATAGCGTATTGGGCGCCACAGTTGAAGGCTTCCCCTTGAGAGGCTCGGGGATTCGAGAGCGCAGCAAAGAAGAGATCAGCAACGTCCCGAGGATGCACATGGTGCAGGGTGCTGAATCCCCCGTCGAGGAGGAAAATTTCTTCACCGTTGAGGATTTTCTGAAGAGTTTCAGGATTGTTATCCCCAAAAGGTGTGATGAAAGGCTTTCCTGGACCGGTGATGTGGGTGGGGCGGATGATTGTGACCATGAGCTTACCCCCTTGGGCAGCCGAAAAGAGCGTGTCTTCAATAAGGACCTTCTTTTGAGCGTAGTCGTTCTCCGGGAAACGGGGGGCATCCTCTCTGGTGGGGATGGTCCTCGTTTTTCCATAGACCCAGGCTGTACTGCACACAAGAAGGTGCGTTTCTGTTCCTGAGAGAAGGTCGACAAGGAGTGCAGCACTTTCTGGCTCAAAGGCTATGAGGTCTACAATGACGTCGGGTCGTACGTGACGCAGACGTTCCCCCCAAAGGCCACTCTTTTCTTCCTTTTCCCGTTCTCCCTGAATCGTGTTCACCCTGGCCCACAGTGGTGAGGGAGGATAGGGATTCGTTGTCCCCCGAGCAAGAACCCACACCTGATATCCTGAGGCCACAAGCCTCGGGATAAGATAGCTCCCGATATGCCCTGTTCCGCCAATGACGAGGACTGTTTTCTCCCGCATAGTCTCATTGTACACACAGACGGCCGTTTCGAAAAGAGGGGAAAAAGTTCTTTTGGAAACACCACTTTTGTGCTACAATTTGAAAGAAACGTGCTACGAAGGAGTGGTACCCATGCGCCCGCAGGAAGTGACCAGAGTTGCCGTCCTTGTAGCTATAGGCATTGTGCTTCCCTCTCTCTTCCACCTTTCGGGAATCTCGGGAAGGGTGTTTCTCCCCATGCACATTGTCCCACTTTTGGGGGGTTTTCTCCTCGAAAGAGGAGCGGTGGCCTTTCTTACAGGGTTCATTCTGCCTCCGGTGAATTTTCTCCTTACTGGTATGCCACCCTTTCCCTCCTTTGTCGTCATGATGTTTGAACTCGGTGCCTATGGCTTCTTTGTCTTTTTCTTCTCGAGAAGGATGCGTCTGGGTATTCTTTCTTCACTCATTCTGTCCATGCTCTGCGGTCGAGCAGTGTCTCTTCTGGGGAACTGGATGCTCTTTGCTTTTCTGGGAAGAGGATTCAACGCCGTGGCCTTTGCGCAGGGCCTTTTCGTTACTGCCTTGCCTGGCATAGCTCTGCAACTTTTGGTCGTACCCCTTGTGGTGCACGCCCTATTGAGGAGGGAGAGGAATGTCACACGACAGTCTTCGCGCCTTTTTTAACGAAAAAGCTCCTTTCTGGGACGAAATGCAGAGAGTGGAGGAAAACAAAATCCGTTCACTCCTTAGACACCTTCCCATACCTTTGGGTGGCGTGATTCTTGACGTGGGTTCAGGAACCGGGGTCCTTGTCCCCTTCCTTCGAGAACTCTTTGCCCCTTCTTTGATTGTGGAACTTGATATCGCCGAAGAGATGTTGGCCATCGCCCGGAAAAAGTTTGGGGACAGAGGCATAGAGTACGTCTTGGCCGATGCCGAGAATGTCTCTTTTGACACCACCTTCGATGCCATCCTCTGCTACTCTTCCTTTCCTCACTTCAGGGACAAGAAGAAGACCGTTGTGAACCTTCTCCGTTCCATAAAAGACGGCGGCATTTTTGCCGTTTTTCACTCTTCTGGCAGGGATTGCATTCATGCCATCCATGCTCTCCAGGAAGTCACCAAAGACCACCATCTCCCTTCGGGGAACGACCTCGCCTCTCTTTTTGAAAGCCTTGGTCTTGAGGTCTTCTGTGTGGTTGACAGTGACGAGGAGTACCTCGTAGCAGGAGTGAAAGTAGCAGAGAGTCGAGCCGTCTCCAATATGGAAAGCTCTCCTTGTGGAGGGGAAAGGGATTAGAGGGCATGATCGCGGGGCCCCCTTTCTGGGGTCTTTCCAAAAGGCTCACTCTGGCCTTCGTCCAGGATCATTCTTATATACCTCTGTGTGGCGAATTTGCGGGACATTCCCTGTGCAGTCATAACCCTCACATGTCCAAAAATTGGGTGTTCTGGCCAAGGTCGATCCGCTTTTCCAAAGCACCAGGCTACCCCGAGGTAGCTGTTGGGGTCTTCGCCATCGAGGGCATGCGTGTTATTGAGGGAAAGGGCTATTTCCATGGCTTTCCCAGGATTGTCAGTCCATTCAAGAATTTTTTTGGCCCAGTACATGCGCAGGGTATTGTGGAGAAAACCTTTCTGAGTTAATTCTCTCTGGGCAGCATTCCAGAGAGGATCGTGTGTTTTCGCCTTCTCGAGCTCTTCTTGTGTATACACGTACGGACGAGGGTCCTTCTGGTGTTCAAGGAGGGTCTTTCTTGCCCAGGTAGGGAGCCCCTGAAGAGAATTGTAGTAGGGGTTGTAGAAGACGAAGTTTCGGGCGAATTCTCTCCACAGGATGAGCTCAAAGAAGTAGGCCAAAACATTGGGGTCTCTGGGGGAATACTCCCGCAGAATAGCTAAAGCGACGGTGAGAGGTGAGATGTGTCCAAAGCGGAGGTAAGGGCTCAGACAGGACGTCGCATTTTTGAGGGGGTCGCTACGTTCCTTGGCGTATCGCGGGAGCTTCTCTGCTATGAATACTCGGAGGAGGTTTTTGGCTTCCTTTGTTCCTCCAGTCAGGTACGGTGATGATGTCCTCTCTCTTCCAAAGCTCTCAAGGTTGGGATGTTCCCCCGGGAGGTCAAGGATGCGGGTGACCCGAACGGAATGCTGCGGTAAGGGGAGGAGGAAATCAGGAAGCACTCTCTCCACGCGCTGGCGAAAAGCGCGCATGCTGTAGGCTTCTTGGGGATATGCCACCTTGAGGGGTACGACGACGTCGGTTTCCACTTCGTATACTACGCAGGGGCTCTCGTCGGCGAGTGCTGCGCGCATAGTTCTCTGGTAGCGAAGATATCCCTGATCGCAGACGACGCAGTGTGCCCGTTCTGCAAGGGCAAGACACTCCTTGAGGGGGTTACCACAGCGGATATAGAGAGTTATGCCTGCCTCGCGGAGGGTGTCTTCAACCTCTTTGAGGCCTTCGACCATGAAATGCAAATGGCGTGGTCCTGGCAAGGGAGGGATGACGAAGAGTACCAAGAGTGGGAGGAGGTTTTCGTTGGCTTTCTCCTTGGCAAACTCAAGCGCATGGTTGTCCTCGGTACGCTGTGCCGTTTCCATAAAGTAGAGTACGTACGCACCGCTTGGGTTTTCTGGCCGAGTATTTCGCTTCTGTACTCGGTGGTCAAAAGGATTGAGCACGTCTGACTCCGGCTTCTTCTGGCCTTTCTGAGCAAAGCTTCAAGCCTAAGGACGTCGCACAGAAAGCCGTATTTCCCGATGCCTGTCTTTCAGACGGTGTCATTCTATCATAGATTCTGGGGAGCTTGACGTATCTTTTCTTCTCTCTTAAAGTGGAATGGGGGTGAGAGCATGGAGGTCAGGGTAGGCCGAACGCGGCTTTCCCTCATTCAGGGGGATATCACGAAACAGGAAACGGAGGCCATTGTGAATGCGGCGAATCCCCGGCTGAGTGGCGGAGGAGGGGTGGATGGAGCCATCCACCGAGCAGGAGGGCCCCGAATTGCCGAAGAGTGCCGGAAAATCGGGGGCTGTCCCACGGGGAAAGCGGTGATAACAAGTGGAGGCAATCTCAAGGCCCGCCACGTTATCCATGCGGTGGGACCGGTGTACCGGGGAGGGAAGGAAGGAGAGCCAGAGCTTCTACGCAGTGCCTATCTCTCGAGTCTTGCTCTGGCCGAGGAGAGGGGGCTCCGCTCGATTTCCTTTCCGTCCATAAGTACAGGGGCCTACGGGTACCCCATCAAAGAGGCTTCTCGTATTGCCCTTCAGGCGGTCATTGACTATCTGCGAGAGCACCCTGACACATCTCTTGAAGACGTCGTCTTTGTGCTCTTCACATCACAGGATCTTGCAGTGTATGAGGAAAGCCTCCAGGAGCTTGCTGCTACGTACGATCTTTGAAGACCTTTTCTTTGAGGAATATGGCACACTTTCTGAAGGCTATGGCCCGGTGGCTGACCCGGTTTTTCACCCTTGGGCCGAGTTCGGCAAAGGTCTTTTCGTAGGGGGGGAAGACGAAAACAGGGTCGTATCCGAAACCTTTGTCTCCTTGAGCTTTCTCGGCTATCCATCCCTCACAGATGCCTTCGAATACCTCTTCGCCTCCTGACCAGACCAGAGCCACGACGCATACAAAGCGGGCAGTTCGTTTCTTAAGGGGTACACTCTCGAGCTTTTTCAGAAGGAGTTCGTTGCGTTCTTGGGAAGGGAGCCCTTGGTCTCCAAAACGGGCTGAACGTACTCCAGGAAGGCCACCTAAGGCATCGACTTCAAGGCCTGAATCTTCCCCTGCACAGACGAGCCCAGTCCGGGAGAAACCAAAGCGGGCCTTGAGAAGGGCGTTTTCTGTATACGTTGTACCTGTCTCCTCTATGTTGTCTTTGGGTATGACCTCAAAGATGCTTCGAACTTCAATGTCAAAAGGAGAAAGGATTTCTCCTATCTCGGTGAGTTTGCCCTGATTCTTGGTCACTACATAGAGCGTGGGCTTCACGGCAGACCCCGCTCAAGGATTCTTCGCTCCAGGGCAAGGATTTCTTGGATTCCCTTTTGTCCCAGGTTCAGAAGGGCGTTTAGGGTCTCCCGGGAAAAGGGTTCTTTTTCGGCGGTACCCTGTACCTCCACAAGCCTTCCGCTTCCCGTCATCACGATGTTCATATCGACCTGAGCGTTGGAATCCTCCTCAAAGTTGAGGTCAAGGAGCATTTCTCCATTCACCACTCCTACACTAACTGCAGCAAGGTAATCCCGGACAAGACCTTGCTCTGCGAGGACCCCCTGCTCGAGAAGATTCCACAGGGCATCCACAAGAGCTATAAAGGAGCCAGTGGTGGCTAAGGTTCTTGTTCCTCCGTCAGCCTGGATGACATCACAATCCACAAGGATTGTGCGCTCTCCTAACTTCTCAAGGTTGACTACAGAGCGAAGAGCCCTTCCGATGAGGCGCTGGATTTCATGGGTTCGTCCACCGACCTGCCCCTTTACTGCCTCGCGGATATTACGTGTTGTGGTAGCCCGAGGAAGCATGGCATATTCGGCAGTGATCCATCCCTGGCCAGTGTTACGCAAAAAGGGTGGAACCCTATCCTCAAAGGATATGGCACAAATGATGCGGTTATTCCCTGCCTCGACGAACACAGAACCCTCGGCGTATTTCAGGTAGTTTCGCACAACAGTAATCGGCCGCAACTCATCGGGTCTTCGTCCATCGCTTCGCATGAGCGTCCTCTCCTTGAGATATCGTCCTAATTCTTGAAAACTACTGAACCTTTGCAATGATTCGTTCATCCCTTTGTAGAGGTTCTGAGATGTCGATGTGACCACAGAGAGTTCGGGTTTCTTTTCCGTCGATGAGTATTTTCACTTCTTCAATCCCCGGAAAGGCGGTGAGGGTGTCCACAATAGCGTATACACTCAGGAACTCCTGAGAAGTTCCCCCCGACTGATTTTTGGCCATCTCTGCTGAAAGATCCACATAGGCGGTTTTCCCCTCCACGAAAACTGCATTGAGGCGGGTTCCTTGAGGCAGAGCGTTGAAGAGGTTTTTATCACTTGGTCCCTTCAGGAGTTCTCCAATCGCTCGCTCGAGCCGTCGTTCATCGTTTGGAATACGTCGCTTCTCCCCCACAAGGGCCGTAAAGTCGGGATTGGCAAAGTACACCGTGACTTCCATTTCTTCCTTGGGAGGCAAAAGGACCCCTCCAGAAGGGGAGGGGGTGGGAGGTGTTGGTCGGAAAAGCCGCAGAAGTATCTCTCCTCCGTAAACTACACCGAAAAAGAGCAGTACTCCCAAAAAGACATAAAGGAGAGCTTGCCAGGGAAGGGGGGATTTCTTTTTCCTTTTTCTTCGATAACGAAACTCCTCCATCCTCACTCTCCTTTAAGTTTTTCAAGCACTGGACTTTTGGCAAAGGTCTCTACCGCCTCGGCAATGCCCTTGGCAATACGATCCTGAAAGGCACTCGAAGCAAGTTTTTTGGCTTCATTAGGGTTACTCAAAAATCCAACTTCCACAAGGCATGCCGGGTAGTACATGTGCCCGAGAACCACCAAAGGAGCCTCCTTAAGACCCCGAGGGACCTGTCCGGTGGAGGAGGAAATCTTGTCAAGAAGGAGTTTTCCAAGTTCGGCACTGGCCTCGCGGCTTTTGAGGTAATATGCCGAGGTGTAGATGGAGTTGAGCTTCTGGGGATTGAGACGTTTCTCCACCTCTTCCTTTGCAAAGGAAGCATTCTCCCGATTGGCCACATCTAAGGCTCCTTCACCTCGAGGTTTTGCTCCTCCCACAAATGCCTCAACCCCACTTGCTTTAGGATTGGGAGAGGCGTTGCAGTGGATACTCACGAAAACAAAGGGGTTTTTGCTATTGGCAAGGTTATATCGGTCGTCAAGGGAAGGATATACATCGCCATCCCGCGTCATGTACACCTCGTACCCTTTGGCTTCAAGGAGGCCCTTCACTTTCTTGGCAATCTGCAAAACAAGTGTTTTTTCCTCATATCCGTTGTGGACACATCCTGGGTCCTTTCCCCCATGACCTGGATCAAGAACAACCACTTTTGGGTTGATGACCTCAGGAGAGGGACTTATAAGAAGAGGCGAGGGGGAGGGAGTGCTTGGACGGAGAGACGGTGAGGGAGAGGGACTGGAAGGAAGAGTGGGAGCAGTGGTAACTTCCACGAGACTTATGAGATCAAAGTAGGCTCGGGGATTTTCTCCCTCCAGCTTTCCTTCTCGGAGCTGAACAGGTTCTTTAAAGGAGATTATGGCTTCAATTTGCCCGTCCTGTTTTCTTAGGGATATGTCTTTTATTCGGATGTCGTTGACCGGAATAGTTTCCGGGATGTCTCCAAGACTGCAGTTCCGGAAAAGGATTTTCACAGTGTTCTGAGTTCGGTCCACCTGAGAGGAGAAGTAAGGAACTCTTCCCTGAAAGTCAAAGGTTATTCGTGTCCGCATTTCTGTGTCGTACGAGGCGAAACGAACACCGGAAAGAACGGGAAACAGGGGACGAGGGGAAGGGAAAA
>Ga0315298_1011835_pt1 | contig 10152 bp, 7 predicted proteins | sample WHS_1_MG_FD_203077 | JGI IMG/M metagenome (GOLD analysis project Ga0315298, IMG submission 203077) | Extremophilic microbial mat communities from Washburn Hot Springs, YNP, Wyoming, USA - WHS_1_MG | ecosystem: Environmental > Aquatic > Thermal springs > Hot (42-90C) | place: USA: Wyoming...
AACGGGGATAGCTACGAATTTCACCTCGGGGAATTTGCCTTCCGTCTTGGTGATTATATCTGCCCAATTGAAGGTTTGTCCCTTTGCTCGGTCTTGAGTATTATTTTCCGTTTTGCAAGATATAGCACAAGCGCCACAGCCTACACATTTCTGCAAGTCGATCACCATTCCATATTTTGGCATCTAAAAATTCCTCCTTTCCTCAAACCTTCTCAATTCTTATCCTGACGAAGCCACCGTTGCGACAGTTGCTTCCCGTCATCCGTTCCGTATCAAAGGGTATAAGATCGTTATTATTACCCCCTCTGGGTAACTTCCCGAAATCTCTGGCTGCTACCTTACCATAAGCCCAGTGCCCCTGCCCGTAACATTTGGCCACGGTACCAGGCCTTACGCCTTCCCAGAGCTTAGCCGTAACAACAATACTCCCCGAAATAGATACTAACCTCACCTTATCACCTGTCTTAATACCCATTTTTTTGCCATCGGTGGGATTAATTTTCACCACATCATCCCAACTTTCATCACCCACATCTACCTTTTTGAATTCCTGATACCAGGTGGTATTTTGACTTCTTCCCTCTCGGTTGAGCCTCGATTTGTAATCAACCAAGAGGAAGGGATAGTTCCTTTCATCACCCCAGACCTTCTGTGGTTCGTAGTGAGGCACAAAGATCTCTTCACCCTTAGCCAAATAACCGGCCGCATCTACAACATCGTCGATGGTGGTTTTATGCTTGCTGGCATGATCCGATAGGGCCTTCTTCAAAGCCTCACTGTAGAACTCGAATTTCTTTGTGGGCGTGGGGAATCCTTTCTCCCAGAGGGCACGGAAGGGGTAACCTTCAGAATTATAAACACCTTTTGTTTTAAAGTCTTCCCAGCCGGAAATTTTGTCACCTTTAAGAGGCTTAGTAGGCATCCAGACCGGGGCGCTTATGATTTTGCAAGCTATCTCAGCAAATTCCTCCGCTGTCCGGGGGGTCTTCCCCGTTTCTGGATCTTTGAACGACTTAAAATAGTCAATCATATTGGGGAACCCTTTCTCCCCTAATTTCTCTGCGAGCATCCACATTATTTCTGTTTCATCTGCTTTCTCCTCCCAAAGTCTACCCACAACGGGCTGCTGAATAGAAAGATGGGTGTGGAGATTTCCCTTATTATCAACGATTGATAATTTTTGGGTTGCATGGTGCGCCGCGGGAAGAACAATATCGGCAAACATCGCTGCTTCGGATGGATTGGTGCCTATATGAATATAGAAAACTTTGGACATGGCTTTATCCCACCGATCGGCACCGGTACAGGAGAAGTTAAAATTAGCCCAGTAACTCATTACCACTTTTACCTCGTAGGGATCCTTATCGAGGATAGCTGTGGCCACATTATTGGTAATTACGGCGGTACCTGCTTTCCCCTCAGCAATAGAGGGAAATTGTTTATAGCCACGCTGATCAATTTTCTTTTCTTTGCTGTATTTCTTCGCGATATCATCAAGGAAGGAATCAATAGGAGGTAGCGGAGCTGAAGGCGATTTTGCATGATTTCTCAATGAACCTCCCTCACTTTCGCAAGCACCCAAAAGACCATTTAAAGCGTGAATTGCAAACGATATGTAGGCACCGCGGGGACTCATCACTGGTCCAGGCCCCATCCATACCGCTACATTTGGGGCGGCCTTCGCCATCTCATGCGCCATGGTAACTATCCGCTCCTTAGGAATACCGGTTACACCAGCTGCCCACTCGGGAGTTTTATCTTTCAGGGTAATATTCCACCATTTAACAAGGCCATAGGTGTGTTTTTCCAAAAAGTCCGCCTCATTGACGGTTTTCCCTGTTACGAATTGATTTTTTCCATCTTTGAAATCGCCCACAAACTCTCTATACCACAGCCCCTCAGTTAAAATTACATGGGCCAAGGCCAGGGCAAGGGCAGCATCCTCTCCCGGTTTTATCGGTATCCATAAATGGGACTTGGCTGCAATGGCACTCAATCGCGGATCTACCGTAATTACCTTCCCCCGCTCGATTAGATCACCGATTTTGTTTATCGTATTAGGCACATTTCTATTGGAGCTCAAAGGATCGCAACCCCATACAACTAAACATTTCATCCTCTCTAAATCATAATCTCTATAACCCCAGAAACCCTCCGTATAGAAGGGGCCAAACTTTTCTGCCTCGGCACAAAGAGCACTATGAGATATAGAATTGGGAGAACCAAGGATCTTTGGCAGGGTACCGTAAGCAAGGACTTCTGTTTTGGGGGAATACCGGCCTCTTAAAAAAACGAACTTGTGGGGTTCTTTATTATTTCGCAATTCAATCAGTTTATCTGCAATTATACTGAGCGCTTCATCCCAACTTATGGGCACAAATTTAGGGTCAATCCCCCGACCCTTTTTAGGATTCGTTCTTTTCATAGGGACTTTTATCCTATCCGGGTCGTAGAGTTCCTGAAGGATCAAGTGACCCCGAGGGCATACATAGCCGTTATTTACTTTCGACAATCTATTCCCCCTTACCTTCACTGCCCGTCCCTTCTGGACAAAAACCTCTATTGGACACCACTGGGTACAGCCTTGACACGTAGAGGGTATCCATTTCCCAGGGTCGGTTTGTCCGCTAATCATTTCACTATCCTTTTGGACAGCGAAAACATTAAGATCAGGGACGCCAAGCGCCGCCGTAGCTCCTGCTGCCATTCCTACCTTCAAGAAATCCCTTCTTTTGATCCTCATATTACCTCCCACACATAAGATTAAGTTTGAGAATAGTAAATCGGATAATCCTTGTTATAGTTTGCAAATCACCTGCCATTCGTAACTATCTAAAATTATACAATTTACCATCTTTTGTTGTTACTAAAAAGTAACAACAAAAATACATAAGAGCTAACATAGTGATTTCCTGGAAAAAATAGATAACTCTACCGAACCTGTATGTTACGAAAACGAAACAAACAGCAATTTGAGGAGAGGGAAATTCCTCTTGTCTTTCTCTATGATTTTATATAGGCTTCCTAAATGAAGGTCTGTATTGCCAAGAGGGGGGATCATGTTCATCTGGCTTTTTCATCGAATCAGCGGTTCGGTTCTCATTGTGCTTATGGGAATCAAGATTTTTTCCCCAAGACACAGCATTATTCGAGCACCCAGAAGTAACATGGCCTTTATAAGTTTTTAAAAAATATCTTGACGATGGGGTGCACTACAAATGGACCTAATAAAATTGCTAAGTTTCCAGCATATAGTCAAAACGGGTAGCTTTACCAAGGCGTCTAAGCAAGTTTTTCGTTCCCAACCTGCACTCAGTCACCACATAAGAGAGCTTGAGCAATTTTTTGATGTAAAATTATTTAACCGTTTAGGAAACAAGATAGAACTTACACAAGAAGGAGAAATGTTATTTAATTTCACATGTACGATATTCAGTGAATTAGAGACATTAAAGAAAACACTTAAAGAAATTGCAAAAGGAGAGGAAGGTGGCTTAAGTCTCGCCATATCGCGTAGTATGATGATTTACCGATTTGCTGATATTATAACTAACTTCCTCAATCAGTATCCGAAAATAAAGTGCAAATTAATAACACGCAATAACGTTGCAAGGATGCAAGAAATGATTTTAAGCGGTGAAATCGATCTAGGCCTTGGAATTAAATCCCAATTGATTTCTCCCAAAATCGGATTTTATTTGTGGAAAATATTCGATAGAGTCCTTGTTACAGATAAAGACCACCCCCTTACTAATGAACTCCTTACTTTAAAAAATATAGCAAAATACCCAATCATTATAACCAGAATGGGACTTACAAAAAAAGTCGTAGAGGAAGTCTTTTATAACAATGGTATAGATTTTGAGATTACCATGGAGGTTGACTCTCCTGAAATTGTGAAGAAATTTCTTGTGAATAGAAAATATGTTTCAATATTCTCATCTATAGCCATTACAGAAGAGGATGAGAGAAACCTATCTATCTACAATGTTAAACATTTCTTTGGAAGCGTAGAATATGGGATATACTACTCAAAAGTAAGACCCCTCACACCAACTGTTAGACGTTTTATTAATTTTTTTGCACCTGAACTAAACGCCAGTTCTGAACTCGACAATCTAAAGCCTATGGAAACATTCAGAACCTAAAATAATCGATCATGAATGTTAATCACTGTTCTTATAATAAAGATCGATCAGCTATATTGAAATAATGAATTTGACAGCTTAAAAGCACCTATATATTAATGCACCTAGAAAATCGAGGAGGTGATTTATGTCCCGTTATGTTTACATGGAGCCGAGGGCGCCGGAGTATAGAAAGCCTACGTGTATTGATGATTGTCTTCCTCAGGCGCGGGCTTTAGTGAGGAAGGAGCATGGGCGGGGGGCTCTGGGACCGGTAAAGTCTGGGGATCGAATTTTAGTTGTTACTTATGCAGATCAGGATGAGTATGTACGGGAAGCAGTCATTCAGGCCTTTAAGGAGTTGGGAGCGGAGAGGGTTGATTTTATATATACCCATGAGCTAACAGGGGTAGAGCAAAAGCCGGCCACGGTAGAAGAAGCTTGGCGTGAGGCTGTGATGATGGGAGAGGGACGGGTTTCTGGTTCTTACACAGTGGCAGATCGTACCAGTGGTGTGGATATGGCAGCAGCTATAAGGAAGTACTTTGATGAACATCCAGGCTATACGGGACTGTTTTGGGATACCGGGGGACGGAGCCACCGCATTTTTGCCTTGAGGGAACATGGCAGTAAGTTCAGAAACAACTGGTTGTTTAACAATTGGGAAGAATTTCTTTCCCGGGCCTGGACCTTCCCCGATGAACTATGGCAGGAAATGGAAAAGAAGATCCTTGAAATCCTGGGGAAAGCCTCCTCTGTGCGTATCACAGACCCCGAAGGAACACACTTAGAGTACGACCTCACCCCGGAAGAGGCAAAACGATGGGCCATGACGGCAGGGCTAGCTGGTCATCTCTTCTTGGACCCTATGCAGGCTACTTCCTCGGAGTGCGCCGTGGTTCCCGTCTCGGAAAAGGTACCGATGGTGTTTCCCAAGTACAATGGGGTATTGGCAGGAACGGCCAATCATTTCGGCTTTTTCCCCCGGATGGAACTTCACTTTGAAAATGGGCGGTTAGTTGAGGTAAGGGGTGGGGGTAGGTACGGAGAGGAAATAGCAGCCTTGGAGGAACGTTACAGCCATGTGCATTGGCCGGGTTACCCGGAGAGGGGATATTTCTGGTTCTGTGACTGCGCTTTATGTACAACCATTAAGGCCTTTCGGAGGACATCTGATTTCTTTCACAGTTACTGGCGGATACCCAACGCCCCCGAGCGTAACCGCGCGGGCATATTCCACATGGGCATAGGTTCCCGGCGACATACCGAAGCCCATCGCACCTATGCACGAGAAAACAAGGTGCCTATGGGCCACATTCACGTCCATAATTACTTTGTAACCTTCGAAATCAAAATAGCAGGGAGCAAAAGCTGGTACAAGATTGTAGACAAAGGATGGATAACTGCCCTCGATGATGTTGACCTACGGGCAAAAGCTACAAAATACGGGGACCCTGATGATCTCCTTTCTTATGACTGGGTTCCACCCCTCCCAGGAATAAACTGTGACGGAGACTACTGGAAAGACTACGCCTCAGACCCTATAGCCTACCTGAAAAAAAGATTGGAAAAAGGAATGAAAATTTAAGGTTTATAAGTAGGGTAATTGATATATCAGGAGGTAAAAAATGTGTGAAAAAATCAAAGAAACAGGTGTTTCAAAACAATTGATTGGTGAAATTATTGTGGTTCTTATCACTCTTATCTTCTTTTTCCCCTTAAATAGCCTTGCTGTAACTAAGGAAATCTATCCAGCCAAGGATATCACCTTTATCTGTTATTCTCGTCCCGGTGGTGGATACGATATAACAGCCAGAGGTTCTGCTCCTTTTCTTACTAAGGCATTAAAAGAAGTTTCGCCGGGGGCTAAGGGTGGTAATATCCAAGTTAAAAATATGACAGGAGGTGCAGGGGCAAAAGCGGCCCAATACCTCTATTATGATGCGAAACCTGATGGTTATACTATTGGCGATTTTAATAGAGGAAATCTTTATAAATTCACTATAGGAAAGGAGAAGCTTCCCTTTAACGTAAGGGATTTTACCTTCCTTTATTCTCTGACGGTAGTTAACCGTGTCCTGGTGAGCGGTAAAAGAAGCGGCATTTCTTCTTGGGAGATGTTGTTGGCCAAAGCAAAGAAAGAACCAATAAAAATAGCAGTAAGTACAGTGGGAGGTTCAGAGCATCTGGATACGATTTATATTAAAGAAACGTTAGGTTTAAACGCCATACTTACAAACTGGGGTTCAACTTCTCAAACCGACGCCGCCCTAATCAGAGGAGATTCTGATGTAACTGTAGTTTCATACGACTCTATACAATCATTGGTAGATGCAGGGGAATTGAATATTCTTGTAACCTTTACGGAAAAAAGAATCTTGCCGAATGTACCTACTATTGTAGAAAAGGGTTATCCCCAAATACCGAAAAACGTTGGTGGCCGTGGAGGGAAGATCGTTATTGCACCGCCAAGGCTTGATCCAGAAGCCAAACGCATTTTGACTACTGCTGCTCAAAGGATGGTCCGCGATCAAGGGTTTTTAGAATTCTGCAAGAAAACAGGAACAGAACTCGATCCTCTTTTTGGTAAGGATTTGGAAGATCTCCTCGAAGAAAATATGAAATTTTACAAGGAGATGGCACCTATTTACAAAAAATATGGTCTCTAAATTGGGCCAATCTTCAGGGGAGGAATTGATATGAATACCAGAATAACATGGGAATTATTGGAAGGGGCGAGAAATCTCATTAAATATTCTCGGGTAAAAAAAGGAGCGGAAGTGGCAATAGTCGCTTCCCAATCTCAGGATGAATCGTTGATCAATGCTCTAGTAATTGCCGCAGAAGAACTTGGTGCACATGTAACAGTCATTAAATCGCGCGGACGTTACGAACGTGCCCCTTTTCCTGGTTTATTTGAAGAACCAGCCCGAGTCGTACAAAAAGCTCTCCTAGGTGCCGACATCATTATTGATGCTGGCATGGGGGGATTGTACGGTTCTGGTGGCAGACCTATGGATCGCCGTTTCTTGAAAAGCGCCCGGGGAGAATATGGTGCCTTCTACATTAGAAGCGAGCTCCTTACGCCTGAAGTAATGGCATCTGAATTCGGTAGATTACCCTGCGAGCTAATATATGAGATCGGGAAAAAAGTAGTTGAGCGTCTTGAGAAAGCCCAGAATCACGTAATTCGTGTAACTTCCCCTTTAGGTACAGATATCCAATATGAATATGATCCACATGGGATTATGGGTAGTTACCGTCCATTAAATATGCCGGGGGATATGTTAGCTATTCCCGGTGGCCGTGTTGGTCTGAACCCGCAGCATGGTTTTGGCATTCTTTATGCGGAAATGATAAGCCCCAAAGTGGAACCTCCGCATATGTTTCTGAAAAAGCCTTTGAAAATTGTATGGGAAGACAATTGGGCAAGAGAAATCACAGGCGAATGTGCCGACTGGTTAAATGAAACTCTCGATCGGGCTGACAAAAATGCCCGGTGGTGGGGTGAGAGCATGTTTGGTATCCATCCCAAATCTAAACCATGGGGATATCCTTATGGTCACATGGAGGTATATTACACGGGTCTTCACTCGCGACCCGACACCTTGCACAATGCCTTAGGACACTCTTCCGGCCATGGGAAAGTGGTGTCCAAGGTCCATATCGATGTGTTTATCCACAATCAAACCGTTTATTGTAATGGCGAAAAGTTAATAGACAACGGCCACCTCGTAATCTACGATGATCCTGAAATCAGAACTGTAGCAGCCAAGTATGGCGACCCCGACGTTCTTTTATCGTTAGAGCCCATGCCGGATGGCCTTTTTGTTTGTGAGGAGGGATGAAGATGGAAAACAAGGTTAACTTGTTTGAACTATGCCAACAAATGATTAACAGGATTAAAGATCTACCCGAAACGAAAAAATTCATCGCGGATTATACACATGCCTACCAGTTCGAAGGGGAAGGGATTGAACCTTTCTATCTCCAGATAGATCATGGGACATTGACTCTTCACAAAGGCACTATACAGAATCCTCTTGATGCGAAATCAACCCTACATACCGATTACAACACTTTAAGAGAGCTGCTGGTTGGTAAGTTAAAGCCCCTCGATGCTGCAGACCAAGGAAGATGGAACATGCGTGCGCGAAATTATAGCGGAAACTTATTGATTTTATTATTTCGTATTAATCAAGATAAGGTAATTGAAGAATTATTAGCGAAGCTTTAATGAAAATGCAGACTTACCTGCAATTTCAATGCACCCATTGTGGTAACTTGATTCCTTGGTCGTTGACCAAAGCAGATTTGGGTCTAACTGACACTGAGGAACCGGCGGATGGTAAGGTATATCCTTACGATAAATGTGTATGTGGTAAAGGAAAATTCATCCAATGCATCAATAAGAAAACCCAACTAATTACTAAAAAAACATCGTTTGTCTCTCAAAGCATTAAAGACAAAATTAATAATGCAGTCTATAAAAAATTACCGATCGTGCTCATACACCCAAACCCAAAACAACCACGGAGATTTTTTGACAAGAAAGCCCTCCATTCGTTAGCTGAATCTATAAATTCTTTCGGGCTCTTGGAGGATATAATGGTGCGTAAAGCCACTTCCTCGGAAAGTTACGAAATTGTTATGGGCGAACGGAGATGGCGTGCATCCTTGATGGCTGGTTTGACAGAAATAAGCTGCAAAATCGTTTCTTTAACGGACGAAGAAGTAAAAATTATCTCTCTTATAGAAAATCTCCAAAGAGAAAACCTCACTGAAGTAGAAGAAGCTTTTTCTTTCAAAGAATTTACCGATCGCGGCTACGCTGTGCATGAATTAGGCGACATCCTGGGTAAATTTACTGAAAGGGTAGCAGGCAAACTCAAATTGCTCAGTACACAACAATTCATTAAGTTTCAGGAAGAACGTATTAATGAATTGATAAAGGATAATGAGAACTTAAAAGCGGGATTAGTTTCCTTGCAGGAAAAACGTGGCAAAAAATTTGAAAGTAAAATTCTCCACTCCAAAACCGAACTTCTTAACTTCATCAACGAAGGGTGGGAATTTGTTGCCCTCATAGGGAAAAAAGAATTCCTGGTACGCCGTGAAATTATTTAGAAAATAAAGGAGGGGAACATTATGAAAACTAAGGGGCAAAATAACATAAAGTTTTTACAGCATAAGTTCTTCAAGATTTTAGGTTTGATAGGATTTGCTTTCTTCTTATTATGCTTATGGTATGGCGGCACCATTGGGTCAACCAAAGAAATATATCCTGCCAAAGACATTACCTTCATATGTTATTCACAACCAGGAGGGAGTTATGATCTTACAGCGCGCACTTCCGCACCTTTCCTAACCAAAGCTCTCCGGGAAGTGTCTCCTGGAGCTAAAGGAGGCACAATTCAAGTTAAGAATATGACGGGTGGATCTGGAGCGAAAGCGGCATACTACCTTTTCTATGATGCAAAACCAGATGGCTATACTATTGGTGATTTAAACCGTGCCAGTTTTTATAAGTTTATGATGGGAAAAGATAGACTCCCATTTGACGTGAGAGATTTTACCTATCTCTATTCATTAAGTACTGTAAATCGTGTGCTCATCAGCGGTAAAAGAAGCGGTATCACTACGTGGGAAGAGATGCTCAATAGATCAAAAAAAGAATCATTGCGCTGGGCCGTAAGTTCTAAGGCTGGATCGGAACATTTAGATACTATATATGTCCTCGAGACTTTAGGTATCAAAAATGCCCAAATATCCATCTGGGGATCAACATCTCAGGCAGAAAGTGCGCTGATTAGGGGAGACGCCGATGTTCATGTAGTATCTTACGAATTTCTCGAGCCTTTAATTGCAGCTAAAGAAATATTTGTCCTGGTCAGTTTCACGAAGCAACGCATTAGACCTAATATCCCCTGTATAGCGGAAAAAGGGTTTGGCCAAATAGCCGATTATGTGGGTGGTATCGGTGGAAAAATGGTTATTGCTCCTCCAAAGCTTGATCCGGAAATAA
>Ga0315298_1011836_pt1 | contig 10149 bp, 5 predicted proteins | sample WHS_1_MG_FD_203077 | JGI IMG/M metagenome (GOLD analysis project Ga0315298, IMG submission 203077) | Extremophilic microbial mat communities from Washburn Hot Springs, YNP, Wyoming, USA - WHS_1_MG | ecosystem: Environmental > Aquatic > Thermal springs > Hot (42-90C) | place: USA: Wyoming...
AGGCGGCACGCCCTGCCAGGTTCACCAGTTCATGCGGGTCGCTGTACAGGTCGTAGAGATAGCGTTCCGTGTACTGCGTCGAAGAGGGTTCCGAACGCCCGGCATCGGGATTAAAGATGCAGTATTTCCACCGCTCGGTCCGGATGGCGCGTTGCAGCGCTTCCTCTCTCATCTGCACAATGACCTCGTTGCGGCGGTCCAGGGGTTTGCCCCGGGCGAGCCCGAAAAGGCTCTGCCCCTGCATGGCCGGAGGCGGGGCAATACCCGCGGCATCGAGCAGAGTCGGCGGCAAGTCCACAATGCTCACCAGTTCCGGAACGACTCGCCCCGCCTCGAAGCCCGGACCGCGAATCACCATCGGAATGCGAATCGAGGCGTCGTGACAACTGCGCTTGTATTCCGGGTTGCGGGTCCTGAAGTGGCACCCGTGATCGGTGGTGAAGACGACCACGGTATTCTCCGCCAGCTTCTGCTCGTCCAACTCTTTCAGCAACCGGCCGAAGCACTCGTCGATCCGGGCAATGATGCCGTAGTAATCGGGCAACTGCGACTTCCAGTCGCCCGGAAACGGAGCGAGGTCCGGCGGGATATAAAAGCTGTTGCGATAGCGGTCCGCATAGCCCTCGGGGGCGATAAACCGGTTGGCGTCGTTCTGGTGGTGCGGTTCCAGGTAGGAAATGAACAAATAGAAGGGATTCTGTTTTTTCTGGCGGATGAATTCCAGGGCCAGATCCGTCAGAAAGTCCACGCGATACTTCGCGAACTCGACGGGACGGTTGGCGGCATCGAACATCCTGCCGCCGAAGGGCGTCGAGGTGAACTCGAGGATATCGGAAGCGGTCCACCACTCGTCGTATCCGCCCCTCCGCTCCAGCGGCACGGGGTTGACGCCGCTGCCGCCCAGGTGCCACTTGCCGATGTACCCTGTCTGATAGCCCGCGCGCTTGAAGTAGTGGGCCAGTGTCTGTTCGCCGTCCTTGAGGGTCAGGCCGTTGCGAATCACTCCGGTGGCGGTCGGGTATTTCCCGGTTTGGATTGTGCTCCGGGCCGGCGCGCACACCGGCTGTGTCGTGAAGGCGTGCTCGAACCGCACCGCGCTCTTCGCCATGCCGTCCAGGTTCGGCGTCAGGTCCATCGGGCCGCGGTAAGCGCCCACCGAATCCCACCGCTGCTGGTCGGTGTAGAAGACTATGACGTTGGGCCGGCTTCCGGCGCCTGGCGCGCTCTGGGCGTCTTGCGCCGCGCCCAGCACTCCGGCCGAGCTGCCGACAAACTGCCGCCGGCTGATCGTGTGATCTGATTGCATCGTGTTCCTCCCTTCCATTCTCACCCTGCCGCATCCCGGCCGCGCCGCAGCTCCGCCGCAAGGGCGGCTCTGCCTCGCTATGGTACCTTGCATAGGAAGGTGGCATCTACTCGCCGAGCATCGGACCTCGCGCTGCCTCTGCTGGCGGCGTTGCTGTATATCGCCGTGGCGGGCGCCGCCGGCGCCCAGCCCAGGGCCGGTGAATGGCAACCTCTGTTCGACGGCAAGTCGTTGGGCGGATGGCGCGTCACGCCGTTCCCCGGGCGGGGACGCGTGGGTGTCGAGAACGGCGTCATCGTTCTCGGACCGGGAATGCCCATGACGGGCATCACCTGGGCGAGCGCGTTTCCCCGGTCCGACTACGAGATCCGCTTCGAGGCCACCCGCCTGGAAGGAAGCGACTTCTTTGCCAGCTTGACCTTTCCCGTGCAGAGTTCGTTCTGCACCTGGGTCACCGGCGGCTGGGGCGGCGATATCGTCGGGCTCTCCAACCTCGACGGGTGGGACGCCTCGGACAACGAAACCAGATCGTACTTCGACTTTGAGAGAGGCCGGTGGTATGCGTTCCGGCTGCGTGTGACCGGCGACCGCATTAGAGCCTGGATCGGCGAGCAGCCGGTGATCGACGTCTCCATCGCGGGACGCTCGATCGGACTCCGGCACGGAGAAATCCGCCGCTCCGCGCCTCTTGGCTTCACGTCGTACGCCACCGCCGGCGGGCTGCGCAGCATCGCCTATCGCCTGCTACGGGCGGCGCGCTAGCCATCCAGCTTCCAGCCGGACCGGTACCGGCGTTTCAGATAGTCGTTGGCTTCGGGAGCGTTCGTGATGCGGCCGGTGGCCGGGTCATATTCCAGCCTCTTGCCGGCCTGGTGGGCAACCAGGCCCAGCAGCATCTGCTCCATCATGGTCCCGGTGTAATCGAAGTCGCAGTGAGTCTTGCTGCTCGTGCCGTGGACGACATTGTTGCTCTTGCCCTTGCACGCGTCGATCCAGTCCATCTGAAAAAGGCTGTCCGCCCCCAGGCTCCGCCGGCCGCTTTGCTCGGCCCTGAGAAGGGCCTCGACGGTGTCATTCGGAAGGCCCAGGGCTGCCGGGATGCCTCCCTCCACAAACTGAATCTCGGGGAAACCGTTCGGTCCGGGTTCCGCGCTGGGCATCCTGGTCAGCCCGCCGGGCAGCGCGCGAGGCGCTTGCGGGCTGCGGCGTCCGGCCGGCCGGGCAGCCGCCTGAGTGACCTGTCCGGTGCCCCCGACGAGCGGCAGCAGATCCTCTTTGGCGCGGCGTTTATAGTAAGTGAAGTCCCCGTCGTCGTTGTTGGGTATGATGACCCGGCTGGTGAAGTCGGCCAGAATGGTCCCCTTAGTGCCCTCGAAGATTGCGCCGTTGCCAATTCTGGTGACGTCAATGTAGTTGCGGGGCGTCTCCGGCTTCAGGCCGCCCTGGTACCAAACCACTTTGATGGGCCCGCGCCAGGCATTGGCGGGATGCTCGAAACTTACCTTCAATTTCACCGGGGTGATGTCGGGGTTGTACCGGTCGCTGACCTCCTGATCCACTTCGATGGCCGTCGGCGCGCCCGCGTCGATCGCGTTCCAGAGCAGATCCATCGTGTGGGCGCCCATGTCGCCCATTTGTCCGACACCGAAATCTCTGTACATGTTCCAGAACAGGCAATTCAATCCCGAGGAACCCCCGAAATACTGCGGGCTGTAAGGGTGGTAGGGCGACGGTCCGATCCACTGCTCGTAGTGCAGAAACGAGGGCGGCATCCCTTCGGCGGCGGGATATCCGGGCCGGGGGAGGCGGCGGCTGTCCCAGGCATGCACGGTCTTCAGTTCGCCAACGGCTCCGTCCAGAATCAGTTCGCGCAGGCGCTCAAAGTTCGGGTAGGCGTGGCGCTGGGTGCCGTGCTGCGTGGCCAGCCTGGCCTTCTGTCTCAGATAATTCGCGCGCACCGTGCGAACTTCCTCCACCGTGATGCCCAGTGGCTTTTCACAGTAGACGTGCATGCCGCGATTCAGCGCCCAATTGGCGATGAAGGCATGGTGATGGTCGGCGGTGCAAATGATGACGGCTTCGATATCTTTCTGATCGAGGCACCGGCGCCAGTCCCAGTAGGTCTTGGCCTTCGGGAAAAGCGCCAAGGCTTCCTTCGTGCGCCTGTCGTTGATGTCGCACAGGGCCACCACGTTTTCGTTCCGGAGCACGTTGTAGTGCGCGGTGCCCCTGCCCCATACACCGATGAGAGCCACGTTCAGCCTGTTGCCGGGGGCGTTCTGCCCTCGCAGCCCGCCGCTCTTCAAAATGGTCAGTCCCGCTGCGGATGTAAGAAAATCGCGTCGTTGCATAAGTGGTTCCAGTGTATAACGGTTCGCGCTTCCGCGCGGGGTGGACTACTCTGGGGGTAGGTGCCTGACATGCATCGGACGGCCGCCACCGGTGCCTCACGGGAGCCGCGGGTGCTTGCCCGCGCCCCGGAGGAGTTGACAGCGGGACGGCTGCGCCGTCTCGGCGAGGGGATCGGCAAAGTGGTGTACGCCTCGCCGCATTGGGTGGTGAAGCGGGGGCGCACGCCGTTCGAAGTAGTCGCCCTGATTGTGCTCTGGAGAATTCTGAAGAAGCTGGCGAGAATTCTTCCCGGCCCGGCGGGTAAGCGGCTGCTCAAGAGACCAGCCATTCAGATCCGGCTTCTCCGGCTGGTGGTACAGGCGGCGATGGCGGTAATTCCGAAGGCCGTCTGGTTCACGGCCCGCATCCAGCAGATGTGGAAGCAGTACCACTTTCGCAGCCTGCGGGGCGAACTTCTGGCGCGACAGCGGCTGGCTGGCACCGGCCTCGTGCCGGAGCGGGTGGAGTTTCCTCCCACGCGCGTGAGAATCGGCGGCTGGCCTGGGTGGTTAACGGTGTCGGAAGCTACGGAGCGGGTGGAAACGACCCTCTACGAGAGACTCGCCCAACTTGCCCGCGCCGGGCGCTTCGATGAGCTCGAGCGGTGGCTGGAGCGGTTCCTGGAACTGCGCCAGCGAGGCTGGAGCCTGGGTTTGTTTTCCGTCGATGCGCATCTCAAGAACTTCGGAGTGATCGAGGACCGGGTGGTGCTGCTGGACGCGGGCGGGCTGACGAACCGATGGCCGGAGATCGAGGAGAAACTGGTTTTCGAGGAAGTGGTGGCGCAACCGCATATTCAACTCGGCCTGGGACCGTTGCTCGCCGCCCGGCCGGAGATTGCCGAACGGTTCAACGCACGCTGGAAAGCCATGGTGAATCGCGACGTGGTGCGGGAGTTGTGGCCCGGTGAGCCGGCCCAGAGCCCTCCACCGGCTGGCGAAGTAGGGGAAACTAGAGACTGATGAGCACATTCGAATGGTTTCAGCCGGCCGAGGTACGCCGCTACAAGCGGGCGCCCGAGGCACGGGAAGCCTCCGATGTCCTGCCGGCGGCGATTGGCGAGGCCATCGAGGCGTCCTCGCGGGCTTTGCTCGCCATGCAACACGCCGAGGGTTATTGGCGCGGCGACCTGACGGCGGATTCCACTTTGGAGAGCGACTACGTCCTGTTGCAGTTGTGGCTGCACCCTCCCGATGGGAAGGAATGGAACCCGCCGAAGCGGGCCCTGATCGACCGCTGCTGCCGGGCGGTTCTGGACCGGCAATTGCCCGATGGGGGCTGGAACATTTACCCGGAGGGTCCTTCAGAGATCAACGCGTCGGTGAAGGCTTACAGCGCGTTGAGAATCGCGGGATGGGACCCCGGGGCGCCGGAAATGCGCCGCGCCAGAGAGCGCATTCTCGAGTTGGGCGGATTGCAGGCCGCGAACAGCTATGTCCGGATCAACCTGAGCCTGTTTGGGCTCTACCCGCGCCGCTATGTGCCGACGATCCCTCCGGAGATGGTGCTGCTGCCGGGCGATATTTTGTACGAGATGTCGTCCTGGACCCGGGCGATCGTCGTGCCGCTTTCGATCGTGCAGGCGGTCGGAGGCATCCGCACGGCGCCCGCGGGCGCCAGCGTAGAGGAACTCGTGCCGGCCGGCAAGAAACTAAACCTGGGGCGCCGGGACGGGCTGGCTGTGGTCTTCCATCACCTCGACAAGCTGCTGAAGATTTGGGAGAAGCGGGGACCCAGAAATCTGCGCGCGGCGGCCATCCGGGAAGCCGAGCACTGGATCCTGGACCGCACCCGCTACACGGAAGGACTGGGCGCGATATACCCGGCCATGATGTACCAGATCATGGCCTTTGAGAGTCTGGGCTACCCGCCGGACCATCCCGACCTGATCGACGCCATCCGGCATTTCGATAACCTGCTGATCGACCGTGAAGACCGGTTTTGCTTCCAGCCGTGCGTTTCCCCGGTGTGGGATACGGCGATAGCCAGTTATGCCTTGGGCGAGGCGGGAACGGCGGACGCCGCCAGCCTGACTCGCGCCGCCGATTGGCTGCTCAGCAAGGAAGTCCGGCGGAAGGGCGACTGGTCGGTGAAGCGGCCCAACCTGGAACCCTCGGGGTGGGCTTTCGAGTTCGCCAATGAGTTCTACCCGGACATCGATGACACGGCCATGGTGCTGCTGGCGCTTTCCCACGCGCGGGCATCGGATCCGGCGGCGCAGGAGCGGGCCACCCGGCGGGCCATCCAGTGGCTGCTGGGGATGCAGAGCCGCGATGGGGGCTGGGCCGCCTTCGACGCCGACAACAACTGGGCCATTCTGAACAAGGTGCCCTGGGCCGATCATAACGCCATGCTGGACCCCACCTGTCCCGACATTACGGGTCGCGTGCTGGATGCTCTGGCGCGTTACGGGCTCAAACACGGGCACCCGGCGGTAGACGCGGGAGTGCGTTTCCTGCTGAACTGCCAGGAGTCGAACGGAAGCTGGTACGGCCGCTGGGGAGTCAATTACGTATACGGCACCTTCCTGGCCATGCGGGGACTGCGGGCCACCGGGCATCCGGCCGCGCGGGCTGCGATCGCCCGCGCCGCCGAATGGTTGCGCAGCGTGCAGAACCAGGACGGAGGGTGGGGCGAGAGCTGCTCCAGCTACGCCCAGCACCGCTTCGTGCCGGCGCGCAGCACCCCTTCCCAGACCGCCTGGGGCGTGTTGGGATTGCTGGCAGCCGGCGATGCCCACTCGGCCGCCGTCGAGCGGGGGCTGCGTCATTTGCTCGACACCCAGCAGCCGGACGGAACCTGGCAGGAAGATCTGGCCACCGGCACGGGATTCCCGAACGTGTTTTTCCTCTCCTACCATCTGTACCGAAACTATTTCCCGTTAATGGCGCTGGCTGCGGCGGGCCGGCCGGCCAGCGGCGGCTTGTAGCACCGTTCGAGCGCCCGGGGCTACTTGGCGAGCGTCCCGGTGTATTCGGTCTCGACGTTGTCGAAGAAGAGTCCCTGAAACTGCCCCGGCTTGAGGGGCGGCAGTTCGAGATCCGCACGGTAAGGGCGGCCCGGCTGAAGGCGGCTCACGTCGGCATAGAAGCCCACGAAGGAGGGCCCGTGCGGGCGGCCGGAAGAGTACGCTTTCTCCAGCGGGAATGGCCTGCCGTTGATGCGGAGACGCACCGGCATCTTTTCGTCCGGCTCGGCGATTTGCACGAACAGCAGGAGACGCTCGGGCGCGAGCCAGGGGGTGCGCAGGTCCTGCTCGGTCCACGCGAGCGGCCAGGCTCTCCGCCGCGCGGCCAACTGCGCGAAGACCCGCTTGGGAATGGTAAACGATCTCTCCACGGCCTGGCTTCGGGAGAAATATACGCCGGCGAAACGCACCGGAACGGTGAGCGTGTCGCCGGAGCGGGTGAAGGTGCTGGCCGTACCGTTGACACTGACGCGCCGGACCACCGCGCCGGGCGGCAGGAGCACGCGCAACTGCTGCTCGGAGCCGGTCTCCCCGCGCACCCCGGTGATGGAGAGCGTGCCGGAAACCAGCTCAGCCTCCCCCGGAGCGTTGAACACCAGGGGCGCCGTAATCTTCGCCGGAGCGGGGAGCAGTTCGAGCACCACGGCGCTGGTTCCGTCCATGCGGATGGAGAACTTCTCGCCGCGCTTCCAGATTCCGCCGGCCAGACGGCCCTCCAGCGGGTAGAGCTCGCGAATCAGAAATGAGTCTCCAGCGGTCAGCCCGATGGACTCGTCGAGGCTGAAGCCGGCGGTGAGTTTGCGGGCGTTGGGATTGAAGAGGAACACGTAGCCGCGACTGCCCACAATCGCGGAGGTTCCGTCGGCGCGGCCGATGGCGGGCTGGCCGAGAATGGTGCGGGTGTGACGCAGGTATTCCTTGTTGTGGTCCGCCCAGTCGAGCCAATGGCGGAAGAACTGTTTGTCCGCCGCCGAAAAGTGGCGATATTCGTCGAGGTCGCGCGCCGGAATCATGTCAATAACGTTGTTCCATCCGGCCGTGGCAATCGAAGAAAGCAGCGAATAGCGCCACCCGAGATAGTCCCAATCGCGGGCCCGGAAACGAGTCAGCATCAACTCGCCCCGGTCATTCGAGCGTGGCGTCTGGTGGGTGATGAAGCCGGGCATCAGCTCGGAGGGGCAGAACTCGTGATTGCGATACCACCAGGCCGTGAAGCGCTGGCGGTTGGCGGAGACGCGGTCCAGATGCAGATCCGGGAAAGGCGTGAAGCTCTCGGGCTGTTCGTCGGTGGAGGTGGGGTGCGGATAGCTGCCGGCGAGCCAGGTCCAGGGACCGTAGCGCTGGTAGAGCTGCCGCCCGTCGATGGCGAGATCGGGGATTTCGCGGCGCAGCGTTTCCATGACCCGCCGCCAGCCCCACCACTGTGCGTAACGGCTGGCGCCGTCGAACCAGAGGAAAGTGTAGTCGAAGGCGTAACCGCCGATGCCGGTGCGCTTGTGGAAGGCCAGCAGGTTTTCGATCAGCCAGTCCTGAAAACTGCGCACGCCGAGGCTTGCGTTCTTTCCCGCCACCAGCCATTCCGGATTGTGAGCGAACGGAAGCACCGGATAAACGTAGGCCACCAGCTTGACGCGCTTCGAGGCGGCGTAGTCCAGCATCTCCCGGACCGAGGGAGGCAAGGCATCCGATTTCGGATTCCATTCGCCTTTGCGGATCTTTTGTCCGAGGCCGAGCCAGAGAACATACTCCCACTTCCAGTCGTCGGTGGACTCTTCGCGGCGGGAAAGTTGCGAATTGGCGGGAGCGTAGAGCACGTACTCGGCGCCCAATTCGGCGGCGCGGTCGATGAGGCGTTTGTACTCGGCGCGGCCCTCGGGTGTGCCCGCGTCAATCTGGTAGTCGTTCACGCACCAGCCGACGAAGATACGCAGCGGCTTGGCGCGTTTGTCCAGCAGAAATGCGCGCACGCAGGCGGTAAAGGCCTCGACCTCGGCCGTGTCCAGGCCGTTAGCCGCATCGGGGCCGGCGAGCTTCCATTCCGCCGTCATCTTCTCGGGAATGCGCCGGCCCGAGAGCCGATACGGTCCCAGACAGCCCCGGTCGGAGGCGAACGGCCCGTATTCGCTCTTCCACTCCATATCGGGCCTGTACCGGACGGTGAATGCAGTGCCCTCCCCCGAGTAGTCCAGGAACGGATTCTGGACCAGAACCATGAGACCCTGCCGGTCCGCGAAACGCAGAAAGGCGCCGTAGTGTCCGGTGCGCAAACGCTCATTGGCCCGGTTAACCACGTAGGTGTCCGCGGGCGCCGAGGCCAGAGCGCCGTGAAACACCGCGATCTCGTCAACCCGGAAGACTCGCCCGGCCGGCGCCCTGACCAGCAGTTGCTTGCTCAGGAACGACCACTCAGGGTGCGACTCGTACTCGACATCCAGGCGGTACGGTCCAGCCTGGTAAGGATACACGATGCGATTTGGCTCGGCCTTGGGCGCGCCGGGCTCGAGGTTTTCACTGGAGTAGCGAATGCCGTCGATGGTGATTGTGAAACCGTCGCGCTGCAAGGTGAAGGCGCCGGCCGAAACCAGGCCGCGGCCGTTGAAGGCCGCCGCACGTTCGACGAAGCCGTTCCCCTTGAGCACCATAAACCTCTGACCGGGAGGGACGTCGGAGGAGGCGAACTGAAACACTCCCGCGCGAGTGCGAAACTCGACCCGGGCCGTATCGCAATCGCGCACCCGCGCAATCAGCCCCTCCGGCGTCACGCGGCCCGCCAACTTGGTGCGGAATTCGAATTTCCCGTTGGGCCGTGCGACGTCGTTCTGCGAGAACTGCCAGCCTTGCAAACCGGCTAACTCCCCGCCGGAGACAGACAGTTCGCCTTCCCAGAGGCGCGACGCACGGTCCGTCAGCCCGACGACAATGCGAAAATCGCACAGACTGGTTTCAGCCGCGCCCAGCCCGCCGGCCGCCGCCATTAGCAGCACGATCAGACGATGCATTTCAGAGTAAGGATACTTCGAAAAAGGTGACGCAGTTGTCACCCTGCTTGAGCACGCGGGTGCGGCGCAACTGGCCGGCCGTTTCCGGCAGCGGCATCCGGGCGGAGTGTTGGACCAGCACCAGCCCGGGGGCGACGTCCCCGAGCACTTTCAAGGCCGCACCGTATTCGCCCTCCTGCTGATAGGGCGGATCCAAAAACACCATGTCCGGAAGGTGGCGGGCCAGCAAAGTGACCGCGTTGCCTGCAATCACCGTGACCCGCGGCTCGATTCCCAGGGCGGCCAGATTCTCGTGGAGCACGCGCAGGGCCGCGCGGCTCTTCTCGATGAAAATGACGCGCGCCGCCCCGCGGCTGAGCGCCTCGATGCCCACCGCACCCGAGCCGGCATAGGCATCCAGGAAGACTTTGCCCGCGATACGGGGCGCCAGCACGTCAAACAAAGCCTCACGCAAACGGTCCGGCGTCGGGCGCGTGGCCATGCCG
>Ga0315298_1011839_pt1 | contig 10148 bp, 6 predicted proteins | sample WHS_1_MG_FD_203077 | JGI IMG/M metagenome (GOLD analysis project Ga0315298, IMG submission 203077) | Extremophilic microbial mat communities from Washburn Hot Springs, YNP, Wyoming, USA - WHS_1_MG | ecosystem: Environmental > Aquatic > Thermal springs > Hot (42-90C) | place: USA: Wyoming...
ATTAAGTGATAAGGAAGTTTCAAAAGGCAAAACCAAAGATTTGTTTGGTGCTCCAAAGTTAGCGGCTTCAAAGTATACCTTTTATTTCGAAGGGGGAATTGCTTCCTATGCCCGTTATCTTAATCAAGAGAGAGAGGTTTTGCACGAAAAGCCTATTTATATTGAAAAACAGATTGATGATACGATGGTAGAAGTAGCCATTCAGTATAATGATGGTTTTACGGAAAATATTTTTACCTTTGCTAATAATATCTATACATCCGAAGGAGGAATGCATCTTACTGGTTTTCGCACTGCTTTAACCAAAGGAATAAATAATTACGCACGTAAACAGGATTTACTTAAAGGGACCGAAGGAAATCTTACGGGCGATGATGTACGTGAAGGATTAACGGCAGTAGTAAGTGTAAAATTAAGAAAGCCCCAGTTTGAGGGGCAAACCAAATCTAAATTAGGCAATCCAGAAGTAAAGACCTTTGTGGAACAAGTGACCGATGAAGGATTAGAAAGGTATTTGGAAGAAAATCCTACGGAGGCTAAAAAAATTATCGAAAAGTGTTGTCTTTCGGCGAAGGCGAGAATAGCGGCTAAAGCCGCCCGAGAAACAGTGATTCGAAAAGGTATATTAGAAGGGATGACCTTACCAGGCAAATTGGCCGATTGTTCCGAACGCGATCCAGAAAAAAGTGAACTTTATATCGTAGAGGGCGATTCAGCGGGCGGTTCAGCTAAACAAGGCCGAGATAGAAATTTCCAGGCTATTTTACCTTTACGGGGAAAAATTTTGAATGTAGAAAGGGCTCGTTTGGATAAAACACTATCTTCGGCTGAAATAAAATCTTTGATTATTGCCTTAGGAGCAGGAATTGGCGAACAATTTGATATTTCTAAATTACGTTATCATCGAATTATTATTATGACTGATGCTGATGTGGACGGTTCGCATATTAAAACATTGCTTTTGACTTTCTTTTATCGTTTTATGCCCGAGGTAATTAATAAATCTTATTTATACATTGCTTGTCCTCCGCTTTATCGAGTTCAAGTCGGTAAAGAGAAATTTTATGCCTATAACGAGCAAGAAAAAGAGGAGATTTTGGAAGAATTACAATCGAAGCTTAAAAATAAACAAAAATCAGATAAGGAAATACAAATAGATGCAGGGTTTACTGTGAAAGAGATTGGTGGGGAGCCAGGTGAAAAAGAAGCGATTAAAGGAATTAGTATTCAACGTTATAAAGGTTTGGGGGAGATGAATCCGGAACAATTATGGGAAACAACAATGAATCCCGAAAATCGTATTCTTTTACAAGTTACAATGGAAGATGCAGCCGAAGCCAATCGAATATTCGAAACCCTAATGGGATCTCAAGTTTTGCCGCGTAAAAGATTTATCCAAACCCATGCTAAAAATGTTAAAAATTTAGATATATAAAATTAAAATTAAAAGGAGGTTATTTATGGCCGAAGAAAGAAAAATTATTGTTAAACCTGAGAGTAATAGATATTGTCCTTCTTGTGGGGCCATTGTGAAATCTGAAGACAAATTTTGCCCTCAATGCGGGGCCAATCTTTTGGAACAAGAGAAACCAGAAGAACAAAAATTAAAAGAAGAGATCAAATCACCGGCGGTGACTGCCAAGAAGAAAAAAAAGATTGTAGCCTTAGTAATTATTTTGGCTATTTTACTTTTGTCTGGCGGGGGAGTTTTGGCTTATTACTATTATAGTAAGGGAATAAAGGTCAATAAAGATTTTGAAGATAAGGTTAATGCACTTTGGTCTGATTTTGTTAATCAGAATAGTAAGTTTAAAGACGATTTACAAACACCGGCCAGTGAAAATGATTTAAATAATTTAAGCGACGAATCGCTCCGGTTGGAAAAATTAGCCAAGGAGAAAATTTCCGAATTAGATGAGCTGAAAACACCTTCTAATTATGAAGATTCTCGGAATAAATTAAAAACCTTTCTAGAAAAGTATAGCGAGTACCAATTAAAATTAAGAACAGATATTTTAGATAAAAATATTACAGAGATTAAAGATTTTAACAAGGCGAAAAGATATGCCGATTATGCTTCTTCGGCTTTATTAGATTTTATGCAGAGAAGTTCGTATATTAAAGATACCTTAAGTAATGATGTTTTTGATCTAAATAAATTGCAAGCATTTGTGGAAAAGGTGAAAGGCGAAGAGGCAAGCGAGGCTGCCCAAAAAGCTAAAGAAGAGGCCGAAGCTTCGGAGGAAGCAGCAAAACAAGCTGCTGAACAAACAGTGACTAATTTTATGAATAATTTACCTAATGCTTATAGCGTTGTCCCCGCTCAACGTTGGAATAAGGCTCAACAAATTGCCGATCAATATTGGTATACGCCAGCTATAGATAATTTTAAAACAGATTATAAATTTTATTTCATCGAAGAGAGTGGACCAGTTTATAAAGGTGGCCAGGTAATTAAAAGTGAAAAAATTAATGAAAAGAAATTCGATGTCACGGCGGAGGAGAGAGAAAAATACACCACACCTTCAGGCGATGTGGAAGATAAGCATTTAAGTTACTTTATCGTAGAAAAAATTGGTAATTTTGGTTGGTTTATTACTAGTCACGGGAAAAAATAATTAGGATGGTTATAAAAAGTTAAAAGTTAAAAATTAAAAGTTGAAAATTAGAAATTTAAAGTGTTATAAGGTGTTAAATGTTGAAAATAGAAGATTTGTTTGAAAATTTAGATGCCTTTGAACATCGAGCAATCTTCGATGGTTGCAAAGATATTTGGGAAGTGGTATCAAAGATTAAGGTTTATCTGAATCAATTTTTTAAAGGTTTCAATAAAACGCCAATAATTAAAGGCGAGGTGGGTAAAAGGGTTACTTTTGTTGGCAAAGAAATATTTATTGACGAAGGGGCAATAGTGGAAGATGGTGTTTCAATCTATGCTCCTTGTATAATTGGTAAAGAGACGGTTTTAAGGCAAGGAGCTTATTTACGGGGATGCGTAATTATCGGTCAAAAATGCGTGATTGGGCATGCGACGGAGATCAAAAATGCTTTATTAATGAACGAAAGTAAGGCGCCACATTTTAATTATGTAGGCGATTCGATTATTGGCCAGAGAGTTAATCTGGGCGCCGGAGTAATTCTGGCTAATTTTAAATCTGGTTCGAATAATCCTGAGATAATAATCAATGATGGACGAGAAGAAATGAGGACAGGATTGAGAAAATTAGGAGCTATTTTAGGAGATGATGTCCATATTGGTTGTAATGCTGTTTTAAATCCAGGAACTATTGTTGGCAAAGGAAGTGTTATTTATCCGCTGGCTTCGGTAAAAGGAGTAATTAATCCTTATACAATAATTAAATATAAACCATTTTTAAAGGAACAACCCAAAAAATAAAAGGAGTATTATGGCTAAAGACAAACCTAATCCTCAAGAGAAGCCTTCATTAGAAATTGGCTATATTAAACCTGTAAAGATTGAAAACGAGATGCAGGAGAGTTACTTGGATTATGCGATGAGTGTAATTGTTTCTCGGGCTTTACCAGATGTGCGTGATGGTCTTAAGCCAGTACACCGACGGATTCTTTATGCGATGCATAATTTAGGATTACGGCATAATGCTAAATATCGTAAATCAGCCACGGTGGTGGGAGAGGTTTTGGGCAAATATCACCCCCATGGCGATATTGCGGTTTATGATTCTTTGGTGCGCATGGCTCAGGATTTCGCTATGCGTTATCCCTTAATCGATGGCCAGGGTAATTTTGGTTCACTGGATGGTGATTCAGCAGCGGCTATGCGTTATACAGAAGTGAGAATGACTGCTCTTGCTGAAGAAATGCTTTATGATATTGAAAAGGATACAATTGATTTCATGGATAATTACGATGGGACGCAGAAAGAACCTAAAGTTTTACCTGCCAAACTACCTAATCTTTTAGTTAATGGAGCATTGGGAATCGCGGTAGGAATGATGACCAATATTCCTCCTCATAATTTAAGTGAAGTATGTGATGCATTATGTTATTTAATCGATCATCCTCATGCTTCTATCGATGAATTATTGCAATTTATTAAAGGACCTGATTTCCCTACAGGAGGGATCATTTATAATTTTTCAGAAATTAAAAATGCTTATGCTACTGGCCGAGGTCGTATTTTAATGCGCGGTGTAGCTAAGATAGAAGAAGATAAAGGATTTAGAATCATAATTTCAGAGTTGCCTTTCCAAGTGAACAAGGCTGCTTTAATTGAAAAGATAGCCGAATTAGTGAAAGTCAAAAAAATCACCGGCGTGGCTGATTTGAGAGACGAATCGGATAAGGAAGGAATAAGAATTGTGGTAGATTTAAAAAGAGATGCTTACCCTCAAAAGGTTTTAAATCAAATTTATAAAAATACACCTTTACAACAAAGTTTTTATGTGAATATGTTGGCTTTGGTGGAAGGAATTGAACCGCGCGTTCTTACTTTAAAAATGTTTCTTTCTGAATATATCAGCCATCGAAAAACCGTAATTACTCGACGGACAAAATTTGAACTAAAACAAGCAGAAGATAGAGCGCATATTTTAGAAGGATTAAAGAAGGCTTTGAATAATTTGGACGCGGTAATTAAAACAATTAAGCAGTCCAAGGACAGAGAGACGGCTCATAAAAATTTATGTCGAAAGTTTAAATTTACGAGTAAACAAGCAGAAGCGATTTTAGAGATGAAGCTTCAACAATTAGCCGCCTTGGAAAGACAAAAAATTTTAGATGAATTAAAAGAAAAATTGGTCTTAATTAAAAGACTTAAATCGATTTTAGCTAATCCTCGCAAGGTATTGGAAATTATCAAAAATGAGCTTACAGAGTTGAAAGAAAAATATCCTTCGGAGAGAAAAACGCGAGTTCATAAGGGTAAAGTAGGCGAGTTTACCGAAGAGGATTTAATTCCCAACGAAGAGATGGTAGTGACGATTACCAAAGGAAATTATATTAAAAGAATTCCTATTAATACTTACCGTATTCAAAGACGAGGCGGTAAAGGTGTTGTGGGAGTTGTTCCTAAAGAAGAGGATGTGGTGGAGCATCTCTTTACTAGTTTTACCCATAATGACGTTTTATTTTTTACCAATTTAGGCCGCGTTTTCCAATTAAAGGTTTATGAAATACCTTTAGGGTCACGGGTTTCCAAAGGGCAATCAATGGTTAATTTTTTGCAACTGGCCCCCGAAGAAAATATCCAAGCAGTAATTACTATTTCTGATCGGGAGGGAATTAATTATTTGGTAATGGGGACCAAAAATGGTATGGTCAAAAAGACCAGATTAGAAGAATTTGCCCACATCCGTAAAAGTGGATTAATAGCGATTAGAATTAAAAAGGATGACGAATTAAAATGGGTAAGAGGTATATGCACGGGGGACGAGATTATAATGATTTCTCAAAATGGCCAATCAATTAGATTTGCAGAATCGGATGTTCGACCAATGGGCAGAGGAACCGTGGGTGTCCGGGGAATGAAATTAAGAAAAAAAGACGAAGTGGTGGCCATGGATATTATTAAAAAGGGAGAAATCAAAGGTGGCCTTTTGGTAGTGACGGAGAATGGTTATGGCAAAATTACTGATTTAGTTCATTATACAAAACAAAGACGGGGCGGGATCGGGAATAAAACAGCGGCGGTAAATGAAAAAACAGGACATTTGATTAACGCTAAAATTATTACGAAAAAAGTTAAAGATTTAATTATTGTTTCTCAGATTGGCCAAATTATTCGCTTACCTATAAAAGGAATTCCCCATCTTGGTCGAGCCACGCAAGGAGTGATTTTGATGCGTTTATCCCCTGGCGACAAAGTCACCTCAATTTCTCTTGTAGAAAAACAAAAAGATAGGTAAAATATAGACAGCCATGCCTAAATTATTTATCAACCCTTTAGGAATTCTTAAAAAAATTGACTTAAAAAAAGGCACAAGAGTGGCTGATTTTGGTTGTGGAGCAGGAGCTTGGGCAATTCCTGCGGGGAAAATTGTGGGCAATTCAGGGAAGATTTATGCTTTAGACATTTTAGAATATATGTTAGAGATAACAGCTAATAAAGCACAAAAGGAAAATTTGAAAAACATAGAGACGATTAAAGCAGATATCGAACGTCCTCTTGATGAAAACAAAATAAAACCACATTCCTGTGATTTGGTTATTATAAGTAATATTCTATTTCAAGTAGGGAATAAAGAGAAGATTTTAGAAAATGCCCAAAAGCTTATCAAAAAGGATGGACGGGTGTTAGTGGTTGATTGGCAAAAAGATAGTCTATTTGGTCCAGAAAAAAAACTAAGAGTATCTAAAGAAAAGGTAAAAAGGTTGGCCAAAGAGAAAGGGATGATTTTGGCCAAAGAAATAGATGCCGGCTATTTTCATTATGGCCTATTATTTAAAAATAAATAATGAAGGAGGATTTTTATGCCGGAAGACCAGGCTCCCATCGAAGGAGAAGAAAAACCTTTATGTCCCAAATGTGGTTCAATTTTAGAACAAGAAGGAGACGAATTGGTTTGTCCAAACTGTGATTATGAAATTGATTATTTTGGAGAAGGGGATAAGGGAGAGGAGGTTTAATGCTGAAGAAATTATGGTCTTATAACGAAATTTTATCGATTGTTATTATTACGTGGCTGATTGCTCAGTTTTTAAAATTTGTGATTATCTGGATTAAGAATAAAAAAATTGATTGGAAAATATTTTTTAAAAGTGGGGGAATGCCCTCAGCGCATACAGCGGTAGTTGCTGCTCTGGCTTTGGCACTGGGGATTTTGGTTGGTTTTAATTCTTTTATCTTTGCTTTAGGGCTGGTGATGGCTGTTATAGTGATTTATGATGCTACCGGTGTACGACAAGCCGCGGGCGACCACGCTCGGGTATTAAATAAAATTGTACCTAAAATTCTTAAAGAAGAAGAGGTCCATTTTAAGACAAGATTAGGGCATAAATTAAGTGAGGTAATAGCCGGTGTTTTTTTAGGATTATTAGTGGCCGGCGTATCTTTGTGGTCACGGCTTAATCTTCCACCAGTTATTAAACAATTTTTTACTCCTTCTTATTTATTTAATTTAAACCCTGGGCATCAATTTGCTTATCTTTTGCCTCTTTCAATAATCTTCGGTTTCTTCCTAGTTGGTGGGGCAATTTTGGTATTCCTGGCGAGGCGGTTGAGTAATGTGGTTTATAAAAAATTTTTATCACGTGTTTATAATCTTCTTTTTACCATTGGATTTGTCGGGTTTTTGCTTATATTTTTTCGCTATGAAAATATTTATTTTTTATCAGCAAGATTTTGGCTTATAGTTTTATTTATCACCGGAGCCATATGGGCAATAATAATTTTCTATTATGGAATTAAAAAGCTACCCCAAGAGGTACAAAGATATCAAGAGATGCTGAGGAAAGAAAAATATTTACCCAAACAGAAAAGGTAAAAACATTAGGTATATCTAAATAAAAAAATACTTGACAAAAAGTTTATTTTTATTGATAATGGAAAAGTGTATACAAGATACAAGATAAACAAGATACAAGATAAATAAGTAAGTTGTAATAATTCGGGCTAAGTAACTTTTGGAAATTGATTTATTTTTCTGAAAATTAAATAAAGAACTAACCCCTCATGGTTAGATAAATGAGGGATCTTTTGCTGTCTTTATAAAATTTTCCAATGAGAAAATTTAATAGATATTTATAAAATATTTAAAAATAAAGGAACGAATTATGACCTCTGGAGTCAAAAGTTCTTCTTTTAAAAAAATTTATTTTAGAAAGACTAATGAAGCGATGCCCGTGCCCGATTTAGTGGGAATACAAATCGATTCCTATCAGAGATTTATTCAAGAAGGATTACGAGAACTATTAGATGAAATTTCTCCGATCAAGGTAAAGAAGTTTACCTTAATTTTTGGCGATTACCAATTAGAGCAGCCCAAATTCGATGAACAAACCGCCAAAGATCGTAATATTACTTACGAAGGAGCATTGCGTGTTGAGGCTACTTTAATCAATGAAGTAAATAAGAAAAGTAAAAAACAAGATATCTTTTTAGGAAATATCCCCGTTATGACAAAAGCTGGTAGCTTTATTATTAATGGGATTGAACGGGTGGTTGTCTTCCAATTAAGTCGTTCTCCTGGGGTGTTCTTTACTAGCAATCGAATAATGGGCCGTGAGCTTTACGGGGCCAAAATTATTCCTTCGCGGGGTGCGTGGTTGGAGTTCGAAACTTCCATAAATGATGTAATTTCTGTAAAGATTGATCGTGGTAGAAAAATTCCGGTAACCATCTTTTTAAGGGCTTTAGGATACGGAACCAAGAAAGAGCTTTTAGAACTTTTTGCCGATGTTAATACTGATAGAGAACACGATTATATTTCCAAAACTATGGAAAGGGATCCGGCTCATAATTATGAAGAAGGATTACTTGAACTTTATCGTCGGGTAAGACCGGGAGATTTGGTTACGTTTGATAATGCCAAAGATTATCTTAAAACAAAATTTTTTAACTTTCGTTATTATGATTTAGGTCGGGCGGGAAGGTATAAGATGAATCAAAGGCTCGGAATAAATAAATCATTTTCTTTCAAAGATCGTATTTTATCCAAAGAAGATGTTTGTGCCACGATTAAAGAAATAATCAGTTTGAATAATGGAATTGGTGAAGCTGACGATATTGACCATCTGGCTAACCGGCGAATTCGCTCTGTAGGCGAATTAATCCAGAATAAATTTAGGGTAGGGCTTTTGAGGGTGGAAAGGATTATTAAAGATCGGCTGGCCGTGGCTGATCCCGAAACAGTGACGCCGGCTGCTTTAGTGAATGCTCAACCTATTATTGCCGCCATGCAGGAATTCTTTGCTTCTTCGCAACTTTCTCAATTTTTAGATCAAACTAATCCTCTTTCGGAGATATCTCACAAAAGACGATTATCCTCAATGGGGCCGGGTGGTCTTTCTCGAGAAAGAGCTGGTTTTGAAGTTCGTGATGTACATCGTTCTCACTATGGAAGGATTTGTCCTATTGAAACTCCGGAGGGACCAAATATTGGTTTAGTTAATTCTTTGGCTACTTATGCCCGGATTAATGAGTTTGGTTTTTTAGAAACACCTTATCGAAAGGTGATTCATAAACTTCCCAATAAGGCTTCGAAATTAATTGGGCATACCACCTGGAAACCGATTATCGATCCCAAAACCCAGAAAGAAGTAGTTCCCGCTCATACAGAAATTACTTTACCAATCGCTAAAAGGATAGAAAAGTTGGATATAGAAGAGGTTCCTGTTAATAGTTTTGTTTCTTCAGAGATTGTTTATCTTGATGCTTTTACCGAAGAAAAATCTATTACTACTCCGGCCACCACTCCTTTAAATGAAAAAAATGAATTTATTGAAGAACGCATACCAGTGCGGAAGTATGGTCAACCTGATCTTGAATCTAAAGGAAGGGTGGATTATATGGATGTTTCACCTAAACAAATTGTAGGTATTTCTACTTCCTTGATTCCCTTTTTAGAGCACGATGATCAGATTCGGGCTTTATTAGGGGCTAATATGCAACGTCAAGCCGTTCCTTTAATTAAACCTTCGGCACCATTAATAGGTACAGGAATGGAAGAAATAGTGGGTAAAAAATCGGGCTATACAATCTTAGCGGAGGGAGAAGGAGTGGTAGAAAAGTCCACAGCGACCGAGATTATAGTGAAATATAAAAATAAAGAAGGAAAGAGAAAAAGATATAAACTTTATAATTTTTTACGTTCTAATCAAGGAACTTGCATTCACTATCGAGCCGTAGTTAATAAGGGCGAAAGAGTAAAAGAGGGCGATGTTTTGGCTGATAGTTATGCAACAGAAAATGGTAAACTGGCTTTGGGTCAAAATATACTAGTGGCCTTTATGCCTTGGGAGGGAGGGAATTTTGAAGATGCGGTTTTAATTTCTGATCGTTTGGTTAAAGATGATGTATACACCTCTTGTCATATTGAAAGTTTTCAGTTAGAGGTACGCGATACCAAATTAGGGCCAGAGGTAATAACACGAGATATTCCCAATGTAGGAGAAGAAGCTTTAAAAAATCTGGATAAGGAAGGGATCGTTAGAATTGGTGCGGAGGTTTC
>Ga0315298_1011841_pt1 | contig 10146 bp, 3 predicted proteins | sample WHS_1_MG_FD_203077 | JGI IMG/M metagenome (GOLD analysis project Ga0315298, IMG submission 203077) | Extremophilic microbial mat communities from Washburn Hot Springs, YNP, Wyoming, USA - WHS_1_MG | ecosystem: Environmental > Aquatic > Thermal springs > Hot (42-90C) | place: USA: Wyoming...
CGAAGAATCAACCTCGTGATAGGAGCCGTCAACCAGCTCCACCTTAACATCCACCACTGGGAAGCCAGCCAAAACGCCGGTTTCCATAGCTTCCAAAATCCCTGCCTGCACCGCTGGGATGTACTCCTTGGGAATCGTCCCTCCGACGATCTTGTTCTCAAAAGTAAAGCCCGCTCCATAGTCATTGGGAGCAAGATTAATAACCACGTGACCATACTGGCCCCGGCCCCCGGTTTGCCGGACAAACCGACCCTCAACGCGCTGCACCGGCCTGGTAATGCCCTCACGGTAAGCCACCTGGGGCCTCCCCACGTTGGCATCAACGTTAAACTCGCGAAGCAGGCGGTCAACAATGATTTCCAGGTGCAGCTCGCCCATGCCCGCGATAATGGTTTGCCCAGTTTCTTCGTCAGTGCGCACCCGGAAGGTCGGGTCTTCCTCGGCAAGCTTCATTAAGCTCTCAGACAACCGATCCTGGTCTGCCTTGGTCTTAGGCTCGATGGCGACAAATATTACGGGCTCGGGAAACTCGATGGGCTCAAGTAGTATGGGGTGCTCGGCGTCGCAAAGAGTGTCACCGGTAGTAGTCTGCTTTAGTCCTACCGCGGCAGCGATATCACCCGCCCGAGCCTCGGGAATGTCTTCCCGGTGGTTGGCATGCATCTGCAAAATACGCGCAACACGCTCCCTCTTGCCCTTGCTGGCGTTATAGACATAGGAACCCGCTCTCAAAACCCCGGAGTAAACGCGAAAATAAGTCAGCTTACCCACATAGGGGTCAGACATGATTTTGAAAGCCAGGGCAGCAAAAGGCTCCTCATCGGCAGTCTGGCGAACAATGACCTCGCCAGTACGCGGGTCAGTACCCTCCACCGCAGCTATGTCCAAGGGCGAGGGGAGGTAATCAACCACTGCGTCCAGCAACATCTGGACGCCTTTGTTGCGAAATGCCGAACCGCAAAGCACAGGAGTGAGCTCGATTGCAAGGGTGGCCTTGCGAATAACCGACTTGACCCGCGCTTCTGAAAGCGGTCGACCTTCAAGATAATCCACCAACAGGTGGTCGTCGAGTTCAGCCAGGGTCTCAATCATTCGCGTCCGCTCAGCCTCAGCTTCCTCTAGCATGTCCTCCGGGATGGGAAGCTCAACCCACTCCACGCCCATCTCGTCCTCATACACGCAGGCCACCATGCGGACAAGATCAATGACCCCGCGGAAATTGTCCTCCCTGCCCAGCGGCAGCTGAACTACCAGCGGCCGAGCATTAAGACGCGTTCTCATGCTTTCCACAGCACGCCTAAAATCGGCACCCACTCGGTCCATCTTGTTCATAAAGGCAATGCGTGGAACGTGATACTTGTCCGCCTGCCGCCACACCGTCTCTGACTGAGGCTCCACGCCAGCCACTGAGCAGAACAGAGCGATAGCGCCATCAAGCACACGCAGTGACCGCTCAACTTCCATGGTGAAGTCCACGTGCCCGGGTGTGTCTATTATATTGATGCGGTGACCGCGCCACTCGCACGTGGTGGCAGCCGACGTGATGGTAATGCCCCGCTCCTGCTCCTGGACCATCCAGTCCATCACGGCAGCGCCATCGTCCACGTCACCAATCTTGTAAGTGCGGCCGGTGTAGTACAGGATCCGCTCGGTTGTGGTGGTCTTGCCAGCATCAATATGCGCCATGATGCCGATATTGCGTACCTTCTCAAGCGGGTACTGCCGTGCCACCTTGGTCTCCGGTCTATGTGCTGTTGCTTGCGCCACGATTCTCCGAACGTACTTCTCTCAGTTAATCAACCAATTACCATCGATAATGCGCAAAAGCCTTGTTGGCTTCTGCCATACGGAACAGATCTTCCTTTTTCTTCATAGTTGCCCCCGTGCGGTGATAAGCATCAAGCAGCTCGCCAGCCAGTCGTTCAGGCATGCTGTGCTCCCGGCGCATCCGGCTGTTAAGCACCAACCACCGCACGGCCAGAGTGTAGGAGCGCCTGGTGGGCACCTCTACCGGCACCTGGTAGTTGGCGCCACCCACCCGCCGCGACCTTACCTCAAGGGCCGGCCTCACGTTCTCAACCGCCTCCTTCAACACCGCCACTGGGTCGTTGCCCGTGCGTTCCCGCAGAATATCCATCGCCCGATACATGATCTTCTCGGCGATGGACTTCTTGCCGTCCTTCATTATCCGGTTGATCATCTGCGTAACCAGCCGGCTTCGGTATATGGGATCCGGCGGTATTTCCCGCTTTGGCGCTCTTGCTCTTCTGGCCATAACCCCGTGTGCCTTCCTGTTACTTTGGTAACTTAGCTCCGTACTTGGACCGCCCACGCCGCCGATCGGCAACTCCGGCCGCGTCCAGAGCAGCCCTGATTATCTTGTATCGCACGCCCGGGAGATCCCTCACTCTTCCACCCCGGATGAGCACCACCGAGTGCTCCTGCAAGTTATGTCCGATCCCGGGGATGTACGCCGTGACCTCCATGCCGTTTACCAGGCGTACACGCGCCACTTTCCGCAGGGCGGAGTTGGGCTTCTTGGGGGTTGTGGTATACACCCGCGTGCACACCCCACGCTTTTGTGGCGCCCCTTTCAAAGCGGGCGTCTTGGTTTTCTTGGTCTTCTTTTCCCGTCCCTTACGGACCAGTTGGTTGATCGTCGGCACGCGAACTCCTAAACCCGTTCCGTTGTTTCCCCGGTATTCCCTTTAAGAAGGCCGGCTCCAGGTCTCTCTGCCGCCAGCCACACAGGACGGCGAAGTATAGCAAAGCCCCTACACAGCTGCAAGAAAAGGCCGAGCGTTTTCTGCTTCCTAGCCTAAGAATCCTGCGCCCGCGTATCCCCAGGCTGCTCCGCTCCACCTAACAGCTCCTCGCCGCTTAGGTCAAAAACCGTTCCCGAGCCGAGGAGCACCTCGCCTTCATCGGCTCCTACTAAGTCGAGACCTGCCTCGTCTCCCGGGAGTCGCAAGCCCCGCTCGGCCAGACGGGCGCGGATTTCGTCCAGGCTTTTCTGGCCTAAACCGGGAATAGACATGAGCTCCTTGGGAGTCTTGCCCAGCAGATCCCGTACCCGCTCAATCCCCGCGCGGGCTAGCACAGACTGCACATAAGTGGGCAACTCCAGTTCCTCTATCAAGAGATTGGGCCCCTGCGAGGCTGTGCTTCCACCAGTAAGCCTGGCCCATTGCTCTTCCGGCGAAAGCTCGCTCTCGGAACGCACCTCCGCCAGTTCCCCAAAAATGTCATCCATCTCAGCCGGCATACCCTTGGTCACCAGCTCAATGTTGCGGTACTCGCGCATACCGGTGGCCGCAGGAATTAGTTTGCCGATAATCACATTTTCTTTCAGACCGCGCAGCTCATCAACCTTGCCCTCTAGAGCAGCATCAGTAAGCACCTTGGTGGTTTCCTGGAAGGAAGCGGCCGACAGGAAGCTCTCAGTGGCCAGGGAAGCCTTGGTGATGCCCAGGATTACCTCTTCGCAGGTGGCGGGCTCGCCGCCTGCTTCTATTACGCGCTGGTTCTCGCGCTCAAACACCAGGCGGTCCACCAAGCGACCGGGTAGAAAGTCAGTGTCGCCTGGTGAATCTACCAGAACTTTTTTCGTCATCTGGCGAACGATAAGCTCTACGTGCTTGTCGTCGATCTGTACACCTTGTGTGCGGTATACCTCCTGCACTTCCCGCACAATATAGCGAGCAGTCTCCAGCACACCCTTGTATTTAAGAAGCTCGTGTGGATTAAGCGAGCCCTCGTATAGCTGATCGCCGGCTTCCACCCGCTGGCCCTCCTTAACCATCAGCTCCACACGCCGACCAACGGCGTAGCTATGCAGCTCTTCGCCTGTTTCGGGATCGAGGATAATCACCCGTCGAGCTTTGTCACCCTCTTCGATGTGCACAATGCCAGAGTACTGCGTTATCTTTGCCTGTCCCTTGGGCTTGCGCGCTTCAAAAAGCTCCACTACTCGCGGCAGACCATGAGTGATATCCGCCCCAGCCACGCCGCCAGTATGGAAAGTACGCATGGTAAGCTGGGTACCGGGCTCGCCGATGGATTGAGCGGCAATAATGCCCACCACCTCGCCGATCGCTACCAGCTCATTGGTGGCAAGTGAGCGGCCATAGCAGTACTGGCAGACGCCTCTTTCGCTTCGACAACAGAGCACAGACCGCACGTTCAGCTTGAAGTCCGGATATTGCTCCGCGGGATAAAGCTCAAGCAGCCGGTCCAGCATGCGCTTGTTTAGCATCTCGTTGCGACGGTAAATAACCTCGCCCGTGGTGGGATCAGCTACATCAGTGGCAAGAACCCGGCCCGGCAGCATCTCATTAAGCACGCCGCCCTTGCCGCGCAGAGGCATGTCGATGTACTCGGGAGTGCCGCAGTCACGCTCCCGCACAACCACCTCTTGGGCTACATCCACAAGACGACGAGTTAGGTATCCGGAGTCTGCAGTCCTAAGCGCCGTGTCCGCCAAACCTTTACGCGCCCCGTGTGTGGAGATGAAGTACTCGAGGACTCCGAGCCCCTCCATGAAGCTGGACTTGACCGGGCGCTCAATGATTTCGCCCTTGGGCGAAGCCATAAGACCGCGCATGCCGGCAAGCTGCCTGATCTGCTTAAGGGAGCCACGGGCGCCAGAGTAGGCCATCATGTAGACAGGGTTGAGTCGGCGGAAGTTGCGCTCCATGGCCTCTTCTACTCTGTCGGTGGCTTCGGTCCACAGCTCAATCACCTGGTTACGACGTTCCTCGTCGCTTAGGAGACCGTGCAGGTAAGCGTCTTCGACCTCCTTGACCTTCTTTTCGTACTCTTCCAGAAGTTCGTACTTCTCTTTGGGCACCACAATGTCGTTCTTGGAAATGGTTACCCCAGCGTGTGTAGCATAGCGGAAGCCCATATCCTTAAGCGTATCCAGCATATTGGCCACCGCAGTGGCGCCGTAATACTCAACCAGCTCGCCCACAAAGGCGGTCATCTCATTCTTGGTAAAGACCCGGTTTTGATAGCGGTAGTCGTCCTTGCGGATGGTCCCTTCCGGGCCCTCCTTTTCCCAATCGGGGCCGAAGTACTCCTTGAGTGCGTTCACCACCGAAGAGTTAAAAATGGCACGACCAGGGGTGGTAAGCAGCCTACGATCCTCCCATCGGAAAAGAATGGGGTCCTGTAGCCCTACGGTCTTCTCGGCTAGGGCGTGCTCAATCTCGGCTATGCTCCCAAATGGCTTGACCCGCTTGCCAGTTTGTTGCTCAAGCGCCCGGATGGCTTCCAAATCATATGGGTCAATCGCAGCCAGATCGGGACCCTCAAAGTAAGTAAGGTAATAACAGCCCAGGATCATGTCCTGGGTGGGAATGGCGATGGGATGGCCGTGGGCCGGTGAAAGAATGTTGTTGCAGGAAAGCATGAGGATGCGAGCCTCCGCCTGTGCCTCCACCGAAAGCGGTAGATGCACAGCCATCTGGTCCCCGTCAAAGTCGGCGTTAAAGGCCGTGCAGACCAGAGGATGAAGCTGGATAGCCTTACCCTCAATAAGTACCGGCTCAAAGGCCTGGATACCCAAGCGGTGCAAAGTGGGAGCCCGATTAAGGAGTACCGGATGTTCTGCGATCACTTCATCCAGGATGTCCCAGACTTCCGGGTACTCGCTTTCTACCAGCTTCTTGGCCGCCTTTATATTCTGTACGTGCTTGCGCTGTACCAGCCGGCTCATCACAAAGGGCTTGAACAGCTCAAGAGCCATGGTTTTTGGTAGCCCGCACTGATGCAGTTTAAGCTCGGGGCCAGCCACAATAACCGAGCGGCCGGAGTAGTCCACACGCTTGCCCAAAAGGTTCTGGCGAAAGCGGCCCTGCTTGCCTTTGAGCATGTCTGAGAGTGATTTTAGCGGCCGGTTGCCCGGACCGGTGACCGGCCGGCCGCGCCGTCCGTTGTCAAACAGAGCATCAACTGCTTCCTGCAGCATGCGCTTTTCGTTGTTGACGATAATCTCGGGCGCACCGAGATCGAGCAACCGCTTAAGTCGGTTGTTGCGGTTAATCACCCTGCGGTACAAGTCGTTAAGATCGGAAGTGGCAAAGCGCCCGCCATCCAGCTGCACCATGGGTCTAAGTTCCGGAGGAATTACCGGGATGCATTCTAGAATCATCCACTCCGGTCGGTTGCCTGACCGCAGGAAACCCTCCACCACCTTGAGCCTTTTAACCGCGCGGGAAAGCTTCTGCCCTTTAGAATTCCTAATTGTTTCCCGCAGAGCCTTGGCTTCCGCTTCCAGGTCCACTGCTGCCAGAAGCTCGCGAATAGCTTCTGCCCCCATGCCTCCGCGGAAGTAGACACCGTAGCCAAAGGGGCTACCGAATTTCTCTTTCATATCGCGGAAGAAGGGCTCATCTGTGAAAATGTCACACTTCTTTATTGTCTTGAAAGTGCTCCAAATCTCCCGCAAGCGAGCGGCTTGCTGCTCAGCCCAGCGATCAACCTCCCGAAGCATTTCCTCGGCCCGGATGCGCACATCAGTAATGCGCTTCTCTACCTCATCCGGGCTCATGTCCGAGGGCCGAGCCTCCGACAGACCCGCCACCCGGGCAAGCTCGGCCATGTCGCGGTCGTACTCCTCCTCCTCGTCTTCGTCAAAAGTAGAGTTGCCCGCAAGCACCGAGACCAGCTTGTCGCGCCGTGCCATAATCTTGATTTTGCGCTCGTCGCGTGCTGCGAAGGTATTCTCGATATCGGCTTGCACCAGCTCTTCCAGTTTTTCTAGATCACGCTGGCGCTTTTCTTCGTCTACAAAGGTGACAATGGAAGCAGAGAAGTAGAGCACGCGCTCGAGCTGCTTGGGAGAAATATCAAGCAGGTACCCCATGCGGCTGGGTACCCCCTTGAAATACCAAATGTGGCTAACCGGGGCAGCAAGATCAATGTGGCCCATGCGCTCACGGCGCACCTTGGCCCGCGTTACTTCAACCCCACAGCGTTCACAGATAATGCCCTTGTAGCGCACACGCTTGTATTTGCCGCAATAACACTCCCAGTCTTTGGTGGGGCCAAAAATCCGCTCACAGAACAGGCCGTCCTTCTCCGGCTTTAAGGTCCGATAGTTGATGGTTTCCGGCTTTGTTACTTCGCCCGAAGACCAGGAACGGATACGCTCGGGCGAGGCCAAACCTATTCTGATGGCTTCAAAGTCGTTTATGTCTATCACGGAAAACTCCTATTCCGCGTCCTCACCAAACAAAGACAGTCCGATATCGTCAGGATTCTCGTCCAATTCAAGAGAGGCTTGCAGGTCGGGCGCCCCCTCAAACTCGCTGGTTCTGTCATCGACCAGGTCATCATCGGGAGAGCCGTCCGTATCGAACGCCATAAGAACGCTGCTTGCCGCCTCCCCAGCCTGCTCCTCGGTGCGGAAGCGAGCAGAAAGGTCGATACCCAGCTCTTCTGCTGCACGAAGCAGGTCGTCGTCCTCCTCAGTGGTCTCGATCTGCTCGCCTTCCTCGCTTATCACCTGCACATCTAGAGCAAGTGACTGCATCTCTTTAAGCAGTACCTTGAAGGACTCGGGAATGCCCGGACGAGCAATATTCTCGCCTTTGACAATGGCCTCGTATGCTTTCACCCTGCCCTGAGTATCGTCGGACTTAATGGTAAGCATTTCCTGCAGGGTGTAGGCCGCGCCGTACGCTTCCAAAGCCCACGCCTCCATCTCGCCAAACCGCTGGCCACCAAACTGAGCTTTTCCTCCCAGCGGCTGCTGTGTGACCAGAGAATAAGGCCCGGTAGACCGCGCGTGAATCTTGTCGTCCACCAGATGATGCAGCTTAAGGATGTACATGTAGCCCACAGTGACGTTCTGCTCGTAGGGCTCTCCGGTGCGACCGTTGTAAACCTTGACCTTGCCCGACACACACGTTCCGGGCTCGTTGGCTAGGCCAATGGACATTTTCACCTTGAGCGGATCTTTATAATTCTCCTTGTGAGCAAGAGCCCAGCCAAGCAGCGCCTCGTCAACTTCCAGTGGGGTAGCCCCGTCAAAAACGGGGGAGGCTATGGGTACCGGTCCATTAACCGTGGACTCGTCGACTATTTCATAGTATTTCTTGACTAGCTCAAGTTCTTCTTCCGGACTGAGATCCGCGTGCAGCTGCTGGTCGTCGTCCATGCTCTTGCCGTTCCGCTTGATATGGTAGAAGCCGTGGTGAGCTGCCCAGCCCAGATGGGTCTCCATTATCTGGCCGATATTCATTCGGGAAGGCACCCCCAGGGGGTTGAGGATAATGTCCACCGGTGTGCCGTCTTCAAGGAAGGGCATGTCTTCCTCGGGGACTATCTTGGAGATAACGCCCTTGTTTCCGTGGCGCCCCGCCAGCTTGTCACCCTCGGCAATCTTGCGCTTTTTGGCCACGTACACCCGCACCAGGCGGTTGACTCCTGGAGGAAGGTCGTCGCCCTTCTCGCGCGAAAACTCTTTGACATCGATCACCACTCCCTTTTCACCGTGCGGCACCTTAAGCGAAGTGTCGCGCACTTCGCGCGCTTTCTCCTTAAAGATGGCCCGGATCAGCTTCTCCTCGGCGGTAAGCTCGGTCTCTCCTTTGGGCGTGATCTTTCCAACCAACAGGTCTCCGGAGGACACTTCGGCACCGATGCGGACAATGCCGTTCTCGTCCAGGTCGGCAAGGGATTCCTCAGACCGGTTGGGAATGTCACGGGTTATTTCCTCGTCACCCAGTTTGGTTGAGCGAGCCTCTACCTCGTATTCCTCAATGTGGATGGAAGTGAGAACGTCTTCTTTCACCAGTCGCTCGCTGATGACAATGGAATCCTCAAAGTTGTAACCCTCCCAGCTCATAAAAGCGACAAGAACGTTGCGACCTAGGGCCAACTCCCCGTTCTTGGTGGAGGCTCCGTCGGCAAGCACGTCGCCCGGTTTAACCACGTCACCGACATTGACAACTGGTTTCTGATGGATCAGCGTGCCCTGGTTAGACCGCTCAAACTTAATTAGCTCATAAGTCTCGAGCCCGCCATCATCTGTCTCAAGCAGGATACGGTCTGCAGAGACACCACGAACAATGCCCCCTCTCTTGGCCAAAAGCACGTCGCCAGTATCCACCGCAGCTCTAAATTCAAGGCCAGTACCGATCAGCGGCGCTTCAGTTTGCAGCAGCGGAACCGCCTGACGCTGCATGTTGGAGCCCATGAGGGCTCGGTTGGCGTCGTTATGCTCGAGGAACGGAATAAGAGCGGTGGCTACCGACACAATCTGCATCGGGGCAACATCCATGAAATCAACGTCTTCTCGCCGTACGCTTACGTATTCGCCCCGCGGAGCCCGCGCTGACACCATCTCCTCGACAAATACTCCTGTCTCCGGATCAACAGGCGTGTTGGCTTGGGCAATGATGTAGTTCTCTTCGTCGTAGGCCGTAAGCCAAACAATCTCATTAGTGACACGACCCTCGCCTTTAATAACCCGCCGGTACGGCGTTTGCACGAAGCCATACTCATTGACCGTGGCATACGTTGTAAGCGACCCAATAAGCCCAATGTTGGGACCTTCCGGGGTCTCAATCGGGCACATACGACCGTAGTGAGTGGGATGAACGTCACGAACCTCAATGGGAGCCCGCTCGCGCGTGAGACCTCCCGCACCCAAAGCAGAAAGCCGTCGTCGGTGAGTAAGTCCGGCCAGAGAGTTAGTTTGGTCCATGAATTGCGAGAGCTGAGAACTCCCGAAAAACTCCTTCAGGGCCGCGACCACCGGTCGAATGTTGATAATGGACTGGGGGGTAATATTCTCTGGATCCTCCGTGGTCATCCGCTCCCGAACCACGCGCTCCATGCGGTAAAGGCCCACCCGGAAGGCTTCCTGCACAAGCTCGCCCACCATGCGCAAACGGCGGTTGCCAAAGTGCTCATACTCGTCAAGGCGATTGGCCACTTCCTCCCATGGCAAAGAGGCCGCTACCTCCGCCACATCGACCGCTTCGTCAAGCAGGTGATCGTGGTCAATTTCCAAAGGTACGGCCACGAGCTCCTTGATAAGAGCCACAATGTCGGCCTTTGTAAGAGTGCGTATGGATTCGTCAATGCTTAGGCCCAGACGCTTATTGAGCTTGTGTCGACCGACTCGAGTTAGGT
>Ga0315298_1011848_pt1 | contig 10141 bp, 11 predicted proteins | sample WHS_1_MG_FD_203077 | JGI IMG/M metagenome (GOLD analysis project Ga0315298, IMG submission 203077) | Extremophilic microbial mat communities from Washburn Hot Springs, YNP, Wyoming, USA - WHS_1_MG | ecosystem: Environmental > Aquatic > Thermal springs > Hot (42-90C) | place: USA: Wyoming...
ACAGCGAAGTCCAGGATGGCGAGGCTGAGGAAAAATGTGGCTGAAAGGATTATTATGGCGAGGATTTTAGGCTTCAAGGGCGTAGGCTCCTCCGTAATTGCTGAACATGATTTCCTCTCCGTTCAACGTGTAGCTTCCATCTATTTCAACGCAGACTTGGCGGGCTTCCGCTGGAATGTCGCGAAGGTAAACGATAATAAGCCTCGGGTTAAGGGTGTCAAACGTGAATGTGCGGTCGTAAAGCTTGACGCGGTTTAAAGCGTAGGCGAAAACATGGAGCTTCCATGATACTGCCAGATTTTCTCCAGACAGCTCCTTTACACGGTAGCCTGTAGACAAAGCTTCCACGGCGATCTTTTCTCTGGTTAAGCGGATGTCAAAGTTGAAGCCTACGCTAATGATCTTTCCAGCCGCATAGTCTGGTCGGGGCTGACAGCGGATTTCCAAGGCGTAAGCGTCCCAGCCGAAAAGGATGTTGAAAAAGCGGAGCCCAGCGTCGCCGAGCATGACAAGCCCGACCGCTAACACTGTGAGGAAAAGGCAAACTGCATAAGCGACAAGGCGCTTTTCCTTTTTCATAATTTCCCTTCTTTGCTCAGAAGCTCTGTCAATTCAGGGTCATAGACAAGCCGAGTGTTCCTGTGGGTTGGGCACGCGCCGGGCTTGAAATGGTATGGGCAGAGTACGCCCTCGTCCACGCATTTGGGACAATACCACACGCCCTTAAGCCTTCGTCTTTGATAAACTCGCGGTAGCTTGGGCTTTCTGGTCTGAGGGCTATACGTTCGGGTTCTGCCCTTCCGGTATGTCATAGGTGGTGTTCCTCTTGGATGGCTACGGCTATGCCTTTGGCGTTTGGATGGAAGCTTCTGACGACGTTTTCAGCCTTCCGCAAGGCTTCCTTCTCGTTGTTGGCTATGATGTATAGGCTGTCCACGACGGGCTGCCCCTTGACAACCGCCTCGTAGCGGACAAGGTAGCGGACAACTTTCTTTGGGTGTTGGCGGAACGCCCTTTCAATCCAGCGCCTCGCGGCTGGCGAATAGTTGCGTTTTGGAGGCTTGCTGTATCTTCCCAAGCCGACCCGCCCAAAAGAAAAATCTCAGCGCTTGAGCCAGATGTTCAGCTCGGACGCGCAGTCGAGGCAATACCATTTTCTCGAGCCGCGCCCATTGTTTCTGGCGATCTTGCTCAAAACGGAGTCGCCGACCCTGAACTTTCTGCCGCAGTTGCAGCATTTCCCCTTAAACCGTCCCTTGCGCTTCAAACTCGAGACAAGCGGCTTCGTCAGCCTGAACACGATTCTGGAAGCCATAGCTACCCCCTTAAATTGACGTCGCGGTTATGGTTATGGTGAAGCTGAAGTCCGTAATGTTCTGGATGCTTTCGGAAACGTAAAGCTGGAAGTCTATTATTATGGCGTCTTTGGGCTGCAAGACTGCGCCCGCGTAGTTCCATGACAGGTAGAGGTAATCCGCGGCTTCGGGCGGGTTCCACTCGCCCGTCGTGAAGGACAAGGTGGCTGGAACTGTTCCCGTGTTGTTCACGGTTACCGTGCGCTTTGCGGTTTCGCCGGGACCGAGAATCCCCCAGTCTATCCTGTCAACGTTGACGCTGCAGTCCACGGTCTTGATTCTGCCTGTGCTCGACACCCTTGCCGTGTTCTGGAGCGTGGCTTGGGTTGCGGCGACGATCAAAACGGCTATCGCGACGGCGAAGACCAGCCGCTTCCAGAAAGCCATAAGCTTCAAACCCTCCGCCTGGCCGCTGTCTTGGCCGTTTCAGCCACAACCTGCTGGGGCGACTTGTTCCCATAAAGCGACTTGTAGGTGGCGGGGAAGCATTCGCGGAACAGCTCAAGGTATTCCATAAACTCCCTCGTGTCCAGAGGCCCATGGAGGCTTTTCTCGTAGAGGACTACAAGCCTCTGGGCAGGCGACTCTTTCATGGCTTTCTCGACAGCCTTTTTGGCTTCAGCAGGGCTTTTAGGCTTCGCTCCCTTCAAAGAGCGGAGAACATGCCTGTAATGGATAGCCTGGAGGGCTTTGCCGCCTTCCGTGTTCTCCAGCAGGTCTCGGCTCCATTCGCCGGCAGGCCTAATCGCCGTGGCAATGTAGAACTTGCGGGCTGCCCCCTTCAGCTCCTTTGGAACCCAAACCTTGTAGCCCGTCTTAACGGGAGGCTTATACTTCGCCATTTTAAAGGCTCTCCTAAAGGAAAAATGGTTACTGGGCTAGCGGGGGCTGGTAGCCGAAATTTGCCTTGGCGATGTCAATGACGTAGTCCATGGGATCCGTGTCTGAAGTCGTCGCATCATAGTCTTTGACACAAGCGACCGCGAGGTTGCCTGGAGCTCTTTCATTGAAGAAGTAGATGGGACCGTCTTCGTCTGGAGCATACGCGGTTACTGGCCCATCGCCCACGACTCTTAAAACTTTCCGGAACATATCAATGGGTATGGGGAAATCCCGTCTGACGTCGGGAGAAACCCATTTGTGCCTGAGCCTTTCAAGTTCGAGTAAGGCTGCCCGGAGCTTCGAGTCGTTGTAGAACTGGGCGAGCTTCAACCCCGACTTTTTGGCTTTTCTCCCTCTTTCGCATACAGGCACTCTTGAAGGTGAGGTGCCAGGCTGTGGCGTAAACTCTATGTCCACGATGCCAACCATGTGTGCTTTATCCATGATGACGCCTTCTTTCGCCAACATGCTGGGGTCATCGGTGGACTTGAAGGTCTTGTAGAAGTTTTGGATTAGGTTTTGAGTGGATATCGGCTTCGGAGCTTTTTGTTGTGCTTGCGCTGGCTTCGGCTCAGCAGGCGTTGCGGGGGGCTTGTAGACGAGGAAGACGGCTTGCTCTTTGCCCCACCTTGCCACGGGGATAAGCTCGACCTGGAAGCCTCTTTCCTGGAGCTGCCTGCTGAGCTGTTTGGCTTTGCTCTCCATCAAGGCTCCTTTCTGGAGGCCCTCTTCGGCGAGGAAGCCTTGCTTCTCCAACTGCCTTGCCTTTTCCACGGCTGCGTCGAAGTTGGCTTCCCACTCCCTGCGGAAAGCCTCGTGTGAGGCGGAGCTTAAAGCCATGCTTCGCATAGGCTGGTAAACCGTTTTAGCCTTCGCCCTATTGTAGCCCATGCCTACTTAGCCCCCACTTTTACGTTTGCCGCTTCCTTCTCTATGTCTGAAATTTTGACGATTTTGTCGGGAGGCGGCTCAATGTATGGTGCCATGGCAATGGCTAAATGGGGCGGGCGTTCCCTTACAAGGTAGATCGGGTCAAACCTGTTTGGGGAAGCAAAGATGAGCATGGGACCGTCTCCAAGAGATCTTAAGCTTTTGATGAACACATCCAAATCAACAGTTTTATCGCCCTTGCCGTCGAACGTAACATATCCGCTGTCGCCATGTTTTTTCTTGAGTTGGGCTCTCAAACGGTTTGCGGCAACCCTAAACTTTGTCGAGTTTTCAAAGAGGACTGTTGGCTGCATGGTTTTGATCGCTGTCCGAAGCTTATCCACGGTTGGAACGTTGCTCGAGCTTGTCGGGTCCACCAAGGCGACAAGGTGCTTCGGATCTGGAACATAGCCTTCAGTCGGTAATTTGATTGGGTCTGGCGTGGCTGAACCAGACGGGTAATTATATGTGAAGTTTTTAACGAAAGCGTCTATTATGTCTTGAGGCGTTGGCTCCTTGCCCGTTCCCGCGGTCGCCTTGGGTTCTGTGGTTTCTTTCGCCTTTTCTGTCGGCTTGTAGATTAGGAAGACGACGTTTTCGCCAGCCCATTTGGCCACGGGAACCAGTTCAACTTCGCAGCCTCTCTGTTTGAGGCTTTCAGCGAGACTTTTTGCCTTGCTCTCCATGAGGGCTCCACGTTGAAGGCTTTCTTCCACGAGAAAGCCTTTCTTCCGAAGCTCCCTCGCCTTCTGTAATGCGGTGTCGAAATTCGCATCCCATTCTTGCCTGAATGCTTCGTGGGAAGCTGGAGTAATGGCTGAAGCCCTCATGGTGGCTACGCGTTTAGGCTGGTAGGAGTGGCGTGTGCCTGTCTGCTCGTAGCTCATTCAAACTTTCACTCCGGCGGAACTATGAGATTGACAAGTTTGGGTGGAATTTCATGGACATTGGCAACTGCGAACGAAGAGTGGTAGCCGAACCCTTTCAGCCTCTCCGCCATTTTTTGGGGATCTTTGGGTGCTATGCCGTAAGCAACCATTCTCGTATGGTTCTTCAGCTTTTTCACCATCTCTTCCGTTCTATTTGGGTTGTCTGGAATTCCGTCTGTTATGGTTATGAAGACGTCTGGACGATGTTTCTGAACGTATGTCGCAAGCTTTTCGTATGCGTCATCTGTGGGGGTGCATCCGTAAGAAGCCTCCAAGGCGGCTATCTTGGCAAGGTGAGTGTTGGTGAGTTTAGGCTGCTCAAACGTTTTGACCACGAAGAACCCGTCTCCGTAGGCGGGCTCACCGCCAAAGGTGAAGAAACCCAAGTTGCAGCCTATACTGTCCAAGACGGTTAAGGAGCTGATTATGGCTTTCTTATAATCATCCTCATTTGATGACATGCTGCCGGAGAAGTCTGCGAGGATCAGGATTTTCTTGCCCTTAACCGACTTTTTCAGCCTTGTTACGAAGGGCTCGTCCTTGTGCTTGATGTATTCGTCAACGCTGAAGCGGCTTCCAGACTTTCCCGTGAACTCCTTGTAGCCTTCCCGCCACGTTTGGAGATAAGTGTTCATGGCGCTTATGAAGCGGGCATCCTTGTATTCTTGCAGAGGTCCCTGGGAGGCTACTGGCACCCATTCCAGAATGGTTGGGTCAGGCTTCTCTTCTTTCTGGATTTTCTCGTATTCGCTCATGACTTCGGCGGTTCCCCTCTTCGCGGCTTCAACGTCTTCCTCTGTGACTTCCGTTGGCTTTGTCTTCCCGTCAGTCCTCTCCTTTTCTTTGGCTTCCCTCTTCTTCGCCTTGAAGAACTCTTCCATGCCCTTCTCAACTTCTTCTGGCGAAACGCCTTCACCAAAATGTTTGGTGAATGTTTCCTCCCATGCAGAGTCTGAATCCGTCCGTCTGGTTGGAGGTGACTGTATGTCGAGCATTGTTTTAACCGATTCAGCTAAATTTATAACGGCTTCTGATATTTCAAGGTCGGATGCCTTCTTCTTTTCAAGCTCTTGAAGCTCTTGTTCCACCTTCTGGGCTGCCTTCTCGACAAGCTCCGCCTCGGCCTGGTCAAGTTTGCCTTTCCATTTGCCGATGAGAAGTCTCTGCAAAAACGCCTCGAAACGCCGTTTGCTCTGATCTTGAATAAGGTCAACGCTGGGTCGCAAGGCGTAGCCATAGGCTTGCTGGTAAATCCTCTCGGGCAGATAGCCTGTCCACTCTTTGACTCCAAGCTCTTCTATGCGTCTGTCCTCAATTACATTGATGAGCTCACGCACAACAGAATCTTTCTGCTCTTTAAGAGCGTCGAACAATTGTAGAGGTGTAAACCTAACGTGGGAAGCTTCATGCCAGACGCCTACGCGGTAAACTCTATATTTGTCGAAGCCTTTGACGGGCAAATCGTAAAAAGCCCAATGGGGAACGTTTACGCTCCAAATCATCTTTCCTTGGCGAGTTTTTCGCGGTCCAGCGGAGAATCCAGAAACTGAACCCTTTAATGGAGCTACGACAACGTTTTGCTGTCCGCTCAAGTATTTGGCGAGGAAGTTTGTAACGTCCATAACGTTGGCTACGGCTTGGACGGGGACTATCCGTCTTGCAGCTTTAGCCTTGGCGGGTGTGGATGTTGCTTTTTGCTTCAGTTTCACGAATGTTTTTGCAGGCTTCAGGTAGGTTAGGCTGGATCTTTTTTCATATTTCATGGCTACGACCTGGGTCTAACCGCTTTGAGGGCTTCCTCTATTCGGTCGGCTTCCTCTCCGTAGTAGGCTGCCTTGATGTTGCGGTCGAAGGCTGTGAAGAAGTCGTCGCCCTCCTTCAAGTCTTGGACGAAGCTTTGGACGTCGCGGATGCTTGGAATGTAGCTGAGGTCCTGCTGTTTCCGCAGGTTGCCGATGATTTTCATCACGTCGGCTATTTCCTTGGCGAGGGTTCCAGAGGCTGGCTGGTTTTTGGTTGGCGGTGTCAGCTCGGCATCTGAAAGCTTCAGCTTCTCCTTTATGATTTTGAACTCGACGTCTGGCGGCGGATAGTCAAGCCAGTAGCGTTTTGTAAGTCTGTTTCTGACTTGTTCTGGAAGAGCCTTCAAGCCCTGGTAGACGGGCGGGTTGATGGTGAAGATTATGTAGAGGTCTGGATGCGCCTTTATTATTTCGCCCGTTTCCTTGATGGTTAGCTGGCGTTTGCTGTCCATGAGCTCGTTAAGCCTTGCCAAAACGTCCGGCTCAAGCAGGTTTGCCTCGTCGAAGTGGAGGATTCCGCCAAGCTTGACAGCCTTGGGGATTATGCCCTCAACCCAGACGGTTCTGCCCTCGCGGAGCTCCCAATGTCCTATAAGCTCGTCAGCCTTCAATCCAGCCTCGCCTATAATGTGCCAGTATGGAAGCCCCGTGTCTTCAGCGAATTTTTTGACAACCTCGCTTTTGCCCGTTCCAGGCGGACCCCAAATCAGTATGTTCACGGGGGCCTTGTTCTGGTAGATGCGGTTTCTGCGGAACATTTCCCGAAGCTCCGGAAGCAGGCCTTTCGGAGCCTGCGGAATAGGATAGTCCACGTAAACTATGTCTTTGACGTGGCAGTAGGCTGGAATCAGGTCCCAGCGGATGTAGGGCGTGGGTATTGCGCCCTTGTCTGGAACGGGGACAAGCATGGCTTTGCGGCGTTCTTCGTCTGTCAGCTCGTAGGTGACTTTCGCCGGCGGGGGTTTAGGCTCAGGCTTCGGCGGGGCTGGAGCCGGCTGTGGCTCGGGCTCCGGCGCTGGCGGAGGCTTGGGCTCCTCTTCGGCGGGTTCGGGCTTGGGGGCGGGCGGCTGGGGAGCGTAGCGTTGAGGCTTCTCCTTAACCACTATTTTCAGCGTGCCGTCCACAACTTGGAGCGTTTCAGCCTTCTTGATCAGCGGAGCCACGTCTTTCGGGGCGTCCAAAACCTTGAGGCGTTTCCCGTTCTCCTCGAGCATGACGCGGACAGGCTTGCCCCGGTAGCGGACAACCCGCACCTTTCCAGGCTTGAGGTTTTTAGGCTTCTTGCTGTAAGTGAAGACAGCCAAGGCTCGAGCATACTGCGACTTAGCCATGAATCAGCCTCTCCAGAAGTCGGGGTCTGGAACGCCGAACTGCCGGACAACAAGCTGCTTATGGAGTGTTTCATGCCCTTTCGGACAGCGGTAAATGACTACCCGGCTTATTCCTTCCTTGTCAGGATACTTGCGGTCGTGGATCTTCGTCAGCCCTCTGCATCCGCACTTCGGACACGCTTCCAGCTCCTTGAACGGAATGTGCTGCGGCCACGGACGACTGGACGGCATTCCCTTGTCCCTCACGAGATAAATACTTCTTTGCGACTACGCGGGTTATGGCGTCGGCGACTTCCCGCTTCTGCTTGCTTGTTTCCAGCAGGTCTATGAAGACGATTAGCGAGTCTTGGTCTGTCCATTCCAGCGTGAGCTTTGGAATAATCTCGCCGATGTTCGACAGGTCCTCCTTCAGCCCAAGCTTGAAAGCCAAGCCTGTGATTTCGTCGTAAACTCCAAGCTCCTTGAGCGTTGCGACAATGTGGCGGGTTTCCTTCACGAGGCGGATAAAATCCTTCTTCAAGCCTTGGTAGTCATACTCCAGCTTCTGCATCTCCTCGGAGTAAGCCAAGTTCCACAGGAACTCGTTTATGAGCTCGTTCACGCTTTTTTTCATTTTTGCCGCTTGAACCTTGACTCTGTCCCACACGTCGGCGTCAACGTAAAGGGAGCGCTGCGTCATCCGCCCAGAATACCTTTTCAGCTTATACGTCTTCTCAGCCATGCTTCCCATCCAAATGAGAAATTTAGAGAGAGGAAAGATTTCCTGCCATCTTTAAAAGTGTCGTTTTTGGGATGTCTTTTTATTAAGTCTTACGATTTATGAAAGACTACAATGAACTTTCCTACGCGCCCAAAATGGCGGTTTCCGCGCGTGCGCGTTGTTCAAAAAACCCCCGTGCCAGCGTTTTCCGTCAACATTGCGGACGGAAAGTTATCGTGCCATAACCCAACATCCCCGAGCATCCATACAAAACGGTTTTCAACATACCGCGTCAGGACTCAATATATTATATGCGGGCGGAGTATTTTCCACGGCATGGAAGAACATGCTCCGCCCCGCTTCACATGCTCCAGCACCTGGTTTTGTATAAACCGTTTCTACAAAATTTTTCTTTTGGGGCATCGTGGATGACGGAGGTTCAAGTGTTTCGCAGCAGGCTCGAGGACATAGTGCCCGCGGAAGAACTGCTTTTTGAACCCACTCCCGGATTCGGCTACTACGCTCCCTGGCTGAAACATGCCGTGGCGCATCCAGCCAAAATGAACACGTGGCTCCTGGAGTATCTGGTCAGAGCCTTCACGGAGCCAGGCGGTTGGGTGGTGGTAACTGAAGAGCTGCTGAAACAACTAGATAAAGTAGTAGAATGGTGCGAGTGCAAACATGGAGAAAAGTAACTGTCTTAACTGCGGAAAGGAAATCCTTCACTTTCCATCTAAGCAGCAGGAAATGTCTTTCATGCCACAACAAGCTCCACCCAGAGAAGTATCTCATCCCAAGGGTTAGGGATAGGCATGGAAGATTTAGGTAATCTACGCTTAAAAATCTGTCCCAATTGCGGCAAACCTATTAGGCCAAAAATAGGCGAGAAATTTTGGCGTGAGCCAGACGTTATTCTTGACCCCATGGCCGGAAGCGGGAACACGGGCACCGTTGCGGCTTTGCTTGGACGGAACGCGGTTCAAGTAGAACTGGAAGCAAAATTTTATGACTGGATGGAGAAAGCCCGAGAGAACGTGGAAAAAACTGAAACGGCGACGCCGAAAGGGCGAATCGTCAACATCTGCGGAGACGCCCGACGCCTAAGCGAGCTTTTAAGCCAAGCGGATGCAGCCATAACCAGCCCACCATACTCGAATATTGCCAAATCAAAAGAAGGGGCAATTAGCCCACACATGCAAGGGTTGATCTCGAAGCTTAGTGGAATACCCGTAAAAGAGTTCGCCCACAACGTCGAAAAACTCAAAGAAGCTGTGAAAATTGCTCAAGTGAAAATTCCATTTAAGTATTCAGACAATCCTAGAAATATTGGTAATTTGCCGCATGGCGATATTTCGGCGGTTATAACAAGCCCGCCGTATTCTGAATGTCCCGGTTCAGTTTACGAGGGTCTTGGAGAAAGAGTTGAGAAGCTTTTCAAGGAAGGCAAAATCACCAGGGAACAGTATGAACATTTTAAGGGAAGAAAGGCTTACTTTGAAGAAGCTGCAAAGCCCTATCCTCAAAGTAACGGGCAAATAGCCAGCCTTCCCCATGGAGACATTAACGTAGTTATAACAAGTCCGCCTCACGGGAACACTTACCTTGGAGGCGGAGACCCCGAAAAGCGTAAGCAGCGCCTAATCAGAGCTGGACATGACCCTAAAGATTTCTTAGGCGGAAAAGCCAGAAACGCCGTCCTAAAGCACTACGGTGAAGTTGACGTTTGCATAACATCGCCTCCTTATTCTGAAGCTTTAAGTGAGAAGGCTGGAGGCGGAAGCAAAAAGAACGTTTTAGGAGTGGGCATAACTTCAGACGGTGGAAAGCAAGCTCAAGGAGCCCCTGCACCTTACTCCACAAGCGAGGAGAACATTGATAACCTTCCCCACGGCAATATTGACGCGGTTATCACGAGTCCGCCTTATTTGAAGTCTGCCGAGTCTGGGGCTGGAGTGAACAGGCAGAGGGAAGGCGACGTTAAAATTGGTTGCTCCACCGTTGGGCGAACGGTTGCGCATCCAGAGGCAATAGACAGCACGAAAGAATACGGCTCAATAGATACGGTTATTACGAGTCCTCCCTACGAGGGTAGCCTTGAAGGGACAACACGCCACACAAGGGGTGGGATAGCATCACGTGATCCAGCTTTAGCCCAGACGGGTTCTTATGCGACGGTTATGAGCTTCGGCGTGCCCGTCGGCTACTCGCCAAG
>Ga0315298_1011850_pt1 | contig 10141 bp, 7 predicted proteins | sample WHS_1_MG_FD_203077 | JGI IMG/M metagenome (GOLD analysis project Ga0315298, IMG submission 203077) | Extremophilic microbial mat communities from Washburn Hot Springs, YNP, Wyoming, USA - WHS_1_MG | ecosystem: Environmental > Aquatic > Thermal springs > Hot (42-90C) | place: USA: Wyoming...
CCTCAAAGTCCTGTCGCAGCACCACGCGCTCGACAGGCCGCGTAGCTTCAGCCCGCGTGCTCGCCGGCCGCGACGATGCCGCCTGCAATATTGCCGCCTGGGTCGCCGCAGGCTTCGACGATGCCGACCACATCCCCGCGCGCGCCGCGACAACGGCAACCGGCATGATCAATACAAACACGAACAGACGCCTGTCACCCGCCATGCACCATCTCCCAGGAATCCTTCTCCGGCCCTCGCCCGCCGCCGGCATTCTATCCCGCCCACGCGCCTCTGCCACCCACCACTCGCCACTCCCTGCTTACCCTTGATCCCTCATCCCTCATCTCTCAAGTCATTGCTCTTCACTGATTCCCGGGTCCTGCCGTTCCTCTGTATCTGCGTGGTTCTCTTGCCGGCGTTCCGGCTGTACAATCCGCATCCGCGTGGCGGCCGTGCCGCCGCTCCGCGTTCAGACTCGAAGGCAACGAGGCATGACGAACATGATTACACCCAAAGACCTGTACGAGTGGTGCAAAATTCCCTATGACCAGCTGGAAAAACATCCGGCCCGCAAGTTGCCCTTCCGCCTTTGCAAAGACTCGACCGAGATGGGCCGGATCATGGCCCGGGAACTGGTCGATCTGATCAAGGCGAACAACGCCGCCGGCCGACCCACCCGTGCGATCATCCCCTGCGGACCTATGGCCTGGTACAAGCCGTTTACCGACCTGGTGAACACGGAGAAGGTGTCGCTGAAAGACCTCGTCGTCTTCCACATGGACGAGTGCCTCGACTGGCAGGGCCGCGAACTGCCCCGCAACCACCCCTACAGCTTCCGCGGATTCATGGAGCAGCACTTCTACGCGCCGGTGGATGCAAACCTCCGCACGCCCGATTCCAACCGGTTCTGGCTCCGGCCGGACAACCTCACCGATGTGGTCAGGGCCATCGAGTCGGCCCCGATCGACATCACCTACGGCGGCTGGGGCCAGGACGGCCACATCGCCTACAACCAGGCGCGTCGCCACCCGTACAGCCGGATCACCATCGACGACGTCCGCCGCTCCACCGCCCGCATCCAGGACAACAACGTCGACACGGTGATCGCGCTGGCCCAGCGGACCTTCGGCGGGGCGTGGCAGTTCGTCCCGCCGATGTCGGTGACACTGGGTGTCAAGGAGTGCCTGTCGGCCAGGAAGGTCCGGCTGTTCAGCGATACGGGCGCCTGGAAGCAAACCGCCCTGCGGGTGGCCCTGTTCGGGCCGCTTACGCCGGAATATCCGATGACGCTGCTTCAGGAGCACCCGGATGCGCTGCTGACGGCGACCATCGATACGGCCAGACACCCGATCAGCGAACACCCCGAGTGGGACCTCGGCCTGTAATGGCTGACAAGGTGACATGGTGGCAAGGTGACAAGGTGACAAGGTGACAACGGCCGGGGCGGCAGAAACCAAGGTGCTGAGTGCTGAGCAACGGCAACAGCAGCCACAGAGGCTAAGAACTGGAGGCCCGTGACGTGGGGCGCGCCATTGCCCACCGCGACTGAAACCCGCGCAGAGGACTGAAGTTGTCGTCGTCCGTCCCGGAGGGACAGTATGAGCTTAGCCCCGGCTTTCAAGCCGGGGACACCGCGGCCCAGGAGACTGGTTTTTTCTCTTGTTGTTGGTCCCGTCAGGGACGACCGAACCCCGGCACGAACATCGGAATAACACATGAACACGCCGCTCAATGCCAACCCCGCCGCCTGGCGATACAAGGCCCTCATCGGCACCGGCGGCATCGGCTCCGGAACGTTCTTCGCCCTCAAGGGCGATCACACCCTCGGCCGCGAGGAGAGCCGCGCCGGGCGATTCCTGGACCGCCGCGACTACTGCAAACTGCACATCATCGAACACTACGTCGCGGTCCTGCTGGGCACATCCTTTGAAACGATCGCCATCGGCCGGGTCGGTGACGACGAACCGGGCCACCGCATGATCGCCGAAATGCGCGAGGCGGGCATCTCGGTGCGCCGCGTGGAGGTCGTCCCCGGTGAACAGACGCTCTATTCGATCTGCTTCGTCTACCCGGACGGGACGGGCGGCAACCTCACCGTCGACGACTCGGCCAGCCAGAAGGTCGACCCTGCCCTGATCCGCACCGCCGAACCGGACTTCGCCCGACTTGTGGGCACCGGCATGACCCTGGCTGCCCCGGAAGTGCCGCTGGAGGCCCGCGCTGAGCTGCTCCGGCTCGGCCGCAAGTACCGCTTCTTCAACACGGCCGCCTTCACCAGCGGCGAACTCCAGACGATACGCACTGGCGGGCGAGCCGCCAGTGGCACCCCCGCCCCGGGTAGCACCCTCGCGGCGGACATGCTGAAGATGGTGGACTTCCTGGCCATCAACATTCACGAGGCCGCCACGCTCGCCGGCGTCCCAGCCGACCAGCCCCCCGAGCGGATTGTCGAGGCCGCCACAGACACCCTCCGTTCGATCCAGCCGGCCATGCGGTTCTCAGTCACCGCCGGCCAGCGTGGCAGCTGGACCTGGGACGGCGAGTCGCTCTCATTCAACCCGGCCTTCCGCGTGGACATCGTCAACACGGCCGGCGCGGGTGATTCCTTCATGGCCGGCATGATCGTCGGCATCGCCGCCGGCCTGTCGCTGCTTGACGCGCAACAGCTGGCGACGCTGATCGCCGGGATGAAGGTCACCTGCATTCACACGATCAACAAGGAAATCGACCGGGACACCTTGCGGAGGTTCGCCGGGCGGGTCCGCGCCCCGCTGACCGGCGGCGTCCGCCGTTTACTGGAGGATCAGGCATGAGCGTTACGATGCGGATCATGCAGCAGTTCGACCCCGCTCGCGAACGGGAGTTCATGGACCTGGAGAGGAAGTTCGCCGCCCTCGAGGCCGCCCGCCCAGACTACCCCAAGGGCAAGCGAATGAAGCCGATCGCCGCCGAGCAGCCCTGCAACACGCTGATCTGGCAGTGCGAGTTCCCCGATCTGAACGCGGCCAAGGCCGCCCTCTCCTTTTTCGAGGGCGACGCCGCCCACGAGGCCTTGTTCCTCCAGCAGGTCCCTTTGTTCAAGCAGGTGAAGATCGAGTTCTACGAAAACCTGGACTTCTGACCGCCAGACGGGAAACCACGCAGACGCGGAGGCACGCGAAAAGAACGCCTGCCCCCGCTCAGCCGGACAGAAGGAAGCGGACCAGCATGACTGCCAACCACCGACTTCCAACGGACAACTGACCACGGACCACTGACAACGGACAACCAACAACGAACCCCTAACAACTGACAACGGACAAATGGCCATGAAGATTATCGACATGCACACCCACGTCTTCCCCCCGTACGTCCAGCTTGCCGTCGAGGTCATGGACCGCTGCGGGATCGAATCGTGCGTTACGCTGGAATGGCACGACGGCTTCGGCGAGACCCTCCGCCGTCATCTGGACATCTTCAACGCCTATCCCGGCCGCTTCGTCGTATTCGGCAATGTCGACTTCAAGCGGATCAATGAACCGGACTTCGGCGAAAAGGCCGCGCGCCAGATGGAAAGGGACGTCTCCGCCGGCATGAGGGGCCTGAAGATTTACAAGGCCCTCGGCCTGGAGTACAGGCACCCGGACGGATCTTTCTGGAGAATCAACGATCCGAGGCTGGACCCGATCTGGGCGACGGCCGGGCAGCTCGGCATCCCCATCCTGATCCACACGGCCGACCCGATCTCGTTCTGGGAACCCGTGAACGAACACAATTTCTGGAACGGCGTGCTCTACGGCGAGTATGCCTGGTGGACCTACTATCGCAAGGGCTACCCCTGCCCCGAGGAACTGCTCGGCGAGCGCAACGAAGTCATCGCCCGCCACCCGAGGACCACTTTCATCGCGCCGCACGTCGGCAGCCGCAGCGACTGTCTGGACTGGGCGGCCGACGACCTCGACGCCTTTCCCAACCTCTACTACGACATCTCCGCCCGTATCCCGATCCTGGGCAAGAACGCCCGCTGGGCGCGGCATTCGCGCGAGTTCCTCATCGAGTACCAGGACCGCATCCTCTTCGGCACGGACATGATCTACGACGACACGAACGTTCCGACGGGAATGCAGGCGCAGGCCCTCCACCAGCCCTTCGAGGTTCCGCTGGATGGCGCCGACCCGCTCCGCCGGTATGTCGAGACATCGTGCCAGTTCTTCCAGTCGCACCTGGACTTCCTGATGACCGACACCGTACAGACGAACCCGCCGTTCAAGCGGACGAAGAGGGGCGTCACGATCACCGGCCTGAACCTCCCGCGCGACGTCTGCCGGAAGATCCTCTACACAAACTTCCTGCAGCTGGTGTAGCCCCGCCAGGGGCAACGACCGACGAGCCCGAAGCGTTCGGAGATCCTGAGCCCAGTCGAAGGGGAGCGAGGGTATCCGTTGCCGTTGCTGCTGCCCTTAGCCCCGCCAGGGGCGGCAGGCAATAGCCCCCGACGCAAGTCCTGGGTACCCTGGCCCCGAGCATATTACTGTTTTTTGTTCTTGTTGTTGCAGCCCCACAGGGGCGACAGACTCGCCGCACCGCATGGCATCGAGGTCGTCCTGATGCCCTTACGGTTCACTCCCCCCGTGTCGCGGGCGCCACGGGCAACGTCCCCGCCGGCCGCGTCGCCGGCGCCGCCCGCACCCGCCCAGCCTCCTCCTCGAACGCCTCGGCCCCCGCCCGCTGCGTCCCCGGTGCCCATGCACCCGTTACCGGATTCCGAGGCCTCGGCGCCACGAACGTACGCAGCTCCCCCTTCAGCGTGGGCATCTGCGGATCGTCCGTCGTGATCATCAGCTCCTCGCCCGTCGGGGCCAGCGCCGTCCTTGCCGGAACGGTCAGCCAAATCTGATACTCCCGCCCCTCACGGACCGGCTCGACCTTCACGTCCACCTTCGGATTGGACGCCGTCGCCTCCTTCACGTGGAACGTCACGCCTTCGCTGGCCCTGACCACCACCCGGCGGCGAAACTCGTCGTTCAGCGGCTGCGGCACCATGACTGTCTGCGGCAAAATCAGGATCCGCGGCTGCACGTACGCGTACACCGGAACGGAGATCTCCGGCTGTTCCTTCGAGTCGGTCTCCACGAGCACTTTGTTGCGGATGTTCGTAACCTTCAGCGGCGGGACCGTTTCAACGTCCAATTCGTACTTGCGCCCCGGCTCGACTTCCCGCAGATTCACCTTTAACAGGTCTGTATCCGCTCTGGCGTTCTTAAGCGTCACCTTCTCTTCGCACTTGACGACGATGCTCAGGGTCTTGCTGTCCGCCGAAGCCTGGTGGAGAACCCCGAAGTTCACGCTCGGCGCCGGCGTAATCTCAAACCGCGGCATGATCTCCCCCTCGAACACGAAGGTCACCCGCCGGGCCCCCGGGTCGTCCGTCTCGACCACAACCGACTTGCTTGTCTTGCCCCGCCGATTCGCCGCCACGAACTTGACCAGCAGCTCCCACGTCTGCCCAGGCTCCACCTGCTTTTCCCACGTCTCCGTCGTCGTACACCCGCACGTGGCGTGGACGTTCAGGATCTTTACCGTCCGGCTGCCCGTATTCACCATCTTGAACGTGTGCGTGAACGTGTCGCTGTCCCAGATCTTGCCGAAGTCGAACGTCGCCTCGTCCACCCGAAGCATCGCCGGCTGGCTCGCCGCCGACCGCATCGCCGGCCGACTCGCGGGCCCCGGCCAGACCGCCGACTCCGTCGCGGGCCAGCTGGCCGGCGACGGCCTGCTGCCCGCCGCGCGGATCACCGGCTTGAGTGCCGGCTGTGTCATCTGCCCGGCCGCCGGCCCTGCCCCGAACCACACGGCCACTGCCGCCACCATCAGCGTGCTCGCGCCCCGGATGTTCATGGAATCGCCTCCAAACCGTCTGTCTGTCCGGCTGTCCGTCCGCGACCGATCCCGTATTACACCTGCACGTCGATCTCGCCCCGCGTGCAGGCCCGGAAGTCCTCCAGCAGCTGCCGGGTCATCAAACCGATCTTGCCGCAGCCGATCGGCCGCTGGTCGATGGCCGTGATCGGCATGATTTCGGCCCCGGTGCCGGTCAGGAAACACTCATCCGCCACGTACAAATCGTGCCGCGTCAGGTTCTTCTCGTGCACCGGGATCCCTCGCCGCCGGGCCAGCTCCATCACCACCGCCCGCGTAATGCCTTCCAGAATGCCGGCACTGCCCGGCGGGGTCAGCAGCTGGCCCCGCCGCACGATGAAGATATTGTCGCCGGTACACTCTGCCACGTAGCCCTCGTGGTTGAGCATCACCGCCTCGACCGCGCCCGCCTGCGTCGCCTCGATCTGCGCCATGATGTTGTTCAGGTAGTTCAGCGATTTGACCTGCGCCGATACGGCGTGCGGATGGTTGCGGATCGTTGAGGCGGTAACAATCGCCATGCCCTTCTCGTATAGCTCCAGAGGATACAGTGCCAGACTGCACGTGATGATGAACACCGACGGGTCGGCGGTCTTCGACGGATGCAGACCCAGATACCCCGACCCGCGGGTCACCACCGCCCGGATGTACGCGTTCTGAAGACGGTTGGCCTTCAGGGTGTCATAGATCGCCTGCTCGAAGGCCTTCGCGTCGATCGGAATCCTCAGGCAGATCGCGCCGGCGCCCTCATAAAGCCGCCGCATGTGCGCTTCCATCTGGAAGACTCTGCCGTTGTACGCTCGGATCCCCTCGAACACGCCGTCGCCGTACAGCACGCCATGGTCGAACACGCTGATCTTCGCGTCGTCCATGTGCACGATCCTGCCGTTCAGCCACACCTTCAGATCCGTACCCGGCAGATGAGGATTCGACCCATCGGGCATTTCCTGACTCCCGTAAACGCTCGCACCGCGTCAGCCGACGCGGCCTTCGCTCCCGGTCGGCCGTTTCGCCGCATGCAGCACGCCTTCGCTCAGACGGACCACCCGCTGCGCCTGCTGCGCGACGTACGCCTCGTGCGTGACCATCACGATGGTCTGGCCCCGGCGATGCAGGTCGCCCAACACCGTCAGGATCTCCCGGCCGGTCGCCGCATCCAGATTACCCGTCGGCTCATCGGCGAGCAACACGGCCGGCCGGTTCATCAGCGCCCGCGCGATGGCCACCCTCTGGCGCTCGCCGCCGGACAGCTGGTTCGGCCTGTGGCCCAGCCGCCCGCCCAATCCCAGCAGCCCCAGCAACTCCTTGGCGCGGGCCAGCACCTCCAGGCGCGAGGCGAACCACGACCCCACCGCCGAACCCGTCATCCTCGGCAGCAGCACGTTCTCCAGCACGTCCAGTTCCGGCAGCAGGTGGTAAAACTGGAACACGAACCCGAAGGCTTGATTCCGCAACGCGTCGCGGTCCACCTCCGCCATCGTGAAGATGTCCACGCCTTGGTAGCGGATGCTGCCGGCATCCGGCCGGTCCAGCGCGCCTAACAGGTGCAGCAGCGTGCTCTTGCCGCTGCCGGACGACCCGATGATCGCCAGGAACTCGCCCTGCTCGACCTTCAGGCTCGCCCCCGCCAGCACCCGCAGCACCGACGGCCCGAGTTGGTAACTCTTATGAACGTTCCGCGCTTCCAGAATCAGCTGCCCCATATACCCCTTCTCACCTCGCCGCCTCTGTAATCCGCAGCGCAGCGAAGGATCTCGCCGTTTCTTCCCTTGCCGTGCCTGGTGTCCCGGCAGCTCAGCGTCCCTGCCGTTGCTGCCGTTGCCCGATCCGTGTCCATCCGCGTGTATCCGTGGCCGCCGTTGTTGCCGCCGTCGCCGTTCACGAACCGCCGGCCACGAGTCACTCGTACCTGAGCGACTCCACCGGATGCTTTCTCGCCGCGATCAACGCCGGCACCAGCGCGCCCACGATCGCCGCCATCACCGCGATGACACCGATGACGAAGGCGTCCTGCGGCTTGACCACGTTCGGGATCGACTCGAAGCTATACACGTCCGCCTTCCAGACCCGCAGCTCCGGATTCAGCCGCGCCAACCAGTCCTGAATGTCATTGATGTAGTGCACGAAGATCGCACCCAGGATCACGCCCAGCACCGACCCGACCACGCCGATGGCCGCCCCGTAGCTCAGAAACACCGCCGCCACCCCGCCCGCCGAACCGCCCACGCTCTTGATGATCCCGATGTCCCGCGTCTTCTCCACCACGATCATGTAGAAAATGCACAGGATCAGAAAGATCGCCACCACGCTGATCACCCCGAACAACGTCGAGACCAGGATCTTCTCTTTCTCAACGGCCGAGATGAAGGCTTGCTGCTTCTCCTCCCAGGTCTTGAACGCCCCCAGCCTCATCAGGTCCTGGTCCACCGGGTCGTCCGCCTGTTCGATCATCTCCTGCCACGCCGCGTTCAGGTCGTCCTTGAACGCCTGCAACTCCACGCCCGGCTTGACCTTGATCTGCACCTGCGAGGCCCGCGGCCGGACCACCCCGCCGTCGACCTTCTTCCCCTTGCCCATCAGCAGCAGATCCTGGAGCAGGTCGAAGTCCACGTACACGCTCTGCGAATCGATCTCGTACACGCCCGTCCGCGAGTCATCCACGTACCGGAACGGTTTGTTCAGCGGCGTGCTCTGGCTGCTCAGGCCGCCTTTGCCCCGGCCGATCGGCATGAGTGTAAGCGTTACCCGCATGCCCCGCGGCCGCGATGGATACCGATAGTACTCACCGCTGGCCTGCCGCTCCGCGATAATGTCGCGCCCGATGATCACCCCGGGAAGCAGCGGCCCCACCTCGCCCGGCGGCAGGATCCACGGCGAGTCCGCCCCCGGCTCGACGTGCTTCGGGTCGTTCATTTCGAACACCCCGGGCCCGGGGAACACCGGTATCAACCGGCCGCCGGTCCGCTGGTACCGCGCCGCCTTGTCGGGATCCTTCTGCAAATCCCGCCAGGCCTTGCTGGCCGCAAGGGCCTTCTCCAGCACGTCGGGCAGCACCGGCCGCTCCTGCCTGTCAATCCCGTACACGTACTGCGGCTGCTCCCTCAAGGTCGTCGTGCCCGGGTACCACTCCTCGTAGTACAACGTGCTCTTGAAACCGTGCACCTCGTCCGCCCCATCGAGCCGCAGCCCCACCACCTGTACCGGCTGCGTCTCGCCGCTCTCGTACCGCAGCAGGCCGTAACTGTAGATCACCGGCGTAGCGGCCTCGACCTGCGGCCACTGTCTGATCTTGTCGATGAACTCCTGGTAGTACGCGAACCCGTTCAGGAGGCTGCCGTCCAGCACCAGGTCTCCCAGCAGGTGGCGCGACCGGTCCCGCACCATGTCCAGAAACCCGCCCATCACGCTGACGACGATCAACACCATCGCCACGCACAGGGTCACCGCCCCGACGCTGAACAGCGCGATCCGCTTGCGCTGAAGCAGCCGCATCGCCAGAAACGGGCTGTACTGCCGCGGCAGCCGCCAGTACGCCGACGCCTTCCACGTCAGCCAGTACAACATCAGGATCGCCATCGACGCGATCAGGATCACCGCCGCCACGCCCGCGTATCGTTCCGCATCGCGGACCCCGCCCGCGAACGCCGCGATCACCACCGCCGCCGCGCCACCCACACGCGCCGCGTAACTCGCCAGCCCCGCCACTCCGCCGCGCGCCAGGAAACCCATCCCCGGCCAGCGAACCATCAGCACCACCGCCAGCAGCAGACATCCGCCCAGCATCGTCGCTCGTTCCTGACCGTCGCTCGACTCCGGCCCGAACCGGTAATACCACGGCAGTCCCGAAAGGTACCGCTGCACCCTCGGCCCGAAGCCCATCAGCGCCCAGTCCTGCCTGGCCAGCAGGTTCCGGAGCACTTCCGCGTCGCCGTCCCGGCCGGCCAACTGCTGGAGCGCCTCCCGCGCCGCCTCCGTCCCCGACAGCAGGAACTGCCGCCGCTGCTGCATCTGGCCCGGCAGCTCGCCCATCAGCAGCCCCATGTCCGCCGCGCGACGGTATTCCTTCAGTCCCGGCAGGTCCCGCCCCAGAAGCTGCCATCCCGTCCGCGGGTCCAGGCACGCCACCGCCATCCAGGCCAGCAGCAACGCCCACACCAAGCCTAGCGCGCCCGCCGTCGGCCGCGATGAAAGCCCTGTCTGCCACCGACCCAGTCGCACGAGCCCCGCCGCCACGGCCCGCCCGAACGCCATCAGCCCGTGC
>Ga0315298_1011852_pt1 | contig 10140 bp, 12 predicted proteins | sample WHS_1_MG_FD_203077 | JGI IMG/M metagenome (GOLD analysis project Ga0315298, IMG submission 203077) | Extremophilic microbial mat communities from Washburn Hot Springs, YNP, Wyoming, USA - WHS_1_MG | ecosystem: Environmental > Aquatic > Thermal springs > Hot (42-90C) | place: USA: Wyoming...
TGGGGAATATGGCTTTCAGATCTTCGGGTCCGACCGGGAGTCCGGTGGCGGGATGCAGGGGCGGACGGGGTAAATTGGGCATGTCGGCCTGGATGTTGTACCAGTGGGTGGGGATTTCTTCTTCGGTGAGCAGAATTCTGGTCTCTTCACTCATCTCTTCTAGAACTCCTCTCTTCTCGTTTTTATACATTGTTAAAAAGATTTTAAATGATTGGCGGAGATTAATCAAGCCAGTTTTTCTCTGGCAGATGTAACGGAAATAACCTGTCATATTCGCCCGTTTGCGGAGCAATGATAAATACGGAACACATTAAGCTTGGGGAGGTGCAGATAATGCTCCAGGGTTGGTATGACGCCTCGAAAGGCGTGGAAGTCAAACCGAGTGGATTCAATGACGCCTGTATCATTTATAACGGTCTGCTGTCCAAAAGCGGGGCGGACCAGGTTTATCTGCATTACGGTTTCGGCGATCCGAAAAACTGGCGCAGCATCAACACGGTGCGCATGGATCGCACCGCCCGGGGCTGGGAAAGCACTCAGCGTCTGCAGGACAGCCTGATGAATTTCTGCTTTAAGGATTCGGCCAACAACTGGGATAACAACAGCGGGTTCAACTGGACGATTCGGGCGTAAACATGAGGGGAAGTCTTTTGGAAGACTTCCCCGTAAAATTTTTGCAGGATTTTTCCCCTCGCGGGGAGAAACAAAATTTAAAATATTTCAAGAGGGTTGTGATTCCATTGTACCGGGCATATATTCCGCTCGCCCTGATACCGCTCGTCGGCATTTGTTTTATCGTCGCCTATCATTTTTTTCATCAGCCCGCTTTTTCCACACCCGATGGAGAAATTAAAACTTCTTTTGTGGAAAAAAGCGATGCCCAAAAAACAGGTCCACTCCCGAAACGGACGGACGGAGGGGCCACCGGGCAGACCACGGCGAAAAAACAGGCGCTGGAGGTTTTTCGGCGCGGTTATGAAGCCTATCACGCCCACCGCTATGACCAGGCGATCAGCTTTTTCGATCAGGCCATCAAATTAGATCCGAATTGTTATCAGGCTCTCAGTTTCAAAGGAGCGGCCCTGGCCTTCAAGGGTGATTACCGGCAGGCCATGCCCTGGTTGGACCGGGCGATTAAATTGAATCCGGATTATGAGGACGCCTATTTCAACAAGGCCATTTCGCTCGAACTGGCCGGCGTCTACGATCAGGCCCTGCAGTATTACGACCGGGCCGCGGCGGTCAATCCCCGGGATCCATGGACTTATTACGGTAAGGCCAGTATTTACGGCCGGTTGAAAAATGTGACGGCCTGTGTGGATAATCTGAAAAAAGCCATCGCTCTGGATCCGACGACGAAAGAACACGCCAGAACCGAACCCGATTTCAACAATGTGCGCAGCGCCCCGGCCTTTGCGCAGCTTATCGCTCCTTAGCCGGTTTTTTCCCCGTTCTGCAGCGCGTGGGACCACCTGCCGCAGCGATCGCCCCAGCGGGCGATCACTTCCCCCGCGCGCAATATTTCCGCCACCTCGCACAGGTTCGGGCAACCGTCGCATTCAAATCCGCCGGCGGTAAAGGAGACATCGGATATCTCAAAACCGTGAAAACGGCTGCGGCCGCCCCGGGCCATTTTTTCTTTGGCCAGCAGGGCCGCACCGATCGCCCCCATTACGTCAAAGTGGGGCGGAACGTACACCGGCAGTCCCAGGGCCTGCTCAAAAGCTTTTTTCATCCCCACGTTGGCGGCCACTCCGCCCTGAAAGACCACCGGCGGAAGAATTTCCTTGCCCTTGCCCACATTGTTCAAATAATTGCGCACCAGAGCTTCGCATAATCCGGCCAGAATGTCGGGCAAACTGTAACCCATTTGCTGCTTGTGAATCATATCCGATTCGGCGAATACGGCGCACCGACCGGCGATGCGTACGGGCGCACCGGATTTTAACGCGGTGGGGCCGAAATCTTCAATGGCGATGTTCAGGCGGGCGGCCTGTTGATCGAGAAAAGAACCGGTTCCTGCGGCACAGACGGTGTTCATGGCAAAATCGGCCACCGTTCCGTTGCGGATGATGATTATTTTGGAATCTTGCCCGCCGATTTCCAGTATGGTCTGCACACCGGGCACCAGAGCGCTGGCGGCGGCGGCATGGCTGGTAATTTCATTTTTCACCACGTCGGCCCCCACAATGGTGCCGGCCAGGTGACGGCCGCTGCCCGTAGTCCCCACCCCCCGGATGATTGTCCGTGCCGGCAGGCGTGAGGCCATTTTTTTCAAACCGGCCTGAATGGTTTCAATCGGCCGGCCCCGCGTGCGCAGGTATACGGCTTCGCGCACCCGTTCCTGTTCGTCAATAAAAACCAGATTTGTGCTCACCGAACCGACATCAACACCCAGATATCCCTTCAAAGTTCCTCTTCCTTTCCCCCTGGTCAGGCGCCCTGCGCCAGCCCTTTTTTCTTTAAGCCCGCTTTGCGCTGTTCCAGCAAATCAACGAAAGCCTCCAGACGGGTGATCAGGCCGGCCTCACCCGATTGTTCGTCCATGGTCAGAGTGAGCGTGGGAATGTTCAGCCGCGGCAGTATGCTGTGGGCGACGATTTCCGGCATACAGGTGAAGGGCAGCAGTTGAATCACGCCGTCGTAGCCGGCCCGGGCGTAAAGCACGGTACTGCCCACCGTTTCCTGCCCGTGCCCGCCCACGCCGTGATTCAGGTAAGGTGCCGCCGCCCGGCAGGCCTCCCTGCGGCTGCGCATTCCGCGCAACAGCCCCATGAACAGGTGGTCGTTGATCCATTCGCTCAGGTATATCGAGCGGTCGACTTCCACTCCCAGCCGGCCCAGCCGTCGTTCGATGTCCTGATTTACAAACGGTTCGAGCAAAGTGTAAATCTCCCCCACGATCCCCACCCGGAGCACCGGGCGGGGCTTCACCGCCACGGAAAACATTATCTCCCGCGTCCTGTTCAGGGCTTCGGGCATCCCGGCGGGAGTGCGGACGGAGGCGATTACCTGCAGGGCTTCTTGAAAAGCCCGGTCAGTGCTGCCCGGCACTGCTTCCCGGGGGCGTAAACGGTGGGCGGCCATCTCCAATTCGTCCAGCGCCCTTGCTTTCAGGTAGCCGAAGCGGATGCCCTGAATAACCTTCCACCAGGAGTTCTGCCCGGTGATATATTTAATCTTGGCCAGCAGTTCGCCGATATGCCGCCGGGGCGGTTCGAGCACCACCAGCTGGTAACGGCAGCCCAGGTCGCGCAGGATGGCATGTTCAATCTGTGCATAATATCCGAAGCGGCACGGGCCGCAGCCGCCGGCCATGAGTACCGTGTCGGCCCCCATCTCCGCGGCTTCCAGGAAATTACCCAGATTGAGTTTCAGGGGCAGACAGGCGAACTCGGGAGCGTACTTGACTCCCAGATTTAAAGTCCGTTTGCTGCTGGGCGGCGGGACGACCACTTCCAGCCCCAGATATTCCAGCATGGCCAAAAGGCAGATCCACGTATGCCCCATGTGGGGAAAGGTCACTTTCACGTGTCGCCACCTCCTTAACGGCCGCCGACTGCCGACGGAATGAGCGCGGAAAGAACCGTTTCCTTTTCCCCGACAAATTCTTCGCCGCCGATCGACGGCAGGAAAGAGCGCCCGCGTCGTTGCACCATGTCCAGAAAGGCTTCCAGTCTGGTGAGCAGTCCGGCCTCGCCGGTGTGTTCGTCGAGAGTCAGGTTGAGAAAAGGCATTTGCCCTTCCCGGCGAATCCGGCGTTCAATCAGTTCACCGGTCATGGAATCCGGTCCGCAGGCAAAGGAAGTTATATGGATGATGCCCGTTACCCGGGGATCCCGCAGGTAGTGAAAGGCCGCCCCGACCATGCGCCGGCTCAATGTCCAGAACAATTGCTTGGGCAGGACGGAAACTTCCCGCCATAACGTTTCTTCAGCGAGCGCGTCGGCGGTGACCGGTTTTAAACCTGCCGCCCGCAGACGGGGAAGCAGGTTCATATTGATATAGGAGTCGTAAATGTTGTAAGGATGTCCGATTACCGCCACCACCGGCTTATTTTTGTCCGCCTGTTCCGGCCTGTTTCCCCTTCCGCCCAGAACAGCGGCAATGGCCTCTTCCGGAAGCCAGCCCGCGGTGAGCAGCGCGGCATAGCGTTTTTGCACCCCCAGAGCCCGCCGGTAGGCGTGATAAATGCGCCAGCGGTTGCTGTTGAGCATCCGCCCCGCCCGAAGGAAGGCCGGCCAGAGGCTGCGGCCGCTCCGGTAAAGATCGATGTCGGCGTCGATCACGGGGGGCAGGCCGTCCAGCGATTGGCGCACCATATCTGGAAATCCCAGGAATTTGGGACAGATGTATTCCCTGCGCGCCACACTGATCAGGCGGGGCAAAAACAGACAGTCCACTTTCGGGGCCAGTGCGAGAATATGCCCGAAGGCCAGCTTTACCGGCAGACAGATGTCATCACCGGCGCGCTGCAGTCCCCGGCTTAAAATAGACTTGTTGGTCGGCGCGGAGGGAATTACTTCCGCTCCCAGAAATTGCAGGAAGGAGCACCACAGAGGATAATAATAGTAATATAACAGGGCCCTGGGAATGCCCACTTTTATCTTCATCAACCCTTGCCCCTTTCAAACGTTTTTAGTATGACCGGAAAAAGAAAAAATAGGAGCGCCCGGCATTTCAATGGAAAAGGGCTCCTGCCGCGTCCGTCAGCGGTCCTTCTCCCCTTCCCTTTTGCGCGCCGGCGCCGGTACGGCCTGGCGAAATTCATTGCGCGGCCGGACAAAACTGGGGCGGACATTTTGGATGGCCACCGGCGGGCGCAGCAGCATGTTTTTCATGGCCGCCCAGTTGAAAGGAAGCAGCGGCCACAGATAGGGCACGCCGAAGGAGCGGGTAGCGGCCAGAAAGGCCAGGACGGCCAGTGTGCCCAGAATAAATCCCGGCAACCCGAAAAAACCGGTGACCAGCACCAGGAACAGGCGCACCAGCCGGTTGGCCTGCCCCAATTCAAAGCTCGGGGTCAAAAAGGTGCCTATGGCCGCCACGGCCACATAGAGAATGGCTTCCGGCGAAAACAGGCCGACCATGGTGGCCACCTGACCGATCAGCAGGGCGGCGATCAAGCTGATTGCCGTGGACAGGGCGGTGGGGGTATGAATGGTGGCCAGCCGGACCATGTCGACGGATATCTCGGCCAGCACGAACTGCAAAAAGATGGGGATGGAAGCGGCTTTTTTTACTCCGATGAATTTTAATGCCGGCGGCAGAATTTCCGGATGCATGGCCGCCAGCAGCCACAAAGGCAGCAAAAACAGAGAAGCGGCCACTCCCAGATAGCGGATCCAGCGCACCCAGACGCCGATAGTCGGGTTCTGGCGGAATTCTTCGGCGTATTGCAGGTGGTGGAAATAAGTGGTGGGCAGGATCATCACGCTGGGCGAAGTATCCACCAGCACCAGCACGTGTCCCTGCAGCAGATGCGCCGCGGCCACGTCCGGACGTTCGGTGTAGCGCACGCGGGGAAAGGGGTTCCAGTAGCTCCCCGGCGTGATTAATTCCTCCACGGCCTTTTCGGCCATGGGCAGACCGTCGATGGTGATGTGTTTGATTTTTTCTTTGACGCTGTCCACCAGATCCGGATTGGCCACATCCTGCAGGAAGCAGACGGCGATGTCGGAGCGGGAACGGCTGCCGGCCTGGATGATCTCCACCCGCAGCCGCGGATCCCGGATGCGCCGGCGAATCAGGGCGGTGTTGAAGACCAGTGTTTCCACAAAGCCGTCCCGGGAGCCCCGCACCACTCTTTCCAGGTCCGGTTCTTCCGGTGTGCGGACCGGATAGCTGCGGGCGTCCAGAATAATGGCCTCTTCCTGCCCGTCGATGAGCAGTATCTGCGGTCCCATCAGAACGGTATTGATGATTTCCTGCAGATTGTCCACCCGTTTGACCTGGCTGAAGGGAATGAGGTGGAATATTTTTTCATAGGTGTTGATGCTTATGTCCTCGTGTTTCAATTCGGACAGGCGGCGCAGGACCATGGTCAGGTACTCGTCGTTGCTCAGCCCCTGCATATAGAGCAGGGCCATTTTTTTGCCGCCGAAATTCAGTTCCCGCAATATGACATCAAAACTTTCTCCAATTCCCAGCGACTTTTTTAAATAACCGACATTCTCCTCCAGCCGCTTGCTCAGCGGCGTTTTATTCTTCCGGGTATCTGTTGAGGCATTGGAGGCGTCGTTCTGGATGTTGTTTGTGGTTTCTTTTTCCCGGGGCATTTTATTCACTCCTGTTCGATATTTCCTTCCCTGCCGGTTGAGCACTTCACCGCCGCGTACGCGGCTCAACCTTTCGGCCGAAAAGCCAGTGCCGCCAGATAACCGAACACCACCGCCGCCGCAATCCCGGCCGCCGCCGCGGCCAATCCGCCGCTGAAGGCCCCCAGTATACCTTTCTGCTGGACGCCGCCGATGGCCCCCTGGGCCAGCAGATGGCCGAAACCGGTCAGCGGTACAGTGGCGCCGGCGCCGGCCCAGTTGACCAGGGGCTGATACAGGCCGAGAGCGCTTAACACAGCTCCGCCGGTGACAAAGGTGACCAGCACATGGGCCGGGGTTACTTTGTAGCCGGTCAAATCCATCATCAGCTGGGCGATTACGCAAAACAGGCCGCCCACCAGGAAAGCTTTTAAAAAAAGCACTTTTCTCCCCTCCCGCATATAAACGCCGCGGCCGGCCGCTAACGTCCCTCGATGACCACTCCGTGGGCGATACCGGGCACCGTTTCCCCTTGCTGGGCGCTGATCGGACTGAGCAGGGCACCGGTTCCCACGCCGAAGATGCGTTTGAGCCGACCGGCTTTGATCTCCTGAATAAGGTAACCACAGGTGACCACCCCGGAACAGGCACAGCCGCTGCCGCCGGCGTGCACATCCTGATCGGGGGAATAGATCATCACACCGCAGTCGTTGAAGCGGTTGGCAATATCATAACCTCTGTGTTGCATCAACTTTAAAGCCAGTTCCCGGCCGTATAGGCCCAGATCCCCGGTAACGAACAGGTCGTAATAGTCCGGCCGCCGTCCGGTGTCGGACAGGTGGCGGGCCATGGTATCGGCCGCCGCCGGAGCCATGGCCGCGCCCATGTCCAGGGGATCGCCCTGCCCCAGATCGACGACTTTACCGATGGTGGCATGGGTGATCACCGGACCGGTTCCCTGACGGGAAAGAACGGCCGCGGCCGCACCGGTAACCGTCCATTGAGCGTACATGGGGCGCTGCACCCCCTGTTCGGTGGGATACCGGTACTGGCGCTCGGCGGTGGCGTTGTGACTGGAAACCCCGATCAGTACATTTTCTGCAAACCCGCCGTCGATGAGCATGGCACCGAGGGCCATGCTCTCGTACATGGTCGAGCAGGCGCCGTACAGGCCGATAAAAGGGATGCCCAGATCCCGGGCGGTGAAGTTGGCGCTGATAATCTGGTTGAGCAGATCTCCGGCCAGAAGAAAATCGATGTTCTGCGGCTGCAGGTTGGCCCGCTGCACGGCCGTCTGCATCGCTTCCTGCAGCATGCGCCGCTCACCGCGCTCCCAGGTTTTTTCGCCGTAATAGGCGTCTTCAATAACCTTATCGAAGGTATGTCCCAGCGGCCCCTGTCCTTCTTTGCTGCCGACGATGGTGGCCGTAGAAACAATCACCGGCGGGTTCTCGAACCAAACGGTTTGTTGACCGTTTTTTCTGGCTGCCGGCATGGCGTTTCACCCCTATCTAAAAAAATAATAGAGCAGGGCGACCGCCCAGGCGGTGACGATACCGAAAACCAGCACCGGTCCGGCGACGGTAAACAATCTGGCCCCCACTCCCAGCACCAGACCTTCGCCCCGGTATTCCAGGGCCGGAGAAACCATCGAATTGGCGAATCCGGTGATCGGAACGATCGAACCGGCTCCCGCGAAGCGGGCGATTTCATCGTAAATGCCCAGGCCGGTTAGCAACGCCGCCAGAAATACCAGGGTGGCCGAAGTGGCCGCTCCCGCTTCGCTCAGCGGCAGTCCGCGCGATTGGTAGAAAACCACCAGAAATTGGCCGAGCAGGGCAATCAGCCCGCCGACCACAAACGCCCAGAAAACGTTGCGCCAGACCCGGGGTTTGGGTTTTACTTCATCCACCATTTGTTTATACTGTTTTTTCTGCGTTTCCAGAGGTTGATCATCTTTGACTGCGCTCATATTCTCACCCGCATCATATGTTTTCCCGGCCGGTGATTGTTTATGCGCGGGGGACACCGTAAACGGTGTCCCCCGATGTGCAGATGCGAATTATTTGTGGGCTATTTTCAGGTTCGCTTTGTACTCAGTTACCTGTCCGTTTTTTACATTGGCCGTAAAATTGACCACTTCCACGCCCACGATGTCGTGTATGGTTTTTGCCGCTTCGTCCACAGCCGACTGCACCGCGGCTTTCCACCCGCTGGTGGACTCACCGACCATTTCCGTAACTTTAACCGGCATATGCACTCCTCCTTTGTGATGTAACTTGAAATGTCGTCAAACCTCCGGCTACAGGTTTGCGGCTATCGTATATTATCCGATTGGGGAAGGATTTTTATGCATGCACGAAACGGCCTTCATTGAAGCCTGTTTCAATGAAGGCCGTTTTCAGGTGTTTTCCTCCTGCCGGGCAAACAGTTCTTTTAATTTTTTTAAAGCCTGACGTTCCAAACGGGAAACCTGAACCTGGGACAACCCCAGCCGTCTGGCGATGTCGGCCTGGGTGCGGTCTTCAAAAAATCTCCAGGTAATAATTTTTCGGTCACGCTCGGGCAGCGATTCCAGCAATTGATTAATCGCAATCCGGTCCAGCCACGGCATTTCACTGCCGTCGACATCACTCAGCTGATCAAGCAGAAAAATGGGATCGCCGTCGTCCTGATGCAATGTTTCATAAATGGAGGCGGGCGCCTGAGCGGCCTCCAGGGCGGTGACCACTTCCTCGCGGGGAATCCCCAGTTCGGCGGCCACTTCACCGATAGCCGGCTCCCGGCCCAGGCGCCCGGTCAGATGCTCCCTGATCTGCTGGATGCGGTAAGCCGTTTCTTTCACCGAGCGGCTTACCTTTACCGGATTATCGTCCCTCAAAAAACGGCGGATTTCACCGACAATCATCGGGACGGCATAGGTGGAAAAGCGCACGTCATAATTTAAATCAAATTTGTCAATCGCCTTCATCAACCCGATACAGCCAATCTGGAAGAGATCTTCCAGATCATAGCCGCGGTTCTGGAAACGCCGCACCAAATTGAAAACCAGTTTTAAATTGCAGTTGACCAGCCGCTCCCTGGCCTGTGTGTCGCCGTTCTGCGCGCGCTTGAGCAATTCGCGCATTTCCGTATCGTTCAACAGGGGAAAACGGGGCAGATTCATTTCCAAAAGCCTGGTACTCACGACCTCACCTCAATGCTCGGCACGTGCCGCGGCCGCTTCCCGATCACTGCATCCCGGTGATTTAATCATCGTCACCCGTGTTCCCTTGCCCCGGGATGAATCCACCCTGAGCCGATCCATGAATGACTGCATGAATACAAACCCCAGACCCATGCGTTCCGCATCGGTGGAAAACGCCGGCTGCAAAGCCTTTCTCACGTCATCAATTCCTTTGCCGTTGTCCTCCACCTTTATTTCCAGCGAGTTTCCGACGATAGTCACATTGACCCGGACAATCCCGTTGGGGGACTGTCCGTACCCGTGGATGATGGCGTTGGCCACCGCTTCGGAAACGGCCACCTTGATTTCCTCCAGATCATTTAAAGTAAAGTCCAGTTGTGCGGCGAAAGCGGCCACCGCCACCCGGGCGAAAGCCACGTTGGCCGGCAGACTGGGGAACTCCATTTTTAGCTGATTGATTACGGCCATTTTTTGGTCACCCCTCAACCCGCCCTGGCTATGGCTTCTTCTTCAGTGGGATACTCGCTCATGATGCGCAGGAGCCCGGACAGTTCCAGGATGCGCCGCACCTGGGGACGGGCGCCGACCAGGGAAATCCGTCCCCCGCTGCCGGCCAGGCGTTTATACCGGCCGAGAATAACCCCCAGGCCGGAGCTGTCGATGAAGGTTATCCCGGACAAATTGAGCACCATGTGG
>Ga0315298_1011853_pt1 | contig 10139 bp, 11 predicted proteins | sample WHS_1_MG_FD_203077 | JGI IMG/M metagenome (GOLD analysis project Ga0315298, IMG submission 203077) | Extremophilic microbial mat communities from Washburn Hot Springs, YNP, Wyoming, USA - WHS_1_MG | ecosystem: Environmental > Aquatic > Thermal springs > Hot (42-90C) | place: USA: Wyoming...
AGTAGATTTATTAAAAGGATTTTCGGTTCCTTCTTTAAAATATCTATTACCATATATACCTAGGTCTCTTGTAATTTGCCAGTCCTCTTCAGAGAGTGTGCAAACAAAAGCTCCCATTATTTATGAATTTTTTTTATGTATTTTTTTTATGATTTTTCAGTTTTTTGAGAAAATTCTAATGTGAAAATTTTACCTTCAGTGAGTAATCTTTTTTTGGCTATTTCGCAATAAGACCTGTCAATTTCTATTCCAATTCCTTTTCTATTTAATAATGAACATGCAATCAATGTAGTTCCGCTTCCAAGGAAAGGGTCTAACACTGTTTCTCCGATGAAAGTAAAAAGTTTTATACATCTTTTGGGTAATTCTAACGGAAAAGGAGCCGGATGTTTGACTTTTTTTCTACTTTCACCAGGAAAAGTCCAAATTCCATTAGTCCATTCTATAAATTCTTCCTTTGTTATATCTGATACGCCTGTTTTTTGTTTTTTCCATGTTTTTTTATACAACACAACTATCATTTCAACAGGGGCTATTACATATGGTGCTGATGGTGAGCACCAAGATCCCCATGCTGTCCTCTTTGAAATATTCCCTTCATTCCATACAATTGTTGAATGATATTTCCATCCAATTTTTTTGGCTATGTTTAAAATGTCAGCATATATACTTTGTTGCCCTCCTTTATTTTTATCTAAAGGAATATTAAGACACATTCTCCCATCATCTTTTAAGAGTTTTAAAGCTTTATCAAGCCATAATTCAGTAAATTCTAAATAATCTTTATAAGAAATTTTGTCATCAAACGAATTATAGTGAATGTCAACATTGTAGGGAGGAGATGTTACTATTAGATCAATAGAATTTTCTTCAACGCAACTTGTTCTTAAAAAGTCATCATTGTATATCTTAATATTTTCTGTGCTAAAGAAAAGTTTTTCGTCAATAGGATTTGTATTGAGAAGATCTTTTATATTATCAATATTAGAGGGTGTCTCTACAAAGCTTTGCAAAAGAGGTTTTTCTTGGGCTACCTCTTTTCGCAGCGCTTTAGCCATTTTGAAAACCCTTCAAATTTTAAATTATAGAGAAATTTTAAATGTATTCAAGTCTCATACCGAGGCTGTATTAAAAATGTTTTTGTGCAAGCCCTTTTACAGTCACTCCGAGGCGTCAGCCGAGGAGTCTCCTCATAAAGCGTCATCCCGAGCGTCAGCGAGGGGTCCCTCGGCACTTGCGTGCCTCGGGAGGACACGGTGGGAAATGACATCCCGAGCGAAAGGCGAGGGGTCTCTCTGTGGGACGCCGTCCCGAGCGAAGTGAGGGATGCCTCGCTACCGCTCGGCAAGACGGAGTAGGGGACTTTTTTCAACAGCCTCTGTCTCTTAGCGACTATTCTACTTGACATAAACCATTTAGATCTTACATTTAGACCAACAGAGCTATTACTGGAGGAAGCTATTAACGCCTATCCCACCTACCGGCTTGAAGACAAGCTAACTCTTCTTAAAGCCCTATACGAGTATTTAGATTTTGTCCTCCCAAAAGATGAGCTTTTCTGCAAGCCTACCTGTTCAGCCTGTTGCACAACAAAGCTCTACGCAACCTCGCTTGAAGCTTATTATCTTTTGCCTAAAGTCCCGCAGAAGCTTTTAGAAGAATTTCGAGGGAAATCTTATCCAAGACCAAAGCTTACCCACAACGAGCTTCTAAGGCTCTATCGTCTTGGCGGAACCCCTCCTGAAGAGGAGATAACCGCACTTTTGCCCTGCCCTTTTTTAACGGAAGAGAATCTTTGTTCCGTGTACGATAGGCGCCCGCTTATGTGCAGAATTATGGTCTCTACGGTAAACTGTCAAGAGACCGGTTTTGCCGTACCACCTGAATTTCATTACAACGCTGGACTCCTACTCCTTCAAGTAATCGAAAACATTGACCTTGGGGGTCTCTATGGGAGCTTGTTTGACCTTTTACTCTTCTGGAAAGATTTAGAAGAGGGTAGAATTGATGAGGTGCCACCTTACCTTCTTTCAAACATCGAAGAAGAAGAATACCCAATATTGCCTGACGAAAAAGACTATCAGCGCTTTCTTGGTGGATTATACAGAAAAGAGCTTCCCTCAGGTAAGACCTTCCGCGAGCTCTGGGTAGAGTTAAAAGAAGGCTTTAGCGATTACTCAGCCCTAAGCTTTCTTAAAGAGATCACCGAATAGATTGAAGATGTATAAAGCAAGGGTCTTAGAAAACAGGGAGCTTTCCCCTTCTATATACAGCCTTGTGCTCTCGGCTGAGGACTCGCTCTTAGCTAACTTTTTGCCCGGACAGTTTGTAAAGATAAAGGTTAGCTCAGGCTATGATCCCCTTTTGCCAAGACCCTTTACGGTTCATGCCATTCATGATTCTGCTTTTGAAATTCTTTATCAAGTTGTAGGAAGAGGCACAAAAGCCATGACAAGGCTTAATCCGGGAGATGAGGTTGAGTTTTTCGGTCCCTTGGGGAAGCCCTTTCCTCGGATTGAGAGCCCCTATTTAGCCTGCGCTGGAGGGGTTGGCGTTGCTGGCTTTGGTTATCTTTGTCAGGGGCTAAAGCCAGAGTTTTCTTTGCCCGCAAAGCTACTCTATGGAGCAAGAACTTCCGCTCAGCTTGTGAAGCTTGATTTTTTTTCAGCCCTTCTTTCCGTTGAAGTAGCAACGGATGATGGAAGCTTAGGGCTAAAAGGAACGGTTGTAGACCTTCTTTTAGCCGAGCTAAATAAGAAGTCTTATCAGGCAATCCTTGCCTGCGGACCAAAGCCGATGCTTAAGGCTCTTGCAGAGCTTGGTAGAACCCACGGTGTGAAGACTTTCTTAGTGCTTGAGACCCTTCTTGCCTGCGGGACAGGATACTGTCTTGGCTGTGCTGTCCCAAGTCGACAGGGAGGATACTTTAAGCTTTGCGTTGACGGACCAACCTTTGATGCGGAGGAAATAGACCTTGAATTTTTACGCTAAGATAGGAGACCTTGAGCTAAAAAGCCCTCTTCTTCTTGCCTCAGGGACTTGGGGGCTTGGGGAAAAGGAAATCTCTGGGCTTGAATACATATCGGCTCTTATCACGAAAGGTATATCAAAGGAGCCCATGCCAGGTAATCCTCCTCCAAGGCTTGCCGAAGCACCCTGCGGTCTTATAAACTCAATCGGTCTTGAAAACCCAGGGGTTGAGATTTTTCTTAAGGAGTATCTTCCGCGGATTAAAAATCTTGGTCCCAAGGTTATCGTTAATCTTCACGGCGAATCCATAGAGGATTTTTGCTACCTGGCAGAGAGGTTTGAAAACGCAGATGTTTCTGGGATTGAGCTAAACATCTCCTGTCCAAATGTCCGAAAAGGGGGGATCCACTTTTCGGAGTCTGTCAAGGATGTTTTTGAGCTTGTAAGCGAAGTCCGAAAAAGGTTTAGCAAGCTTTTGATAGTGAAGCTTAGTCCAAGGTCTAATGTTTTTGACATAGCTTTTGCCTGTGAAGAGGCAGGGGCTAACGCCTTAACCGTAGCGAACACTTATCCAGCTTTAGCGGTCGTAAGCTTAAAACCCTTCAAAGTTTTGCTTGGTGGGCTTTCTGGACCGGCGATCAAGCCGTTAACCCTGCGCTTAGTTTATGAGCTTTCCCAAAAGGTTAAGCTTCCCATAATCGCAAGCGGTGGTGTGATGACCGGAAGAGATGTGGTAGAATACTTAACCTGTGGGGCTTCTGCTGTGCAGGTCGGGACAGCCCTTCTCGTTGACCCTTTTGCCATAGAGAAGATTTATAAGGAATTCGAAGAGCTTTATCAGGAGTTAGAATGGGAAAGCTAATTCGGGCTTTATCTAAGGGTTTTAATTTTAGGACCTTTGCTGTTGAGTGCCGAGATGTGGTTGAGACGGCACGAGTGCTTCAAAACTTAAGCCCTGTTGCTACAGCAGCCCTTGGAAGGGCTTTAGCTGGGGTTGCCCTTCTTTCGGCAGACCTAAAATTTGGAAAAGTCTTGCTTCAGATAAAAGGCGACGGTCCAATCGGAGAAATTCTTGCCGAAGGAGACCACGAAGGACGCTTGCGGGGAACTGTGCACAATCCCCATGTTTTTTTAGAGCCTGAAAATAAGAAGCTTCCTGTTGGAAAAGCCGTAGGAAAAAACGGTTTTATCTCTGTGGTTAGAGACCTTGGGTTGAAGGAAATCTATCAAGGCTCAGCCGAGCTTATCTCAGGAGAGATTGCTGAAGACCTTGCCTACTATCTAACCGTGTCTGAACAGATACCTTCGGTTGTGGCGTTGGGCGTTCTTGTAGACCGGGATGGTAGCGTTCTTCAAGCAGGTGGCTATATGATCCAAAAGCTCCCCCAAGCAAAGGAGGAAGAGATAGTATTTGTAGAAGAAAGACTAAAGGCAACGCCACCGACAACAGAACTTCTCTCAAAAGGGCTATCTCCTGAGGGTATCCTTTCCTTTATTTTCGGTGAGGTTGAGGTTCTTGAGGAAAGGGAAGTAGTCTTTCGTTGTACCTGTAACCTTGAGAGAGTAAAGAACACCTTAATTGCCCTTGGAAAAAAAGAGCTTGAGGAGATGGTCGCAAAGGGTGAGCCAGTTGAAGTAACCTGCCATTTTTGCCGAACAACCTATAAATTAAACATCGATGACCTAAAAGAACTCTTAACCTTGATTTCGGAGGGGTAAACCATGTTTAAACTGATCCTTTGGATAATATTTTTGCTTTTAGTCGTATTTTTTGTAGTGTTTAATGTTGAGCCAAAGGTGACGGTTCATTTGCTACCGGGCGTTGCTTTAGAAAACATACCTTTAGCTTTGGTTATAATTTTAAGCTTTGTCCTTGGTTTGCTTTTTGGCATAAGCTTTTCCCTTGTTCAAATGCTTAAGCGCTCTCTAAGGAAGAGCCCGCAGGATGAGCCTAAACAGGATAAGCCTAAACAGGATAAGCCAAATATTTCAACTCCTTAAGGAAGGGGTTGATAGGGGGTTTTTTCCCTCGGCAGTCTGCGGGGTATCTCAAGCTGGTAAAAGGTATATCGTTGCCTGCGGCTACCTCTCTTTGACCCCCTTTGTTGAACCCGTTGAGGACTATCATGTTTACGACCTTGCCTCGCTTACCAAGCCCCTTGCCGGGGCTTTAATACTTATCGATAAGCTCTCTGAAGGAAAGCCCGTAGATCTCTTTTCCTCAGTCCAACACTACCTGCCTTTAGATGTCCCCTTTTTTCGCCTTTTAAACCACACCGCAGGGTTTAAACCTTGGCTGCCGTTGTATAAGCATAAGCCATTGACCCTTGAAAAGGCAGTTGAGCTTATTTTAAGGGAGGAATTAGCTTACGAACCTGGAGCGTCATCAGCCTATTCAGACCTTGGATACTTTTTGCTAACCTATGTTTTGGAAAGGATGTTTGGTAAAGACTTTGAAAGCCTCTTTGAGGAGGCAAGGGCTAAGGTTTCATTTTCAAGAAGGGCAAGGCTAATGTTTAAGCCTCTCGAAAAGGGGGTTGATGTTGAAGACATTGCCCCAACCTCATATTCTGAGGAAGAAAGAATTTTGCTTCGCGGTGTTGTTGAAGATGAGAACACCCGAGCATTGGGCGGAGTTTCAGCGGTTGCCGGACTTTTCGGAAATATCTACGGCGTCCTTGACCTTTTAGAGACGCTTCTTCTTTCCTACAAAGGATCTGGTCCTTTCTCGCAAGATATCGTTAAAACTTTCGTTGAGTTTGAGGATAAAGCAAGCGACTTTGCCCTTGGTTTTATGAAGGTTTCAAAGAACGGCAAGTCTGCCTTTGGAGATAGGTTTAGTAGAAAGGCTTTTGGGCATCTTGGCTTTACCGGGACTTCCTTCGTTGTTGACCCAGAAAAAGAGCTAATCGTAGCCTTGCTCACAAACAGAGTTCATCCTGACCGGAACAACCTTGCTATAAAGGAGTTTCGTCCAGTTTTTCACAATTTGATCGCCGAACTTTTTTGAGATAGTAATTAGTTTTTATAAAGTCTTTTAAAATTGTTTTTATGATTGACAACTCATACTTGGTATAAACTGAAGCTCTTTCAACTACTTTAATTAACTGTAAAATACTCTGTGGAGAATAGCATGCTCCATAAATCTTTTTTTAAAATTATTTGATTCTAAACAGTACCTAAAGATATAACTGATATTAGGGATAAAAATATTAAAGCTCATTATTTTTAAATTTTTTTAAGAATAACTATATATTCATATTTCATAGTAGAAGCTTTTTGTCCTTTAATATTTGTTGGTGAAGTTTGGACTGGCATTCTTTTATTTGATATCTGACGGACTAAAGTTATCTCATGGATAAAACCGTATTGTATAAAAAAATCGGCACAAATTTTGTCAGTTGGCAACTCAATACCTTTTACCGTCCTATTACCAACTACAAAGATTACATGTCCTCCAGTTTTTACTTTTTTGGATATTTGCTTTATAGCAAAATAAAGGTCATAATAGAAAGAATATACCTCTTTTGCCCTTTTTTTATCTTTTTTTTCAATTTCATAGAGACATTTGTATAATTCTTCAGAAGGTAAATCCAAATCAAAGTTTTTCAATTTATAACCTAATTGAGATTTTTCAAAATTATCATACAATCCTAACCATTTCAATGACAATTTAGAAAATTGATCATAAGCGACAGTAGTTTTTGAATCACCATAAGGTGGGGAAGTAACTACAAGATCGATACTTTCATCTTCAATAGGCAATCCATCAAGAACATTTTTTTGTTCAATAAAAATCGCTGATTTTGTTTTTAAATTTGAAATATCAAGTAAACATAATATATTTTTCTTTGCTATCTCTGCGAAAATTTTTTTCACATTAATCTCTTTATTTATTCTTCTTTTAATCAACTTAAATTCATTAGGATCTGAATTTGAGACTTTTCTTACTGTTTCTGAAAATACCACTTTAAAGAAATTCTGAATTTTGATATCGTCAATTTTAAAAATTTTAGCTCTTAATTTGGCTAATTCTTCAATTACACTCTCTTCAAACCAATAATAAATATTATCAAAATATGGAATTTGATAATTTTCTACAGGCATTTTTAAAATACTATCAAGAACATTTAAAAGTCTCTCTATCTCAATCGGAGTTGTTCTAACCTTTGTAATAAGTATAGCTAAGGGATTTATATCAAAACCAAAGTAATTTCTATTATTTTTCAAGGCTTCCACAGCTGAAACTCCTGAACCACAAAATGGATCAAGTATAAAAGCTCCCTCTTTAGTTAATTCTTTAATAAACTTTCTTACAATCATAAAATGAAACATAGCTGGGTAAGGATGAATTCCATAAATACCTAAACTTGCCGGGATACCTTTAAAATCAAGACTTTCTTCTCTTTGGCGTTTGTATATATTATTAATTTCTACATTTTCTTCCTTTTCTGCAAATAATTTTAGTAGTTTCATAAATTTATATCCTTAGGAAGGTCTGAAAGCTTTCTTACCCATGGTAAATCTTTAAATTTTTCTTCTTTTAAATTATCTTTAATATAAACAATTAATCCTAAGTTTTTAATTTCTTTAGCTTTAGTTTCAGAGAGTTCATTATCAATCGTTAGAAGATAAACCCTTTGATTAGGTCCTACTGATGGAACTTCTTGTTTCCATCTCTCTCTTAAGGTTCTCTTACAAGTTATAAAAATAGCTTTATCAGGTGTTTCTATTGCAACTTTTCCTGATGGAATTACTATATCAATTCTTCTCAATTTCTTTTTTATTTCACCTTTAGGTATTTCACATTTTATATCTATAAATTTGAGAAGTTTCTCTACAACCTTTTCAAAAGTTTTACCACCACGCGCCTTTCTCATATTACCTAAATCCTTTTCTAATTGCTGAACTAATAAAGCAAAGTCAACAAATATTTTACTTAACTTCTCAACAAAATCTTCATCTTTTAATAATTTTTCTAATTTTGATTTAAGTTCTCCTTTTTGTTTTTCAATCCAAAGTTTAGCAAGTTTTTCTAAAGATTTCCTTTCATACTCTTTAAATAGATTAGTAGCAAATTCATCAAATTTAATAAGTATTTCCCCAAATTTATTGATAACTAAGTCTTTTTCTAAATTTAATCTTTCCCAAGTAAAATTTATAATTTCATCGACTGAAGGGATTTCTTTTTTAGCTTCTTTAATAAATTTTTTCATTTTATTGAATAAATTTTAGTATAAATTTATAAAATTCTGCAATACATTAAAATTAAAAAATATTAAAAATATGTCATAGGGTCCCTTTAATTGTGTAAAAGTTTTTTCGGGAAAGGCTTAGAAGTTCCCTAATTAAATTTCGTTAAATACCTTTAACCTCCTTAAGTTTAACCTCTCTTTCAGCTCTTTCAACATCAAATAGGGGCTGTTTCTAAAAATGTTTTTAAACAAGCCTCCTGTTGTCGCCCCGAGCGTAAGTCGAGGGGTCTCCCTGTTAGATATCGCCCCGACCGATGTGAGGGATGCCTTGCTCCGCTCGGCACGACGGAGTAAGAGACTTTTTTGAACAGCCACTAATCCTTTATTAACTTTTTTTTTAAAAAGGGGATCTCATCCTCGGGGAACCCCCACCAGCTAACAAGGATAAAAAAATGAAATGGCTAGTTTGATTTATCTAATTCTTGTATATTCTCTAAAACTTTCTGAGTTTTTCCTTCTACCCCGATAGATTTATAAAGATTGTATGCACTATTAAAGTATTCTCTCGCTGTTTTCTTCTCTCCTTTATCTTCATAAAGCCTTCCAAGATACACATAACACGTTGCTTCCCAAGATTTATCTCCCACCTTTTTAACACCTTCAAGACCTTCAAAAAGATATTTCTCTGCGTTTTCATAGTTTTTCATTTTTCTGTAGGTATCTCCAAGGTTCAACTTACCCCTAGAAACCTCATGATATTTTCCGTATTTCTCACATATTTCAATAGCCTTTTGAAAGTATTCAACAGCTTTTTGATAATCACCTTTTTTGATATATATAAGAGCAATATTGTTATAAATAGGTGCTTTTTCTTTTTCATTTGTTTCTAAACTTAAAGACCCCTCGTAATAACTTAAAGCTTTATCTAATTCTCCTTTCTTATCATATATTCCAGCAATGTTGTTTAGTAATGTAGCCTGATCATCTGTATTACCTAAATCTTTTGCTAAGCTTAAACTTCTACTGTAATATAAAAGTGCATCATCTAAGTAACCCATGCTGTGTAAAATCAATCCAATTTGATCGTAAATATACATCAAATCTTTTTTGTTATTTGTTAAACTTTCTGCTTTTTTCTAGTTCTCATAAGCAAGCTTAAGCTCTCCAAGAGCATAATAAGCGAATCCCAAACAACCATATGCTTTTGAATTCTTAGGATATTTTTTAACGGCTAATTTGCCAGCTTCTATAGCTCTTTTATAATCTCCAGCTTGGATAAAGGTCAAGCAGGCATTAATCTCTTGCTGAGCATAAGCTATGTTTTTAAACGATAAAAAACTAAACATTAAAAGGAAAATGCTTAAAACTTTTCTCATAGCTTTTTACCTTCTGTTTTTAATTATTATACCTGCTAAAGTTGGTGACGTTTGGTTCACTAATGTTTCAAAGTTAAAACACTTCTCCTCATAATTTAACAACCTTAATTAATATTTATGAACAGCCCCATTAATGTCTTGACTAACTGTTGGAAGGAGTCTAAAATTTCTTGTTGGAGTTGGGAGTTGAATTTGTTTGGTTGTTTCATGGTAGCTTCCCCTCCTTTTTAGTGATTTTAGGTCGGGACTTCTTGGGGAAGCTACCATACCCTTCCTGTCCTCTCAAGTCTTTACACAATTAATGAGACACTACCGCTTAAAACTTTTTTCATGGCTTTATACCTCCCCTATTTTTAATTATTACACCATGTCATAGCCATTTGGGCATTCCTCAAAAGCAGGGAGTCCGTCGTAATCTTTTGGATTAATTTCGGAAAAGGAACAAACTTGACAGCACAAGATATTTTTTTGTCTATTCCCCCATGCACATGGGACAACAATTTATCTAAGTTTGCCCTAAATCTACTAAATTATCTTCACAACCCTCATGCTTTATAATAGCATCTTAAACTTCTACAGTTCAAGCTGAGAGATTAGG
>Ga0315298_1011854_pt1 | contig 10139 bp, 10 predicted proteins | sample WHS_1_MG_FD_203077 | JGI IMG/M metagenome (GOLD analysis project Ga0315298, IMG submission 203077) | Extremophilic microbial mat communities from Washburn Hot Springs, YNP, Wyoming, USA - WHS_1_MG | ecosystem: Environmental > Aquatic > Thermal springs > Hot (42-90C) | place: USA: Wyoming...
GGAGACTTTCCCAAAGAGGCATTCCAAGTGGGATTCTCTTTAAAATGAACTCTAAGTCTTCCTTGATTTTGAGGTAGCTAGGCTCAGTTCTTATGCGAGATAGATACTCGGAGATGGCTCCGATGCTTTTACTTATAGACATCTCGTTATCATTTAACACTACTATGACCTTCTTCTTCAAATGCCCAATGTTGTTGAGTGCTTCCCAACTCAATCCGCCCGTCAAGGCACCATCTCCTATAATAGCGACGACTTCGTAATCTTTTTTCTCTAAATCCCTTGCAACGGCAAAGCCGAGCGCGGCGGGCAGAGAAGTAGAAGCGTGTCCAGCCCCAAAGGCGTCGTGCTCGCTTTCGGAAAGTTTCAAAAACCCCGAGAGTCCGCCCTTCTTCCTCAAGGTATCAAATCTATCCTTACGCCCCGTGAGAAGCTTATGGGCATAGGCTTGGTGCCCAACATCGAAAATGAGCTTATCCTTAGGTGAATCAAAAACATAATGGAGCGCTACGATTAACTCAACCGCTCCCAAGCTCGGCGCTAAATGACCTCCGTTTTTCGCCACTACCTCTAAAATCCTTTCCCTGATGTCCTTACAAAGGGAGTATAAATCGGATATTGAGAGGTTCTTAATGTCCTTGGGAGTGTTTATCTTTTCCAACATCTCAAATCTTAGGGTTTCAACGAAGGCAAGGAGACCACATCATCTTTGCGAATGTTGAGGGATTCGGAAAGGATCTCGCCCTTGGCTTTATCCTCCCTTACCTCTGTTATCTTTACCTCTCCTATCTTCGTTTTATCCACCCAGACTATATTTCCGCCCTCATCCTTTATAGGGTGAACCCTGTAGACCTCTAAAACCATACCCACCTTAATCCCTGCTTGAGCTCCTATATCCATTATCACCGTTTTCTTTTCCCTCGCTAATATTTTTCCTTGGGGCGAGAAGAGGAAGGAAAACTTCCCGATTGCATTTCTCACTGCCTTTCTGGTCGCTTTAGCGAAGGAGCTTTCCTCCCATTCCTTTGATTCCGTTCCCACGCCAGCTATCCACTTGTTTAAATCCGTTCCCACTCCCACCGAGAGACTGCTTTGCTTCTCCTCTCCCTCTCCCGTATCGGCGAAAAATATCTTTCCCGTAGCGACATCTATGATGCGGTAGTCGAACTTGACCCTCGCTATGCTTACCTTCTGAGCTCCGCCACCGAACAAGTTCTTGAAGAAGCCCAAAATTCCTCCCTTCTTTTCCTCCCTTATCCCAAATTCCGTTATCGTCCCAGTGAGGATGTAATCAACTCCGAGGAGCTTTCCCGCCTTCACAGCGGTTGAGAGGTCCACCATTCCTCCTTCCCCAAGCTTTATCTCCTGCATTATCTCGTTCAGTTTATTTCTCTCAATCACATCGAAACAGCCAAGCTGAACAAGGGATGTTACGAACATCTCGGAAACGATTTTTCCCAGATTGGCGGTTCCAACGAGCTGGCTATCAAAGGGGATCACAGCAATCCTTTTCTTTCCTGTGGGGATGGATTCCTGGGAAAAGCAGGGAGGAATTAGAAGAAGTAAAGACAAAAGAAGATAAAATTTCCTCATCGCTTTTCCACCTCCATCTCTTTACTTGATTTAGAAATCACATATTTTCCCTTCCCATCATATAGTGCAACAATCAAGTCTATTTCCTTTGGTTTGCTTTTAGGCTTCCATTGGAATTCTATTGGTCTATGGCAAGTGCCAGCGGGCATCGAGATTTGTCCTTCCTTTTTGAATAACAAAACATTGTTCTCTCCCGTTACGAAAGCGACCCATTTGCCTATGAATTCCTTCTCTGAGTAGTTACAGGGAGCGAATGATAAGCTGAAACCATCGTTTTTCGGAGAGATTTTAACGGAATCAAAGGATATTTTGTTTATTTCATTTTGTTTCAGGACTTTTTTCAAATTCTCATTGAGAGCGGCGCCCATCTTCTTTTCATCTCTCATCAATGGCAATGCTTCCCCATTTAGAGAAATGAAATTACGGGAGGAATTCTTGTAAACTACGATATTTATTTTTTTATCGGGGAAATTCTTCTTTATGTAGGAGAGGAGAGAACTTGCCTTAGGATGAGAAATTTCCAGGAGGGGAGCAGGAAGGGAGAGGATTGGGATTAGGAGAACAAGAAGGGCATACCTCTTCATTTGACCATCTCTTTCAGCCAGTTTTCCTTTTTCCTCAAGAGGAGATGGAAATTCAAGAGTTCATCAATCGTTATGTTGCCCATCTTTTTGAATTTCCTTATTTCCTGAGGAGTGAGTTCTCCCCTTGAGCTTGTTAGAGAAGCTTTATCCCATTCCTTTTCCGCTATAAAGTACTCTCCGATTCTCTTGCAGCGGGGGCACTTGTATTTTATGGATACGAAGCTTTCCCCGAAGAGCTTGAAGTGGAAGGATATCTGCAGGATATTTTTCCGAAAGATTCTCCTTCCGCAGGTGCAACGAATAATTGCAGTATTCATAATTCACCTCCAAATTTTAAAAGCTTCAATTATATTTTAAGGAAATTTTAGGAAAGTTTCAATGGGACGAGGTTCACTTGCCCACCAACAACGAGTTTCCCACCAAAGGCGATGATTATACCTCTTAACCCTTTTGCTTTATCAAGGATTTTCTCGGTTGGCGTTCCCTTCTTAACGAGGTTAGCGAGAGCGGTTGCGAAAGCATCGGCGACGGCACAGGATGGGGTTATCGCAACCACTGCGTCTGCCTCTCCCATACTGAAGGAAGGTCCAACCGTTCCCGAGGAAGTGCATATTCCCAAGGGGGTTTCCTCCGGGTTGACGAGAATTCCGATTTTGTTCGTGAAGGGTGAGTTTTCCCCTGCGTAAAGCCCCACTATACGCGGCTTTGAGCATTTTATAAATATATCTCCTCCGTTCTCCACAATCACATCTTGGCAAAATTTCAACAACTCCTTCCCCACCAGCTCCGCAATCGCTCCCGCTACCGCAGCCATAGGACCAACCCCAGCTTGTATGGAGGCGCCCGCCATCAACCTCACTATCTCCGGAGCATCCGGCTCCACGGGATAGGGAGAAAATGTATGGGCGAAAATCGGGTTCTTCTCAATATAATCCTCAAGCTGGCGGCGAACTTCCTTGGTCTTCCTCTCCGCTATCTCCCGGCAATCCTTATCCGTTCTGATTAAAAGGTCTGTCTGCTTTACCTTTATATTATATGTGAGGAGATCTTCTCCTTTTATCAAATCACGATAAATTGGCGTCTCGTATCTCATAATGTTATGCCTATTGAGGCGTAGCCAACTACCTCCAACATATCTCCTATGATGTCTCCGGATGTGTAATACTTGTAAAGAACGCCGCCTTTTGCTCCTCTCTTCTTCCCGAAAACGATAGCGGAAGCAACCCCAGCTGGTCCACACATAGTTATTTGGTGTCTTCCAATGTTGAGATAGAGCTCCGTCTCATCTAAGGATTTAACGCATTCTATCACCATTCTATCCTTTTCATTCGCAACAGCTTTCGCTTCATAATGGGTTAAATCCGTGCTCGCTATGACCACCGCTTTTTCCCCTGAAAGGACCTCAGCGAGAACATTTCCCAAATGTATGCCGACGGGTAAAGTCTGGTTGTAAACCGCTATGGGGACGAAGGAAAAATCGTTTCCGAATAGATATTGCAGGAAGGGTAGCTGAACTTCTATTGAGTGCTCGTAGAGATGGGCAACGGGGTCATCCTTCACTATATCGCTATTGGCTAATATCTCCCTTGCCAATTCCTCATCAATGGGGACATTTCCCAAGGGCGTTTGCCATTCCCCTCTGGCGAAGATGGCTACCTCCGCTCCTAAAGCCCTATGATTTGGACCGATTATCACTATCCTTTTAGGTTTTCCATCCTGCGCCAAAGCATAATAGGCGTGGGCAGCCGCCTGACCGGAATAAATATATCCGGCATGCGGAACAACGAGCGCCAATATCTTCCCCTCACCCTCTCTTTTAACCTCTGGGAGGCTTCCGGGTCCAAATGGACCCTTAAAACAATCCTCTATTTGTTTTAGAAGCCTCTCCTTATTCAGCTCATAAAAGTAGCCGGCTACAGCGGGTCTTCTTATCGTTTTCATCTCCTCTTCATCCCTTCCTTTTTAAAAATTTTTTAATACTAAAAATTAGTAGAGCGAAGCCTTATTTTGGGGATGAAGATTCCTTCTTCTCCTTCACTTTGAAAGTCCCGCTGAGCGGTCCCTCTATCTCAATCCATTCGTTATCCTCTTTTGTATAAATGACCATTTTACTACAATTCATAGTTTGACCCTTTTCGTCCTTGAATTTCACATCGCCTTCCAATATTATTCTATCCTCTTTCCCCAACCATGTCACCTTCTGTGCTACGAGCTCCTTGTCCTCCTGCGTCACCACAACCTTATCCTCCAAATAAGCGATTTTATCTTTGTAATTATAAGTAACTTTCTGGCATTTCAATATTGTCTTTTCCTTCCAATACTTTTTCAAACCCTCTTTCTTTTCCTCCTTTTTCTCTTCTTCCTTCTTCTTTCTGATGTTGACTATCGTCACTTCACCATTTACCACTACGATTTTCTCCTTGAGGTCAGCCTCCAAAGAGGGAGCGGTTATCTCGTTCTCCTCATCCGTGAACTTAAGATTTCCCTTTGCGGTTGCCTTCTCCGTTTCCTCATTATAGACTATCTCGTCCGCCTCTATTTTAGCCTTTTCCTTAACATCTATCAGTTCCCCTTTTGTGAAAACATAAGTCTTCGTTTTGTAATCGTATTTTGCCTTCGTGAAGTGAAATTCTATCTCCCTCTCCTCCTCTTTTTTCTCCTCCGGAGGAGTAGCTCCCAAGAGAACGATGATAAAGAGCAAGCCAAATAGAGTGAGGATGAACTTCTTCATAGCTTCTCCGTAGTCCTCACTTTGAGCACACCATTGTCCACAAGGAGAAGGGAATTCTTGAGGTCTAGCTCCAGATATTCCCCAGTCAATGAGGCTTTTTTAGCATAAAATTTTGCTCCCCTCTCACAAACTATCCTTTGTTTATCCCCTTCCCATAGGAGAACGGGCGCATAGACGCGCAATTCCTTGCTCCAGATATGCACATCCTCCAGCTGGAGGTTCTTCATTATGTTATCGTAAATCGCCTTCCTCGCCTCAAACCAGAGCTTCCCTCTTTCCCAATCGTGGAAAACCCCGTTCTTGATTCCCCAAAGATAGGTAAAGCGTTCATCAGAGCTCTTCTCCGTCCTTTCTGCATCCAATTCCCACTGCAATTTCCCATTATAGCGCCCAACGATATGGGCTTTGTTGATGAGAAGGCGAAAGCTGATGCTTTTCTCGTTTGTCTTTGTTGGCTCCTTTTTCGTGAGGAAGAAGTAGCTTCCTCCCGCTAATAAAAGGATAAGGAAGATAATAAACAGGCTTGCTTTCCTCACATAAAAAATTATAATACAAGGAAATTAAAAATCAATGCAAAGGAGGAGAAGCGAAATGGGATTAGTCGACTTGCGTGAACAAGCAAGGAGAAGAACGCCGGAGGAACTATTGGAGCATCTTAAGAGCTTCCATCTGGATTTGAAGTTTTCTGCAGGAGTTTGGTTCTTCTCTCCCTCCGGTGGTAGATTCCACGACAGATACACGCCACCTATGTCTATGGAGGAGATATTTGAGAAAGCCCAAGGTTTGATGAAGTATGGATTGAAGGGTTTGGAGGCTCATTATCCAAACGAGATAGGCGAGGATAACATCGACCTTTGGAAGAAATTCCTCAAGGATAGCGGGATGAGGTTGGTGGGTATAGCGGCGAACATCTTTTATGAGAGCAGGTTTAAATTCGGTGCTCTTTCCTCACCCCTCCCCGAGGTCAGGCAAGTCGCCATTGAAAGAGTGAAGGAGACTTTGAGGCTTGTGAAGGAGTTGGATTGCGATTTCGCGATAATCTGGCCGGGAATAGACGGCTACGAGAACAATTTTGGTATTGATTTCCAAGCTATGCGGGCGAGATTTGCCGAGGGAATAGCGGAGGCTATGGACGCAGTTCCCGGCGTGAGGGTTGCCTTTGAACCGAAGCCTTACGAACCAAGGGGCAAGATAATTTATGGCACCACGAGCGAGGGAATCCTTCTGGCTTTAAGAGTTGAGAGCCTTCTCAAATCCTCTCCCAATAGAGAACTCCTTGAAGAGGGGCACTCGTTGGTCACTTTGAATCCCGAAATGGGTCATATCTTGATGGGCTATGAGGACCCTCCCTATGCTTATAGCCTGGCAATGGAATACGGGAAGCTCGCCCATACCCACTGGAATAGCCAGCCCTTGGGCAACTATGACCAAGACCTCAATGTCGGCGTAATCTCCCCCGAGCTTGCGGAGGCAACACTTTATGTTATGAAGATGCACGGCTATAGAGGATACTTCGGCATAGATATAAACCCTGAGCGGATGCCTGTTGAGAGGGCGATTATAAATTGCATAGATGCGATAAAGGCTATGAACGACCGCATAGAGGCTTTAGACCACGAGAAGATAATCTATTATACCCTCCACCCAGATAAGGCGGAGGGATTATTGGAGGCTCTCCTGATTAGGGCTCGTGCTCCCTATCCGGAAAGGCTGTCGCCCTTAGATTAAGAGCTCTTTTGCTTTCTTAACTGCCTCCTTGCAGACCTCCAGTGGAGGTCTTGATTGATGGATGGGGTTGAATATCTCTATGGAGAGCCATCCAGCGTAGCCTATCGTCTTTAGGTTGGTTATAAGCTCCTTGAGCGGGGCTTTCCCTTCGCCGGGCAATACCCTATCCGCGTCGCTCATCTCCTCAAGTGCTTTATCAGGAGAGATGTCATTAAAATGCACTAAGGCAATCGCCTCGCCCGGCAGGGAAAGCAGGTCCGCTGGCTTTCCTCCTCCTCTCAAAAGATGGAAAACATCCACTATCACCCCACCATTTTCGCAATTTGCTTCCTTCACTATTTCGTAAGCGGAAATTGGGTTATTGATTCCCTTCCTCATCCCGAGAAATTCAAGCCCCATAATCAAGCCCCATTCCTTTCCCATCTCGCAAAGCTCCCTGTAATCCTGAACGCTTCTCTCCAAGGGAGCCTCCGCTTCCCAGGCAACGGGGCATACAAGAACGCTTTTCTCTATCCCTATCCCTTTGCACATCTTCCCTATCTTTTCCACTTCTTTCCTCACACCGCTTTTGTCATCAACCAAATGCCATCCACCCAGAGCGCAAATCTCGGGAACCTCAAGCTTCAATTCCCTCAGAAGGTTTCCGATTTCCTCAAGGCTGCCTCCTTGGGCGAGGAATTCATCCACATCGGTCACCCACAAGCCCACTCCCTCAAATCCGCCCTCCGCTATCGCTTTCAGCCTTTCAGGGAGAGGGTCTTTCCTCAAAGTCACAAGATTCATAGATAACCGCATTGCAATACCTCCTTTTTTAGATTTTTATTTCTATATAAGGGATGTTTTTCAGAGCCTCAATGACTTTTTCCTTCTCAGCATCTTTTGGAGGGAGGAGGGGAGGTCTGGGCGCACCTATATCTATCCCTGAGACCGCCGAGAAAGCGAACTTGAGTAAGGGAATGGGGTTCTTCCTGTTATTTTGCACGAGGGAAAGAATAAAGGGATAGATTTTCTGATGGAGATGGGTGGCCTTCGAAACATCTCCCTCAAGGAATGCCGTCATCATCTCCCTAATCGCTTTCCCAACAACTTGGGCTGTTCCGCTTACACCCCCAACTCCCCCTTGAGCGAGGATTTGAAGTATCATTGAGTCGTCTCCTGAATAAATCGCTAAACTCTCCTTGCATTCCAATATATATTTCGTTCCCTGGAGAGGATGGATCTCCGCTTCTTCCTTTATCGCCACGATATTCTCCACCTCGCTCAATTTGCCAGCGGTCTCCGGCTCTATATTTGTTCCCGAGAAAAGGGGAATGTTATATAGCATAATGGGAAGCTTGGTCTCCCTGGCAATTGCCTTGTAATGAGTCTCTATTTCCTCTTGTGTGGGTTTGCAATAATAAGGGGCGACAATCATTGCCATATCATATCCCAGTTCCTCAGCTGCCTTGGTCAAACTTATCACTTCCCTTGTGGAGACTGCTCCCGTTCCGGCAATCAAGGGAACCTTGCCGAAAGCGACATCCTTAACAGCCTTAAAGAGGGAGATTCGCTCCTCAAATGTGAGGGAGAAAAACTCGCCCGTTGTTCCTCCAACGATCAAGGAATCGCAAAGATTTTCCCCGATTATATAATCGGCGATTTCCTGCGTTCTTTTCGTGACTAAATCTCCTCTATCATCAAAAGCGGTGAGCATAGGAATTAAGAGCCTGCCGAATCTCTTCACTACTTCTTCTTTCTTCATTTGAAAACCTCCTTATCAAGCAGTGTCGCTATTATTATAGTATTATACGATATGAGGGTAAATACGGAATTAGCAATGGCTTTTCTCCTTCTTTTCTCAAGCGTTGTTGGCTTATCTAACCAAGTTGTGAGACTCTACATCGCTCGCCAATACTCTTGGGATGAAAAGGTCGGCTTCCACCTTTATCTCCAAAGCACATCAGAGGGAGAATCGCCTTGCAGATTGGAGAATCTTTACCTGAATTTCGGCATCGGCGACGGGGAAAATTGGCGAACAATTTCCGCTCACCCTCAATGGATAAAGGAAAGGGAATATGTCGTTGAGGCGAAAATAGATTCCCATAGCGCCGAGCTGTGGTTGGATGGAGAATTAGTGGGAAAAAGCGAGGGAGATTTCGTTCCCAGTGAGGAAAATCTCACGCTGAACTATATGCCCATTTGGGGGAAGGGCAAATCCGAGTTTCTTATAATTTTAAAGAAATTTGAATTAATCCGTTCAAATGGAGGGAAAATAGAATATATCTTCCCTCAGCTCCCCATCCCTCTATTCCTCTTTGAGCCCCAATTCCCCTATTCGCTTCCGTTCAAAATTCAAAAAGGCGAAGGGTTGATAATTAAGGCTACCTTTTCCCTCCTTCCCTATCCCGATTTAAAGGTCTTGTCTCCTTTTATAGATGAATATGGGCAGTGTATATATGGAGATTGGGAAGGGAAGATAAGAAACGATGAGGAACTTAGAAAGAGCAGAGAGGAAGAAGAGGCTGTGCTTTCTTCTTGGGGGATTCCGAAGGGATACGACCGCTTTGGCGGTTATAAATTAGCTGGTTTGAGGGAGAAGCCAACAGGATTCTTTAGGGTAGTGAGGAAAAACGGCTTTTTCTGGCTTATATCTCCGGAGGGGAATCCCTGCTTTTATATAGGGCTATGTGGTGTTCCCGCTATAAACTGGGATATGACCCCCATAACGGGTAGGGAATATCTCTTCTCCTGGCTACCCCCTAAGGAAGGGCATTTCTCCTCCAGCTGGGCAAGGGGGATAAGGGGTGACCCCGAACTTGAATATGTATCTTTTCATACCTGCAATATGATTCGCAAATATGGTGAGAATTGGCGGGAAATATCCCTCGGGCTTACAAGAAAGAGATTAAGGGCTTGGGGATTTTCGGGAGCGGGAAAATGGGGCGAAATGGGGGGCTTTCCTTGCCTTCCCGTGCTTTATAGATGGGATGTTCCGAACCTTGTTCGTCATCCCGATATATTTGACCCAATCGTGAGGGATAAGTTCAAGGAATCCCTGCGAAAGCAGATAGAGGCAAGGAAGAATGACCCATATGTCGTTGGCTGGTCCTTGGGAAACGAATATGGGGAGATAATAAATTCTGAGGAGATAAGGGAAATCCTCAAAATTGGAAGCGATGTGCCAGCGAAAAGGGCTCTAATTTCTTTCGCTTTAGAGGAAATTTACAGGGGAAACCTTGAGGAGCTAAAGAATAGATGGGGGATAAAGGGGGAGGGGAAGAAAGGCTTTTATAAAGAAGAAATTAAACCTCCTCCGGAGGACCTTGAAAGGCTCAGGCAATATTATGCGGAGAAGTACTATGAGTTCATTTACAGAACGATTAAAGAGATAGACCCGAACCATCTTTACTTCGGTTTCTGGATAACGCCGGGTTGGTGGGAGAATGAAAACGATTGGAAGTTGATAGCGAAATACTGCGATGTGATTGGCTACGACCTATATTCCTATGATTTTATGGATGTGAGGT
>Ga0315298_1011857_pt1 | contig 10136 bp, 9 predicted proteins | sample WHS_1_MG_FD_203077 | JGI IMG/M metagenome (GOLD analysis project Ga0315298, IMG submission 203077) | Extremophilic microbial mat communities from Washburn Hot Springs, YNP, Wyoming, USA - WHS_1_MG | ecosystem: Environmental > Aquatic > Thermal springs > Hot (42-90C) | place: USA: Wyoming...
TTAAATAATAACATTTACAACTTTTGCACTTTATTTGATAAAAATTATTTGTTTAAAGGATTGGCGGTAATTTTTTCTTTGGAAAGATTTATTAAAGATTTTAATTTTTATGTTTTATGTTTAGACGATACAACTTTTGAGATATTAAGTAAACTAAATAAAAAAAAATTAATTCTAATAAAATTAGATGAAATTGAAAATTGGGATAAAAGACTTTTGGAAGTTAAAAAACAAAGAACATTTAAAGAATATTGTTGGACATTAGCATCTAATCTATGCAGATTTATTTTAGAAACAAAAAATATTGAGATGATTACTTATTTGGATTCTGATATTTATTTTTTCAATTCTCCAGAAGTAATATTTAATGAAATTAAAGATAGGTCTATTGCAATTATTGAACATCGTTTTTCTAAAAATAGAAAAATTTTTGAAGAAAAAGCAGGAAAATTTAATGTTAGTTGGGTTAGTTTTAAAAATGATAATTTTGGTAAAGAAGCTTTAAATTGGTGGAGCGAAAAAGTAATTGAATGGTGCTATGATAGATATGAAAATGGAAGGTTTGGAGATCAAAAATATTTAGATGATTGGCCAGAAAGATTTAAAGGTGTTTATATAATTCAAAATGTAGGCACCAATGTTGCTCCATGGAATATAAAAGATTATAAATTAGAAGAAAAAGATCAAAATTTATCTGTAAATGATAAACCTTTAATTTTTTATCATTTTCACGGATTTCATTTAATAAGAGCTGGTGATAAAATTGAATATACTATTGGAAATTATTATATTCCTTTTGATGTAAAAAAATTAATATACGAGCCTTATTTTAAAGAATTATTAAATATAATTGGATTGTTGAAGACAATTAAAAAAGATTTTGATATAAAATATAAAAATTTGTCATTTAAAGATAAGTGTGCTAAAATTTTATTTTGTAACTCATTATTTGAAAGCATAATTTTATTTTTTTTAAAAATAAAAAATAAATTAAAAAATGAAATTTTTGATAATTGATACATATTATAAAAGTTTTTTAGAAGATTTTTATCAGCAACATCCCGAGGCTTTTGTTTTGCCTTATGATGAACATAAAAAATTATTAATATCTCAATTGTTTGGCACCTCTGATTTTTACTCTAGAAATTTAAAAAAAATAGGTCACGAAGCTGAAGACATTATTTTTAACGATCCTTATTTGCAAATAAAATGGGCAAAAGAAAATAATTTAAAAATTAATGCTGATATTAAAAATAAAGATTATTTATTTAAACTCGCTTTTGATAAAAAAGAAAGAGTTTTAAGTTTTAACATTTTATATAAAATTTTGAAATATCAAATTGAGTATTTTAAACCAGATTTTCTTTATATTCACGCTATTACTTATTTCAATCCTCTGTATTTATTCTTTTTAAAAAGGAAATTTAAAGTAAAAATATTGGGCCAAATTGCCTCTCCACTCCCGCCAATTTTGTATTTTAAACCTTATGATTTAATTTTATCTTCTTTGCCAAATATTGTTGCATTTTTAAACAAAAATAAAATTAAAGCTGAATATTTAAAACTTGCCTTTGATCCAGAGGTTTTAAATCATTTAAAAGAATCAAAAGATAAATATCAAATTGTTTTTATTGGCAGTTTTTCGGATCAACATAAATTTTATATTTCTTACTTAGAGAATATAGCTCAGAAATTCGATTTAAAAATTTGGGCGCCATCTAAAGAAGAAATAAATTCTGATATTTTACAAAAATGTTATATGGGTAAAGCTTGGGGTAAAGAAATGTATAATGTTCTTTATAATTCACTGATAACTATAAATAGACATAGCAAAATTGCTGAAAATTATGCAAATAATATGAGACTATATGAGACAACAGGAGTTGGAACAATGCTTATAACAGATTTTAAAGATAATTTAAATGAGTTATTTGAAATAGGTAAAGAAATTGAATGTTATCGGGATGGAGATGAGTTATTAAATAAAATAGATTTTTATTTTAAAAACGAAGAAAAAAGAAAAGAAATAGCTCAAAATGGTCAAAAAAGAACCTTAACCGAGCATACTTACGAAAACAGAATGAAAGAATTGATTACAATTATTAATAAATATTTTTAAAATGAATAAAGCGCCAGATAATCCAAAAATTGATGATAATAGAAATTATATTTATAATGATAATTTTTATATTAGGGATGAATTCCAGATTATCAAAGATTGGATAAAAGATGGAAGTAAAATTATTGATTTAGGTTGCGGCAACGGATCTTTAATAAAATATTTATTAGACAATAAAAAGAATATTTCAATAGAAGGTATAGAAATATCTGAATCTGGAGTAAATTTAGCAAAAAAATATGGTTTCAAAGTAAAACAAGGATCCATTGATAAATTAGAGACATATAAAGAATACAAAGATGAAGAATTTGATTATGCTATTTGTAATGTTACTTTGCAGATGGTAATTTATCCAGAAATTTTAATAAAAGAAATGAAAAAGATTTCTAAATTTCAAATAATTACTTTTCCGAATTTCGCCTATATTTTCAATAGATTTGAGTTATTATTTTTAGGTAAAATGCCGGAAATCCAACTTTATGGCTATAAATGGTACAATACGGGTCATATTCATCAATTAAGCATTAAAGATTTCAAAGAATTTATAAAAGAAAATAGACTTCATATTTTAAAAGAAAAATATCTTGGTGGTATTTATAATATTTGCAAAATATTTCCTAATTTAAACTCAAGAATAGGAATTTTTTTATTATCTAAAAATAAAATTAATTAATATGAAAAATAAAATTAAAAATTTTATAAAAGAGCAATACTTGAAAAATTTATTTACTCCTTCGTGGTATTCAATTCTGATTAATCCTTATTTTATTGCAAGGTATTTTCTTTATAAAAATTTGAAAGAAATAGTTAAGAAATATAATTTATCAGAAAATAAAAAAATATTAGATGTAGGCTGTGGGGTTAAACCATATAAAGAACTTTTTAAAAACTGTGAATACATAGGTATAGATATTGAAGGAGGTGGGCATAAAGATGAATATAAAACAGTAGATTTATATTTCGATGGCAAGAATATACCATTTGAAAACGAAACTTTTGATGTTGTTTTATCAACCCAGGTTTTAGAACATATGTATGATTTTGATTATTTAATAAAAGAAATGGTCAGGGTCTTAAAAAATGATGGTTATTTATTAATTACGACTCCTTTTGTTTGGAATGAGCATGAAATACCTTTTGATTTTTATCGTTTTACTCAATTTTTCTATAGAAATAAGAGCAAGGATTTAAATTTAAAGTTAATCAAAATAAAACCAACTTGTGGTTTTTGGGCAACATATGGACAATTATTATCTGCTTTTTTAGCAGAGCAAACGAAAAATATATTGAAAAACAAAATATTATATTTAGTTGCTTCATTTATTTTTTGCTTTCCAATTCAAATCATCTTTCTTTTATTAAACTTTATCTTTTTAAATAACAAATGGCTTATTTTAGATTATATTGCGCTAATTAAAAAATAATTTATAATAAAAATATGAAGAAAAGATTTTTAGTAACAGGGGGATTGGGATTTATAGGTAGTCATTTTGTAGAGCTTCTTTTAAAGAAAGGTTATTATGTTATTAATATTGATAAAATGACTTATGCGGCAAGAAAGGATTTAAATTTTGAAAAATATAAAAATTATGAATTTATTAAAGAAGATATTTGCAATTTAACGCATTTACCGCCAAACGTAGATTATGCTGTTAATTTTGCTGCTGAATCACATGTTGATAATTCTATAATTGATAACCTATCGTTTTTTGAAAGCAACATAAGGGGTGTTTATAACTTGTTGGAACTTATAAGAGCAAAAGATCCAGGAAATCAGCCTATTTTTGTTCAAATTTCTACTGACGAAGTTTACGGAGATATATTAGAAGGAAGTAAAAAAGAAATTGATATGTTAAAGCCATCAAATCCTTATGCAGCTACCAAGGCTGCTGCAGAACAATTAGTTTTTGCTTGGGCAAGAACTTATGGAATTAAATACTTGATTTTTAGAAGTAGTAATAATTATGGTATTGGTCAGTATCCGGAGAAGTTAATTCCAAAAACAATCCTGTTTGCTTTAGAAGGAAAAAAAATGACTGTTCATGGTGATGGGTCGGCAAGAAGAGAATGGACTTATGTTAAAGATAACGTTGAAGCTATTTTATTAGGAATTGAAAAAGGAAAATTAAATGAGGTCTATAATATTTCAAGTAATGAAGAATATTCAGTTTTGGAGATAGTAAAATTAATTCTTAAAACAATGAAAATACCAGGAAATCATTTTGTTTTTATTGAAGATAGACCAGGTCAAGATATTAGATATTCTATTGATAGTACAAAGATAAGAAAGTTAGGATGGAAACCTAAAATGACTTTAAAAAAATTTTTACCCCAATATATCAGATACTTTAAGAAAATTTATAAAAATGATAAAAAGTAATTTTCAGATTATTAAATTGAATGTTAAAAAAACTAAAAATAAGAAAGGTTGGCTAATACCATTTCATTTTTTAAATAGTAAAAACAAAGATAATCAATTGCCAATTAAAGTTAAAAGGATATTTATGATCGGTGGTGTAAAAAAAGGAGATATAAGAGGTGAACATGCCTTATTTAAGACAAATCAAGTTATAGTTGTTTTAAAAGGCAAGGTGATTTTAGAACTTGATAATGGTAAAGATAAAAAAAAGATTTTATTACAAAGTCCTCAAAAAGCAATTTTAGTTAAATCTTTAATATGGAGAACATTAAGAATTTTAGAAGACGATACTTTAATTTTGGTTTTTTGCGATAGAGAACATAATGAAAAAGATTATATAAGAGATTATGAAAATTTTGTTCAACAGGTTAGAGAAAAAATATATTGAAAATAAAAAGAGATTTTTAAAGATGGCAGACAAAGTTTTGAGTTCCGGAAAATATATCCTGGGCCCTTTTGTTAATAAATTTGAAAAAAAATTTGCTGATTATATAGGAGGTAAATATTGTATTGGCGTTGGCAATGGCTTAGAAGCATTACAAGTTAGTTTAATGGCATTAGGTATTGGCAGGGGAGATGAGGTAATAACCACTCCTCTTTCCGCCGTCGCTACTTCCTTAGCGATTAAAGCAGTAGGAGCTAAACCAGTTTTTATTGATATCGACGAATATTATCATTTAGATGCTAATAAAATAGAAGAAAAGATAAATAAAAAAACAAAAGCAATTCTTTTGGTTCATTTATATGGACAATCAGTAGATTTAGATAAAATTTTAAAAATTGCTAAAAAATATAAACTTTTTGTTATTGAAGATTGTGCTCAAGCCCATGGAACAGAATATAAAAATAAAAAAGTTGGTAGTTTTGGTAATGTTGGATGTTTTAGTTTTTATCCGACAAAAAATTTAGGAGCTTTTGGCGATGGAGGTTGTATTGTCACCAATAACAAAAAAATTGCTGATTTAGCTAAAATGATAAGAAATTATGGTCAGAAAAATAGATATGAACATATTGTTTATGGGATAAATAGTAGATTAGACGAATTGCAAGCAGCATTTTTATTAGAAAAATTAAAAGATTTAGATAATGATAATTTAAAAAGACAAAAGAAAGCAAAAATATATTTTGATTTATTAAAAGATGTTAAACAAATAAAATTACCTTTAATAAGGCCAAACTCTAATCATATTTTTTACCTTTTTGTTGTAGAAGTAGAAGAAAGAGAAAAATTACAAAAATTTTTAAAAGAAAAAGGCATTGAAACATTAATTCATTATCCAATTCCTATTCATAAACAGAAATGTTTTCAAGAATATAACAATATACGACTTCCTATTGTTGAAGAAAAAACAAAAAAAATTTTATCTCTTCCTCTATATCCAGACATTAAAGATGAAGAGATAATTTATGTTTGCAAATCTATTTTGAGATTTTATAAAAATAAATGAAAGTTTCAATTATAACGCCATCTTTTAATAGCGAAAAAACGATTGAAGAAACAATAAAAAGTGTTTTGGGACAGACTTATAAAGATATTGAATATATTATTATTGATGGTAAATCAAAAGATAGAACTGTAGAGATCATCAATAAATATAAAGATAAAATTTCAAAAATTGTTTCTGAGCCAGATAGGGGAATTTTTGATGGTATGAATAAAGGAGTAAAGTTAGCGAGTGGTGAAATTGTTGGTGTTTTAAATTCAGATGATTTGTATGCTGATGAAAAAGTTGTTGAAGAAGTGGTTAAGACTTTTAAAAAGTATGGGGTTGATTGTGTATGGGGCGATTTAGTTTATTTTTTAGACGACCCAAATAAAATTATAAGAATTTGGAAATCTTCTGATTATAAAGAAGGATTATTTGAAAAAGGCTGGGTTCCACCGCATCCAACTTTTTTTGTAAAAAAAGAATGTTATGAAAAATATGGATATTTTAGATTAGATTTTCCCGTGGCTGCTGATTATGAAATTATGTTTAGATTTCTGAAAAAATATAAAATTAAAGGAAAATACATTCCAAAGGTTTTAGTTAAAATGAGAGCAGGGGGTAATGCCAATAAATTAAAAAATGTTATTAAAGGAAATTTAGAATGTATTAGAAGCTGGAAAGAAAATGGATTTAAGATGCCATTTTACACACCAATTTTTAGATTTTTAAGAAGAATACCTCAAATTTTAAGAATTTAAATACCGTATATAAATAAAAATAACTATGAAAATTTTAATTTTAGCAGGAGGGAGGGGAACAAGGCTTTGGCCGATTTCGAGAAGTTATAAGCCAAAACAGTTCCAAAATTTTTTTGGAGAAAAAACATTACTCCAAATGACTTTTGAAAGAGTTTTACCATTGGCCGATAGAAAAGATATTTTTGTTTCAACAAACGAATTTTTCTTTGAAGAAGTTAAAAGAGAATTGCCTAACCTTTCTAAAAATAATATTATTTTAGAGCCAGCTTTTAGAGAAAGAGTGGCAGCATTTTTATTATTTTTTTGTTATCTTTCTGAAAGAGATTTGGAAGAACCAGTTGTTATTTTCCCGTCAGATCATTTGATAAAAAAAGAGGAAAATTTTATTAAGGCGATTAAAACTGGAATAGAATTTGTTAGTAAAAATAAAGACATTATTCTTTTATTTGGGGAAAAACCAAGATCCCCTGATGTAGGTTTAGGATATATTAAAAAAGGAAAATTAATAAAAAAGATTGATAATTTTTCTTTTTTTAAAGTTGAATTGTTTAAAGAAAAACCAAATTTAGAAAGGGCAAAAAAATATTTGAAATCAAAAAGTTTTTATTGGAATACTGGAATTTTTATTTTTACTCCAAAACTGATAGAGAATTTAGCTAAAAAATATGCTTTTGATAATTGGGAAATCTATCAGATTTTAAGAAAAAATTTTAATAAGAAAAATTTTAGAAAAATTTTAAAAAAAGAATATTTAAAAATGGACCCTATTTCCTTTGACTATTCGATTTTAGAAAATTATTCAAAAAATGCTGTTTTACCGGTTGATTTTGGTTGGTCTGATGTTGGTTCTTGGACATCTTTAAAAGAATGTTTGGTTGGAAAAGGACAAAATTTTATTAAAGGAAATTTTTGGGGTTTGGATTCTAAAAATATTTTCGTTTATGGAAATTCGTCTCAATTAGTTGCTACTTGTGGTGTTAAAAATCTTATTATTGTAGTTACAGATGATGTTGTTTTTATTTCTTCCGAGAAAAAGTCGCAAAAGGTAAAAAAATTAATAGAAAAAATAGAAAAAAATGGCAATCAAAACTTACTTTGAATTTATTTTATTCTATTAAAAATAAATTTTTTATTTTAATAAAAGACAAAAAAAACCCGGGCATCCTACAAATTTAAAACCTTGATTTAAAAAATTTATAGCCTCTTTTTGATAAAATTCTCCAAATTGAGGATTAAAAATTAAACCATATTTAATATTCTGATTTTCTAAACAATCTGGAGAAAAGACAATATTTTTTCTTAAATACCACATAACAATTCCTCCATAATAAAGACCCATATCATTTTTACCCAAGCATAATTCATTGTTATTAATTTGATTTTTAATTGTTTGAAGTAATTTAATATCGTTTTTTTGTAAAATTAAAAATTTATTAATCCAAAAATCTAAATTTTTATAAGAAAAATAAAAACAGATTATAATAAATAAAAATAAAAATACTATTTTTAAAAAAATATTTTTAAAATTTAAAATCGATTCTCTAAGAAAGATTACTGTTAATAAAGCAATTGCCGGGGCAAAAAAAATAACACCAAAAGGATGAGTTACCCATTGCGAAAACACAAAAGTTATTAAAATAGGTGTTAAAAAGATAGGAAGAAAAATTTTGTATTTTTTAAATTTCACAATAAAGAAAATTAATCCAATTAAAGAAAAGAATAAAAGAAATTTAGTATAACCTTGGTCTAATCTAAACCAAAGAGTTTTTGTCCAAAAAAATAAAGGAAGTTTTTTTGTTCGGAATAAATAAGCATCTTTTAAATCCTGAAAACATTGAGGACCTTTTAAAATGTAAATATGAATGATATTTAAAGAAAATACTAAAATAGATAAAAGAGGAAGGAAAATTAAAAGTTTTTTTCTTTGTTTGCTAAAATCTTTATTTCTTTCAAAAAATAAAATATAAAACCAAATTGAAGCTGGCATAAAAAAATAAAACCAAGTCATAAATCCTCCTAAAAACAAAGAAACTAAAAGTAAATAAAAATAAATTTCTTTTTTAGAAGAGTAATAAAAAATAAATAATGTAAAAGTAATTAAGATAGTAGGCAAACCAAAAACAGATAATTCAAAAGTTGTTCCATAATAGACAAATATTGGTAAAATTGATAAAAATAAAGATGTTAGAAAAGTAAAAGTTAAACTTTTAGAATTTTTATATAAACCAAAAAATAAAAAAATAAGACCAATTAAAAACATAATAAAACTTCCCTCTCTTGTTGTTATTTCAGAAACTCCAAAAATTTTATAAAGAAAATAAGTAGGGAAAAGATATAAAATTGGATGATGAGTATAAAAGTCTTTTTTTATTTTTTTAAAATCAAAACTTGCTTTTTCTAAATAACCTCCAATATATTTTCCGAATTTTAAATTTAAAATGCCAACATTGAGCCAGTTTAGAATTGCTAAACCATTTTCTCCATTTACATCAGAGCTAACGTTATAAAACTCTTTACTTAAATTTAACGAAGCTAAGCAGGAAAAAACTAAAATTATTATGATTAAAAAAAGAGATAAAATAATAATCTTGTTTTTTCTATTTTGTAACCAGTGATGAAATAAAAAATCTAAATTTGTCAATCCATGTTTAAAAGGAGACAATTTAGATTTACCTTCTCGTGGATAGTAAGGAATATTTATTTCGTCATATCTAAAACCATTTAAAATTGTTTTTATTTTTAATTCTTCAGATAAAGACATGTCACCACTTTTTAGATTAATCTTTTTTAAAATATCTCTTTTGAAGATCATCATTCCCGATTGTGAATCTTTTGTTTTGATACCAAAAAGAATAAAAATAACTAAATTAAAAAAATAATTTCCAATTTTTCTGATAAAAGGCATTGAAGAATGATATTTTAAAGGAAAACGAGCACAATTTAAAAAGTCTAAATTTCTTTCTATAAAGTAATTTACGAGTTTATTAATTTCTTCTCCTGGATATTGACCATCTCCATCTAAGGTTATAATAATATCTCCTTTTGCTTCTTTAAAACCTTTTTGAAGGGCAAAACCATAACCTTGTTTTTTTTCTTGAAATACTTTAACTCCAAATTTTTTTGCAATTTCAGCTGTTTTATCTTTTGAGTTATTATCAATTACAATAATTTCAAAAACATTTTTTGGTATTGATTTAATTACCTTTTCAATAGTTTTTTCTTCGTTATAACAAGGAATTACAATTGAAATTTTTTTCATATATTTATCATTTTTTAAAAAGTAATTGGACTGTTTTTAATAAGATTCCTAAATCTAAAAATAAGGATCTGTTTTTAATATAGTATAAATCATATTCTAGTTTTTCTTTGGAATCTTCAATTGATCTTGCATAATCAAATCTTATTTGAGC
>Ga0315298_1011860_pt1 | contig 10133 bp, 8 predicted proteins | sample WHS_1_MG_FD_203077 | JGI IMG/M metagenome (GOLD analysis project Ga0315298, IMG submission 203077) | Extremophilic microbial mat communities from Washburn Hot Springs, YNP, Wyoming, USA - WHS_1_MG | ecosystem: Environmental > Aquatic > Thermal springs > Hot (42-90C) | place: USA: Wyoming...
GATCGGGCCTACCGTCCTTGTTCACGTCGGCGACCGCGATGCCCTCGGCGCGGAATTTGGGGTCTACCACGAGCTTACGCCAGTGAATCCGCTCGGCGGGGCTGTTCGCACTAAGCGTCTCGAGACGATCCGTAACGGCATCTGCGGGCTGCTGGCCGGCGCCACGCGCGGCGAATGCGAGCGCCAAGAGCATCAGCGAGAATCCGACGAGCGCGGCGGAAAGCTTGTGAACGGCATACATCGAGCGGGCTCCTCTCAAGCAACGGCTTCGATAGCGCTGGCCGACCGTGGCTTCGGTCCACCACTCCATCTCTACGCAAGGAAAGGGCGGTTCTCCTGCGATGGCCCGTGGGCCCGCGTGCGATTGCGGTGACCGAACCGTGCATGTTGGGCGGCGCGGCGAAACAGGGCCCGTTCACTCGCGGGCTTGCCTTCGCGCGTCCAGGCGTTCGCACAGCCACCACGCCAGCAACGGCAGCATGATCTCGTGGTGACCGGTAAGCGCGAAGCCGCGCCCACCCAGCTGGCGAACTCGCCGCACGATCTGCTGGGTGGGCCGGTAGTGCTGAAGGAAGTCCAAGTTCACGCCGGTGAAGTTGCGCAGCCGGCCCAGGTTGGAGAGGATCGCCATGGCCTTCAATGCTACTTCTGGGAGGATGACGGCGGAGCCCACGTTTAGGAGCACACCGCCCTCCGAGAGCCCCTCCATGGCGGCGGTGAGGATGCGAAAGTCGCGCATGGTGGCATCGCCGATGGCGGCGCCGTCCGCAGACGGGTGCATGTGGACAATGTCAGTGCCGACGGCCACGTGTACGGTAACTGGAACCCCCAAGCGGTGGCCGGCAGCCAACACGCTATATTCGGCGTGGGGAGCGTTGGCCAGGGCGCGGCCGAGCGCCTCTCCAAAGCCCATCTGCTCGGCCATGGCGGTGCGTGCGGCGGAGTTGAGGAACACCGCCGTGTCCTCGGCCATGCCGAAGCTGCCGTCCGCAAGTGCGCTCTCCACGTCCTCCGATGTGGCGCCCAGCAGCGCAAGCTCCGAGTCGTGGATAGCGCCGGCGCCGTTGATGGCGAGAGCCGTGATGATGCCACGCTCCATGAGGGAGACGACCACCGGCGAGAGGCCGCACTTGATGACATGCGCGCCCATGCACCACACAGCTGCGCGCCTGCTGGCATGCGCGTCTGCGATGACATCCACCACCTGCCTAAGCTCCTCGCCAGCTAGGATGCGGGGCAGGGAGGCGGCGAACTCCGCGAAGCTGCGGCCGGCCGCTGGTGGCTTGGCGAATCCGGACAGCGAGACCTTGCTGGAGCGCGCTGCGGCGGCGTAGGTTCTAAGGCCCGAAACGTCTATCTCGCGGTGGCGGGAGCCCATCGCTCAGTCGCTCCCGCCGCTGCCGTTGCCGTTTTCGCGAACACGCTCTACGCTTGCCACGCGGTCGCCATCGGCCAGGCTTTGCAGAGTAACGCCCTGGGCGGCGCGGCCGGTGAGGCGAATGGTGTTCACGGGTACTTGGATGCACACGCCGTTGGAGGTCATGAGCAGGATGCGGTCTTCGGGCTCAACCGCCACGCAGCCAACGAGCAGACCGGTCTTCTGCGTGACGCTCATGGTCTGGATGCCCTTGCCGCCCCGCGACTGGACGCGGTACTCGGTGAGCTTGGTGCGCTTGCCAAACGCGTTCTCGGATACCACGAGCAGCTCACGGCCGTGGCTCGCCAGCTCCATGCCCACCACCTTGTCGTCGTCCTGCAGGGATATCCCCTTCACGCCGCCCGCGCTTCGGCTTCTGGAGGGCACCTCGTTCTCGGGGAAGCGGATCGATATGCCCCTTTGGGTGACCATGATCACCTCATCGCTGCCCTTGGTGAACAGCGCCCACCGCATCTGGTCGCCCTCCTCGATATCGAACGCGCGGATGCCCATCGACCTGAGGTGGCGGAACTCGCTTACTGCGGTGCGCTTCACCTCGCCGTGCTCGGTGCCCATCACCAGGTAGCCATCGCCGTCCAGCTCACTAACGGGAACGGTGGCGGTGATGGTCTCGCCCGGCTGCAGGTCGATCAGGTTCACCAACGCGGTACCCATCGCGGTTCGTCCGGCCTGCGGCACCTCGTAGGCGCGGAGGCGATAGACGCGGCCGGTATTGGTAAAGAACAGGATGTAGTCGTGGGTAGTTGCAACGAACAGATGGGCAACCGAGTCGTCGGCTTTCTGACGGCCGCCGATTACGCCACGCCCCCCGCGTCTCTGAACCTTGTAGGTATCCACGGGAACGCGCTTGATGTACCCATCCCGGGTGATGGTGACGATGGTCTCCTCTTCGGGGATGACGTCCTCGTCGCCGATCTCCTCGGCCTCCCTGGCAACGATGCGGGTGCGGCGCGCGTCGCCCAGCTTCTCCTTAAGCTGCTTAGTTTCCTGCTTGATGATCGCCAGCACGCGGCGCGGATCCGAGAGTATGTCCTCGAGATAAGCTATAGTTTTGAGGATATCTCTGTACTCATCATCTAGCTTTTGGCGTTCAAGGTTAACAAGGTTGCGCAGCTGCATGTCCAGGATGGCGTTGGCCTGGATGACGGTTAGGACGAACCGCTCCATGAGCCTGACGCGCGCGGCCTCGGTGGTGGCGGAGGAGCGGATTACCGCGATGACCTCATCGATGAAGTCAAGCGCAATGCGAAGGCCCTCCAGGACGTGGCCGCGTGCACGCGCCTTCTCCAGGTCGAACCTGGTGCGACGGATGATGACCTCTCGCCTGTGGTCTATGAAGTGTTGGATGGCGTCTCGGATGGGAAGGACCTTGGGCTCGCCGTTCACAAGCGAGAGCATGTTCACGCCGAAGGTGGTGCGAAGTGGGGTATGTTTGAAAAGGTAGTTGAGCACCTTGCGCGGCTGAACGTCCCTGCGCAGCTCAACCTCGATTCGGATGCCGGTGCGATCGGAGTAGTCTGGGATGCCGGTTACGCCCTGGAGGCGGCCGGCGCGAACGTGTTCGGCTATTATCTCGATGAGGCGGGCTTTGTTGACCTGGTACGGGAGCTCGGTGATGACGATTGTGTGCTTGCCGCCCTCTGCGGGCTCGATCGTGGCCTTGCCCTGCATCACAATGGAGCCCCTGCCGGTCTCATATGCCTGCCGGATCCCCTTGGTACCTAGGATGAGGCCCGCGGTTGGGAAGTCCGGTCCCGGCATCACCGTGAGGATCTCATCCACGGAGGCGGTTGGCTTATCCACCACGAGGTTGATCGCGTCGCACAGCTCCGAGAGGTTGTGAGGCGGGATCTTGGTGGCGAAGACGACGCCGATCCCCTCCGCACCGTTGGCTAGCAGGTTGGGGAAGCGGCCGGGCAGAACCACCGGCTCCTGGCGGGTCATGTCGTAGTTGGGCACGAAGTCCACGGTATCCCGGTCGATATCCGCCAGCATCTCCATCGCGTAGGCGGACATGCGGACTTCAGTGTACCGCATGGCGGCAGGTGGGTCGCCATCGATGGAGCCCATGTTGCCCTGGCCCTCGATGAGGGGATAGCGGGCGTTGAACTCCTGGGCCATGCGGACGATGGTTGGGTAGATAACCTGCTCGCCGTGGGGGTGGTAGTTCCCGGATGTGTCTCCGGCAACCTTGGCCGATTTGCGGTGCTGGGCGCCGGGGCCGAGGTTGAGGTCGTGCATCGCCATGAGGATGCGGCGCTGCACTGGTTTCAGGCCGTCGCGCACGTCTGGGAAGGCGCGACCGGCGATGACGCTCATCGAGTAAAGGAGCCAGCTCTGCTTCAGCTCGTCCTCGATGTTGACGTCGATTACCTGCTTGGCTATAGCCATACGGACAGGAACCTTTCCAAGCCACGAATGATCGGAGGGGAGGGGTGCCAGAACGGAAGCCGCCAGAGGGGACAGAGATGTGGAAGCGTCCGGTCGGCGTTAGCTTTGTAACCGCGTTCTAAGACGCTCTTATTATATAGTAGAAAGCCTTATGTGTCAAGCACCGAAATGGCGCTTGGCAGGTCGGATGTCGACCCGACGTGAGCGGCTATCGCTTGCCGTTCGAGAGGATCCGCTGAACGAGTTCGGTGGTTGATCGGCCCCTAGTGACGGCTGCCAGAACGACCCGTCCGCCGTACGAGCGAACGACTTCGGCCTCGGGAAGCTCCTCTATCTTGTAGTCGCCGCCCTTCACGTGGACGTCCGGTTTCAGCAGTCTGATAAGCTCCACAGGCGTATCCTCTCCGAAGAGGGTGACGTAGTCCACGCATGCCAACCCGGCCAGCATCTCGGCGCGCTCTAGCTCGCCGACGAGGGGCCTGGACGGCCCTTTGAGCCGCCGGACGGAGTCGTCGGAGTTGACGCCCACCACGAGGCAATCGCCCAACGAGCGCGCCTCTTGGAGGTACCTCAGGTGGCCGACGTGCAGGAGGTCGAAGCAGCCATTGGTGAACACCACGGTCTGCCCACGGCTGCGAAGCTCGGCCAGGCGAGCGGCGAGCTCGTGCCTGTCGAGCAGCTTCGGGATCGAGGGGTCGATTGTCATTCTCTGGCCTAACTCCGGCATGGTGGTTAGCTTGGTAGCGGGCGGTTACCCATTCGGCAAAGAGACGGCTGGCACCTTCTGCATCTGAGCGAGGAAACAGGAGCTACAGACGGAGGCAGGGGGAGGGATGGCGCCCTCGACAGGACTCGAACCTGCGCACCCGGCTCCGGAGGCCGGTGCTCTATCCTCTGAGCTACGAGGGCGCACGTGGCGAACTTACTGTACCACAACCGGCGGATGCAGTCAACGCGTACCTACGGCCTCTTCGAGAGGTTACAACGCAACTGGTCTCGCAGGCCCCTCATCGAATCTCCCCAGGATACTTGACACTACCAAAGACTGCGAACCCTCGACCGCTGTGCGACAACGCGAAGCGCACTCACATAGCTTTGCGAGCTGCGGAAAGGATGGGCTGGCGCGCGGGCGAAGTTGTGGGCATCACAATGGATGGGATGGGGCGTCCTGCGCCATAGCCAGCGAATACCATCGTGAGAGCCGCTCCCTCTCAGCGGCGTACCGCGCGTGGCTCTCGGGATCTGGCTGGTACACTTTGCCAACGTGGGCCGGGGCTGCCTCCACGCTCCCAAGCGCTCCGATCGACTCGAGTGCCATGAGAGCGGCTCCGCGACACGATGCCTCTCGCTCGCGCGACGCTGCCACCGGCCTGCCGATGGCGTCTGCCATCATCTGCAGCCATGCGGGAGACCTAAGCAGGGCGGCTCCCGTGGCCACCAGTTGGTGCTCGGGGTGCGCGTGGGGAAGCAGCAGCTCGTGCACGGCGGCGAACCTGCACGCAACCGCCTCCATGCCGGCCCTCAGCACGTGCGCTGGCCGCGTCGCTAGCGTCAGGCCGTGAAGCGTGCCGGTTGCGCGCCCCGCCCATCCCGGACTGCGCTCCCCGGCAAGCAGTGGAACGAACGTAAGGCCGTGGCTATCCGGCCTAATCTGTGCCGCAACCCTCTCCTCCGCCGCGGTGATGCGAAACGCTGCGCGCAGCCACGCAATCAGGTTGCCTCCGTTGCTCAGCGCCCCTCCCAAGACCGCCCGCTCCGCGTCCAGCAGGTAACACCACAGTCCGCTGGGCGGCGACAAATGTCGCCCCGGGTGCACCAGGCGGATCGCGCCGCTGGTGCCCACCATCAGCGCCACCCGGCTCGGCGATGTGCAACCGCATCCCACGTTGCTGCACGCCCCATCTCCCAACGCGGGCAGCCACGTCGCATCGCGGAGGGGGGCGAGCCGATCCGCGTGCTCAGGACGCAGACGCACGGCCTCATACGGTGCGCCACTGACTGGTGACAGCTGCCGCGAGTCGATCCCACACGCCTCCAGCATCGGCTGGTACCAGTTCAGCTGGCCAAACTCGAATAGACCTGTACCGGATGCCATGGACGGGCTACACACGGCTTGGCCAAGGAGGCGCAGATGGATGTATTCGCCGGGCGACACCCATCGACGGCATCGGCGGAAGAGGGTGGGGTCTCTTCTACGCAGCCACAACAGCTTTGCGGGCGCGTAGCTGGGGTGGATGAAGCAGCCCGTTCTCGCATGCACCACCGCCGGATCCAGCCGCTGCGCAAGCTGCTGCGCGTCCGGCGTAGCGCGCGTGTCCAGCCACATGTACGCCGGGGTGATCGCTCGCCCGCTGTCGTCCAGCCCGATGATGGTGTGCCAGAAGGTGCTCATCGCCACTGCAGCCACGGGAAGGGGGCGTTGCAGCTGGCGAAGGGCCCCTGCCAGGCACGATACGGCGGCACCGACGATCTCATGTGGGTCCATCTCGGCGCCCCCGTCCGGGGTGGTGCGAACGTGCAGAGGCTGCGAAGCGTTGGCTCCGGGGACGGGGTTTGCGCGCCCATCGAACAGGATGGCCCGAGCGGAGGATGTGCCCACGTCCAGTGCGAGGACGAACGGTGGTCTTGGTGATCTCACGTTTGGAACGGCGCCTCCCGTGATTCAGTTCTGGGGGAAGCAGCTTGCTCCTCCAGCCGAAGTGGCAGCTAGACAAAAGGCTCTTGTAGTGCTAGCATAGGGCGTGTCAAACGGGCGCGCGGCGCTTCGGAAGAGGTGGCAGCAGTGGCCGATATCCTGTACAGCATCGTCGTACTCGTGTTAGTTGTCAAGACCTTCAAACTGATGGAGGTGCGCGCCCAGCATCGGCAGCAAACAGCGGAAACGGTGCAGCAGCCCGCCGCGAGCGCCAGCGTGCGCGCGCTTGAGGACGAGGTACAGGCGATCAAGCAGGAGGTGGCCGAGATGCGCGCGGCCTTCACCGAACGGTTGGTTGAGCTACAGAGCGAGGTTCGGTACCTGAGGGGCAGGGTGCAGTACGTCGAGGCTGGCGACTCACCTGCGAGTCCCTCAGCTAGCGCCGAGGCAGCGGGCCTGGAGCGCAACTTGGGAGAGCGCGCATAGCCGTGCCCCTCGGGCGGCCGGTTGGACAATGCAACAACGCGGCCTGCACTGGCGCAAGCTGGCCAGATAGTTGGCTTGAAAGGGGTTCAGGTAGGATGGCTGAGGAGCTTGACGAGCTGGATGAGGAGTGGGTAGACGATATCGTTCAGACTTACGTGAAAGCGGCCACCCAGATCGTGGTGGCCGCGATCGACGCCAAGGTCGTTTCCGACGCGGACTCGATAGTGGAGCTGTACTCGGCGGCGTTTGGCCGCATCAAGGAGCTGGCGGAGCAGACGTAGCCGCGGTTCGCAGCTCACAAGGCCCGGTGTTCGCAGGCGGGGGGCCACCTCCGCCTGCGGCAACACGGCTTGGCAAGCTCCGCCGCTCATCCACCCACCATTGCCCACACCGCCGTAACCCCGGGCCTACCGCCGCTGGCCCGTCCATCCGCGGCCAAACCAACCTCGGTTCCCGTAACCACGCATGGGGGGCTGCATGTCAAATCGATCGCTGTCTGTGTGCATGCTGTTGGCAGCTTGCTGCTTTGCGGAGCCGACCGCGCCTTCAGCGCTGGCCGCCGCGAATGAGGTGAGACCGTTGCTCAACCTAACGCCAGTTCCGTTCACCCAGGTGCACATCAAGGACGCCTTTTGGGCGCCGCGCCGAGATACCAACCGTAAGGTATCTGTCCCGCACAGCTTCGACATGCTGGAGAAGGCGGGGAACATCCACAACCTAGAGCTGGCGGCCGCCGGCGCCCACGAGGGGTTTAGTGGCCCCGTCTTCATGGATTCGGACCTGTACAAGGCCATTGAGTCCGCGTCGTATGTGCTCGCCACGGATCCCGATCCGGTTTTCGCCAAGCGCGTGGACGACGTGATCGCCAAGATAGCCGCGGCGCAAAGGCCGGACGGTTACCTCGACACCTACTTTGAGGTAGTGGAGCCGAACAAGCGGTGGACCAACCTCCGAGACGCCCACGAGCTGTACTGCGCCGGCCACCTGTTTGAGGCAGCCGTTGCCCATTACCTAGCCACTGGCAAGAAGACGCTTCTGAACGTCGCCACCAAGTACGCGGACTACATCGCGTCCATCTTCGGCGACGGTCCAGGCAAGCGCATGGGGTATCCGGGGCACCCGGAGATCGAGTTGGCACTCGTAAAGCTGTGGCGCGTAACCGGTGAGCAGCGTTACTTCGATCTTGCGCGCTTCTTCGTGGAGAACAGGGGGCGGGGCTTCTTCGCGCAGGAGCACGGCATCCCGCTGGAGAAATACGACGGCACCTACTGGCAGGATAACGTCCCCATCCGAGAGCATACCGCCATCGTGGGGCACGCGGTGAGGGCGGCGTACCTCATGTCTGGCGTGGTGGACGTGGCCGCTCAGACCCACGACGAGGGCCTGCTTCGAATGGTGGACCGCGTGTGGCGAAACACCACCCAGAAGCGCATGTACGTCACCGGCGGCATCGGCCCGTCCGCCAGCAACGAGGGTTTCACCACCGACTACGACCTTCCGAACCTCACCGCGTATCAGGAGACGTGCGCATCCGTCGCGATGGCGATGTGGAACCACCGCCTCGGCCTCCTCTACGGCGACTCCCGCTACGTCGATCACGTTGAGCTTGCGCTGTACAATGGCGTGTTGGCCGGCGTTTCGTTGGACGGCAAGCGCTTCTTCTACGTGAACCCGTTGGCCAGTCGTGGAACCCACCATCGCTCAGAGTGGTTCGGCTGTGCCTGCTGTCCCCCCAACGTCACACGAACCCTGGCGTTCCTCGGCGGGTACGCATATGCAACCTCCCCTAACGGGCTGTGGGTCAACCTCTACATCCAAGGCGACGCCACTGCCGATATTGCCGGACGTGACGTGAAGCTCTCCGTCAAGACTGACTACCCCTGGGATGGCACGGTAACCCTAACGCCGCATCTGGCTTCGCCCGCCAAGTTCGAGTTGCGCCTTCGCGTGCCAGGGTGGTGCTCCGGGGCGTCCGTAAGCGTTAACGGCCGAAGGGTGGCAAGGCCCAAGATGGAGCGCGGCTACTTCGTGCTGGAGCGCACGTGGCAGAACGGCGACAGTGTGGTGCTCAACCTCCCGATGCCGGTCCAGCGGATCGAGGCGAACCCGAACGTGCAGGAGGACCGCGGGCTTGTGGCCCTGAAGCGCGGTCCCATCGTCTACTGCCTCGAGGGATGCGACCAAAACGAGCCCCTGGACCAGATGGCCATTCCGCTCACGGCGAAGATTGAGGCCGTGCGCCGCCCCGACCTGCTGGGCGGAGTTGTGGTGCTGAAGGGCGACGCGGCGGTGGCTTCTGACGCCAACTGGTCTGGCGTGCTGTACCGGCCCGTTGCACCTCCTCGCAAGGTTCAGTTCACCGCGGTGCCGTACTACGCTTGGGACAACCGCGAGCCCGGCCCGATGCGAGTATGGATGCCAACCGTGCCACCTCCACCGCTGGCGGGCGGCTTGCACAAGATGGCGCGCGTCTCCATCTCCTTCCAGAACGATAACTGTACCCCGCAGGCAATCAACGACGGAGTTGAGCCACGCAGCTCCGGAGACCACCCCGGCGCCTTGTGCCACTGGTGGCCGCACAAGGGCGGTACCGAGTGGGTGCAATACACGTGGACCAAGCCCGTCACCGTTTCCAGCGCCAGCGTGTACTGGTTTGATGACACCGGCCGCGGCGAATGCAGGCTGCCGGCCTCTTGGGAGATACAATACCTTGACGGCAGCGAGTGGAAGCCAGTTGCGGCCAAGGGCGGCTATCCGGTAAAGCTAGATGGATGGTGCAGCGTGGAGTTTGCGCCCGTAACCACGCCCGCGCTCAGGCTGGTGGTTGCGATGCAACCCCGGTGGGCCGCAGGCGTGCACGAGTGGCGCGTGGCCGGCCCGGACGACTAGCCAGCTTTGTGGTGGGCGCCGTAGCTTAGCATCAGCCGTCCGGAATGCGATGGGTGGCGGCGGAACAGCCAGCGGTATCCAGAACCGCCGGGCTCCGCCGTCACCCATTCCCTTTGCGCCGACTCCGCCAACGCGAAACGCAGGCGGATGCGAAGCTAGTGGTACTTCGGAAGCATATCTCCGTGAGCCTCGATCAGGTCGTCGCAGAGGGCCACTATGTCGTCGATGCTGAGCTCGGCCGCGGTGTGAGGATCCAGCATGGCGGCGTGGTAGATGTGTTCTCGCTTGCCAGTC
>Ga0315298_1011861_pt1 | contig 10133 bp, 8 predicted proteins | sample WHS_1_MG_FD_203077 | JGI IMG/M metagenome (GOLD analysis project Ga0315298, IMG submission 203077) | Extremophilic microbial mat communities from Washburn Hot Springs, YNP, Wyoming, USA - WHS_1_MG | ecosystem: Environmental > Aquatic > Thermal springs > Hot (42-90C) | place: USA: Wyoming...
TGCTGACCACCTTTAAGCACGCCTTCTAAAGAGGAACCCTTTTTGCAACAGGCTGTTTAAACAGCAAAATGCTGTCGCACCACGCTGCGTGTAAAACATGAACAGTGAAAAGGATTAATAATACTGAATTACTATCCTGTGCCTACGTTCCCTCCTGAAGAACAATAAAGCGACAATCACCCCTGTTACGAAGCCTCCGATATGAGCCCAATACGCGATGCCGGTGTATTCTGGAAGCATGCTTTCGAAAAGCTGCATAAGGAACCAGAAACCCAGGTAGACGATGGCGGGAAGCCTAACCATGAAGAAACGGTAGAAAACCCGTACCCTGGCGAATGGGAACATAACCATGTAGGCACCCATTACCCCGGATATGGCGCCCGAGGCCCCTATGGCTGGGGTTATCGATGTGGGGTCGATCATGAAGTGCGCAAGGTCTGCGACTACTCCAAAGAAAAGGTAGAAGAACAGGAATCTGCCGTGCCCCATCCTATCCTCAACATTATCCCCGAAGACGTATAGGAAAAGCATGTTGCCGAATATGTGCAGGATATCTGCGTGGAGGAACATGGATGTGAACATTCTGAGAATGCCTTCAACAGGGCTGATAATCAGCAGCCTCGGTATGAAGCCGTAACCCAGTATCATGAGCTCGTATGTCCAAGGGTCTGAAAATTCTAAGATGAAGACACCAACGTTGACGCCTATCAGCATGTATAATACAATTGGATGAGAGTAACGCTTAGTCTCGTCCCCAGTTGGAAACATCGCGAAGAGAACAGGAATACAGATTTTAAGTTTTTAAAAAGCAAGCATAAGCTTAAAAGCAGCTTTCCAAAGCCACGTTTTAACGAGGAGTTTGGGCAAATCCGAAGAGAGGATCCTGAGAGCGCAGCTAGCATCCACATGCCTAATAGGCTCAGTGATGCTTATGGAGGTTTCTGCGGGGATTCTTACCAACAGCCTGGCGGTTCTCGGAGACGGGATTCACGCGGCGTATGATTTCCTAATAACAGGTATGCTTTTCATAACCTACAGGGTCAGCCTTAAGCCTGCGGATGAGAGCCATACTTACGGCCATGGCAGGATAAAGACCCTGGGGGCTTTCACAAGCGGCATAGCACTCATTTACCTTGTCATCCAGCTTCTTATGAGAAGCTTCGAAAGACTCGTAAACCCGTCCCCGGTTTACCCTGGGCCAATAGGAGTGCTGGCGCTCGCCTACACGCTAACCGTGGATTTCGCAAGGATCACCCTGCTTTCAAAGGCTCCGAGTGGAGGAGAGCCCAGCGTTAAAGCAGGCCTGTTCCACTCGCTGGCCGACTTCTTCGACACCATCGTAGCCATACTTGGTTTCGCTCTTGCAGGATATTTCAACATCTCTTACGCAGATGCTGTAGCAGGCCTTTTGCTCTCAGCCATGATGGTTTATCTCAGCGGCAGACTGCTCTACGAAACCGGGATGGAGCTAACGGACACTGTCTCACCGGCAATGGTGAGGAGAATAAGAAGGGTTGTTGAGGAGGAGTATGGTTTTGACGGGGTTTCATACTTGAACATAAGGAGGCTCGACAAGAAGACGTATGTCGATGTCGGCGCTCTTGTGCCTGTTGAAAACAGTGTTTCAAGCATTCAGAAAAGCGTTAAGAATGTTGAGGACAGGATCTCCAGGATGATTGAGGGGGAGGTGGTTGTTAGGGTCCATAGTCTTCCCAAGGGTTCCGAAGACCTCCGGGGACTAATAAAGGACTCCGCCCTGAAGGCCAGGGGCGTTCTGAACGTTCATGACATTCTCGTCTCACAAACCGACGGGAGGCTACTCGTGTCCCTGCACATAGAGGTCCCTGAGGAGATGAGGCTTTCAGAAGCCCACAGCGTCGCCGACGAGGTTGAGGAGAACGTTTTGAAAAGCCTGGAGAACGTTGGAGGCATCATGGTTCACATTGAGACAGCCAGCTCAGCAGTCACACCCATTAAAACTGTTGGCTCAAACTCATCCCTCTACCTTACTGTTAAGCAGGCTGTTGAGGAAGAGGTTAAACAGTTCCACAGCTTTAAGGGGCTTAGAAAGATGAGGGTTTTCAGAGAAGCCTCTGGCTTAAACAGGATTGAGCTCACAGTCAGCATGGAGGGAGGGAGAACCATGGCTGAGGCCCATGAGGCGGCCTCTAGGCTTGAGCACCGCATCGAACACAGCCTCGAGGGAAACGTCGAAGTGGTTGTCCACGTGGAGCCTGAGGAGGACCCGGGTTAAAGCTTTTATCTCCCCTACGGAATAAATCTTCAACAGATGGCTGGAAGAAGTACGATTATCGAGCAGGTTAAAACGGTTTCCGAAAGGCCGTTGATACTTGAGGGCCTTCCCGACACCGGGCTCGTCGGAACAATATCGCTCAGCCATTATCTTACGAAACTGGGCTTTGAGAAAACAGGGTATCTCGAGACAGAGGATTTCCCACCGATGCTGATAGTTAGAAACGGGAAGATAGGGGATGTGCTTGAAATATACTATAAGGATAATGTCTACATTTTAAGGTCTGAACTCCCCATACCTCAGGAGGGGGTGCGCGACATAGTTGGAGAGATAGTGGACTGGGTTAGGGGTAAGAACCCTAGGCTCTTCCTAAGCCTCGGCGGAATACCGCATCCCTACAGGATAGACATAACGGATCCCAAGGTTTATGCTGTGCCAACCAGCGAGGAAGCTTTAACGATCGTCTCAAGGATGAAGAACGTAGAGGTCTTGAAAGACGGGTTGCTATTCGGGCCGAAAGCACTTATACTGAGGAAGCTTGAAAGGCTTGGGATAACTGGACTCGGGCTCTTCGTCCAGTCCTACTTGAACTATCCCGACCCGGGTTCGGCAGCAAAAGTTTTAACACTTCTGCCTCAAATAGGACTGGAAAAAGTGGAGGTGGACTCCCTAATAGCTTCCGCTGAGGAGATACGGATGCAGTACAGAGAGCTAATGAGGAGGACTGACGACGAGATAAGGAGGATGAGAAGCCTGCCGCCGATGGCTGAGCAGAGCCTAGTCTAGGAGGTGTTGAGAATGGAGGATTTTGAAAGGATTTTCGAAGAAATGAGGGGGATGTTCGAGGAGGACTTTAGGAGGCAGAGGGCTAGGCGAATGGGGTGCGTGGAACCCCTGTACAACATTGTTGAAAGCGAGAACGAGATAAGGATCAGCGTAGACCTGCCCGGGGTTGAGAAGGAGGATATTAAGCTGATGCTCTACGAGGACCATCTTGTTGTCGAAGGATTGTGTAAGAAGGAGACCCCCTCGGTGAGGAGGCTTTTCAAGGAAACCCCGCTGTATTACAGTGTGCGAATACCTCTCCCGGCTAAGGTTGAGGAGGAGCCTGCTAAGGCAAGATACTACAACGGAATTCTTGAAGTAGTCCTGACGAAGAGGAAGCGTGGGCGAAGAATACCGGTTGAGTAAGAATGCAGTCCCCACTCCCCTGGGCTGCCTCTGGCGGAGTAGAGGTCCATGCGCCCGGCGGAAGCCAGTGCATATACTGTCTAGGCTCGAGAGCACTGTGCGGAAGGAAACAGTGCCCCATACTGTTAAGGTACAGTAAGCTTCAACCAGTGGTGAAGCTCGAAGACAGGACGGCGATGGAAGGAGCTTCGCCTCCAGGCGTCTTCATCGGTAGAATCGGCTACCCGAAGGTTGGAGCCGGACCCCTAGTTCCGCCGTTCTTCGGAGACACGGGGGTTCTAGACCAGCCTGAGTCATGGTGGAGCATAGACCTGGATAAGCTTGTTGAATACAGGTCGAGCCTCGTAAGGGGGATATTCAGGGTTGACGTTCACAACCCGTGGGAAGCCGGGAGGCTTTTCGAGCTCACTCAGGAAATGGCGATGGCGAGCCAACCCATAGAGGCGTCCCTAGAGTTTTCTAAGCCGGTTAAGGCACGCCTAATCCTCGACGAGGATGCTCAACCATTCGGCCCCTATGGGCTCGTAGAGAGGCTTGAGGCGAGCAGCATCAAGGTTAACCGCGTGATTGAGAAAGCATATTACGACGAGGACCTTAAGGCTTCCGAAGCAGTCTACAACGCATACTCCGCAGGAGTCCCTGTTTCATCCATTCAGAAGGCTTTAAGCGCAGCCGTCTTCGGAATAGGTAAGCGCAGACGGCTTGTCCCAACAAGGTGGAGCATAACCGCGGTGGACAGCATTCTGGCGGAGAAGATGATGGAGAGCCTCAGGGAGTATCCCGAGGTTGGAGAATACATGGTTTACGAGTCCCAGCATATCGACAACAAGTTCATAGTTATCGTAATGCCTGGAAAATGGTGCTACGAGTTCATTGAGATGTTTCACCCGGGCTCTGTCTGGAACATAGGGGGTGGGGAGGATGTCGCCATAGGCTCTGATTATGAGGATGTTGAAGGAAGAACAACCTATGCCAGGATAGGCGGCTGCTATTATGCTGCCAGGCTTGCGGTTGTCGAGCATCTCAACAGGATTAGGCGGCAGGCAGCCGTGTTGGTGCTTAGGGAAGCAGGGCCAGGATACCTTCTACCGGCAGGAGTCTGGCTGGTTAGGGAGAATGTTAGAAAAGCCCTAGCCGGCAAGCCCACTGTTTTCGGGAATCTTGAAGACACTTTAACCCACGCGATGAATAGGCTTAGGACGCCTTGGAGGCTTTTACTTAAGGAAAGCAGGCTTCTCCGGAATATTAGGGAGAGAAGGAGGATAACAGAGTATTTAAAAGAATGATGAACGAGGACTGTTAGGAGAATAGGCATGGACAAGCCTGGGAAAAGCCCCATGGACGTTTTCATCTACAACACTCTGACGAAGAGGGTTGAGAAACTAATCCCTGTGAATCCAGGGGAAGTGAGAATGTATGTCTGCGGCCCAACCGTGTACGATGTTGCACACCTTGGTCATGCTCGAAGCGAAATAATCTACGACTCTTTCAGAAGGTTCTTAGAGTACTTGGGCTACAGGGTTATCTTCGTCAGAAACATCACTGACATTGATGACAAGATAATAAACAGGGCTATGGAGGAGAATAAGCCTGCCAGCGAGGTAGCACTCCAATACACGGTGGAATACTTCATGGATACTTTGAGGCTTGGGATAAAGAACCCTACTTTCAACCCGAGGGTCACCGACCACATCCCGGACATAATAGCTTTTGTGGAAAAGCTTGTGGAGAAGGGGTATGCTTACGAGTCGGGTGGCGACGTGTATTTCTCGGTGAGAAAGTATCAGGGCTACGGGGAGCTTTCAGGCCAATCCCTCGAAAAGATCCTGTCAGGCGCGAGGATCGAGCCGGGGGAGAACAAGAGGGACCCGCTGGACTTCGCCTTGTGGAAAGCAGCTAAGCCGGGGGAGGCTTCTTGGAAAAGCCCCTGGGGAAGTGGGAGACCGGGGTGGCATATTGAGTGCAGCGTGATGGCGATGAAGTACCTGGGTGAGACTCTCGACATACACTCTGGCGGGACGGAGCTCGTCTTCCCCCATCATGAGAATGAGAGGGCGCAATCCGAGGCATTAACCGGAAAGAGGTTCGTACAGATATGGATGCACCACGGACTCTTAAACGTTGGCGGAGAGAAAATGTCTAAGAGCCTCAGGAACTATGTGACGGTCAAAGAGGTTTTAAGCAGTTTTGACCCGGACACCCTTAGGTTCTACATTCTTTCAACGCATTACCGGAGCCCGTTGGACTACAGCGAGGAGTCCCTGGAGTCGGCTAAGAAGGGGATTGACAGGGTGAGGAGGATTCTGGTTAGGCTGGGCTGGGGAGAGGAGGCGGAGAGCAGGGAGGCGGACGACCTTGAGAACGAGGTTTTAAACCACTTGTGCAACGATTTCAACACGCCTAGGGCGATTGCAACCCTTATGAACACTGCTAACAGGATTCTTGAGGATTTAAATAGAAACATGGTTTCAAAGGGCTTACTATACAGTTTTTCCAAGCTTTGGAGGATGCTTGGGTTCTTCCAAGAGGGTGTTGAAAAGGCTACTCCTAGGGAGAGGAGGCTTGTTGAAACACTGGTTAAGCTTAGGGAGGAAGCCAGGTCTTCCGGAAACTATCTGCTTGCAGACAGGATTCGTGAAGACCTTAGGAAGATGGGAATACTGGTTGAAGACTCTAGGGAGGGCACGGTAACCTATATACTTTAGAAGCATTATACTCGTTTTAGAAGGATCTTTCCAAGACGGAGGAAAGCTTAAAATAAGAGTGGCGAGTAGAAATTTCCGTCTCGAAAACATGGCATGCGGAGTGTATTCGGCTAATCTGCTTTCGGAGACGAGTAGTGTGGGGAGAATGGTGGAGAAGCCTTTAAAGAAGGCCGGCGGGATATACGCACGGGGAGAAGAATGCTAAGCCACTGTGTTGAGGTTTGTTAGGCGTGGGAAAACAGTTGGACATCTGTATTAATACTTTAAGCATCATCCAGCTGGCATCCAGGGAGAAAATAGGCTTCGGAGAGGCTTTGACGAAATTCTTGGAGAAAGGCGTTAAAAACGTGGAGCTCGACGAGCCTAATTCCGGAGGCAGGGAGCAGGTAATGCAGCTTTTCAACGAGATAAGGAGCAATGGGGGGAGTGTTGCCGTCTTAAACCTTGGGCTGAACCTGCTGGGCGGAGATGTTAAGAGTAACGAGAAGTACCTGAACGATGTTAAAAGCTGGATAAAGTTCTGCGGCGAAAACGGTTGTAGAGTGCTTAGGCTGAAGGCAGCACCAGTCGGCGGGAAAACATATTCTGAAAACGATTTCAAACTCCTCTACAGGAACCTTTTGAATATTCTCTCCTCAGCGGAGAGGAACAAGGTTGAGATCAGCGTAAGCACGGATAAGGCTGCTTACTCAAACATGGATAGACTGGCAGTCATGATTGAGGACATTGGATCAGAGACAATAGGCATAACGCTTGACTCAGAGAACCTGAGCAGGCTTGACGAGAAGATGCTTGAGAAACTGGTTCCACTGGTGAACCACGTCACAGTCAGCGAAGCCTGTTTGAAAAACCTTGGGAAAAACACTTTGGAAAAAGTCTTCAAAACCCTGAAGGCAGCGGCTTACAAAGGATATGTTTCACTCCAGCTCACCGAGGCATGCAGCATGGAGGAGTTAAGCAGCTACGTGGAAACAATTAGAGGAATAATCAGCCTCTAGAGCTTTTTGAAGAAAACGCCGTCAATCTCCTCTGAGTCTTCCTCAGGAGACCCGTATGAAAACCCAACCCTGTGCATCCTGGTTAAGTCGGGTTCCAGAGGCTTCAGCCTCTCAGGAATATAAACCCTGCAGCTGATCTCCTCGTTAAGGGGAATGCCGAGTTTCTTCTTAAACTTCCAAATCGCCGAGTTAACACTCATGAAGAGTGTTGAGACCCCGGTTTCAACAGGCTTTACGTCGTCCAGCGTCGGGAAAGGCTGGTTCATGACAGAGTCTCCGTAAATACTTCTAAACAAGTAGTCTGTTATAAAGGGCATTATCGGCGAGAGGCCTATTAGACAGGTTCTCAGAATCCTGTGGAGGGTGTACCAGGCTGATTCAGCCTCAGCCCTGCTTCCCTGCATGTAGGCCCTGGGCTTAACAGCCTCAAGATAATGGTCTGCGAAAAAGCTCCAGACATAGTTCCTCAAGAGGTTCGACGGACCATAGAAGTCTAGGGAATCGTAGTCCCTCCTAGCCTCATCAAGAACCCTTTTAAGCTCGCTCAAGGCAAGCCCGTCCAGGAAACAGAGTTCCACCGGCTTCCTATCCGAGTATTCGAATGAGGATATGAACCTCCCTATGTTCCACAGCTTTGTTAGGAAAAGCCTCGCACCCTTAATCCTCTCCTCTGAGAAACGGTAGTTCGAGCCCAGCTTAGCCTCTGAAGCGGCCCAGAACCTGAACGCGTCAGCCCCATACTTATCGAGATACTCGTCTGGGAAAACCACGTTACCCTTAGACTTGTGCATAGCCTCACCCTTCTCGTCCAGCCCCAGCCCGCTTATCCTAACCTCCCTGAAAGGAGGCGTGTCAAGAAGCTGGACAGTCCTAAGAATAGAATAGTAGAGCCACGTCCTTATTATCTCATAGCCCTGCGGCCTGAGGGAGCATATCCAGGATCTCTTAAAAAGCTCCTCATTCCTCCTGTAGCCCGTTACGAAGAGCTGGGAGATACTTGAGTCCATCCAGGTGTCGAGAACCCTATCGTCCCCACGGAATTCAGCGTTGCCGCATTTAATGCACTTAGCATCCTCACCAGGAGAATCCTTCCAAGGCTGGTAGTATTTTCCGGGCTTGGGGACATATGGCTCGCCACACTTCTTACAATACCATAATGGGACCTCAGTAGCATAGTATCTTCTTCTGGAAATAGGCCAGTCCCCCTTCACGCTTTTTATCCAGTCGACGAGTATCTGCCTCATTGATTCAGGGTGGAAAACCATCATGCTGGAGACTTCGCTAACCCTATCGATAAAATCCTCCTGTTTAAGATAAAGCTCACTCATCTCGATGAACTCCAAGCGCGTCTGACATCTCCAGCATACAGGTATCCTCTGCACGATTTCTTCAGCCTTGACTAGCAGACCCCTTTTAGAAAGCTCCTCAACTATCCTCCTTCTTGCTTCCTCAACTCCAAGCCCTTTAAGGAAGCCGGCCTCCTCGGTTAAGGTGGCATTCTCATCTATAACCCTAGTGGGCTTTAAGCCATGTTCTCTGAACAACCTTATGTCCGAAGTATCCCCGTAGCTGCATATCATTACAAGCCCTGTTCCAAACTCTGGTCTAGCGTAGCTGTTCGCAAAAGCCCTTACCTCCTTGCCGTAGATGGGGACTACTATGGTTTTTCCCTCTAGCCAAGTATACCGCTCGTCCTCTGGATTAAATATCACAGCGTCGCAGCCAGCCAGTAACTCGGGCCTCGTCGTGGCTACCTGAACGTTTTCACCAGTCTCCTTAACCCTGAAACATATGTAGAACAGCTTGGACTTCGCCTCGACGTATTCAACCTCAGCATCAGCAATAGCTGTCCCGCATCTAGGACACCAGTTTGTAGGCCTCTTAGACTCGTATATCAAGCCGCGTTTCCAAAGCTCTATGAAAGTCTCCTGCGTCAGACGCCTGTACTCCGGGGAGTCGGTCCTATACATGTTTTCGAAGTCGCAGCTAAGCCCAAGCCTCCTGGCTTGGTTTATGACTTCAGCCTCAACCCTGTCAAGAGTTTGCCTGCAAAGATCGATAAAGTACTCTCTGTCAACCTCCTTAACCCTAATGTTGAACTGTCGCTCAACTATTACTTCCACCGGCAGGCCGTTCCTATCCCAGCCGATCGGAAAGTGAACATTGTAGCCTAGGAGCCTCTTATACCTGGCGACCATGTCTATACCAGCGTAGTGGGCAGCACCACCCACATGCCACTTGGAAGAGATGTATGGCGGAGGAGTGTCTATCGTATATATCTCACCGGGCTTACAGGGATCAAACCGGTACAGCCCCTCCTTCTCCCAGAGCTTTAAGAGCTCCTCCTCAAGTTTCGGAGACCACCTCTTCTCCTTTATCTTTGGTTCTGCTTTCGTAGTCATTAACCAGTTTAGGGGAATATTGTCGGTAGTTTAAATGTTTCGATGTCGCAAGCCGTGTGATTGGGTTTTGGGAGCAACGACGAGAGTTTGGGATAGATGAGTAATTAACCCAGGAAGAATCTAGAAAGGCTAAAGGAAGAATGTTTACAGTTAACCCCTTGCGGGATTAGGGTTTCATTGGAGAATGGGTACAGCAGGATGAAAATGAGAATATACCGTCCATTTCTCTCTAAATTTATTGCAAGCAAGAAGCGCGCGCTAGCCTTCTAGAATGTTTGCAACCATGACCAGAGCTATCATAACTGATTCGGGATTTCCTAAAGCTTCACGCATTGCGACGCGTTAGGATGAGCAGCCAAGCTTTGCATTTCACAGCTGGCGTACGTTAAAATTTCGGTAAATGTTTATAACTAGTATCTACCCTAGTTGACATATGTCAACAAATAATATTCCAGAACTAAAGGAAAAAGCAGAGAACGTGAAGAAAATCCTTAAAGAACTACATCAAGGCAGAAACATAGAGGAGCTTAAAAGCAAGTATGGAGATGTTCTCTCGTCAATATCGCCCTTTGAAATATCGCTG
>Ga0315298_1011862_pt1 | contig 10131 bp, 7 predicted proteins | sample WHS_1_MG_FD_203077 | JGI IMG/M metagenome (GOLD analysis project Ga0315298, IMG submission 203077) | Extremophilic microbial mat communities from Washburn Hot Springs, YNP, Wyoming, USA - WHS_1_MG | ecosystem: Environmental > Aquatic > Thermal springs > Hot (42-90C) | place: USA: Wyoming...
GAACATGATTTGCATGTGATTTGTGAAAAACCGATATCAACTGATGTGAAAAGTGGGAAGGAATTAGTTGAGTTCTCACTTCAAACTAACAAGGTGATATACATTGCTGAAAACTACAGGCATGTGTTTAAGTACAATAAGATAAGAGAACTGTTGCACGAAGGAGCTATTGGTCAGCCTATTTTCGTTGACTGGCATCTATGGATTGGTATGGATAAGGAAAACAAGTATGTGAAAACAACTTGGAGACAAGTTCCAAAACACATAGGTGGTTTCTTGTCAGATGGCGGGGTTCATCATATCGCCGCACTTAGGGTTATGTTAGGAGACATCGAATGGGTTAGTGGACAAGTCAAACGCATCACAGATTATTTGGGAGACGTTGATTTCCTCTCTACTCTTTTTGAATTCAAAACAGGTGTTGTAGGTAATTATACAGTTAGTTACGCGGTCAAGGGAGAAGAGTATTTCGAGATTGTTGGGACAGAAGGGAAGATAAGATTAACATCGAATTCAATAGTATTGTCTGGAAAAATAAACGAAGAGATTCCACTTATCCAGGAGAATACGTTCAAGAAAGAATTTGAAGACTTCTACGAGGTTTTGACAACCGAAAAGCCAAATATCCTTGGAAACCCTGCAGAAGCACTCAAGGACCTTGCATTTTTTGAAGCGGCCATCAAGTCGAAAGGTGAAAAGGTAGAGATAGAAAGGTTGATAAAAGAGGCTTAAAAAAGGTTGAACAGAGTAGTATGGAAAACAACAAAGACACGATTATCCATGTTTCGCTATTAGATAGAGATGTTCTGCTTACACCTCACGTATACGAACGCATGGTTGAAAGAGAAATCACTCTGGAAGACCTTGTAAAATTGCTTGAATCAAAAGATTCAATGGCTGTCCTGCAAAAGAATTTCAGGCTCAAAATCACCAACGGTGAAATCAGTGCGATATTGCAACTTTCAGGAAAAGTTTTGTATGTTATAACCGTATTCTGGGAAGATAAGAAAAAAGGAAAGAAAGAGATTAACGGATAAGGTATTTGGGATTATCGGGTAAATAATAAAAGACCACCCAGTCGGGTGGTCTTTTTTTGCTCATATGGAGATTTATATAAACTTTGCGACTTCTTCGAGCGGTTTTCTTATCCTATTGCCCTGCTCAATAGTAGCGTGTTTTTCGTTCAGAATATCAAGATTTCCCCAGTAACCTACCGCAATTAAGGTTATAACTACCCCGTTCAGTCCAAAGAGTTCTTTGACCTTTAATGGGTCATACCCAGCAACTGGATGTGCAACAAGTCCCATTTGTGTTGCTTGGGTTAACAATAATCCAACGGCAGTTCCTGTGTCAAACAGTGCATAATTTCTCCTATCGCTCAGCTGACATCCAAGTTCGTCATCAGTGTAGACTACAATCATAACAGGTGCAGGTTTCATCCAATAATTGCCTTCAGAGAGTGTGGAATGAAGTCTTTCAAGATTTTCCTTCGTTCTAACAACGAGAAATCTCCAAGGTTGTTTGTTCATACATGAAGGTGCCAAATGGGCTGCTTTCAAAAGAGTTTCTATCTTTTCATCTTCAACAGGGTCCGGTCTTATACCTCTAAACGCCCTTCTCACAAGGATATTGTCGTTAAGAACTTGGTCTTCTTCGATGATTCTTTTGTATTCTTCCAATACTTCTTCTGCATGTCCACTCACACTAACCTTAATCCATTCTCTTCTGATTCTCCCCCAGGGGTCGACTATGAATGTAGACCTTATCAATTTTCCATTTTTTGCTGCACCAAATTGCTCTGCTACTATCTTATCTGGATCTGAAAGTAATTTTACTCTTAGTCCCTTTTTAGATTTAAAACTTGCGATGGCTTTGCAATCGTCAGGGGATATGCCTATTACATTACCGTTAAATTCATCGAGAAGTCTTGTGAAATCAATACCCTCGAGTGTACAGCCTGGAGTATTCGCTTTGGGATAGAAATAAACCACTGTATACCTTCCCAAAAGGTTTGTCCAGGAAAAATCTTTTCCTTCTACATCTTTTAAAGTAAACTGAGGAATGAGTTTAAAGCGTGATTGAATCATAACTCCAACCCCCTCAAAGCAACAGGTGTTTTATCAATTTGATATGGCGCAAGTTGTTCTTCGTAAACGGGCTTGTTTGGGTTCATGTATATCACTCCAAGTGCAAGTTTTGAGGTGTCGGTTGCTATCTTAAATGCAGCTTGTCTGTCAGTTGGGTCGTAGCTATCGAGTAGCAAATATGTGTTCTCTCTGTACCACTGGTATGTGTTAACTTTGTTGAACGTGACACAGGGTTGTAATATATCAATTAAAGCGTATCCTTTGTGTTTTATAGCCATCTTGATAAGTTCTACAGTTAGCTGGAAATTCCCAGAAAAGCTTCTGGCAACAAAAGATGCATCGAGTGCAACAGCAACAGCGATAGGGTTGAATGGGTCAACAATAACTCCATCAAATTGTAGCGTTGTTACCTGGCCGCGTGCGGTTGTTGGTGATGCTTGACCTTTCGTTAATCCGTATATTTGGTTGTCGTGCACTATGTTTGTTATATCTGGATTTTTTCTTATCGTGTGTATGAAATGGTTACCACCTTCACCGTATGTACACCCATCTCCACTTTCGGCAATTACAACAAGGTTCGGGTTAACCATCTTTATAGCAACTGCTGCAGGTAGCGACCTTCCATGCAGTCCGTTAAACATATTAGCTCTAACATACTGAGGCATTTTTGCTGCCTGACCTATACCAGAGACCAAAACAACTTGGGTTGGGTCAAGTTGTAACTGTGCAAGAGCCGTTTTTAGTTCATTGATTATTCCAAAATTTCCGCATCCTGGACACCAGGCGATATCAGCATCGGGAATGTCGTAGATTTTTGGGTCAAATGCGGTATTCGTACTGCCCATATTACTCAACCTCCTTAGAAATGGCTTCCATAACCTGTTCAACTGAGAACGGGAAGCCGTCGTATTTCAATATTCTTCTTCGGGCGTCTACACCATCAAATGTTAATTTTATAAGATTCGCAAATTGTCCTGTTGCGTTTTGCTCAAGGAATATTACTTTTTGTGCTTTTTTTAGATAACTTTCTGCAATTGGTGGCACAGGGTACACCTGCGAGAAGTGAAGCATCGCTACATCTTTGTTACCAAGCTTTTCAAGTGCTTCTTTGACTATCAATTGAGTAGAGCCCCAAGTGATAATGAGGTATTTGTAGTTCTCACTTCCGAAAAGTTTAGGAGGAACTACATCTTGGATAATTTTTTCCATCTTTTTCAAGCGCTTTTCAACCATTTTTCTTCTAACTTTCGCACTTTCTGTTATATGCCCGTACTCATCATGCTCGTCACTATCAACTCTTACCAATCCCTTTCCATAGCCAGGAATGCCACGTGGTGATATTCCATCTTCTGTAAGTGTGTATCTTTTGTAATTCTCATCGGTTTTGACAATATAACGTTCTATCTTTACTTGTGGCATTTCATCCACATTGTAGAATGAGTCAAGGAAATACTGGTCGGTGAGGATAAAAACTGGTACCTGATATTTATCAGCCATGTTGAACGCTTTTGCACTGAGCTCATATGCTTCGCACAAGTTTCCAGGAGCGTAAATGATTCTTGGAAAATCACCATGCCCTGCGTATAAAACAAGGTTCAAATCTCCTTGCTCGGTTCTTGTTGGTAAACCTGTAGCTGGTCCTGGTCTTTGACCGAGGTGCACGACTATCGGCGTTTCAATCATACCCGACAAACTGATGGCTTCTGTCATCAGTGCAAAACCACCACCGGAGGTTGATACCATTGCACGAGCTCCTGCGTACCATGCAGCAATTGCCATATTGGCAGCAGCGATTTCATCTTCTGCTTGGTCAACAAGTATACCGTGTTGTTTTGATAATCTTGATAGTTCTGTAAATACCGTTGTTGCTGGAGACATAGGGTAAGATGATATGAAATTACAACCACCGGCTATGGCACCTTTCGCAACTGCTTCTGAACCGTTTAGAAGGTATTGTTTTTTTACTTCGTTGGAAGACGTAATTTCAAACCTTAGACCCAACGATTTACCGATTTCGTAACCTTTGAGGGCTGCATTAACGTTTGCCTTAATCACCTCTTCAGACTTCTTAGAAAAGTAGACTTTTATGTTATTGACTAATGCGTCCTCGTCAGCGTTTATAATCCCGGCCAAGATACCTATCGCTACTGAGTTTTCGTATATCTTGTTACCAAAACTTTCTGCAATCTCTTCAAGCAAGATGCCTATAGAGTTCTTTTCATTTTCAACGTATTTCTTTTCACCAAGGATAATCGTTTCTTCCGTGATACGCGGTCTTAATCGTTCAATAGCGTTGTCGTTGAGAGGAACTAAAATATCGATACGGTCCACGTAAGCTTTTACTGGTTGAGATGATATACGTATCTCCGTTGAGTTATTACCTCCGCGCACCCTAGACATGTATTCTTTTGTTGCAAAGACATGGAATCCAGAATCCTTTGCTACTCTTGTTAGAATGTGTTCTACGGCTTGAATACCCTGCCCTGCGGCACCACTTAATACAATTGAAATCTCACTCTTCTTTTCCATACTCATATCGCCTCCAAAATCCTTTCGAATATTTCTTTATTCGCAGTATAAATTCGTTCGTTCATTAAATCTTCCATAGCCATCAGATAATGCTTTGGTTCGACGCTAGGTATAAGGTTGTTTTTAGCAACTACACCGAGTAATGCAATATTCTGCATCCGTGCATCTGGCAATTCGTATTTGACTTTGTATACCCTTATGCCTCGCTTGTTAGCTACGTTTTCAATTTCTTTCTCTTTTATTTCACCTTCCCTGCCTAACCTTACAGGTAATGGTTGCCAGGATGTGTTGTAATAAACAAGAGTTCCGCCGTTTTTCAGATAGTTAAGCGCACGTGCAGCTTCGTGTCTTTCAAGTGCAAGTGCCAAATCAACGTCTCCAGGTATCACAAGTGGAGAGTTCACATCCCCAATTCTTATGTGTGAAGAGACAATCCCACCCCTTTGGGCTAAGCCGTGAGTATCGACACCTATGCATTTTTGACCACTATAATCGATGGCACGGATTAATACTTCACTCAAAAGTCCTATTCCCTGTCCGCCAACACCTATAAGGAATATGTCGAATTTTCTCATTTTGCATCACCACCTGATTCTACTTTTTCAAACTCCAGCGCTCCCGATGGGCAGACAATCATACAAGAACCATCACCAATACAGAGGTCTTCATGGACAAAGATACTTCCATCATCTGCTCTTTGGAACGATGGGCAAGCAAATTTGGTTATACACACACCAGCAAGTGTGCATCTGTTGGTTACCTTCATCTGAGGTACTTTTATTACACCCTTCCTTCTTCTTTCCCTTGTGAATTTCAACATGCATGGATGTTTTGCAATTACGACATTGAATTCTTTTGTTTCAAGAGCTGTTCGCAAGATTTCTTCGAGTTTATCTTGCTGGTATGTATCGACTTCCCAAATATGCTTCACACCAATAGCTTCGAGAATCTGTCGAATTTTAATCGCTTTTCCTGGATGGTCTTGATGACCGGTCATGGCTGTTGTCCCGTTTTCCATTATAACTAGTGTAAAGTTGTGCTTATTGAACACAGCGTTTATAATTCCGGGTATTCCAGCGTGGAAGAATGTGGAATCTCCGAGGAATGCAACAACTTTTCTATCAGGGTTGAACATGCTAAGACCAGATGCCGTTCCTGTTGAGTGTCCCATCGATAATAGGACTTGTCCCACGTTGTAAGGTTCCAAAAATCCGAGTGTATGACATCCAATATCCGCTACTGATATATCTTTTTTATTCAAAATTTTTGAAAGAACATAGAAAACAGGTCTGTGACCACAACCCGGACAAAGTTGTGGTGGGCGATTTAGAACTCGGATTGTGTTGTTTGGAACCTTGATACTTCTGACCAACTCTGGTGCAAATTTCGAAAGAACTGAATAAACTTTTTCTGAAGTATACTCCCCAATCCAGTCCTCCAAGTCCATTTTTCCAACAATTTTTACATCTATTCTTTCTTCAAAGGCAATCGCTTTCACCTTTTCTTCGATGAAATCATCTAACTCTTCCAGAACTTTCACTATTTTGTGCTTTTTAAGAAATTCTGTTATTGCCTTCCTTGGTAATGGGTAGACCATGCCAAGTCTTAAAATGTCTACTCTTTTCACGTTTTCTCCCAGCACATCGAGCAATGAAAGGTAAGGAAGTCCAGCCGTTATAATTCCTATCTCACTCCCGTTGTTTGTTATAAAAGCGTATTTTTCCGAAATCTCAGCCCACATTTGCAATTTTTCAAGCGCTCTTCTTTTCATTATTGGAACATTTTGAGCTATCGGAATGTATGGACCGTTATTTTTAACATCAAAGACAGGGGAACTTAGTGGTGAGGGAATAAACCTTCCAAAGTTGACTTTTTGTTTGAAGTGAGCAGTGTGGGTTGTTAAGCGCAGAATTACAGGGGAACGTAGCTGTTTGGAGTATTCGACAGCTTGTTTGAACATCTCGTAGACCTCTTGTGCGTCTTTCGGTTCAAAGACAGGGGTGTAGGAAAGCTTTGCGTAATGTCGGTTGTCTTGCTCATTTTGTGAACTGTTCGCACCCGGGTCATCGCCTGTTACAATTACCATCCCCCCAGGGATTTCCATCATGCTTAGCTGGACAAAAGAATCGGCAACCACGTTCATGCCGACACTTTTGAAAAACACACATGAGGTAAATCCGTTAACTGCTGCACCAAACGCTACTTCTAAAGCTACCTTTTCGTTTGTTGAAAACTCAAAGTATAGCGGACTTTTGTCTTTTGGTATGGAATTTATCGCTTCGGCTATCTCAGGTGTGGGTGAACCAGGATATGACGTTACCACTCTTACACCGCTTTCTATCATTGCCCTCACAATTGCAGTATTGCCAATAACAATTTCCGAAAAAGGACCAGGCTGGATTAACAACTCTCCTAAACTTTTCATCTAACCACCTCTCATAGTAAAAATGTAAGTGAATTAGGTTTAACTTATTATAACATAAAAAGATAGACTTTGTCTACATCTGTATTTTACACAATTTATTGAGATATTCGATGAAAAGTAAAACAACAAATAATTGAGCAATAAGGAGAAACTACAGTGATACCGACAGATAATTTAAAAGATTAAAGGCACATCACTAGATTTTTTCGTTAATCAGCCCTTTACCTTACTGCTATGCTGATGTTTGGCACGTAAAAAAAAACACAGGTCACCTTTCGGTGACCTGTGTTTCGAATTCTTAAGTACTCTAATCATTGTTTTTTGTAAAGTATGAAGAAGTCGTGACCTGGTCTCATTGGGTTGTAGTACCAACCTTTAACCCATGTTCTGAAAACATACGTCGCAGTTGGTTGATAGAGTGGGACACTGAGACAATTGTCAACAACAAATTTTTGAATCTGCGCATAGAGTTTTCCTCTAACTTGTGCGTCTGTCTCTGCTGCGGCATTTTCAATAAGTTGGTCAAGGCTCTTTCCACCCAGTTCTTTTCTTGGAGTGCTCACAAATTTTTTGAATGCCTCTCCCTGTTTATCTGCGTAATCTCCCATACTGTGGTAGTGTGTGAATATGAAGTTATCAGGGTCTGGAAAGTCCGCTTGCCATGCGTTTATGGAAACCGGAATTTCTCCGTTCTGTGTTGCATCAAGGAAATTGGGCCACTGAAGTGGTTGAGCTTCAATTTTAACCTTTCCAGGTGCTGCCATTTCCATGTACATCTTTATCATTTCAGCAACTCGTTGCCTTGCTGTGTTACCTTCGTTGAACGCGATGCTGAATTTAATACCTTTCTGCCAAGCTTGTCCGTTCCAAGCCTTTTGTAGGTACATTTTTACTTCGTTCAAATTAAACTTGTAAAGTGGTAATGAAGGGTCGTAACCTAGCAAGCCTTGTGGTAAAGCTGTTGGAACTCTTTTACCAGAACCCTTTAGCACTTCCTGGATAAGTGCATCGTAATTGATAGCTGCGGCAACCGCTTTTCTTGCATTAATATCACTGAAGAAGTTAGGTGGTATTCCGTTTCCATCAAGTTTTCCGCTACCTATGAATTTGCTGTTAGGATTAACTGACCAGTTGAACAACAGAACCGTAACAGCAAGCGTTGGAAGGTTTCTTATTATTTGGATATCTTTGCTCGAGCTGAGTTGGTCAACAAATTCAATTGCGACGTCAATAGTATCTGCATCACCTTTTTCGAGCATCGCTTTTCTTGTTGACCACTCGGGAATCGCCCAAATTATTACTTTCTTAATCTTTGCTGGTCCTCTCCAATAATTCTCATTTGCAACGAGAATTACTTTTTGTTGTTTTCTGTCCCATTCTACAAGTTTGTACGGACCTGTTCCAATCGCATAAGAATAGAGTGGTGATTGTTCTTTCGTAACGTCTTTGTATTTCCACCATGTGTCTGGTTTACCATCCCAAAGTCCAATTTTCACACATGTTTCCTTGTCAAGTATTGCTGCCCAGTGTGAGCTCTGTGCGATGATGTTGAGGAAAGGAGCATATGGTCTCTTGAGCTTAATTACCACATTATCTCCTTGAACTTGGATCGCCGGGTCAATGACTTGCTTGTAAAAATTAACAAGTTTTTCTCTATATTCTGGTTTTGGCTGCCCATTCTGGTCGAATATTTCGCTAACAGGCTTTCCAACAAACTGTTCAATAGCTTCGTCTCTCGAATGGAAACCAAAGATAGCATGCCAGAGCATCCACATTGGACCACCATCTGGGTCGTAAAGAAGACCGCGTTCAAATGAATACTTCACATCTTCTGGGGTAAGTGGATTACCGTTGTGGAATTTTACACCTTTTCTAATTGGAAAAATATAGGTTTTTCCACCGTCTTTAATGAGTCCGTTCTTGACAGTTGGAACTTCCGTAGCAAGTCTCGGCTCAAACTCGCTAACGCTTTGACCTTTGTAGGCTATGAGGTTTTCATAGATATTGTAGAGTACTTCACCGCTTGCTGTGTCATACGCTAGATGGGGGTCAAGCGTGTCTGGTTCACCTATGGTTGCTTCAACAAATACTGTTGGGTCAAAAGCTGCAAGTAGGAGAATAGAGGCAAATACAAGTAACGAGAGTACCAGTGACTTTTTCATGTGACTTCCTCCTCTCAGTGTAGTGTCTGATGTTTGAAAAATAGTGTCCCTTGCAGCTTCCCCCCTCGTTAGCAAAGATAATTATATTTGGTTTTTAAATGCAGGTCAATCGCTATGCTTGTAAATATTGATTTTACTTTGTTTTCTATTGATAAACTTAGATTAAGATAGCGTTTATTTTTCGATAATGTGCGTGCTGGGAAGTTCTTTCTGCTTTATGGAGTTAACGGAACAAAAGCAAAACGTGAAAATAATTAAATGTTGTCGTTTAACAGCTATTAATAGCCTCAAAAGGTCATTAGCTTGGGGTTGATTTTTGCAAACGAGTAAGTTAGCATTTTTATTGGATAATAATTAATCAAAAAAATTTAATACTCCCTCCCCTTAAAGGTGCACTTACGTGCTTAAAAGGGAACTCCGGTGAAAGTCCGGGACGGTCGGGCCACCGTGAGTGGGGACGAAACCTGCAAAATGCCACTGGCTTTAATGCTGGGAAGGCGCAGGGAGTAGGGTGATCCACGAGTCGGGAGACCTGCCTTTAAGGGAATGGGTGCCCCAAAAACCATCGATTTTTGGGGGTATTTTTCTTTGAAATTCGGATAGTGTTAACTTGTAGTGATGAAAGAGTGTAAGTGAGAAAGAATGAGATTGATATTACCATTGTGCGTTTTCCAAAGATTCTTCACTACACAAAATCCTTGAATATATTTCGCTAAATTCTTCGTATTCTTCAGCCCTCGCTTGAGTCGGAAAAAGTTTTTCAACAATGAAAACTTAGATTCACACATGTTTTTACCAAGCGATACCACTACGTGATTGATATTTCTAAACAACAGCTTTACTGCACTTTCATATGCACCAAGTCCATCAGTAATAAGTTCAATGTTTTTAGGTTTTGAATTACCAAAGAACTTCTCGAGCAACACTT
>Ga0315298_1011864_pt1 | contig 10129 bp, 6 predicted proteins | sample WHS_1_MG_FD_203077 | JGI IMG/M metagenome (GOLD analysis project Ga0315298, IMG submission 203077) | Extremophilic microbial mat communities from Washburn Hot Springs, YNP, Wyoming, USA - WHS_1_MG | ecosystem: Environmental > Aquatic > Thermal springs > Hot (42-90C) | place: USA: Wyoming...
TCTTCTGAGGTTCTTGAGGGGATGGCACAACCTCTTTTTCCACAACCCCTGCAGGCATGGGAGGGCTTACAGGTTCTTCAATAGGCGCCTGCACTTCTGGCTTTACATCTTTCTTGTGCTTTGCCTCTTCGACTGTCTCTGCCTTCTCGACCTTTTCCGCCTTTGGCGCAATCTTTATTTCTTCCGCCGCTTTTGCTGGCGCGACCTCTTCCTGTGGCGCTTGTGGCTGAGCCTTCCTGCGCCTTACAACCCTTCCCTCGGCGATCTTCTTTACCTCTACATCCCCCTTTTTTGGCTGGGACAAAAGCTCTTTTGCTTTGGCTTCTTGGTCTTTGGTCAGCGGGGCAAGGTGGTCTTTCACTATTATCCCAGCCTCTTTGAGCCTTTCCAAAACCTCGGCTGGCTTCACCCCGAGCTCTTTAGCAACCTCGTAAACTCGCTTCCCCATTTTCCACACCTGAAATAACGATATTCAAACTGGCTTTCAAAGCCCTTTGCAACGCCCCTCGCTTTAGCGCAATTTCAAAGCACGAGGGGTTCGAACACACATAGGCGCCCCTGCCCGCAAGCACTTGCGCCCTGTCGAGCAGTATTTCACCTTTGTGTGTTTTCACAAAACGCAATAGCGCATTCTTTTCCATCACCTTTCTACATGAAACGCACATCCTTTGGGGCACATGCCTTTTCTTCATTGCGCTTCTTCCGATTTTACTTCCTGAGACGCCTCTTCCTCTTCCCTCATCTTCACCTTTAGTTCGTAAGCCTTTTGCTGGATCGCCTGAGCCAGCGCCAGATTGAGACCTGGCACTGCCGCAATATCTTCCTCGTCTGCATTCAAAATATTGTCAGGGGAATGATAGCCCAGTTTGAACAGATATTCCATTGTGCTCGGGTCAAGTCCTTCAATCTGCGAGAGGAACTCTCCGAGCTTCTTTTTCTGTTCTGCGATGTAGGTTTCGCCATGCACCTCGATCGCCCATCCAACAAGTTTGCTTGCTAGTTTCACATTTTGCCCACGCCTTCCTATTGCAAGGGACAACTGGTCATCTGGCACGATCAGTTCTATCTGGTGGTTTTTCTCGTCAATCAGGACACGCTGGACGACTGCTGGGGCAACCGCTGCGCACACATACTTGGCAAGGTCGGTGGAATAAGGGATTATGTCAATCTTCTCGCCCTTCAGTTCCTGAACCACTGCCTGCACTCTTGAGCCTTTCATCCCGACACAGGCACCAACAGGGTCAACATCCGAATCCGACGACGACACTGCAATCTTTGTCCTTTCCCCCGGTTCTCTGGCGATAGAAACGATTTTTACTATCCCTTCATAGATCTCTGGCACTTCCTTTTCGAATAGTTTGACTACAAACCTCGAGTCCGCACGGGACAATATAATTTGATGTCCTTTTGCCTCTTTCGACACCTCCTTGATGAGCGCCTGTATCCTGTCTCCGCTTCTATAACTTTCCCTTGGGCACTGCTCTCGCAAAGGTAGCACTGCTTCTGCCTTTCCAAGATCGACGATGATATTTCCTCGGTCGAAGCGTCTTGCCAGACCTGTTGCGATCTCTCCGACCCGATCCTTGAACTCCCTGTAAACCATAAGCCTTTCCGCCTCGCCTATCTTCTGCAACACCACCTGCTTTACGACCTGTGCCGCAATCCGCCCGAATGCATTTCTCGCTGTCTTGACCTTCAGGATGTCGCCAAAGCGCTCGTCCTGTTCCCTTGCCTTTTCTTTATCCTGCTCAAGGTAGAATATCTGGATGCCCAACTCATCGCCTATCTGTGGGTCTTCGTCAATCATGCGAGCCTGCTCGAGGCTTATTTCTCGTAGCGGGTCCTTCACCTTTTCCACAACCGTCATATACTGATAGAGCTCCACCTCCCCTGTTTCTTCGTTATAGGCGACCTCGAACTCCCTTTCCTCCCCGAAGACCTTCTTTGCCGCCTTCAAGATCGCTTCCTTCATGGCATCCACGAACACGCTCTTTTCTATGCCTTTTTCACGGCTTGCGGTTTCGATGAGTTCATTCCAGTTTATCTTTTTTTCTTCCAAAGCCATCTTCTCCTCCTTCAATGCCCATAAGCATCGTCACCCCAACATTCACAACTCCAATCCTCAAAGGGAGTTCAGATAAGGCTAGGGTCCTGGGGCGCCGACCAGAGGCACCTAAATATAGCAGAAGGGAAGAAGTGAAGCAAGGAAAAATTTGCGGTTTTTCAGGATACGCAGCGTTGCTATGCGCCATCGGATGCGGTGCAAGGAAAGCGGAATGTAACTGTCGCGTGCCAAAACTTTTCTGGAAAGCGACATCGTCGAGTTGACATCTTGTGCCAGAACGCTTATCATTAGAATCGAGATGGCTGTTTACAAGATAGAAACATTTGGCGACCTCACAAGACTTCTTAGGGAAAAGCCAGAGTGGCTTGAAGAACTAAGGAGGCTTGTTCTGACGGACGAGCTTCTGGCACTTCCACGAAAGTTCGAGGAGCACGACAAGAGGCTCGAGGAGCATGACAAGAAGCTCGACGACCTATCCCAGAAGTTCGAAGGTTTTGTCGTCAATGAGTTCAAACCGCTCAGGTCGAAAGTCGAGAAGATTGAGAGCGATGTGGGGGTTCTGAAGCAAGATGTGGGTTCGCTAAAGGCGGATGTGGAGGTCCTAAAGCAAGATGTCAGCACGCTAAAGATGGATGTGGAGGTCCTAAAGCAAGATGTCAGCACGCTAAAGATGGATGTGGAGGGCCTAAAGCGAGATGTCAAGATGCTAAAGATTGATGTGGCGGATCTGAAAGGGGAGAGTTTCGAGCGGAGGGTCAGGGAAAGGGCGCCCAGCTACTTTGGAAGGCTCATAAAGGGTTGCAAGACTTTGAGCGCTCAAGAGGTCGCCAAGGTGCTGGAGGATGCAGTGGACAAGGGGCTCATCAGTGAAGACGAGAAGGAGTCTGCACTTGACCTGGATGTTGTAGTGACAGGAGTTAGCAAAAAACAGGATCGGCAAGAGGTCGTTGTTGCATGCGAGGTGTCAGTTACTGCTCATAGCGAGGACATCGAGCGCGCCTTTGAAAGGGCGAGTATTTTATCCAGAGCCTTTGCAAAGCAATGCATCCCCGTCGTAATCGCAAAGGAGTCCGCGCAGGAGGCTTTTGACAAGGCTCGAGAGCTCGGAGTGGTTTTGGTATAAACCTTTTTCATAACGCCTGCGGTCAGGGCTTCCTTGCTTTCACTTCCTTGTGCGCTTTTTAGACCTGAATACTGCTCTAGGGCGTGAAATAAAAAACATGATCCGAGCAGGAGAGAGGAATCCACCTGTAGGCGCGCACTGGCGTGCCTGGGTATTTGCGACTGCCCGGCAATCCGTGGCACCTAGAGTAACGGAAGGTTGGTGTGTTCTAAGTGTTCGACCTTCTCTTTCATTGAAGCGAGATCGTCGAAAGCCTCACAGATGGTCAGCGGTTCCCAGACATTTCGAGATCCGCGATACCGATTTAGCGATTGCTTGGAGCAGACCGGAGGTATTACATTTGCAACGCCGCGCTATGCGCCACTGTTCACGCAGGACAGGTGTCTCGGGATGTATGGTGAATGGGAACCCCGCTGAACCCAGCTAGTCCGTCCGCGTGAGAGAAGAGAAAGAAAACCCGAAAGATGGGGGGCAACCTGGAACTGCATTCCCTGCAGACGCTGCTCGCGGCGCTCGCGAGCCAAGCGAGGGTCACGCATCGGCTCGGCGACTTGGCTGTGTCCTTCGCAACCGAGCCACCCCCGGACCCACTTCAAGCCCGCGCCTTCGCGCTGATCGGTCTGTAGGCAAAAACCGGAAGTTTCATATTCGAGATACTCGCGTATTATCGAGGACTTCTGTGTGCTGAAGCCACGGAACTTCGGACGGAACTTCAGCCATGAGACCACGCCTCACCCGAGTAGCATATCTTTGCGCACACCTTCCCCTCAGGCATCTCGGCGTGGAATCCCGTGGTGCAGTCGTTGTTGTCGCTGCAGGCCACCGGAGGGGCTATCTCGTATCCAGTGTCCGGCACCGCCGCCGGACCCACCGCTTCGGCCGAAGGCGCCTCCCCTGCCTCGCTGACATACCCCCACTTTATTAACAGAAAAGTTTATCAATCCTATAAATATTCACAAGAGCAACTGCTATAAATACAGGCATAACGTGAGTAAGGTGCTGTATGCTACGATGGAGTGCGTTGCGGAACCGATTGAGCAGACTTGTCATCTTTTCTTCTTTTTTGCTTATTTTTTCGCAACTACCTATGCTTAGTTGTATCGCATAACTTAGACAACTTATCACCACGCACTTCTCTATCCTGTCTTTTTTGGGCAGTTTCTCCGTGTATTTCTCCCAATAAAGATGCGATTTCAGGTCTTTGAAACTTTCTTCTATCTGCATCCTTTTCAGATAAGTGTCCACCACAAAGTCTTTGTCATTCAAACTGGTTTGTAAAAACCACTTCGCCTGAGCCTTTGCTCGGGTTTTGTCTTTCTCCCCGCCTTTACCTAGAGCCTTCGTTACCTTGTCCGCATCAACTATCTCGTTCACCACAACATTCCCTTCTATTTGGCTTTCCTTCCCTATCGCGGAACAAGAGTATATCCCACTACTAAACAACCCTAACTGCTCCCACTCTTGTCCATCCTTCAACCTCACATGATAGTCATCCTGAATCCTTATGATGTAATCTAAATCCAGTTCCTTGCACCACCTTGGCAACTTCGAACCTTTGAATCCTCTGTCTGCCACTATGATGTAACTATAACGATCAGGCAATAGCCTCCTCATCTGTTTCACGAACTTCTTCACCCTGCCCCAGTAGTCGTACCGCTTGTTTACCCCTTTCCACATCTTTAGATATATCGGAATCGACCGCCCTTTATAAGAAATGCTTGCCGCCAACACCCAAAAGTCCTCCTTCAATGTCGTCGCATCTAAAAGTATCGTGATGTATCTCCTACTCCTAATCCGAAAGTGAGGAAGGGCAAATATCGTCTTCACATACGACCTCCAAAAATGCTTGTTTAGCGAAAGCGCATCCAATGCCCTTACAAGCGCCTTATACTTGTGCTTCTGAGAAGTATTCGCAGGAAAGTATTTGGCAATATCGTAAAGCGCGAACGAGGTGTTGTAAAAGAAGGTTAGAACTAATGACGCAAGATTCTTTACCTGAGGCAGACTTAGGTGACAAAAGGTGTGACTAATCAGAGCGTAAACAAACTTGAACAATGGAAACTGCTTCTTCAGTCTGGACGCAGTTCTAAGCGCCCTGCCTTTCTTACCCTTCTCATTTTGCATAATTTTAGCCATATAGCATCGCTCTCCGCTAAAGTTGCTATATTATACAGAAAAATTGAAAAAATAGTGGGGGAATATCAGGCTCCATGGGGGGCCGGGGGGATGGCGGTCGGTGAGGTGTGTCCAAGGCACAGCACGACATCCCTTGAAACGGTTAGACTGATAACCACATGGTGCTTGGGTTCTTCATCCAAACTTTGCGCCAAAACATAAGGCAGTGGTCAGAAAAGTCCCGTTATTTCATCATATCACGGAGGCACAGTTGTTTATCGCCATAAAGACCCCTGAAAAAGTGACCAGCGCGAATCTAATGATTCAACTTGCACTCCGCATAGGCTATCCTTGCGGGGCATACCAGACGCGCGCATTCCCAGAAACGCATCCTTTCGCAACCAGCGAAAACTTATTCGAACATGGTGGACTTTTGGTCTTCGTTTTAGGGCTTCACAACGGCTCGGCTTTCTTCTGTTGCACCATTCAAGGTAAAATAGTCGCTCGTTGGGATAACGCTTGGCTCGCCAATAATGGGCTCCCCAGTTTTTGGAGCGAGAAGCGTCAGTAAACTTCTGGACTCTACAAAACGATTAATGCCTTCCTGCCATCCTGATGCCCCCACCCACAAGCATGGCTAGGTCGCTCGTTCCCTGTCCTGTAAAGCCCTCAGGCAGTCCCTTCCATGCCTGCACATGGCGGAACACTCGAATCCCGAAATCACAAATCCCTTGTCATACAGAAAGGACGCCACAACTTCCTTCAGTGCCATTGCATCCTTGCAGTGCATAGCCTCGATGATCTCTTCATCGCTAAGACATAGTTCGCCAAAAGTCTCTTTGCAGTAGGCAATCTCTTGCTCCATTTGCATCTTGAATCTCTTCTCTTTTCTATGCAGTTTGGCATCATACTTAGAAATGATACCGTCATAGAGGTGTTGAACCTTGACCCCGGGCTTCAACTCGACGCTTGTTACCTTCCACAGCCCCTTCTCCTCGAGGATATATTTTCTGAGCGCCAAAGCCAGATATGTCATCAGTTGAAACATCTTAGGGCTGGGATTTTGCGGGTGGTCAATGCGCATGAGAGCCTGAAATGTCGCCTTGCCACACTTTTTTATCAACTTCTCTAAAGAATACACCTTTTTCTGTGATGCCTGGTTGTCAATATAGTGTCCTGTCAACTGGGCTTCCAGCACCATAGCCCGCAGGTTGTTCCACAACTGTTTTGCCTGATTCAGGATGAAAATATTCTTGAAACACTGGTAGATCTTCTCCTCATCGTGGTAAATCCCTATGGTCTGGATATTGTGCATCCTGTCCGCCAGTTTTACTAGAACCCCTCCCAGTCGCACCGCTTCGTCTGGGTCGTTGAAGATGCAAAAGATTGACTTGTAGTACATGTCTGATTTATGTCTGGTCAGGACCTCGACTATCGTCACCACGCGTTCTGCCAGATTCCTTGGGAAACCCGCATTTCTGGAAATCATCACTAGTTTTTCGCCGAACTGAGCCCTATAACCGTCCAGTAACCTGTCAGCCTGAACTGCTGACAGGTCTTTGTATCCCATCGTTTTCCTGGACTGTCGTTCGCTGTCAACTGCCTCCTCGAGCACATCGTGGAGCAACCCAGCGGCAACAACATACGCAGTGCACCTGGCGAGCCTTAGATAGTTAGCAACATTTGTAGGGTGTGAAAACGCTTCGGAGCCGTCTCTGCGAGGCGGGACATTCTTATAAAAGTCCTTGACAAAACCGTAACATCCCTCCAGGAATGCCTTGTCCTGGGCGGCAAAGCCCGATGTGATTTCTTCCACGGGAACGACCCCTGCATAAGGCTCCCAGATCTTTACCTCGTCAAAAATGACATGTGCTGGATCTAACATGGGTGGCACTCCACATTCTCGCGATTGATTGTATATTCAAATCTCGGCTAGGTGCAAGGTGTAGAATGCGACTTTCCTTGCTTTTGCAAGGGGAAACTAGCGATATATGTGGGCACGCTTTGCAAGGTCTTCTTCCTGCAAAGGCCGCCCAAGATGATTATCTGTGCGCACAAGGAAGAAATGACCTGGCGAATCACAACCAAGACTCTTGTTCTGGCAGTGCCGATTGGGTCACGCGAAAAAGAAAATCTTACGCACGCCCAAATGCGCTCATAACGGAGGTCCAGGTGGCAGTTCCTCTACCTTCTCGGGCTTTCGTGGCGGCTCCTCCTCTATCTCTTCTTCCTCGCTTCTCACCTGTCCCTCAAGATTGGCATTGCTAGCCGTTGCCGCGACAGACCTTCTCTCGAGTTTTTCCCCCTCAGGGAGGTCGAGCACATAGTCCAACACCTCGTCCATCTTCTTCACGAATATGAACTCCATTTCACGACGGACCTGTTCTGGCACTTCGACAAGGTCTTTCCTATTGCGCTCTGGCATCACGATCCGTTTGATCCCGCCTCTTTGCGCCGCAAGAACTTTGTTCTTTATGCCCCCAACAGGCAAGACCATCCCACGCAGTGTGATCTCCCCTGTCATGGCGGTATCCCCTCTTGTCCTTATCCCTGTCAGAAGCGAGAAAAGCGCTACGAACATCGTTATGCCAGCGGATGGACCGTCCTTGGGTATGGCGCCAGCGGGGACATGTATGTGCAGGTCATTTATCTCGAAAACCTTCGGATCGATACCATATTGTTCTGCATTCGCCTGCAGGTAAGACAACGCTATCTGTGCTGACTCCTTCATTACATCGCCAAGATGTCCCGTAAGTTTAAGCCTCCCCTTGCCCCCCATTCTCGTAGCCTCAACAAAAAGGATCTCGCCACCAGTCGCTGTCCATGCAAGCCCAGTTGCGATACCTGGAGACTCTGTCCTTTCAGCGGTTTCAGGCTGAAACTGCTCGGGACCCAGAATCTCGGCAACAAGTTCTTTGTCAACAGGGCGCTGTTTCCACCGCCCCTCCACCACCTGCACTGCGATTCCCCTGCACAGCGAAGCAATACACCTTTCAAGGTTTCTGACTCCCGCCTCCCTCGTGTAGTGGTCAATGATATAATAGATGATATCGTCAGACATGACGACTATTGAAGGGTCTAGCCCGTGTTCCTTGATCTGTTTCGGCAGTAGATGCCTTTTGGCTATGGCAAGTTTCTCTTCGGGAGTGTAACCAGGCAACTCCAAAAGTTCCATCCTGTCGAGCAAGGGCGGCGGTATAGTATCCGTCACATTTGCGGTTGTCATGAACAGAACCTGCGAAAGGTCGAAGGGCACATCTAGGTAGTGGTCCATGAAGCGGTGATTCTGTTCGGGGTCTAGAACCTCGAGCAGGGCACTGGTCGGGTCCCCACGCCAATCACGCCCGATCTTGTCAACCTCGTCCATCATGAATACAGGGTTCTTCGATTCAGCACGCTTTAAACTCTGGATAATCTTGCCTGGAAGCGCCCCAATATAGGTTCGCCTGTGCCCTCTTATCTCTGCCTCGTCTCGGACACCCCCTAACGATATGTGCACGAACTTCCGACCAAGCGCTCTGGCGACGCTTTGCCCCAGAGAGGTCTTGCCAACCCCTGGCGGACCAACCAGACAAAGTATTGGTCCTTTCAGGTTATTTCGTAGCCTCGAAACAGCGATATATTCCAAAATCCGCTTTTTCACCTTATCCAAATCATAATGGTCTTCGTCCAGCACCTGCCTTGCGTGTGCCACATCCAGGTTGTCTTCAGTAGTCCTATCCCAAGGAAGTTCGCAAATCCACTCGAGATAGGTTCTTGAAACCGTGTATTCGGGCGAAGAAGGCTGGATTGAACGAAGCCGTTTGAGCTCCTTTTCCGCGACCTTCCTCACCTCGTCAGGCAGCGCCATCTTGTTGATCTTTTGCTGAAGTTCCTCGATAACATCACTTTCATCCTCGATCTCTCCGAGCTCCTTCTGTATTGTCTTCAACTGCTGGCGAAGCACATATTCGCGCTGGCTCTTGTTAAGCTCCCCCTTCACCTCGCTGTTTATCTTCTGCGTGACCTTTAGCACTTCCAGATGATGGTAAAGGATTTTGAGGGTCGTCTTCAGGGCGTCAACTGGGTCGGTCGTTGACAGGATGCCGACCTTCTCTTCCACCGTAGTCGGAAGGTTCGATGCGATCAGAAATACTAGCCTCAGTGGCTTGTCAACCTGTTCGACTAGTTCTTGAGCAGATGGAGGCATCTCTGGGATTAGACGCAACACCTCTATCGTTGCCTGCTTCAAACTGCGCATCAAAGCCTCTATCTCGACTGTCATGGTCTCCTGCTCTGGTAGCACAACGACATCCGCAGCAAGAAATGGTTGCGTCTGGACAAATCTCTCTACCCTGAACCGCTCTAGCCCCTGAACCACGATATCAACCCCTTGTTCCCTCTCTCGCACAACCCGAAGCACCCTTGCAGTTGTTCCGACTTGATACAGGTCATCAGGGTTGGGGTCATTGATATCCTTGTCCTTTTGGGTTAAAACTCCGATTGGCTGGTCCTTCCCAGAAACCGCATCCAGAAGCCTCAAGGTCTTTTCACGACCGATCACAAGAGGCATCACTATGCCCGGGAACAAGACCGCATTTTTCAATGGCAAAATCGGCAATCCAGATAACTTTCTTGGTTTGTTTTCCTTTTCAGCCATAGACCTCCGACAACTTCAAGTTCCTAAAAGGGCTTTCTTGCCCCCGTCATTTTACAATGATGGTAATTGTTTGGGCAAAATCAAGGGGATTTGAACTCCCGACCCAAAAATCCTGCTAGAAACTTGTCCGCATCGCCGCCAAGATTTGCTTTCACTCGTGCAATCCTGGCATCTTGCAAAGACATAC
>Ga0315298_1011865_pt1 | contig 10129 bp, 5 predicted proteins | sample WHS_1_MG_FD_203077 | JGI IMG/M metagenome (GOLD analysis project Ga0315298, IMG submission 203077) | Extremophilic microbial mat communities from Washburn Hot Springs, YNP, Wyoming, USA - WHS_1_MG | ecosystem: Environmental > Aquatic > Thermal springs > Hot (42-90C) | place: USA: Wyoming...
ATTAGCAATATTACCTATCGATTCATTAAAGGTTTTCATTTCAGAAATAAATGACTTATAATTCTCTTCATTCTGGATACTTATATGCCTAATAGTTTCTGTTAAATCTTTTCCTGCTGATTTTATGCTTATAAATTCGTTTAAAATATTATTACTAAATGTATCAAATTTTTTGAAGAGTTCTTCTTTGCTTTCATTAAAACTTTGATGGTTAATATCCAATTTATTATTCAAAATTTCAAGTAGATCTTTGTTTTTTGTAAATATCTGTTTTTGCTCGTCTATTTTATTAGCAATATTACCAAACAAAATTTCATTTTTTGATATAAGATTATTATTATATGAAGAATATTCTATCCTCTTATTGTTTATTTGATCTTTTCTTTCTTTTTCAGTATAAAATCTTAGAAAAAATACAATAATTATTGTTGTTATAAAATCTACAAGTATAAAATATGGCTTATTGACATAATTCAAATTTATTAGATAAATGAATCCCAAAAGTTGCGCCGTTAGTATTGAATATAATGTAGAATGTAATATTGTTTTCTTCATTTTATGTTTATCCTCCTCCTATTTTTTATAATTAATTTAACTTGAAATATAGTTTTTATTTGTTTTTTCCTCCCACAGTTCAAATAATTTTTTTTTGGTGTATTCTAAAATATTTACGCTCATCAAATTATTAATGTTTATTCTATAATTAGCTATATAAGTTTCAAGCTTATTTATGTAATCTAACTCAGAAGTTATATATCTACTGTTAAATGATCTAATTGCATTTTCAAATTTATAAGTTTCATTTTTAATATATTGTAATATTTCATTTTTAATTTTTTCAAGATCCGAGTCGCTCAGAAGATAATTAAAGGTATCTTCTAAAAATTTAATGAATGACTCTAAGAATTTTTTAAATACATTGTGAAATATTTTATTCCATTCGCTACTTATTTTTTCTACTGGAATAGTTTCATATTTTTTATCATATTTAACAATATCTTCTAAATCTAAAAAAGTGCTGTCAACTATTGTATCCGTGTCCTTATAAAATTTTTTAAAAAACGGAATTTTGTTTCCATTTTTTTTTAAATTAGATTTTTCGTTAATATAATTATACCATTCATCTAAAAAGTTATCTATTTTCTTTTTAATGCTTTTTATTTGATTTTCATATAAGGTTTTAGACAAATTTATAGGATCATACAACTCTATAAATTGACAAAAATCATATTTCGAAAAATTTTGAAAATTCAATTCATAATATGGAGTATATGAATCTATTTTTTTTGTTAGAATTTCATCTATAGGGTCGTCGGAGTCACAATCAGTAGCTGCGTATGCAGTTTGAATATTTAATTTACATAACATTACCTGATAAGGGTGCGCAACAGGATTTTTTTCATGTAATTTCTTTACAATATCTACAGTTTCTTGAGTATTATACGGTGGAGTATCTATCCATATAACTATATTAGCTATGTTTAAAAAATTTTCTATCAAATCAACATAAAGACTTCCTTTAATTGCAGGTGGTAGAATAACTGTGAAACCATTTGGAAATTTAAAATCATTAACAGATTGATATAAAACTTTGTCTTTATCAAATACTTTTATTGTTTCTGATTTAAACAATACTACCGTATAATCCGCATTTTGTAAAAAATAATTATCTTTTGTGAAATTGTTCATAAATTTATTAAACAACTTATATCTATAATTCGAATTATCCGATAAAAACAAGACATTTTCGAATTTAAATAAAAAATCTGATAATTTATTCACAAAATAGCTTCCAATTCTGTAAACTCAGTCAGTATTTTTTCATTTTCTAATTTATCTGCCGATTTCGCTTTTTTTAAATCATTTAAAGTTTCATTGAGATTTAGAAGTGAATTTTTCTCATATTCCGTTGAAGCTAATATAATTTTGTTTAACAGTTTTTCAAAATACGAATTCATGCTTTTTTTTACAGTATCACTTAAACTAGTAAACTGTTCGTAAAATTGTGCAATAATATTATCTTTTGTTTTATGTAAGACTTCATCTTTAACTTTTTTCTTGATTCTTTCTTTTTCTGACTCTAATGCCTGTTCGTATTCTTCTTTTATTTTTTCAGTTATTTCTAATTTTTTTTCTTCCATTTTTTTATCTTCAATCGTAGAATTTTTATCATTAATTTTATCAAATAAAGATTTTTTTTTAATGCTAAATTCATATTCAAGTTGATGCTTTCTATTATAAAATTCAATTTCAAATTTACGATCGATTTCTTTTCTTGGTTGTTCGTCAAATATCTTACCAAAATTTTCCATGAAAAATTCCATAGAAAGTAAATTTAAGTTACGAAATTGCTCATTTTCTTCCGTGCTATTATAATTTCTGTCTTGTATCTTTTTATTAATTGCTGGAACTCCCTTGACATCTCCGCTCCTAGCTTTATTTATTGTATTCAATCCATCTTCAACCTTTTCACTACTTTGCAAAAATTTTGGGAGGTGCGAAAGAATTTCTATTTCTTCTTCAACTGGAATAAACATAGCAAAAAAATCTAACACTTTACCTATATCTTTTAATGTTTTACTGATTGTTTTATCTCCATTTTTATCAATGTACTTCGGAGTATAGACATCATATTCCTTTAATTCCTTTTTTGTCAATTCAAGTTCATCTTGGAATTCCGGCAATTCTCTATTTATTTCATCAATTTTTTTTACGTCGTTGTTTATTTTATTTTTGATCATTTCTTGCGATTCATTCAATTCTTTCAAATGATTTAAGTATTTTTCTTCTATATCTCTAAGCAGTTTATCTGACAGTTCGTCTATTTCATCTGTTATAGGTTGAGTTTTTAAATTTAGATTAAGAGAATAATCTTTTAATATTTCGTCTAAAAAATTATCCGAACTGATTTTTAAGTTTTCATATTTTTTTATTAATTGATCTTCGTATATTTTTAATTCATTATTAACGAAAGAAATAAAATTATTAACTTCATCTTTCGCTTTTTCAGAAGCATAATCTGACAATTTGCTTATATCGTTAAATTTTTCTATATTTTCAGAGAAATTATTCAAAGATATATCTTTAAATTTAGATATAGTTTTACTTACAATACTAATCTGTTCTGACAATTCACCTTCTACTTTTAAAGTTTTACTCTTATATTTTGAATTTAATAGATAAATTTGTTCGTTAATTTTTGCTGTATCGCTTTCAATCTTTTCAGAAGATATTTGGTCTGAGTGTATTATAATTTCTTTTTTATTTTGAATTTTATTTTTTAGAGAATCAACTATTCCGCTCATTTTATTATTAATGCTCTCATCTATCATGGTGTCTATGCTTTCGGTTATACCTACTTTTATATATTCTTTTAACCTTTCAAAATATTCGTTAAAAAGTTTATTATTTGAAATGTTATTGGAAATTGGAAAGAATTTAATATCTTTATTTAAATTAAGTTTTAGCTCGTCTTGTTCTTTATTGAGCGAATCTATTAAGCTTTCTTCCGAGCCATTAAATTCATCTATTTTTGTCCTGACTATAATTAAATCAATATTTAAAGAAGATATTTTTCTTAAAAAATCAAGTTCACTTTTGCTTATTGATTTTTGTATAACAAACATTAAAAAATTTGCATTAGGTAAAATATTATAAGTAAAATTTTCAACCTTTTTATTAATAGTATTTATACCTGGTGTATCCACTAAGATTAATCCTGTTTTTAATATATCTTTATCTAAATATACATTTATTTCTTCAATATCGGTTCCTTCGATTTTATATTCATCTACATTATTAATTTTTTTTAACTCTTCAAATGAAATCTCAGTTGTATCGTTTAATAAAACCTTAGGCTCTGTGCTATACGATATTTTAGTCAAATAAGAAGTAGATTCTGATGTTTTTGTGGGAAGAATGTTTTCGCCAAGCAAATTATTTATAAGCTTAGATTTGCCTGAGCTAAATTCTCCAACAACCGGCAACAAAAAACGATGATTTTGTTTATCATTGATCAATTTTTTTATTATATCTTCGGAATCGTCCTTAAGATATATGGCAACTTTTAAAATATCGTTCATCTTTGCTAAGTCCATAACTAACCCCCTTTTTTGATTTAAACTGTTTTTATTGTGTCAATCTCCATATTTTCAATATCAATAAGCATTTCATTGATATCTGTAGATAAAGATTCTAAATCAGAAATGATTTTAGTATTGTTTTCTACTATCTGATTTTTTTCATCCACAGATTTAGAAAGCTTCATCTTTCTATCTTCTAATCTTTTTATTTTTTCATTTAATTGTGCTTTTACAGAAACACTTACACTATCCTTAATGGTTTTTATAAGATCATTTTTATTGCTTTCAAAATATTCTTCAATACATTTACTGCTGTATTTTTTTAAATCTTCAATTTTATCTTCCAAATAATATTTTATTTTTTTCTTGGCCCTTCTAATAAATTCTTGGTATTTTTTATCATAGTCTTTTATAATTTTTTCTTCTTCCTCTCTTAATTCTTTTTTTTCTCTCTCTTTTCTTTCTTTTAATATTTTTATATCTTCAGGTGTCATACCGTTATCAATTGATTTTAATTTTTCATTAAGTTGATTTAATTCATCTTCTAAGTTTTTTTCATCTTTTTTCATTCTCTCTTCGTATTGTTTTTGCGCTGAATCATCAATTATAGTTTTTTCTTTTCTCACTTTCCCACTGCCAAACAAAACAGATTTTGCAAGCCCCAATAATCCTTCTTCCTTTTCTTCGTCTTCATATTCTATTACTGTATAAATATCTTTTCCTCTCGGGGGCCCATACACAGCAATCAAGTTTCGACGTTCTTCTTTTAATCGTTTTATTTCTGCCTCTGCTTTTTCGTATTCTGAGCTTGCTTTTACAGCTTTTATTAATTCTATATTATCCTTATCTATTTCTTTGTCTAATTCGTTCCTTTTCAGTTTTAACTCCGTCAATCTTTTATCTATTTCTTCATAACTTACTTCAAAATTTAGCTCCGACATATTATTAAACTTTAAATCTTCTTTATTTATATCCTTAAGGTTTAATTCAATCGGAACTTTTTCACTGAAAGCATTATTAACATCTCTTCTAATATCACTCCTAAATTTTCTTTCTATTTCTTCGATAATAGCGATGTAGTCATTATTTAATTTAGTTCCTATGTTTCTCGCAAACTCATTAATGTCATCCTTATTGTAATCTTCCTGTTCAATAAGATAATCGACTTTTTTCTGAAACTTTTCCTCTAATTCATTGCTTTTAATTGTTAATAAATTTACAGCGTTTTCTATATTATTTTCAGTAAGAGTATAAATTTCATTTTCTCTCTTCGCTAAATCATCATTGAGATTGTTAATTTCATCCTCGTATTTTTCAATCTCTTTTTCTAGTTCGTTAGTATCTTCTTTGTTTTTCAAATCTTCGTTTTCTTCATTTTTCTCCTTTATTGTGTTGTCAACTAACTCTTTTATTTTCTTTAAAGGCTCTAATATTTGATTTTTAGTTTTTTCATTTTCAGTTAAAAATTTCCATAATCTATTTTCAAACGCTTCTATGTTCGATTGAACAAGAAATTCATCTTTTTCCGGTTTAGAATAAATTTTTTTATTATCACCGGGCATACTAACTTCTCCATCGCGGGGATGCCTTGCTATTAAAGCTTTTAGTGCTGACATCGGGTATATTTCTGGTATTTTGGCATCGGGTATTTGCTTGATATAATTTGCTTTTAAACTTTCTACGACAGATTCAATAGTTTCTCCTTCATCTTCCTTAATTTGATCTATCTGATTTAATACTATAATTATTGAATTGAATTTTTTGTTTAAATCGTTTAAAAAATCAAAATCTGTTTTTGTACCAGGAGCATTTGCATTGAAAAGATATATACATGAATGTGATTTTGAAATTTCATTTTGAGTTATTTCAAAAAGACCCTCTTCGATTCCGTTTAAACCAGGCGTATCTACTAATATGGTATTATCATTTAAAAATTTTGAATCCAAATATAGATCAATATGGTTAATTTCTTTAGCAACGTTTAATTGTTCTTTATCTTCCGTAGTCGTGTATTTTTTAATAATATCAAACGAAGGTTCGTCAAATGATTCCGGTTGACGACCGTCATTATAGTGGATAACTAAACATTTATTGTTTATCGCATGTTCTTTATGCCTTATGTAATTAATGGTAGCAGTTGTTTCTCTTTTGTATGACGGAAGATATTTTTCTCCCATAAGCGCATTTAGAAAAGTAGATTTACCGGAACTAAACTCACCGATTACTACAATCGAAAAAATGCCACTTTCTACATTATTTTTTAGTTCGCCTAAGTTATTTTTAAAATCGTATTCGTCCAATTTTTTAGCAGTTCTATCTATAAGTGATATTAAACGTTCTTTTTGTTTGTTGAATTTTTGCCTATACTCATCCTGAATTGACATTTGCATAAACCTCCTAACTATTTATCTTACTTTGATTTAAAATTTTTAACATATTCAATTTATTTTCGAGCATTTCTATGTCATGTTCTATTTTTTTAATTTCATCTATTGAAATTTCACCGTTGTCAATTTTTATGTTTTTAATTTTTTCTATATTTGCTTTGAAAACATCGTTGTAATAAGTATTAATTTTTTTTGAAATTTTGTTTATTTCATCCTGCACTGTATTTTTTATTAAATCAATAACTTTTTCTTCCTTTTTTTCAAGTGAATCTTTTATATTTTGAAATATATTTTTTTGAGTTTCTTTTAGAAATTTTTTTTTATTATTGTTTATAAAAACTTCTCTTTTTTCCTTTAATAATTTAATTTCTTCTTCTATATCTATTTTTTTTCTTTTAGCTATATAAATTTCATTTTCATTTGATTTCTCTTTTGCTTTATAATTTTCTATTTCTTTATCAATCATTTTTAATTCAGATTGATTCTGTGAAAGTTCCTTATTGTAATAGTCATATATATCATTTAGTTTTTTATTATAATTTTCTACTTCTGAATAATCTATTTCTTCCCGTATCTCCGTGCCTCCAATCCCAAAAAGCCTCCCAATATAATTAAACACCCCACCTTTTTCAATTTCTTTTTTAATTCTTTTAGGTTCAGGCTTTGGCCCCAGCGCATTTATTTTTCTGCTTCGTTCTATTAATAACTGAGTTGAAATATTTTCTTTATTTTGTTTTGTTAGTGTAAGCTGTTTGATTTGATTAAAAAAGTTTTCATTATTTTTTTCTAATAATTTAAAATTATCATTTATATTTTTTAATTCTTTATCATTTTTTATCAACTCATCTTCATATATATGTAAATTATTTTGGTCATAATTGGGCAAAATAATGGATAGTTTTTCATTTTCATCCGATTTTATTTCAATTTTATATCTCTGCTGGATTTTTAATATTGCGCTATTATATATATCCTTAATATGGTTTGCAATGGTATCTTGAATATATGAATTGATTTGAGCTGAATTACTTCTTATTAAATTGTTATATTTATTTTCAGAAAAATTTTGTATTGACTCGAACGTTTCTTCATTTATTATATCTTTGATCTCCTCCAAAAAAGTATCATGCTTGTCTTTTATATCATCTTTTAAGTATTTTATTAGGTCTGTTCCTTTAGCATCTATAAAATTCTGAATTAAATCCTCAAAAGCTTTTTTAGAAGATTCCATTTTTTTTAATTTATCTTCAACTAAGTTTAATTCGTTATTATCAATTTTATGAGTAATAATTGCAAGATATTGATTGAGGTTTTCTCTTATTACAGAAATAATATTTGATAAATATTTTATATTTTTTTGATATTGTATTTCATTTTTTTCATTGTTTATAATATTGAATATATAATTTTTAAGATCTTCAAATCTTTTATTTATATTGATTATTTTGTCATTGCTAAGCTCACCGTCGCAAACCTCAAAATTGTCACCTTTTGACATGAGAGCATACAAGGAAGATACGCCGAATACCGTAATTTTGTCAGTAGAGATTTTTTCTTCATTTAAAAGATTAGTTAAATCAGTATTAAATCTTTCAATTTCTTTATTTATATCTTCCCCTTCGGATTCGTTAAACTGATCAATGGCATTTAAAACAAAAATATATTTATTCTGATATTTACCTAATAGCCTAATTAATTCTCTTGAACTGTCCGTAAGTCCCTTATTTGCAATAAAGAGTATAATACTGGCATCAGCATTTCTTATTTCTTTAATAGTTATTTCTCTATGGTTGTCTGATACTCCATTTAATCCGGGAGTATCAACAAAAATAATATCATCACTAACCTCTTTAAAAGGCAAGAAAATTTCCACCTTTTCTATATCTTTTGCAACATTAAAATTTTTACTTTTAACCGTAGTTGTTTCTTTTATGTTGTCGGAATTCAACTCCATTTCAAGTGGTTTATCGCCGTTATTAAAATATGCTATTAATTTTTCATCGGCAGAATTTATAATAAATGTCAAAACTGCAGTGGTTTCGTTTCTTGAGTGACTCAAAAGATCTTTTCCAATCAACGCATTGATAAACGTAGATTTTCCAGAACTAAATTCACCTACTACACTTATTCTAAGCGGTTTTTTTACACTTATAGAATCAATATCTTTTTGATATGAATTAAAAAACTGAACGGTTATTGCCGATTGCAAGTTTATTTTTATATCATCTGATATGTCTGAAATATTATCTAATTGATTACCTACGTTTCGTCGTTCATAAGGAGCATTCATTTTTTTGTACCTTAAATTACCTTTAGAAACTTGAAAAACCGCCCCCAAGTTATTGTATAATTAAGGTGTATCTCTCTGCCAAGCCAAAATTTTTCTAATTTATCCTTACTTCGGTGTTTTATACCTAGGCTGTCTATACAACAACTTACTTTTAATTTAACCAAAACTACCCCCTTAAGTCAAGTTTTTTTTCATTTTATTTACTATCACCCCATTGTTCCATTAGCTTGCTTACAAGTAAGCTAAGCCCAGTTGCAGCAGCACCAAGTAGAACCTTCTTAAGCAGTTGTTTTTTAGCGGTGCTTTCTTTTGTGTTATCGTTTAAGATGTTTATTATATCGTTTATGTATTTGTCTAGGCCTAAGTCTTTTAGCTTTTGTTTTATGTTTTGAAAGGTTTTATCTGCTTCTTCGAATATATCATGCGTGTAGTTTGCACCTAAAAGGTCGTAGTTTCTTTTCTTAACTGGGTCTGATAAAACATCATAGGCTTCGTTTATTTCTTTCATCTTCTCGTGCGCCTTTGGGTCTTTGCTTGTGTCTGGGTGGTAGAGCTTTGCTAGAAAGATGTAGGCTTGTCTTATTTCTTCTTGTGTTGCATTTCTTGGTACGTTTAGTATTTGGTAGTAGTCTTTCATAAATCACTCCCCAAGCTTTAAATACTTTGCAAACTCATAATCAATGATCTCACCGTTTTTAGTAGCAGTGTATGCTTTTTCTGAGTGGGATATCTCTGAGAGCTCATATGCAGTTTTGCTAAGGAGTTTTTTTAAGACTTCGTCTATAAGGGAGAGCTCTTGTTTGCTGAATACACTGCTGTCTGGTTCTTTCAAAGGAACAATTACTTCATATGCTTTATCATCTTCTATGTGCTCTATAGTTGATAGGATGTTTTCTTTCTCAAGGCTTGATAGCACTACCTCATAGGACTCAAGGCATGGGCCATATGGCAGATGAGCATATACTGCAGCAGTCAGCGGGGTTTGGTATTTTTTGTAGCTTAAGAAGTCTATGTAGAACAAAAGCTTGTTTAGCTTTGTCTTTGTTATTTGGATATTTTTTTCTTTAGCTTTCTTAAGGATTAGGCTTATTGTATTTATGAGCTTTTTTAGAGAAAAGTTTGCATTGTACCTTTGGAATGCAACTTCTATGTTTTTTAGACTATCTTGCTCTATTAACTCATATATCTTTTGATAGATTTCTTGTACCTTTTCTTTAGGTAATTTGTCTTTGTTTTTATCAACTAAGTCTTTTACCGCATATGGGTTTTTAAGCAAAGAAAGCATTGTATCATGAGAGGTGCTTTGAAGAGAGCCGTTTTCGTATCTGTTTATTGTAGCTATGCCTATGCCTGTTAGTTTGGACAGCTCT
>Ga0315298_1011866_pt1 | contig 10129 bp, 10 predicted proteins | sample WHS_1_MG_FD_203077 | JGI IMG/M metagenome (GOLD analysis project Ga0315298, IMG submission 203077) | Extremophilic microbial mat communities from Washburn Hot Springs, YNP, Wyoming, USA - WHS_1_MG | ecosystem: Environmental > Aquatic > Thermal springs > Hot (42-90C) | place: USA: Wyoming...
CAGGTATGGCGATATGCTCCGCCTTGAAAGTCTGGAATTTCACCGCATCTACCCCAGCCCGGGCGGCAACCTCGATGAGTTTACGGGCAAGTTTTAAGCATCCGTTGTGGTTGACACCTGCTTCGGCGATGATGAAGGTGTAGTGGGGATTGCAAATTTTTTCCCATATTTCCTCTACCATGCGGTCCATCCCCCATCAACTTTAATTTCCGAGCCCGTTACGTAGAGGGATAGGTCACTGGCGAGATAGGCGATCACCCCTTTAAAGTCTTCTTCCGTAGCCATTCGTTTGAGTGGTGTTCGCTTGATATAGGCTTCGCAGAAAGGGGTTGGTTGGTGGCGGAAAATACCACCGGCGATTACGGTGTTTACCCTTACTTTCGGGGCCAAGGCACAGGCGAGGTAACGGCCTAACTGGGCAAGGCCAGCCTTTGATGCGGCATAGCCTGCCGGTGTGGTCATCGTTGTGCCTTCATAGATGTCAAAATCGGGGCCAACGATACCGTAAATGGAGGAGATAAAAATGACCGATGGGTGAAGGGCTTGGTGGAGTAAAGGGAGAGCCGCCTGTACCAGCGTGAAGGCCGAGGTCATATTTATCCGTAGGGCTCTGTCCCAGGCAGAGATCGTCTGTTTTTCAAGAGGACAAACCCATCCGGGGTAGGTATCTGTTCCCACAAAGGCGGCGGCATGAATCAGGATGTCCAGTTGGCCCGCAATTTCCTTACATTTAAGGATGGCCTGCCTCGTTTTTTTCTCCGAGGAAAGATCGGCCGGAAGAGGTATGGCTTTTCCCGTAAAACCTTTTTGATTCAAAAACTCAGTCCTTTTTTTACAGTCCCTTTCTTTAAGGTCAGAGATGATAACAAGGGCCCCCAACTCCAACAGGGTTTCACCTATAGCCAGGCCCATATGCCCCGCGCCGCCCGTTACAAAAGCAACGCGACCTTTGAGGGATAGGAGTTCTCCGATACTTCTCATGGAAAATCCACCAACCCTTCTTTCAGGAGAAATTCGGCGAATTTAAAATCTATTTCCCCGTCAATATCGAGCGATCGCATGGCAGGAATAACATAGGCCTTTACCTTACCATCAAAGAGGCCTGAAGCGTGAAGTACGTAGTTGCTCCGTGCCGCATACAAAACGGTCGTTAAATCGTATACTTGTGGTGCATCTTGCCGACGGTTTATTTTTTTGTCCGGTTTTTTACAGAGGTGGACGTATCCCGCCTTTGTTTCTTCCACCATATTAAAGTAAGGGTTGCGATGCGCTTCCGTGACCGTAACAACGATATCGGCATCACTGTTGTGGAGCCTTTCAATCGCCCCGATAATATCTTCTTTCTTACGAAAGGGTGCGGTAGGTGGCAAGACGCAGAGGTAAGGGGGAAGTTTTGCCTCCCTTTTTTTTATTTCTGTTAAGGCATGCTGCCAGACTAACCATTCAGGGGCATCATCGGTGGCCAGGTTGAGCGGTCTTATAAAGGGACATTCGGCACCAAAACGGATGGCCACTTCGGTAATTTCCCTATCCTCCGTGGAGACGATAAGACGGTCGATAATTCCACAGGAGAGCCCTGTTTTGACGGCCCAGGCGATCAAGGGTATCCCCCCTAAGGGACGGAGGTTTTTCCGGGGCAGACCCTTAGAACCACCGCGGGCGCAGATGAGTCCCAATATTTTCTTTCCTTCGATCATAAACCCATCCTTTCACGGAACGCCAGTAGCGGTTTAAGTACCGTAAGGTGTTCGAAGATATCGTTCATCGGGTTGATACCCGAAATTAAGCATTCGAAAAAATGTTTCAGTTCTGCCAGATAAAGGCTATTACGGTCGAAAAGGGGGTAATAATCGCTGAGTTCGCCCTTTTTTGTTCTTATTTTGAGTGTTCTGGTGCGGAGGTTCCCCTCGAGGGTAAAGTCCTCTCCCCAAAGGGTTATCGTTCGCTCCTCCCTTTCATCGAAGTAATCCAGAGATACGTGTGACCGTACGCCGGAGTTATGGAGGATAAATAGTTCCCCGTAATCCTCCGTTTCAATCTCGTGGTTCTTCCTTTTTCCTGCCTCACCTTCAATTGCCTCAATAGGGCCGAATAGCCATGCCAGATAATCGGGTTCGTGGATTAGGTCGAGGAGAACACCACCGCCTAAGGATTTTTTGGCACTGTATGAGCTACGGTAATCCCTATGGGGTCGCCAGCGGGGCAGGAAGGTTTTGCAGACGGCATGCGCACCGATGACCGTCCTATCCTTTATAAAGTGTTTTATAGCGTTCAGGAGAGGATCAAAGCGGAGAACACAACCTACATGAGTACGCAATTTCTTCGATTTTATGAGCTCAAGGAGGAAAGGCACGCCTTTTAGCGAATCGCTTAAGGGCTTTTCTATGTAGAGGTTCATTCCTCTCTGGGCGCAGAAAAGAGCTGTATCCACGTGAAAGGCCGTGGGATTCGTCACGAAAGCCACATCAAAGGGAAGGGTATCTACTTCCGCCAGAGAAAAAAACTCATGTACCCCGTAGAAACCGGGCGTTTCTCCTTTTTTTGTACGCAGGGCATAGATTTCCGTGGCAAAATGCTCCTGAACCAACTGGGAGAGCCGCCGTCCGATCGAGCCCAGGCCGAAAAAAATAACCCGGTATTTCTGGGAAACTATCTTCATAGTGCCGTACCAACAAGGGTAGATATATGCTGGATGGCGCGTTGATATTCACTCCACTGACCTATATCGAACCAGGTGCAGGTCATGGGGAAGATCTGCACCTTAAAATTCCTTTCCTTCGCCCGCATAAGGAGGGAGGGCATGTCGACGGGTTGATTGTCTTCGATGAGGTTTACAATCTGGGGCTCAAGGACATAAACACCAGAATTTATCACGAAATGAAACTCCGGCTTTTCGACGATTCTATCTAAGGTGGCCTGTCTCGTATGAAGGACACCATAGGGAATTTCCACATTACGCACGATACCTAAGATGGTTGCATCGTTTCTATGCTTAAGGTGATAGTGGAGCAGCTGCTCCATATTGGCGTCGATGAGGATGTCGCAGTTGGAAACCAAGAAAGTCTCGGTAAGCTTCTCCCGCATTAGGGAAAGGGCCCCTGCTGTCCCCAGGAAATCGTTTTCCTGCACAAAATCTACGAGGTAACCCTTCTTCTGACCGTCGGAAAAGTATATTTTAATCATTTCCGCTTTATAGTTCAGGGAAAGGAGGAATCTCTGGAAACCGTATTTCACAAAGTGATCTATCACATGTTCGATGATGGGTTTTTCGCCGATGGGAATCAGTGGTTTAGGCAGTATCTTGGTGAAGACGTCGAGTCGAGAACCTTTACCTCCTGCCATGATAACCACAATATTTGGTTTTTTCTCTACTGTGATATCCCCGTTGGAGAAAAAATCCTTCCACATTAGCAATCCCGTAATCTTGCCTTCCCGGTCGAGGACGGGTATATGGCGGATATCGTATTTTTTCATCATTTTTATGGCTTTTTCTTTGTCGGGAGGCGCCTCCATGGTGATAGGTTTGGTATTCATGATTTTTGCCACGGACTCGGAAAAGGAGATGTTATTGATAATGGCCCGTCGGATGTCACCGTCGGTAACAATACCCTCTAATTTCCTTTTCTTATTTACCACAAGCAGGACCTGCATCGCCTGTTTGTTCATGAGTTTTACGGCGTTGATGATGGGAAGGGTTTTATGCACACAGATAGGTTCGAAATCGTATCCGTTCATTAGGCGCATCCCAAAGCCACTTTTTCTGAAAAGGAGGCGGTGATAGTTCTTGCCACGTATTTAATGTTCTCCTCGTCATTTAAAGGAGAACTGGGTAAACAGAGGCCGTGTGAGAAAATCTCTTCGGCTACCCTGTAGTTGCGGGTATTATCCTTTGCGTAAGGGGGGAGGGTATTTAGCGGTCTAAAAAGTCGCCTGGTGGGAATCCCGAGTTCTTTTAGTCTTTCCTGGAAGGCGAGAAGTGAAACATTCAGAAGGTGAGTATTTATTTTTATTGGGTTTAGCCACCAGAGGACTTCACTTTCACCTTGAGGCTCAGGCATCTTGAGCCACTTAACATCGCCAAAGGCCTCTTCATAGATCCTGCGGAATCGCTTCTTCTTTTCCATTAGCTCCTTGATTCTTTCCATCTGCGCCAATCCCAGCGAGGCTTCAAGGTTTGTCATTCTTAAGTTGAAGCCGATTTCTCCATGATAATAATCATCTGCCCCGACGCGGGCCTGATTGATGAGGTACTTGATATGATTGAGTCGGTTTTCGTCATTTCCTACAATCATGCCGCCCCCACCGGTGGTAATTAGTTTGTTGCCGTTGAAACTAAAAATACCGAAATCACCCCAGGTACCGGTATATCTGCCACGATACAGGGTGCCTAAGCTTTCGGTGGCGTCTTCAATGACATAGATCCCCCGTCTTTTGGCGATGGCGCAAATTTCCTCCATGGCGCAGGCATTCCCATAGAGATGGACGGGGATAACAGCTCTTGTTCTTTCGGTGATAAGCCGCGCAAAGTCTTCGGGGTCCAGGGTCCACGTTGAGGGATGAACATCGGCGAAGATCGGTCTTGCTCCCACATATTTTACGGCATTGGCTGTGGCTACAAAGGTAAGGGCCGGGATAATGACCTCATCACCGGGACCGATACCTAACTCCCAGAGGGCCATGTGTAGTCCTGCCGTACCGCTCTGAAGGGAAACGGCTTTTTTTACACCCAAAAAAAGGGCGAATTTTTCTTCAAAGGCAGGGACAAAAGGCCCGCAGGTGGATACATAGGTACTTTCGAGACAGCGCAGCAGGTATTCCTTTTCCCTCTCTCCCAAAACGGGGTCATCGAGGTAAATGTCCCTTTTCTCCCTCATATATGATAGATACCGACTTTGTAAAATTGGCGATTTTTCTCCTCGGAAAACCAATCGATAGTTTCTAAAAGTCCTTCCTTCAGGCTGTAAGATGGTGTCCAACCCGTTAATCTTTTTAGTTTCTCCTGAGAACCCATGAGTCGCAAAACTTCACTATCCTGTGGTCTGATACGATTCTCATCGGTGATGATTCGTGGTTTTACCTTTAATTCTTGGGCAATAATTTGCACAACTTCACCGATGGAATATTCTTGTTGTGTGGCAATGTTGATTTCTTCTCCCACGGTGGTTTCCACCTCGGCAATTTTGATGAAACCCTCCACCGTGTCTTTTACATAGACGAAATCCCTCGTCGGGGAGAGGGAACCGAGATGTATCTCTCTTCCTTTCAGTAGCTGGGTTATTATGGTAGGTATTATGGCCCGTGCCGACTGCCGCGGTCCATAGGTGTTGAAGGGCCGCACGATGGTAACAGGGAGGTGGAAAGAGCGAAAGAAAGATTCGGCCAGGCGGTCGGCGCCGATTTTAGTAGCGGCGTAGGGTGATTGTCCCTTATGAGGATGACGCTCATCGATAGGGACATACTGGGCAGTGCCGTAAACCTCCGAGGTGGAAGTAATTAAAACCCTCTTAATATTTAAATCCCTGGCGGCGGTGAGGATATTCAGTGTGCCTCTGATATTGGTTTCCACGTAACCCTCCGGGGAATGGTAGCTGTAAGGTATAGAAATCAATGCGGCAAGATGAAAAACAATGTCTATATCGTCAAGTGATCTCCTTACTGTAGAGCTGTCGCGCACATCACCGGAAACCACCTCTATCTTGTTTAAAACATCTCCGGATAACGCCTCTAACCAACCCCAACGATTTGCCGAGTTATAGTGAACCATTGCCCGCACGCAGGCACCCTTTTCCCACAGTCGCTCCACCAAGTGGCTTCCGATGAACCCTCCTGCACCCGTAACGAGGATGCGTTTACCAGCGATGGGCGTGAATCCTTCCTTCATTGTTTAGGTGATCCCGTCTTTCCCTTAAAATTCTATGACATTCCAAGCAATTAATGTGCCTAAAAGATGGTTACTCCTCAATCTTCCCTGTTTCCCTTATGTACTTAAGAAGGGTCTGACCTTCGGCAAAGTGGGGATTAATCTTTAATCCCTCCACAATGGTGGTGGCAGCTAAAGGCCAATTCCCCTGGTCGATGTAGACCCGGGCGAGGTTGTAGTAGAGGTGTTCGTCCCGTCCTTTGATGGCGAGGGCCTTGCGGAATTCGTTTGCAGCATCATTAAAGCGTCGCTCTTTCCTTAACTGAATTCCTGAGGTATTGTATTCCTCTGCGAGAAGATAGGCGGCCTCCTCGTTTCCCTTTAATAGTTCTGCGGCTTCTGAGTAGTTACCCCTTTCGATGAGGACTTTTGCCTGAGTGATAAGGTCGTATCCTTCCGTCTCTTCCCCTTCTTTGCCCACCCTTTGGGATTGCCTCTCCTCCAAGAGGGCTCGCGTTTCTTCTTCCTTGAGGTCGATGAGCTGCTTCATGAAGGCCAGGGAGGTTTTTAGGTCATCATCCCGAAAGGTCACGGGACCGTAAACTTCACGAAAGATTCTGCTTGCTGCTAATTGTTGTTGGAATGCGTTGATTTCACTCCTCAATTCCTTCTCATCGGAAGGAATCATCCGGGTGGATAGCATTTTCTCTAACGCGTCCCTGAAGGCGACGAGGCAGGAAAAGATGTTTCCCCGCTGGAGATGGTATTTACAATCCCGGAGCTTTAAGGTGATCTCACTTATTTCGTCTCTTTTTATGACTTCATCCATTTTTCATCCGTTGAAGGAGAATTTCCTCCCTAATGAAATCGGTTTTTCGCCGGTAAACTTTAGGAAAATTTTTCCTGAGAAAAAAATTCCCTAAAGTTTTTTCACCTTTTGCCGATTATAAAAATGGATAGAAGTATCGAAACAGGGAGGATTTTTATGACCATTTCACCATACCACGTTGATGCCGTTCTCAGTGCCTACAGCAAACAAAGTCGCCTGAAGGTTTCTGCACCAAAACCCCAGGAAGAGAGCAGGGGTGAGAAGCGTGAGGACGTGGTGACACTCTCCCCTAAAGGCCTCGAGGCGGCGGAGGCTTACAAAAAAATCTCCTATAGTCTGGTAGACCTCATTTTGAAGGACCACAAGAAACCATAAACGGCCGAGGATGGGTAAATGGTTTCAATTGGAAAGGGAAAAGAAAGGCAACAGAAGAAAATTCTTGTCGTGGACGATTATCTGCCGACCCGCAATCTTCTCGTAGAAGCCCTGGAACAGACCGGTGCCTACGAGGTAAGCGAGGCGGAAAACGGACTCGATGCCATGAAACTCTTTAAAACCGGCCACTATGATATGGTAATCAGCGATATCATGATGCCGGGGATGGACGGTATGGGTTTACTCAATGCCATAAGGGAGATAGATGGAAGCGTCCCCATAATTATGATAACCGCCCATCCAGCGTTGGACCTTACGGTCAAGGCGATGAAGTTCGGAGCTGTGGATTTTCTCAAGAAACCCTTCGATATCGATGAACTTCTCTTTAAAGTAGACCTTTATCTCCGCAACGGGAGCTACCGGGAAACGGCAAAGGAAGGGTACCTCTCGCTGCAATTGGAGAAGGAGCAACTTTCCCTCCGGGATTTTATCTACGAAAGTATTGAACAGACACAGGGGGATAACCAAACCATTTTTGAAAGAATAGTGGAACTGGCACTGCGCATTGTGGGAGGCGAAAGTGGGGCGATACTTCTGTATGACCGAAACAACGATGATTTTTATCCCCAGGCGGTGCGGAGTTTAAATAACGGTTTCCATCGGCCCGAGAATCTTGCCTTACTCAAAGGTGTTTTCCAAAAGGTGGTGGAAAGAAGGGATGCCCTGATGATGCATTCCGAAGAGGACCCCTTGCTTTCCCCTTCTTTGATTTGTGCCCCACTGATGATTAGGGAAAGTGTCCTCGGTGTCCTCGTGGTGAAGAAGAAGAAGGGAAGTGGCATCTTCACCAAGAACGACTTGCATCATATCTTGAGTTTGGCCAAGCGGGCTTCCCTCAACCTGGAAAACAAGGTTCTCTACGAGAGCATTTACGCCAGTTTCATGAATACCTTCAAATCCCTCGTAGCCTCGATCCAGGTGCGGGACCATTATACGGAGGAGCATTCCTACCGTGTCTCCGAACTGGCTGTGCGACTTGCCAAAAGTTTAAACTTATGTCCTAAGGATGTAGAATGCCTGAGAATTGCCTCTCTCCTTCATGATGTGGGGAAGATTTCCATCCCCGACCATATTCTTCTGAAACGGGGAAGCCTTACCCCTGAGGAATATGCCGTAATCAAAAGGCACCCCGAAATAGGGGACCATATCTTGAGTTTTGTCGTTCTCCTCGATAGGGAAAGGGAAATCATTCGTCATCACCATGAGAAATGGGACGGAAGCGGCTATCCCGGAGGGGTGGCGGGAGAAAGTATCCCCTATCTGTCCCGGGTTCTTACCGTTGTCGATTCCTTTGATGCCATGGTGAGTGAACGTCCCTATCGAAAAGGAATGAGTTTAGATAGGGTCGTTCAAGAAATGAAACATAATTCGGGTAAGCAGTTTGACCCCGGAATTGTAGAGGTCTTTTTGGGCATCCTCTGATTCCTTACCCTACCAAGGTGGCATAAATCTTGATGGATAGCGAAGAGGGATTTATGCCATGTACATAAGAGAGGATTTCCCCCCGATTGGCCTTCATATATCTTGCCCCAGAGGGATTACGCCAAAAGGTGCGCAAGACGGGGAAAGTTTTTTGCGTTATCTGGAGGAAGCTTCAAGGACTGGAAATGAAAAAAGCGATTCCCTTACTTTTCCCCCCTTGGAGAGACTAAGGCTTCTCGAATTACTTTGGATCGTGGCCAAAAAAATAAAGGAGAGGGAAGAAGCGTCAAATATCCGTCAGGAGCCACAAAATATTGACGGCCCACCCATGTCGGACCGAGATATTACGGGTATAATAAAAGAGGCGGCTGCAACTTATAATGTTGATGAAAAACTGATCTTTGCTGTAATTAAGGTAGAAAGCGACTTTAAAATTGATGCTACTTCACCTGCTGGTGCTCAAGGGCTAATGCAACTGATGCCTCAAACGGCCCGCGAGTTGGGTGTTAAGAATCCCTTCGATCCCCGGGAGAACATATTAGCCGGTACCCGCTATCTCAAGGCCCTTCTTCAGCGGTACGGCGGTGACCTGAATTTAGCCCTGGCAGCCTACAATTGGGGTATGGGAAATGTGGAGAAGAATCCCGGTAAGATGCCGCAAGAAACGATGGACTATATAACCCGGGTACGCCGGTATTACGCGAGCGCCGAGGTGTAACGATCGTACCATTCCTTTAAGTCGTGAAGCGCCCGTTTGGCATAGGAAAGGCCCCTTAGTTTTTTCGGGACCCGGGCGGACAAGGGAGTAAAAAGACCGAAGTTTACGTTCATTGGTTGGAAGTGGACAGGGTCGGCACTCACGAGGTAGTTGATCAGGGCGCCGTGGGCCGTCGTTGCCGGAGGCGGGATGAATAGTCTTCCTGCCGCTTTGCAGTGAACACTCAGGCCAGCCATCAGGCCTATAGCGGCTGATTCCACGTATCCCTCCACTCCTGTGATCTGACCGGCGAAGAGGATGTCCCCATGCTTCCGCAGGGCAAGGGTTTCGTTAAGTAGGGTAGGGGCATTGAGGAAAGTGTTGCGATGGACACTCCCGAAACGGACGAACTGGGCCTCCTCCAGCCCGGGTATGGTGCGGAAAATAGCTTTCTGGGCCTGGATGGTGAGTTTTGTTTGGAAGCCCACCATATTGAAAAGGGTAGCGGAGAGATTCTCCTGTCTCAACTGGACTACTGCGTAGGGTTGCCTACCCGTGCGTGGGTCAATAAGACCCACCGGTTTCATGGGACCAAAGAGTAGCGTTTCCTTCCCTCTTTGGGCGAGTACCTCAATCGGGAGGCATCCTTCGAAAAACCTGAATTCTTCGAAAGCTCTTAAGGGGACACATTCCCCTTTCACCAGGAGTGACCAGAATTCTTCATATTTCTCTTTGTCCATGGGGCAATTCAAATAATCGCCAGGGCTTTCTTCATAGCGGGAGGCGCGAAAGACCTTAGCGTAATTGATAGAATCACCGGCAATGATAGGCGAGATGGCATCATAAAAGTAAAGGTATTCCCTGTCAGTAAGACGGGAGATGGCTT
>Ga0315298_1011869_pt1 | contig 10128 bp, 10 predicted proteins | sample WHS_1_MG_FD_203077 | JGI IMG/M metagenome (GOLD analysis project Ga0315298, IMG submission 203077) | Extremophilic microbial mat communities from Washburn Hot Springs, YNP, Wyoming, USA - WHS_1_MG | ecosystem: Environmental > Aquatic > Thermal springs > Hot (42-90C) | place: USA: Wyoming...
GTTTTTTAGCTAACTCAATTATCTGCGGTGCCTTTTTTTCAAGATATCTTACATTTCTGTCCCTTTGAGCCTCAAGCTTTCTAATTATCTCTTGAACATTAACAGGCATAGATTATTCTATCATATCCCAGCTTAATGGTGTTCCTTTTTCAATGTTTTTGCGAGCCTTTTTACCGATAATATCTCTTAAATACTTTGGATGAAGTCCGTATCCGGGTCTAATAGATTTCATGTTTTCTTCAGTGAATGTCTCTCCTGCTTTTATGTCTTTTACTGCAAAAAGAGAACGGGAAAACTCTCTGCTTTTTATTTGATTTTCAGTAAGTTCATATTTAATCTCTCCCAAAGCCATTTCTATCTCTCTTACTGCCCTTACCATAGCTTTGAATTCCTCTGGCTCAAGGGAAAAGGCTGAATCAGGACTACCTAATGCCCTGTCAATGATAAAATGCTTTTCTATCATGACAGCACCAAGAGCAACAGAGGCAATTGGAACAGAAATTCCCATTGTATGGTCAGAAATGCCAACTGGAACATTAAAAGTCTCTCTCATATTTAGAATTGTCCTTAAATTTGCATCTTCAAAGGGAGTTGGATATAGGGATACGCACTTAAGAAGTATTATCTGGTCATTACCCATTCTCTTACAGGCATTTACTGCTTCCTCAATGTCTGATAGAGTTGCAATTCCAGTTGATATGATAATTGGCTTTCCTTTGCTTGCAATGTATTCAATAAGAGGAATATCTGTTATCTCAAAAGAAGCAACTTTATAAGCAGGAGTGTTTAATTCCTCAAGAAAATCAATAGCAGTTTTATCAAAGGGAGAGGAAAAGCAGATAAGTCCTAATTCTTTTGCAAAATCAAAAAGTTTTGGATGCCAATCCCATGGAGTGTATGCTTCCTGATAGAGCTGGTAAAGAGTTTTGCCATCCCATAAAGTGCCTTGTTTTATTCTAAAGTACTCATTGTCTGAATCTATAGTGATGGTGTCCGGTGTATATGTCTGTAGTTTTACAGCATCTGCACCTGCCTCTTTCATTGCTTCAAGGGTTTTTAATGCTAAATCAAACTTTTGCAAATGATTAGCAGACAGCTCAGCAACTATAAAGACAGGATGGGAATCTCCTATAATTTTGTTATGAATTTTTATAATTTTCTTCATTTTCCTTATACTCTTTTTCCGTAATTCCCATTATTATTGCATCATACCAAATATCCTTTTTAAAAACAAACTCTCTTAACCTACCTTCTTCTTTAAAGCCTAATTTTTTATAAAAATTTATCGCCCTTTGGTTATTTTCTAAAACTTCCAATTTTAAAGTATGTAATTTCAAATGTTCGAAAGCCAATTTAAAAAGTGTTTTACCAATAATTAATCCTGCATTTTTAATTTTTTTTTCAGGATTTGAATATAAACCTAAAAAAGCATGACGATTTTTAAAATCAATCCTGTTAAGAGAGATTACCCCTAAATATAAATTATCCTGTAAAACAAGAAAATATAAATTTTTTTTGTCCTTTTTCAAAGATTTTATGAATTTTTGATGTTCTTTTTCGGTTATTTCATGGTCTGAAAACATCCATTTTTTGACCTCTGGATGATTTCTTGATCTTCTGATAATCTCCATTTCTTCATTTGATAAACTTATGAAATTTTTAAGTGTAACATTTTCAATTTTTAATTCATTTTTCAAAAAAATTATATCCTTAGTCATAAGACTTTCCTTACAGTTTTAAAGGCTTCTGCATATTCACTACCCATTTGCATTCCACGATATCTTGCAAGAATTTCAACTCCTTTCAAAGATCGCGGATGTGGATAATCTCTTAATTCAGAGGAGTATTTTTTCATTGCCTCTAATTTTATATTGAAAGTGGCAGTTATATCAAAATATACATCAGGATTAAATGACAAAGGATAATTCCATTCTGTTGAGGAGAGAATCTCGCAGGCATATATTTCTCTTACAGTTTCTTCTTTTGTAGGTCTCGTGGCAGTTATTAAAGCCTGATAAGTAATTCTATGGTCTATGTTTAAGTCGTTATGGTAGTGAGTAAAAATTATACTCGGTTTTAGTTTATTTTTTATTTCTTCAATCTTCTTTACAATATCAAGCAAAGGCAATGTATCAAATCTGTTGTCAGGCAAATTATAAAAAAAGACTTTCTTTACTCCTAAAATACTATTTGCCAGAGTCGCCTGTTTTTTTTAATTCTTTTAATTCCTTTTCTCTAAGTCGCTTATTTCTTTTATCATCTCTTGAAGTTATTCCTTCACCAAGAATTAATGTATATGCTTCATATCCTTCTTTTACTAACCTTGCAACTGTTCCACCACATCCTAAAATTTCATCATCAGGATGGGCAAAAACAATTAAAATTTTATTTTTCATTTTTTTTCTCCGTAATATATACTTTTGCTTCTATATATTTATTTTTCTTTATAGCGTCTTTAAATTCAAATTTCAAATTTTTTGTTTCCAAATAAGCTGATGGATACCCCTCAGCATCAAGCATTCTGATATAATCATAGACTTTATCAAATGTCAGATTTTCGGGTATTTTACTGTCTTCTGGCATGCGTCTTTTAAATATAACTATCTTTCCTTTCTGTGGCTTTGGAGTTATTTCATTTCTCAATAAGTATGGTATCATATCTTCAAAAATTATCTTTGATGATCTTTTATATATTTCTTCTGCTGAACCAATTAATGATAAAGGCCGTTTTATATAAATAGGTCCTGCATCCAATTCTTTTACTACTTTTATAGCACTAATTTTTGTCTTTTTTATTCCTCTTAATATTAAATTTTGAAGAGGACTGCCTCCTCTGCCAAAAGGTAAATCAGTCATATGAAAAACTACACATTCAAAGTTATTATAAATTTCACTTGGTATTAACCATGACCAATGGGGGAAAAATATATATTCTGGATTAATCTTTTTAATTTTTTCATAGGTTAGGTCTTCTTTTTTGGTGATTATCTTTACTTCATACTCATTTTTAAGTTCCTCCTTTAATTTTAAAGCATTCTTGATATTCCAAGATTTTACGGTAGCAATTATTATTTTCTTTTTCACTTCTTTATGTTCCTTATTATATTATTTACTCCATTTCCATCTACAATTATCCTACCCGTAGTACTCATCTTCATTCTTGTAGTATAATCCAACACGCTAACATTCTCTTCAATTTTAGTACACAGAACTTCTTCATTATACCATCCGGCAAATTCAAGATATCCTTCTTTTTGTCCATATATTAAATTATTTAATTGGTTTTCTGCAAAACATATTCCAATTGTCGGAACTCCTACTCGGGCAAGTTCATAGGTGGTCTGACCTCCGCCAGAAATACAAAGGTCAGCTTTTAGCATAAAATTAACCATATCTTTTGCAGTAAATTTCCTGCGAGGGTCAACGATATAGGTATTAAAATTGAATTTATCTTTTAAATATTCTGAAATTTTTTTTGCTAAGTTTTGATGATTAACTCCACCAAAGGTAATTAATATATTTTTTATTTTTTTTTTGATTTTTTTCTCTGGCACATCCCAAAATTCTTTTCTTAAAATTATATAATCTTTACCCAACAAATATCTTGCACCATCTTTTTCAGGATAATTAAGTTTGTCTCCATATATGGAAGGACTAATTACTGTTCCTCTTGGATAATCCAGTCTAACATAATCATCAATATAAACTGGAATTCTAACAATCTTTGAAACTTGCTGGTAAAATTCTAAATCTGCAGTATATGAATCAATTATTACTATATCCATTTCTTTAATAGTTTCAAAGATTGTATTTCTATTTTGTAACCAATTAAAAATTTTATGTTTAATACCTTTAAACAAATATTCAGCCTCCCTATCCCAGTTAACAACGATTTCAACATCTATCTTTTCTTCATCAAATCCCTGATATAGAGCAATAGACCTTGTAAGATGTCCAAAACCAATGGTGCTTCCAGCTTCAGTTAAGATTAACACTTTCATAATTCAATATACATCTTCGTCTTCTTAAGCAGAACTATAGTTCCCATATTCATATTATTTATGTCTGTAGAAAAACTATGTTCATCATGATGGAATCTCAATTTAGCTATTTCTAAGTATTTTCCTGAACTTGTAAACAATTCCCAGTATGGCATTTTCCATGTATAAAAGTTTGCATTCTCCAAATGATGATATTTTCTTTAAAAAAAATAATCTGTCCCGAAATCTCCAATTATTAAATATCCATCATCTTTTAAAAGATTATCTATTTTTTGAACACAGGCATACAAATTTTCTCTATAAATCCAGTGGAAAACAAAACTCATAATTATTAAACCAAATTTTTCTCTTAAATTCAGATTTTCACATACATTCCTGATAAATTTTATAAAAGGATATTTCTTCTTACCATCTTTAATAGCATCCTTAGAAGGTTCTACCCCAACAACATTAGATTTAAATCTTTTATGAATTTCCGCTAATCTGTATCCATTTGCGCAACCTATTTCTAAAACATCTTTAGGTTCTATTGAATACAATTCCAACAAAAATAAACAAAAATCAAATGTTTTACCTAACAAGGATTTATTCCTTGAAAACCACTTATCACCTTCAGATTCAAACCACAGATTTTCCATTTCTAACACCAATTACCATACAGATTTTCCTTATACTTTTCTAAAAATGGGTTTTACAGGCTCACCTTTGAGATACTTCAAAATATTACCTCCTTCAATTGCCTTTTTAATAATCTTCAAAGTCGTATAATAAACTCGTAAAGTATAATCAATATCCTTATTTGTGTGACTGAAACAAATATTGTGTGAGGCAGTAAATAAAATTCCTCTTTTTATACATTCTTGCTGAAATAAACTTTTTAATAATAAATCTTCTTCACTATTTTTAAAGGTTATTACTGTTCTTGGTGGATATCCAATACATTGAGTGTATTTTTCTAATCCTAATTCTTTTACCAGAATGTTATAACCATCCCTTATTTTTCTTCCTTGCTCCCAAATATATTTTATTACATTTTTTTCTTTTAATTCTTTAATGGTAGCAATTGATGCTGAAATAGAAACAATTTCTCCACCGAAGGTAAAAGAATAAAATACTTCTTCAAATAGTTTCATTATCTCTTTTTTACCAACAATTGCTGATATAGGATAGCCATTACCCATTGCTTTACCAAAACAAGCCAAGTCTGGAATTACATTAAAATATTCTTGAGCTCCACCTAAGGAAAATCTAAAACCTGTGACAACTTCATCAAAAATTAATAAAGCGCCATTTTTATGAGTTATTTCTTTAACCTTCTGTAAAAAATTATCCTTAGGTTCTACAACTCCAACTGGTTCCATAATAACACAGGCAATCTGGTTTTTGTTCTCTTCAAAAATTTTTTCTAATGTTTCAATTTTATTATATTCAAAGGTCAAAGTAAGTTTTTTTACTTCTTCTGGGATACCCTTGTTTTTTGTGGTTGTTCCAATATACCAATCCTGCCAGCCATGATATCCGCAACAGGCAATTTTTTCCCTTCCTGTGTATGCCCGTGCAAGCCTTACTGCAGCAGAAGTGGCATCTGAGCCATTTTTGCCAAAACGAACCATTTCAGCACAAGGAATAATTTTGCACAAAATTTCTGCCAACTCTCCCTCTAAACGATGAGGTAAAGTAAAGGTAGTTCCCTTTTTTAAAGTCTCTTTTACTGCTTTTGTAATAGAAGGATAGTTATGTCCTAAAATAATTGGGCCTAATGCCATAGCATAATCAATGTATTCATTACCATCGACATCCCAGACATGACTGCCTTTTCCCTTTTCTAAAAATATAGGTGCAATACCTTGAACAAACTGAGTTGGTCCTTTACTGAAACTTTGACTGCAACCGGGGATTAATCTGCTAACTCTTTCTTTTATTTTCAGAGAATTTGAAATTTTTATTTTCTTTGATTTTACCGGTTTTGTATGAAGAAAACTTCTATAATATCCCTCATTCATTATTACTCCTGCATTTATTTTCTTCAACTGGCTATTTTCATTCAATAAATTCATTATTTCGTGGTATGTAAAAATTTTATTTTCTTTATATAAAAACTCATAAATCTTTCTGACAAATTCTAAATCCTCAATTCTATCAACTGACCATTTGTATTCCTCTGGATTCACTGGATTTTCATTGTATACATTTTTAATCTTAAATTTCCCTGAGTTTCTGATATAAACTGTTACATGCTCTCTTTCAACGTGGTCCTTTGATTCTTTCCAAGCTTTTTCTAATGCCTTAAATGAAAAAACTTCTACATCACATCCATCAGGATAGGTATACAATATTGTATTTGTAACATAATCATAACTGTCATTTAGATATTCAAGTATTACTTTATCAATAATGTCTGGACAAATCAATGGACAATCTCCAGTTATTCGAACGATGACATCTGCATTATATTTTTTCGCAGTTTGATAATACCTGTCTAAACAATCATCTTCAGAACCACGAAAAATGTTTATCCTGTATTCCTTCGCAAAATCTTCAATTTTATCATCTTTGTTATCAGTAGAAGTTGCTAAAACTATTTTCGAAACATATTTTGAAGCAGAAACACGATTAACTACATGCCACAGAAGTGGCTTGCCATTAATATCCATCAAAACCTTACCAGGCAATCGTGTTGAGCCCATCCTTGCTTGAATTATTGCTACAATATTCATTTTTGCCATTTTGTTGGTAATATTATATCTTCATCTTCTTCTTTTAGTTCTAACAAATTTGAATAAAACTTTTTTACTATATCTTGATGTTTTAAACAATCTATGTTCATCTTTAGGTGATTTAAATTATCTATACCAATAATCACTTTATCTATATTTCTATTAATCGTTGCAAAATTCAAAAAAATTGAGCTAAGATGTAAATTCAACTCTTTTGATAATGAATTTAAATAAATAAATCTTTCTTTCAATTTAGAAAATTTACCCTTCAGTTCCTCTGGATTTTTGAAAACAAGACCTTGTAAAAACAAAGACCTCGCATAAACTTCAATGCCTTTTTCTTTAAATTCTGGCAATAGATTACTAAATCTTTGGTCAAAGATATTATATGGAATTTGTAAAATATCAACTTCAAGTTTTTCTATCTTGTAATATTCCTCAGGATAATATAGGGAAAAACCTATTTTTTCAATTTTGTCTTCATTTTTTAATTTTAAAAGTTTTTCCCAAATTTCGGGATTTTCTAAAAAAAATTTAAAATTGTGCACTAAATATCCATATAATTTTTTTACGCATAGATTATTTAATGTTTTCTCTATTATTTCAAAAACATTATTTGACGGAGGAAATTTTGAGATAATTTTAAGTTTTTTACCTTGACTGTTACTTTTTATAAATTTACCAATAACCTTTTCACTATCACCATAGTTATAGGCAGAATCAATAAATTCTATCCCATTATCTAAAGCATAATCTAAAATTTCAAAAACCTCACTTTCTGGTATTTTCCCTCTGGAATTATTTATACCATAATCAAGTCCAAATTGTGCTGTACCTAAACATAATTTTTTTGATAATGAATTATTCATTTATTGCATCCTTTATTTTTTCAATAATATATTCTATTTCAGTTTTTCCAAGATTAAAAAATAAAGGTATAGTAATTGCTGATTTATAATAATTCTCTGCTTTGGGGAAATCTCCTTCTTTATAATTAAAATTGGTCCTATAATAAGGCTGTAAATGAACTGGAATATAATGCACCTGAACACCTATACCTTGTTCTCTTAAAAAACTAAAAATTTTTTTTCTTTTTATCGTATCTTTTACTCTAATACAATAAATATGCCATGAAGATTTTACATAAGGTTTCTCTGTTGGTAAAATTATTCCCTCAATTTTGGATAACTCCTTATTATAAATATCTGCAATCTCTCTTCTGTGCTGAATAAATTTGTCTAATTTTTTTAATTGACTTAATCCTAAGGCACATTGAAAATCAGTAATACGGTAGTTAAAACCTAAGCATTGCATTTCATAGTACCAATCGCCTTCATCTTTATTTAAAAATTTTTTCTTTTCTTTTGTAATTCCATGATTACGAAATATCAAAAGCTTTTCATAAAATTTTTTATTATTAGTCAAAATAACGCCTCCTTCACCAGTAGTAATAGATTTTACTGGATGAAAACTAAAAACTGTCATATCTGAATATTTACAAGAACCGATTTTTGAGCCTTTGTATTCTGCACCTAAGGCGTGGCAGGCATCTTCAATCACAATTAAATTATTCTTTTTAGCAATAGCATAAATTTCTTCTAAATCACAGGGATGTCCAGCAAAATGAACAGGAATAACTGCTTTTGTATTTCTGGTGATTTTTCTTTCTATTTCTTCAGGGTCAATATTTATCGTATCTTCTTGAACATCAGCAAAAACAGGTTTCCCTCCGCAATATAAAATACAATTTGCTGAAGCCACAAATGTGATAGGAGAAGTTATTACTTCGTGATTATGTCTTATACCAGCAGCAAGACAGGAGATATGTAACGCCGCTGTTCCGTTTGAGACAGCGACTGCATATTTTGCTCCAGTATATTCACAAAGAGCGGATTCAAATTCCTTTATTTTTGGTCCCTGAGTTATGAAATCAGACTTAAGAGTTTTTATAACTTCCTGAATATCTTCGTCATCTATGAATTGCCTTCCGTAAGGAATCAAGGCTCAATCTCTACTGAATTTAAAAGTTCCTTTATCTCTCTTTCGTCAAGCCACCAATCGTTTGTATCACTTCTGTATGAAAAACCTTCTGGCATTTTGGGATAGGTTTTCCACTTTTTCAATCCGTCCGATTCAAAATAAAATTGAGGAAGAATAACAAAATATTCCTTTCCATTTTGAGTAACTTTTCTTACATCTCTTGCCTCATCTTCTGATAGAAGGGATTCATGAAGCTTTTCTCCCGGTCTGATACCAATGATTTTGATTTTGCATTTATTACATAAAGCTTTTGCAATGTCCAATATTTTTACTGTTGGAATTTTAGGTACAAAGACTTCTCCTCCTGCAGAATTATTGAGAGCAAAAAGAACAAGCTTAACACCTTCTTCAAGAGTTATCCAGAATCTTGTCATCCTTTCATCAGTAATTGGAAGTTCCTTTGCACCCTCTTTTATGAGTTTAATAAAAAAAGGAATTACACTGCCTCTGCTTCCTACAACATTTCCGTATCTTACTGCGCAGAAACGAGTATCTCTCATGCCTACATAGGCATTACCAGCTATAAAAAGTTTTTCCATTGCAAGTTTAGTTGCTCCATAAAGATTTACAGGGCTTACAGCTTTGTCAGTAGATAGGGCAACTACCCTTTTTACGCCCATTTCGATTGCTATTTCAATTATATTTTGAGCGCCCAGTATATTTGTCTTTACTGCCTCAAAGGGATTGTACTCAAGTATTGGCACATGCTTTAGTGCGGCAGCATGAACAATATAGTCAACTCCTTCAAAAGCAAATCTTAGTCTATCTTTATCTCTTATATCTCCAATAAAAAATCTTATTGCAGGATATTTATCTTCTGGAAACTCTTTTTGCATTATGTACTGTTTGAATTCGTCTCTGCTGAAAATAATAATTTTACGGGGTTTAAAATGTTTTAAACAATACTTTACAAATTGTTTGCCAAAGGACCCTGTTCCACCAGTGATTAAAATTGTTTTGTTATCCATTTTTATCCTATTCCTTCAAAATTCAATAAATACTTCAAATCTTTATAAACCATTACACAAATCTCTAAATCATTTGAATATTTTATAAAATCCTCTATGCAATGTCAACATCTTTTGCAAACTTGAAATTACCGACAGAAAATTATATTTTGGACTATTTTGTGATTCCTTCGCTACCCTTTCGCATAAGCTCAGGGCTTCGGCTCAGGACAGAGCTTTGGGGCTTTTAGCTCCTCAGAATGACAGAATGGGCTCAAGACAGCTCTTTCCTATCGGCAATTTTGGGGCAAATCTTTCATTATCTCCATATCTGCCCAATTACAGGAAAAATTTGACAATTTTCCTTTGAATGAGTAAGTATTAATTATGTATAAGAAGAATGGAAAGCCTCTTACAAAGGAA
>Ga0315298_1011871_pt1 | contig 10128 bp, 13 predicted proteins | sample WHS_1_MG_FD_203077 | JGI IMG/M metagenome (GOLD analysis project Ga0315298, IMG submission 203077) | Extremophilic microbial mat communities from Washburn Hot Springs, YNP, Wyoming, USA - WHS_1_MG | ecosystem: Environmental > Aquatic > Thermal springs > Hot (42-90C) | place: USA: Wyoming...
CGGCGCGGCGGTGAACGACACGCTGATGCAGTTTCAGGCCGACCTGCTGGGCGTGCCCGTGGTGCGCCCCGTGCAGGCCGAGAGCACGGCGCTGGGCGCGGCCTATCTGGCCGGGCTGGGCGCAGGGCTGTGGCCGAACGCGGCCACGCTGACGGCGCTATGGCAGGAACAACGCCGATTCACCCCGCAAATGAGCACCGACGAGCGCGAGGCGCGCATGGCTCGCTGGCGCCGCGCCGTGGAGCGCGCCCGCGACTGGGCCGACGGCTGATTTTTGCCTGCGGCGCAGATGTTGCGTTTGCTTTCACCTGAAGGGGTGAACCTGGGGAGACAATTTCACCCTAAACAGAGTCGAACCTGCCCGCCATGCGGCGGACGCACAGGAGAACCGCAATGGGTGAATTCAGTATTTGGCATTGGCTGATCGTGCTGCTGATCGTGATCATGATCTTCGGTACCAAGAAGCTCAAAAACATGGGCAGCGATTTGGGCGAGGCCGTGCGCGGCTTCAAGCAAGGCATGAAAGAAGCCGACGCCCCGGCGGAAAAAACCGCGGAGGCCGACGCTGCGGCAACGGCGGCCACACCGCCGCCCCAGGTCACGGCTTCGGCCAAATCGCCACTGGGCACGCGCGCCGAGCAGGCCGAAGACATCGCCTTCAAGGCGAAGTAAAACGCCTACCCCCGCGCGCTGCCCGCGATCATGTCGATGAGCATCAGGCGGCATTCGATCGTGCCATTGAACAGCACGATGCGGCGTCGCGGCTTGAGGCGCAGCGCTTTGTCCCAATGCAGATCGGCGGCCAGTAGCGCCACATGCCAACCGGCGAAACGCTGCTTCAGGGTGCGGGCGAGTTGCGGGGCGAAGTCATCCGCGGCCTGCCCTTCGGGTGCAATGCGCTCGTTGTAAGGCGGGTTGCTGATGAGCCAGGCCGCTTGTCCGGCCGGCAGGGCGGCGGCGTCCACCGGGGGAACGGCCGCGATCACGTCGCCCGCTTGCGCGGCGATCGCGCCGTCCACCCCGGCGCGGCGGGCGTTGTCCAGCGTCATGCGCACATTCGTCGGGTCGATGTCGGCGGCGAAAAACTGGCCCGGCGTCAGCGGGCGCACGGCTTGCCGGGCCTGCTCGCGCATCGCGTTCCAGGCGTCCATGTCGAAGCCTTGCAGGGCTTCGAAGCCGAAGCTGCGATCCAGCCCCGGCGCGCGGTTGGCCGCCATTTGCGCCGCCTCGATGACCAGCGTGCCCGAGCCGCACAGCGGGTCGAACAGCACGTCGCCCGGCGTCCAGCCCGAGAGCTTGAGCAGGCCGGCGGCCAGATGCTCTTTCAGCGGCGCCGCGCCGTGCTCGCTGCGCCAGCCGCGCTTGAACAGCGGCTCGCCGCTGGTGTCGAGGTAGAGCAGGGCGTCGGCCTCGCGTAGATGCAGGTGGATGCGCACATCGGGGTGCGCGGTGTCCACGTCCGGGCGCTCGCCCGTCAGCGCGCGGAAGCGGTCGCAGATGCCGTCCTTCACCCGCAGCGCGGCGAACTTGATGCTCTCCAGCGGCGAGCGCTCGGCGGTCACGTCCACGCGCAGCGCCTGGGTCACGCCGAACCATTTTTCCCAGGCCAGATCGCGCGCCAGGTGATAGATGTCTTCGGCATCGGCATAGCTGCAACTGCCGCCCAGCAGCAACACCCGGCTGGGCAGGCGGCAGTGCAGGTTCAGCCGCATGGCGTCCGTCAGGCTGCCTTGCACGGGCAGGCCGCCGGGCGTCGGCATACCCGCTCGCAGGGTGGGGCTGTGCTCGGCTAGCGCCTTCACTTCGTCGGCCAGTGCGGCCTCGACGCCGCGCGGGCAGGGCAGGAAAAAATCGAAGGCGTTGGGCGCCGCTGGCAGCTGTACGGCCGCGCGGCGCTTTTTGTAGACGGAGGAATAGGGCGATGTCATGCCGCCATCGTATGACCGATGGCAGCAAGACTCCCCCTCCCGGCCTCCCCCACTTCGTGGAGGAGGTGATTTCTGCTCCCTCCCCACTTGTGGGGAGGGTTGGGGTGGGGAGATTGCGGGCGTCGATCAAACCCGCATCAGCAGCCCCGCCCCGCCGTAAGCCAGCCCCAGCACGCCCGCCGCCAGCCAGGCCCACGCCTGCCAGCGCAGCTGGCCGCTGAGGGCGTCGTGCGGTTCGGTGGTGAGCAGAAACAAGCGGCGGTCTTTCGGCTTTTTCAGCACATGCGTCTGAGGCTGCGCGGCGCGTTCGCGGCGTTCGGCCTCGACGGTGACAGCGGCCTGCTGGCGCAGTTGCTCGAATTCGGCCATATCCAGCTCGCCGTCTCGGTTGGCGTCGAAGGCGCGCCGCTGTTGGGGGTCGGCCTTCCACGCGGCGATGCGCTCGCGCACCTCCTCGTGGGCCGAGGCCTGCAGCGGCGAGAGGCTGGTGAACCAGCCCAAGGCATACAGCGTCTGGCCCGGCAGGATGAGATGTTCGGTATAGCGGTGATCGCTATCGCCCGTCATCAGCACCTCGCTCGTGCCGGGAATGAGCTGCGCGGCGGCGCCCGTCCAGGTGTTGCGCGATCGGGCGCGTACTTCCGCGCCCTCGGGGTCGACGATGCAGCGGCCTGTGTCGTCATCGAGCCAGAACTGGGTCGTGCTCTTGCCCTGCTCCTGCACCGACCAACTGTTTTTGTTGTCGTCGTCTCGTTTTTCGATTTTGTAGCGATACCAGCAGCACGGCGTGCGGGTGATGGGCGAAAACAGCGGCGCGTCGGGCGGCAGCGCCCGGCCGATCAACTCCACATAGCCCTGCGCCGCCGAACGAATGCGCGCCGTGGGCATGTCCTCCATCACCCGGCGGCGGCGCTGCAGGCGGAAAAACTGCACCAGCCCAACCGCGCCCAAAGCCAGCGCCATGAACAGCACCTGCGGCGCCGCGCCGCTGGGCGACAAGCCGCTCAACATCGGACGGCAACCCGATCAACTGCCCGAGAGAAGGTTTTCACGACGCGGCGAACAAGCCCTTCAGATCGACATCGGCCCGCTCGGCAGAGGCCACCTTGAACAACTCCGCGGGGCCGAAGGCCAGCAGCCGCGCCACGATCACGTCGGGAAACTGCTCGATGCGCACATTGTTCGCATTCACCGCCGCGTTGTAGAACTCGCGCCGGTCGGCAATGCTCTCCTCCAGCCCGCTGATGCGCGCCTGCAAATGCTGGAAGGTCTCGTTGGTTTTCAGGTCGGGGTAAGCCTCGGCCACCGCGAACAAAGCCCCCAGCCCGCTGCGCATCGCGCCCTCGGCGCGTCCCAGCCCGAGCACATCCCCCGCTTCGCGCGCCTCTTGCACCTGCGATCGGGCGCGCACCACGCGCTCCAGCGTCTCCTGCTCGAAATGCATCGACTGCTTGCACACCTCCACCAACTTGGGCAACTCGTCGTGACGCTGTTTGAGCAACACATCGATGTTCGCCCAGGCCTGCGAGATTGCATGCTTGAGATTCACCAGATTGTTGTAAATCATCACGCCGTAAAACAGCAGCGCAACGAGCAGAACGAGGACGACGAGCGTGACGATCATGGGCGGTTCCAGTTGAAACGGAATGTTGCGCAGTTTACGTTTGGCGGGTGAAGCCGCGCCGTTCCAGCGATTCAGCCGCCCGCCGCTGTGGCGCCTATGGCACAGCGGGGCGCCCCGCCCGGATCACTCCGACTCCGGCTTGCGCCCCGACCGCAGCCCGCGCCGCAGCGCCTTGTTGCTTTTTCGATGCGGTCCCGCCTTGCGTCGCAGCGCAGGCGCCACCAGCGGGTTGCGTGGCGTGGAGGCGGGAAGTTTGAGCGTCTGCGCCCGAGCGCGCTTGCGCGAGAGTTTCATGGCGCCTCCCTGACTCCACCCCAGACCTTAAAGAAGCACCAATGCTTGCAGAGTCACCGGCTTTGCATTGGGCTGACCAGCGAGCAGCGGCACGCCGTTGCGTTGACTCAAGGCGGGCTCACGCCGCAAGGTCTGCCACGCCAACGCTGACAACACCTCGCCCACGCCTTTATGTTGCACGGTGGCCAACTGCCAGGGTGCATTGAGCACATCATCATCAATCGACAGCATGGTTCTCATGACGTCGTCTCCGAGCATCAACCATCGAAAATCGCAATCCGAGATCGTTGCTTGCATTGCTTCCGGGATACGAAACCTACTGCGTGGAGGTCGGAGTGGGTTTTTGCGACGCAGGATCGGATGGCGCTGGTGCAGCAATAAAAGCGCCACTTTTTAATTCCCTTTGTGACAAGCCAGAAGCATAAACCGCAAGATCAAATCCAAACAGTGTCTTTTTCGGGTCGATTGTGACCATAGTGCCTTGGTCGCCACGCACCCAAGGCTTTAATATATTGACATAAATAGGTTGTATTTTTGATTGAGGTAGTTTTAAAAAGGCAGCGACTACTGGTGTGTATATTTTAGAATCCAAGGTTTGCAGATGTCTAATGCTATCTCGGACATCTGGGCAATCGTCTGGATAGAAAGCACAGGCCTTTGCCAAGGTCTGTGCCGCTTTTGTCGGGTTATGATCAATTGCATAAAGATAGCTGAGTTTTTGCAAAAACCAAGCGCCGATATAACGACTCGCTGCGCGTTCGCCTAATGCAACCTTATCCTTCAGCATGAATGGATCGACACTCAGACTATAAAAATTCAGGGCGTCAATAATTGGTGAGAATCCTGGGCTTGAAATGATGTTTTGCAGTTTCTTCTGATAAATAGATTTATTTTCCTTATATATTGAATTATTTGTAGCCATTGCCGTAAGCTTGACGATTTCAAAATAGCGCATGCTCGACCAAGTCATGAAGGCCAGCATCAGCAATGGAATAAGTGCGAGAAGAAATTTGATCGATGGCGTGATGCGTAGCGCAATAGCTGTTCGATCAAGCGCGCCCCAGCAGAGCGCGAAAGGGATCAGGAAATACACATACCAAAGTGGAAATTCTGTCAGGCTATAGCCTAGCAACATGGCACAAAATCCTAGCGAAGGAATTGTCCATTCCGCCCAGTGCCCCAGACCTTCTTTCCATAGCCTGCGAACAAGGAACCACAGGCTGATGCAGCCAGGGAGAAGTAATGCCAATAATCCTAATAAGCCTAATTCGGCACCAATTTGTGCAAATATATTGTGGGCGTTAGTTGAGTATAGTGGATGTTTTTGTTGTAGCCCGAGCCGGAATTCCCAGTCAGAAAAACTTCCAAATCCACCACCGAAAATCGGATGGGTGGTAAACTCCGCCCAAGCGACATGCAGCATGCCGAGTCGTTGTCCGACCCCACGGTCGGCCAGTCTTTGCGTGCTAGGTGGAAACAGTTGCCCCAAACCAAAGCCGGTATAAATTAGCCATTGCAAGATGGCGTAAAGACTTCCGATGGCGATGACACCCAAAAAAGCTCCACGCCACCGACGCGCAGGCGGAGCCCACAGAGTTCCGAGGCCCAGGCCTGCGATTAGCAAAAAGCCAAGCGCAATACGGCTTTGAGTCAGCGTCATGCCGCTCACAAGGAATAGAATGCCTATTATTGCGAGGCTTCGTTTTGTAAGTAACCGATGCACGCCGTGTCGGCCCCAATAAGCGAAAGCAAGCAGGCCAAAGCCCAAGAGCAGGCTGGACTGATTGCGTTGCCCTAGATTGCCGGAGGGGGCCTGTAATGCTTGGCGGGGGAATAGCCAGAGGCTTTGTTGATTGGGTAAAAAAAGCTGGACCCACAACACCATAGATGTTCCCAGGGCGACCAGTGCGAGCGAAAAGAGAAGGCCATTGAGCATCCAATCGGCATGTCCTGAACGGGCGAATTGATGTCCAAACCAGGCGGCTATTGCCGCAATGAGGAGGGAGCCGATAGGCCACACCAAAAAATCAACAGAGCTTTCGGGGTGCACGCGCACCCCGATCAGTAATACAACGATGAGCGCCAATGCTGTGAGGGCAGACCAAGGGATTTTCCAGCCGTCACGCAAGCCGCCACTGGACAGCAAAACTAGGCTGGCCAACAACAAGCCAGCTCCCGCGCTGATTTCTTGATAAAAAGATGGTATGGGCAGGAAATGCTGGGGGGAGAGCGTGGCAGCAATAAAACCGATGGAAATAAGCGCCAGCGCGGCAACGGCTGCGGAGCGGGGAATGGAATGGGTCACGCTAGCCTGTCCTCATTTTTGGGTATTACCAGACGAAAAAGCCCGCCATGTGGCGGGCTTTTATGGTGAGACAAAAATTATTTGCAAGAAGACGGCAAATAATTTGGGCTGATCGTGCCAGCCTTGCAAGTCCATGCGAATGCACCGCCACTGGAGGTGCCGACCAAAAGCAATGTTTGGCCGGTGATCGCAGTATTTGCCTTTGTGCCGCCGTATGTAACTGTGATAGTGCCGGGCGTGGTCCCGACGTCTACGCTAGTAACATAATTTCCAGTAATAGTATTTGCAGCTGCCAAGCCGGCGGAGGCATTACTAACCGGCCATTTTCCGGAATTGGAAGCGAATTCAGTCATTGCGGTTTTCGCGCCATCTGCCAAAGACAGACCTTCTGTCACCTGAGCGCGGATGACATAGTTTTGATACGCTGGAATCGCGATCGCCGCCAAAATTCCGATAATCGCAACGACGATCATCAACTCGATCAGCGTGAAGCCTTGTTGCAGTTGCTTTTTCATCTGAAACTCCTGAGAGTGGAAAGTAAAGAAATCAATAACGGTTGGGCAAAAAATAACCGCAGCCTGGGGCGGAACAAAGCCTGGAGATGCTGCTTACCCCAGACTGCGGTGGACTGACATCACCCCCCGATGGGCAGGACAGATAGAGCACATGCCGTGCCAGCCATTTTGTGTCTTGTTCGCCCCGACTTTCCGTGAACTGTTTCACGAAATCCGGCGCATCAGCCCTCTCAGTCGCCGACAATCTTTGCTGGGCCTGCCAATTTTTGTCAGGTGAGGCGAAAATTGGCGATGCGCGCAAGCGCCCAAGCCGTCGCGAGGGGCGATTTGGCACAGGTCAGCTTGCTGACGCTGGTGGAAACCAAGTGGGTGTTGTGCGGCGGGGACAAGGTGGGCTGGCCGGAGGGGATCGGGCTGGTCAAAAAACTGCTGGAATGCGCCGACCTGCTGATTGAAAACGAGGATGGGTGGATCGCTGCGGGCGCAACCCCCTCCCAGCCTCCCCCACTGCGTGGAGGAGGAGCAAACACGCCCTCTCCACTTGTGGGGAGGGTTGGGGAGGGGAAGGTTTTTGCGCGGAGACCAAGACGCTCTGAATTCTCAAACTCGCGCCTGCCAGCATCCGCGCCGAGGCGAAGCCTCACCTCATGGACAGTCTGGGTTTAACTGCACGAAGTCGGCAGATAGGCGCGGGGGACGCCGTTGGCGTCTGCATGAGTGGTGCAGGTCCATCGCAGGGCACCTGCCGAACTAGTTGCCGAGAGGTAAAGCACCTTGCCGTTCAGGTTGGAATTGGCCTTGTTGCCATAAGTCATCTTGATCAGCCCCGACGTGACCGTAACGCTGCTCACATAGTTGCCGCTGATCGACCCCGCAGAAACCAACCCGGCCGACTGGTTGGAATTGGGGAAGACGCCATGTTGCGAGTAGTAATCCCAAATCGCATTTTTCGCCCCGCCCGCCAGACTCAGCCCCTCGGCCACCTGCGCGCGGATGGTGTAGTTTTGATAGGCGGGTATGGCGATGGCCGCCAGAATGCCGATGATGGCGACCACGATCATCAGCTCGATGAGGGTGAAGCCACGCTCAAGGTGGCGCAACGAAGGAAGGGCAGGCGCGCGCATGGTCTGTGCTCGATGGGGCAGGGCCGGTGGGTTTGTAAACAATCGTGATTCTGGCTCTGCAATTTGAAGGCCATCGACGCCGGTCGCAACAAGGGCCGCATTGTGTGAAAAGCTTCACAGTTTTTCGCACCAAAGGGCTGGTGCGGTGACGGTTTACGGCGCAGATGAGCCGGATTTGTCAGCCTGCGGCGGGTGAATGACAATTTCTGGAAGGTCGTTGCAAGTCTGACTAGACCAGACTAGTCTTGTATTCCTCTGCCGCGCCAAGCGGCTTTATTTCCGGGAAGACGACATGAGCACGGTCAATATGCTGGATGCGAAGACCCATTTGTCGCGGCTGATTCAATCTCTGGATCAGGGGCGTGAGCGCGAAATCGTGATTGCCCGAAATGGCCAGCCCGTGGCCCGGCTGCTGCCGGCGGAGAAGACGGGCGCGGGCAAGCGCCTGGGGGTGGCGAAAGGGCGTTTTGTCGTGCCACAAAGCATCGACACTCACGCCGACGAAGTCGCGGCGCTGTTTCTCGGTGGCGCGGCACCATGAACGTGCTGCTCGACACCCATATCGCGCTATGGGCCATTACCGATGATGATCGCCTGAGCGCCAGGGCGCGTGAGATGATTCTGTCCGATCGCACCACGGTGTGGGTCAGCGCGGCGTCGGTGTGGGAAATTGCGATCAAACACGGTCTGGACCGAGGGGATATGCCGGTTTCTGGGCAGGAGGCGCTCGGTTATTTTCGGGAGGCGGGGTATCGTTTTCTGCCGGTCGAGCCCGAGCATGCCGCCGCTGTGGAGGCTCTGCCTCGGCATCATCAAGACCCGTTCGACCGTTTGCTGGTGGCGCAGGCCGTGACCGAACCGATGCATCTGCTGACGCACGATGCGATGCAGGCCCGTTATGGCGACCTCGTCGTGCTGGTTTGACGCCGGGTTGCCCGCTTGTTTCTTTCAGACTGACGATAGGACACCGCTATGCAACTCATCGACTCCATCGTGACCGAGGCCGCCGCGCTCACCGCGCTGCGGCGTGATCTGCACGCGCACCCCGAGCTGTGCTTCGAGGAGCAGCGCACGTCCGACGTGGTGGCGGCGCGGCTGGCCGCCTGGGGGGTGGAAGTACACCGCGGTCTGGGCAAGACCGGGGTGGTGGGGGTGATTCATGGGCGGGGTGGCGACGGAAGTGGCCGGATGATCGGCCTGCGCGCCGACTTCGACGCCCTGCCGGTGACGGAATTCAACACCTTCGCCCACGCCAGCCAACACCCCGGCAAGATGCACGCCTGCGGCCACGACGGCCACACCGCCATGCTGCTTGCAGCGGCGCAGCATCTGGCGAAGTCGCGCGACTTCGACGGCACGGTGGTGTGCATCTTCCAGCCGGCCGAAGAGGGCGGCGGCGGGGCGCGCGAGATGATCGCGGACGGCCTGTTCGAGCGCTTTCCGATGCAGGCGGTGTTTGGCATGCACAACTGGCCGGGCCTTCCCGCAGGGCATTTCGCGGTGAAAGCCGGGCCGGTGATGGCGTCAAGCAACGAGTTTCACATCAAACTCACCGGCAAGGGCGCGCATGCGGCCATGCCACATCTGGGCATCGACCCGGTGCCTGCGGCCTGCCAGATGGTGCAGGCGTTCCAGACCATCGTCACCCGCAACCGCGCCCCGCTCGACCCGGCGGTGATCTCGGTCACCATGATTCATACCGGCGAGGCGACCAATGTGATTCCCGAATATGCCGAGATTCAGGGCACGGCGCGCACCTTCACCACCGAGACGCTCGACCTGATCGAAGCCCGCATGCGCGACATCGCCACCCACACCGCGGCGGCTTTCGGCGTGGGCTGCGAGTTTGCGTTCAAGCGCAACTATCCGCCCACCGTCAACCACGCGGCCGAGGCCGAGTTCGCCCGGCGGGTGATGGTGGAGATGGTGGGGGCGGAGGCGGTGCACGAGTTCGTGCCGTCGATGGGGGCGGAAGATTTTTCTTTCATGCTGCAGGAGAAGCCCGGCGCCTATCTCATCATCGGCAACGGCGACGGCGACCACCGCATGCCCGGCCACGGCGAAGGGCCGTGCACCCTGCACAACCCGAACTACGACTTCAACGACGACCTCATTCCGCTAGGCGGCAGTTTCTGGGTAAGGTTGGTACAGGCGTGGTTGAAAAGCAGGGCCGGGCAGCAGGACAATCGGCGCTGATTGGGCTTCGATGAACAGCGGAGAGCGTGATGGCAGCGAACTTGCAAGACTATGCACCGCGCATGAGCGTGCAGGAGTATCTGGACACCGAACCTTTGTCGGAGGTGAAGCGCGAATACCTCGACGGCATGGTGGTGGCGAT
>Ga0315298_1011872_pt1 | contig 10128 bp, 2 predicted proteins | sample WHS_1_MG_FD_203077 | JGI IMG/M metagenome (GOLD analysis project Ga0315298, IMG submission 203077) | Extremophilic microbial mat communities from Washburn Hot Springs, YNP, Wyoming, USA - WHS_1_MG | ecosystem: Environmental > Aquatic > Thermal springs > Hot (42-90C) | place: USA: Wyoming...
TGAGCTTACGGGTGAGATACGGATGAGGGGGAGGGATGGAGAGGTGATGAGGAGGCCGGGGGAGGGGTACTACCCGACGCGGTATGAGTTGGGATTTACGGAGGGGTTGGGGCGGTGCTGGGCGAGGTTCAAGGATGTGATAGACGGGGGAGAGACGGTTTGGAAGGAACGGTTCATTGTGTCGAACCTATCGACGGAGGGCTTGAGGAGGCGAGGGTTCGATGGGACGGATACGGTGGTGCTCTACGGGGGGATTGGGAGCGGTTTGGAGATCGAAGTGAGCGGGACGGTGAAGGCTTTGGGTTTGGAGCCTTTGGGAGTGGTGTTGATCGGGATCGACGGGTTGCGACAGGACGTGCTTTATCCGCAGGGGGAGGAGGATGTGGGGGAGCCGGAGGAGGGGCTCTATCGTGTGGAGATTGGAGAGCTTACGGGGATGAAGCAGATTTTGGAGGGGTATGATATGGGGGAAGGGGAGGAGAGGCACGTGATGCTCCGTGGGGTGAGTGCAATTTTTCCGTCGATCACCTATGCGTCGTGGGCATCAATTTTGACGGGACGAGAGCCGCGGGACACGGGGATTGTGGCGAACGAGTTTTTCGGGAGGGATTTGAGTGGAGGGGAGAAGAACCCCATACCGGGGATGGCGGAGTCAGGGATTCCTTCGGGGATGGTGAGTTTTGGTTCGGGAGCATTTCAGCCGGGGAAGGGTTTGGATCTGTGGGTGGTGAAGGGGTTCATGAGGGATGCAGATTTTGTGTTTCGGTATGTGATGCCGATGGAGGTATCGGTTTGGGGAGGGTTGGGGTTGAATCAAAAGCTGAGCGAGAAGTTGAAGCGATCGGCGCCGGGGAGGGCGCTGCGATCAGGGGTGAAGCCGTTATGGGAAGAGGTGGGGGAGCGGGTGAGGGGGAGGTACAGTATTTCGATGGATCGGGATGAGCGCTGTGATGGGAGCGGATATGAGTGTCGGACGGTGTCGATGTATTTTCAGTATGCGGAGGGTGTGGATTGGTGGGGGACGCCGGGATTGACGTTTTCGAATGCCTTGGATGGAGTGCTGACGAGATTCGATGTGGGGAAGTTGATGGATCGGGGGCCGGTGAACGATGGCGTACGGTTTATTCGGGATTACTTTTCGAGGAGGAGTGTAGAGGGACGCAGGAAGCGATTTCCGGCGCTCTTTGGAATTTACCTTTCGGGGTTGGATCATGTCGCGCACAAAGAGGGGATGGGGGCGTATCGGGCGTTTTTTCAGGAGACGACAGACGGGGCGTTGAGCGAGTTCATCAAGGTTCTGAAGGAGCAGGACGAATTCGACAACAAGATCTTCATCCTCGTCTCCGACCACGGCATGACCGCCATGCCCACCAATTTGAAGTACACCAAGACTGAGACGGTAATGGATGCCTACGGAAATGAGTATGAAATTGAGGTACCGACTCCAGCAGAGACGTCTTGTGAGCTGAAGCTTGATTTTCAGATCGATCCTGTGGATCCCAATGCAGGCAAAAATAGCCGCAAGGCCGAGCTTTCCAACAACAACCTCCACATCTGGGAACTGGCAGAGGTGTTGAAGATGGTAGGGCTCTTAAAGGGAACAGAGGGATTAAGCTTCGCAGTGATGGCCCCGGAAGAGGTGGCAGGTTTGTATAAGGCGTATCCTTATGGCGCGAAACCCAACACAAAGAGCGCTAATGTCATTGCGGCACTGAATGGCCCAATGGCTCATATCTATGTAAAAAACCGCGCTAAAGCTTCTTGGGGTGAGCCGAGAATGGTGGAAGATATTGGTCTATTGGCAGAGCTGCTGAGGCTTACCCTGTCGAAGGACAAGTCCCCTTCGAATCTAAGCGGCCTGTTTCCATCCGGAATGTTCGACAAAGCGATTCCCTTCTCGACGGGAGTAGGTAGGCTTGTGAATTCGATCGACATGATCCTGATAAGACGATCCACCGGGTATGAGTTATTTCGAGGCATCAAATCTGATCTTTCCGATCTCATCAGCGAACCCATCAGTGACTATGGAGTCAAGGCTTTGCTGAGACTGCAGGGGCTTCATAATCCTGATCGAAGCGGGGATATCGTCCTCGTGTTTAAAGATTTCATAAGGGATTCACCGGAAAACCGATATACCTCTGGGGTTGGGTGTAAGGCCTGGCACGGTAGCTTGAACGAGAGCGATTCCTACGTTCCATTCGTAATAGGTTACCCTGGAGGAAATAAATTTGAGGTCTGGGAACTCCTAAGAGATGTGACGGCCTGTCCCAACTATGTGTGCGAAGGGAATTGGAATGTGACAGATGTAATAAAGGGGATCATAGGGAAACAATATGGGGAGTAAGGAGAGGGTGATCAATGAGAAGAAGAATCGGTGGTGCCTTTTTCGTATTTTGCCTTAACCTCTTTCTTTTTTCGGGTTTCGGATTGACGGGAGGCGTGAGCGATTTCTTGATACTTCAAGACATCTATGATTATAAGTTCATGGGTTACGGTGGAGGAAAGGGCCCAGGGATTATCATTACGGCAGATCATTTCGATCTTGACCATTCGGACGAGTCGTACGAGGCTGTATATTTCAGCGAGTTGAAAGAAATTGGAGTCAAAGTGAATGTGGCAAAGCACGCTGGAGCGGAGTCGGATCGTTGGTTGTTCCATGAACTGGATCTGGAGTTTCGCAATTACTATGGCATTCCAGACAACAGTTATGCTCTCAAGAATTTAGAGGGAAATATCATTCTCGCCTTTGGTTCGGGAGGGTGGGATTACCGCTGGTTGAGCGGGAATAAAGTGATCATCATCGACTATACCGACCTTGATATGAAAAAACCCCAGCCGCTTGAGGTGGTGAAGGCCTATCTGGCGAAGCATCCTTCGACGCTGCCGCAAATGAGCTTGGTGGAGCTGCGGAGTTCCGCCAACAAAGTGAAGTGGATCAAAGACGAGATGGAGAGGCGGCTGTGGTTGGGGGAGAAGTGGTTTTTGCAGCTTCAGATGGGGAAGGTCGAGGTGGTTGAGGCCCTGGATCGGATCGTGAAGACGCTGGCGGTTTTCTTGAACTATCGTGAGCGCTACTATGGGATCAAGGCGAGGGACGAAAAGATCGCCCTGCTGGGCTACCAGGAGTTGAAGGACGGCACTGCGATCAAGGCCAAGCTCTCGGAATACAAAACCTGGTGGGCCGTCAACAAAACCAAATCGATCTCAGTCCCGTGAGGGCGACATGAAAGAAGGTGTCCGATCGTCCGGCAACGCACGACCTATATCGAAAAGGTAGCCCCTTTCGTTTTTCTGTAGGGGCACGTTGCAACGTGCCCCTGACTCAATAGATATTAGTATGCTCATATTTGTCTGGACAAACCCAAGGAAAATAAATCTTCCTCTCCCCTCGGGGAGAGGATCGAGGTGAGGGGGTAATTCCCAGGGACCACCCTCACCCCAGCCCTCTCCCGCCGAGGCGGGAGAGGGAGATGTCTGTCATTTCTATTTTGAGAACACGAATAGAATGGCAACCAACCTATGTCATTTCGAACGAAGTGAGGCAATCTCTTGGGATCGCTCTACCCGGTCGTAAATAAGCACGATGCTTCGCTCCTCGCTATGTTTTCTTTCGAATATGCTCACTATAAGCAAAAGGGGTTGAAAATGGTAATTGCGATAGTGGTCTTTGTGTTTTTCTTTCCAATTAACAGCTTTGCCGCAGATGGGCTACCCCACTTAGCCGCCCAAGATATACAGGTTCTTAAGATCGCTCCTTCGGATCAGAGGGCTGTGGTCAAACTTCGGGATGGCACGATGAGAATAATTAGACCCGGGGACCTTCTCTACGAAACGGCCCGAGTGACAGAGATTGGCGATGGGCGAATCGTGATTGAAGAGAGAACGGATGAAGGGGTGGAGATTGTTATGGTCTACTTTCAGAACGGACTCCAGAAGGTGGATCGATTCAGAAAGACTATCGAAAAGCGATCGGTTCCATATGGTTCCCGTTGAATGACACCTCGTTCAAACGATTCGGTTCTGTGAAAGAGGCGAACAAAATGAAGACCGCACATGTTTGTTATCGTCTTTTCATCTCCTTCTGGTTCTTGATGACCCTTGCCACAAGCTCACGCGCTCAAGAGTTCACCGCTACGTGGGTCGGAGATTATGGTGACATTGCCGTCATGGAAGTTACGGGCAGTTATGATGCGAAGAACCCCGATGGATCGTTGAACTCCATTCCGAGGCAGGAGATTGCGAAGGAATTTCTGAGATCCCATCAGGACGAATACGATTTTCTTGTTATCTTTTCGAATTTTGATTTTCAGATGCCCGACGAGACCTCAAAGGCCTTCTATCATCCAATTCGAAACGATGTTCGGGGGATTGGTTTGACCCTGTTTGACTATTCATCGCTCTTTGGAAGCGAGGGAAAGCTTCAGGGATTGATCGACATGGGAAATGTCCTCAACCTCAGTGCAGATCCCTTATCTTTGGAGTTCGAAGAAACCCTTTCGCTCCTCAGCCATGAACAGATGCACCGCTGGGGCGCCTATGTAAGATTTCTTGATGAAAAGGACCGAATCAGTTCGGCTCTTCTCGGCAAAGACGGGAGCCATTGGAGCTTTCTTCTCGATTCCGATGGATCGGTTCTTTATGGGAATGAATGGCTCGACAACGGGGACGGGACCTTCAGCTCCATCGAAACGAGAAGGTCTCTGAGCCCTCTCGATCTTTACCTCATGGGAATCTACGATGCCGCCGAAGTTCCCCCGATGCTTCTCATCGAGAACTCCGCTGTCGACCCGACCATGCTTCCGATGGCGGATGTGACCATTCCTGGGAGCGGCCGCATCGTCACAATCAACGACATCATTGCGGCGGAAGGGCGGAGGGTTCCCGACGCTGTCACTTCACCCAAAAGTTTTAAGACCGCCTTCATCCTCATCACGCAGCCTCAGACGTTCACGATGGAGAACCTCTCCGATGTCGAAACGATCAGAGAGCAGTGGATGACGAGGTTTTCTATCCTAACGGACGGTCTCGGAATTGTGAATACGGGATTGAAGCGTAAAGAAGCGCTTCCAGAGAACCCCGGGATCATTCCACCCGAGGTGATTCCACGAAATACGCCTCCTCAGATCGAGGAAGCTGTGAGATGGCTGATGGACCATCAGAAAACGGATGGAAGCTGGGCCGATCTCTTCCAAACGGCCGGAAGGGATACGGCTGCGGCTGTTTCTGCCCTGAAAGGTTTCGAAGAAGCAAGAGAGGGCTATGAAAGGGGTCTTCAATGGCTCCTCGCAACCAACTCGGAGAATGTGGATTACCTTTCGAGAAAGATCGAGACGCTCGTTGACTCGGGCAAGGACGTGACAGGGCTGCTTGGCGAGATCGTGGCGAGGCAAAACCCCGACGGAGGATGGGGAAGCCAAGCAAACTATTTCAGCAACCCTCTGGACACTTCTTTTGCTCTGAGGGCCCTTTCGGTTGCCCAGTACTCCGATGGTCCGGTTCAGGCAAGGGCAGTCGAGTACCTAAAGTCGAGACAGACCCCTGAAGGTGGATGGGGAAGCGAGGACGCTCGGGCCACCGTTTCCGTTACGCTCAATGTCCTCATCGCCTTTCACAAGCTCAGAAGCTCATACGACCTGGATAGCTCCATATCAAAAGGAATGACCTGGCTTTTAGCTCGGCAAAATCCCGATGGAGGGTTTGGAGACAGTCCGAGCACGGTCTACGACACGGCCCGGGTTCTTTCGGCGTTGAAGGAAATGGATTTCTCGGGCGAGGTGATCAGCCGAGGCCTCAATTACCTTCTCGGCCTCCAGTCTCAGGACGGAAGCTGGAACGGAAGCTCTTATCAAACGGCCGTGGCAGTGGGCGCCTGGCTCAAGGGAACCCTCGATCCGGACCTTTCGATACGAACCGAGGACATCGTGTTTTCTCCTCCTTCGATTATGCGAATCCCTTCCACCGTCGAAGTGAGTACCACAATCCGTAACCTGGGAAAAACCGATGTCTCAATGGCCAAGGTGGTCCTTTATGAGGGTTCTGTTTCTGAATCCACGAGAATTGGGGAACAACTCGTCTCTTTGTCAGGGGAATCGGCGACCACCCTGAGCTGGAACGTTTCGATCACAGCGAGCAAAGCGCGCTCCCTTTGGATCGTGATCGACCCGGAGAACCTCATTAGAGAGTCGAACGAATCCAATAACGTGGCTGGAAAATTCCTTCCATTGGATCCGACCTACGATTTTGAGATTCTGCCTTCCCATGTGTGGGTCTCGGAAAACCCCGTCGATTATTCGCACGATGTGAGAATCGGCTCGAAGGTGAGCAATTCGGGCACGATGAACGCTTATAACGTCCAAGTCAAATACTTTATCGACGAGAACGGAAACTCCTTGGAAATAGGAACCTCTGTGGTCGATATCCCGGCCGGTGAGGCCGTCGGGGGCGAGGTCGTCTGGAAGGCGAACAAGGTGGGTGAGGCTCTCCGCGTGCGGGCTTTTGTCGATCCTTTCGATACGTTTACCGAACTCTCCGAAGAAAACAACGAGGCCTTTACCCTTCTGACTGTAAAAGGGTCGACCGATCCGAATCTCACGATCTCGCACAAGGAGATCGATGTTACTCCAAATCCCGTCCTGGAAGGAAGAAGCGCAACCCTATCAGCCCTGGTCCGGAACGAAGGCCTTGGGCCCGCATCCAATATCCAGGTGAACTTTTATTTGGGAGTGCCTGAAGCGGGAGGGGTTCTTCTCGGCTTCCAGGTGATACCTTCCCTTGGCGAGAACGAAACCCAAAGGGTTTCTATCGACTGGACCAACGTCACGGAGCCGGGACAAAAGGTCATCGACGTTCGAGTGGATCCGGATAACGTCATCCAAGAAACGAGAGAGGACGATAACGAAGCCTTCATTCTGGTACCGATCCTTGGTCTTCCCGATCTTACGATCGAAACGAATTCTATTGTCTTCACTCCGTCGGCGCCCAAGGAAGGAGATCTCGTTTCGATTCGAGTCACGGTTCGTAACGGCGGCGATCAACCCGTCAACGATGTGAAGGTTTTGGCTTCAGAGGGAGAGACTGTTATAGGGGTGGAAACCATTCCAAGCCTGCCAGGTCATTCCTACGGTGTTGTCTCATTCGATTACGACACGACAGGTCGAAGAGGCAGTCATTTGATCGAGGTGATCGTCGATCCGGATCATGTTATTTCCGAACGTACGAGGAGCAATAACATCGCCTCGAAAACTCTTGCCGTGCAGAATGCGGATCTTTTCGTCACCGAACCCTTCATTTCGCCCAATGGGGATGGCGTGAAGGATAGCACAGATTTTTCCTTCAGGCTGAGTACCCCCCAGACCGTGAAGGTGGTCGTCGTCAACTCCAAAGGAAGCGTTGTACGAACTTTTAGCGGAAGTGAGTTCGAAAAGACTTCAGGCGGAAGTGTGACGTGGGATGGAACGAACGATGAGGGAATGGTGGTAGGAGACGGATCCTATCAGATCCGCGTCTTGGGCGAGAGCGAAAGGGTTCTCGGAAACCTGTTGGTCATTGTGGATAACAACGGTTCACCCATCACAGAAGCGATCGGCACAAGATATTTCCTCGACAAGAACATCACCTGCTCTCTCCCCTCAACGGGCTTGGAATGGTTTCCTGACGAGGCGGGCATCTTGATCTATATTTCAGAACCGAACGAGAGTGTCCCGGAATATCCTTCCGGTATTTACACGATGTCTCCTTTGGGTGAAGAGGTTTTTCGTCTGGTTCCCCGTGAATGGAGTATCGGGACCCATCCGATCTACGATTACCATTATGGAGGCTATGAGCTCTTTTCGAGTGATGTCGTCGTCATGTCGCCCGACGGGAAAAAGGTGGCCTTCGTTTTGGAAAAGGTCGTTCGAGCAGGAAGTTACTGGAGCAAGAGACGCGAGTTTGTTCAATTGTGGGTGGTGGACCAGGACGGAGGGAACCTCAAACTTCTTTATTCGATTCCAAACCCTTCTATCGAAACGATCAACGACGTGGTGTGGTCTCCCGATGGCGAATGGATTGTATTCACCGTGGACGGCGTGCAAGGAGGTGATGACTTTATCGATGAGCTCTGGATTGTTAAAGCCGATGGGACATCGATATCGAAGCTCGATTCGGCCGATTATGTCTTAGGTTCTTGGTCGATCTTTGATCCGGCCCTCCTCACGAGATGGTCTCCGGATAGCTCCAGAGTCGCCTATTTCGTCCAGGGCAGAAACGATAAGATTCCGTGGAAGATGTTCCTGAAGGTGGTGGACCGATCGGGTAGCAAGAAGGAAATCTTTCAAAGCACCAGCTCTGATCCCTCTATCGAGTGGCTGAGCGAGAACAAGATCGTCCTATCCAACCCTGGGGGAGAGATCTGGGTTATCGATGCCGACGGGTCAGAGAGCCCTGTCCTCGTATCGGATTACCAGAGAGAAAGATTATTTTTCAGCCCGGAAGGGCGTAGAGCCCTTTTCATCGAAGCAAAGTACGATGAAACGGAGTACAGGATGAAAACCTATTTGAGACTGCTCGACAGTCTCGGAAACGTTTCCACCCTCTATGAGGCACCGAACATGAGGTTCGTTAGAGAAGAGAGTTGGAACGGCAAGGATCACAACCTCAGTGATGTGATCTGGTCTCTCGATGGAAGGAGGGTCGCTTTTGTTGACTTCGCTTACGGCTTCGAAGAGAGCTTTCTGTGGGGACCGGATCCCTTTGTCGTCGAGCCCCATGCAGTCGTGATCGATCTCGTTTCCCGAACGACCGAGGCGTTCAAAGTGGACCATGTAGACTGCCAGGGAAACCCCATTTTCTGGGATCCGCCGGAGTGTCATCTACCGGAGGGCGAATCCCTGTGGTCCTGGATGGTTTCCTTCGTGGGCGACAGCCCGTATATCCTCGGCGAAGAGCCGTACGTATATGACCCGGATTCGGAGCTTGAGAGCGGTTATTTCCTCTTTAACTCAGAGACAGGAGAGAAAGAAGGCTTTCTGCCTATTCCCTTGGGCAGTTTCTGGTCGATCTCTCCATTGGGAAACTACATCCACCACGCCCGCGATGTATCGCCGAAAGACCCCTGTTATGGCAAAGGCAATCGGGATCTGTGGGCCCTCAGCTCTCTCCTGAATCTCCGGGCTTATCTCAACGTGAAGAAGGACAGATCCTCTGTGATCCTCAGAGGCATTGCGAGCGATCTTCACCTCGAAGGCTACAAGCTCGAATACGCCGATGTGAAAACCCCGAAGCTCTGGAAGGAGATCTCTCCGCCTTCGGATGTTGCGGTCGTCGATGAGGTGTTCACCACATGGGTTCCTCCGCAAGAAGGGACGTTCTATGTGAAGCTGACGGTTTGGGACAAGGCGGGAAACGTGGGGTGGGACCGGAAGCGCATTTCCTGGGGACTCTCTTCGAGCATCGCAGGTCTGCGGAAATCCCTGGAGGTCTTCTCGCCAAACGGCGATGGCGTAAAGGATTCGGTCGATGTGAATTACACCGTTCTCGAACCGGTTCATCTTGAGTTCAACGTCTTTGACGAGAATAACCGGCTTGTGAGGACCTTCGTAAAGAACCATCCCCAGGCCGGTACGGACCGGATTACATGGGATGGGAAGGATGAGGAGGGAAGGATCGTCCCCGACGGAAGATATACGATCAGGGTCCTCGATTACGAGCTCTTTGTCCGTGTAGATAACCTGCCGCCGAGGTTGAACATCAAACTGAGCCAAATTCAACAGAGAGATGTAAATGGCGAGATCGATGTTTTTGCGGATCTATCGGCTTACGCCGTCGACGAAGGCCTGAAGAGCTGGGTGATTGAATACGGAGAAGGCGATAACCCCGAAGAATGGTATGAATATAGGCGGGGAGAAGATCTCCTTGTAGCCAGAGGAAAGGATGGGGAACCTCTCCTGAATCCTCCTGAAGGAACCCTCGTTGAAAGGCTCTTGGAAGGCCGCATTTCGTGGCTCGTTGGAAAGAAATTTAGGCTTCAGGCCGAAGACTTTGCAGGCAATCGTTCTTCCATCATGACCGATTTCCTCGAGGAGAGATTTCTTGTTTATGTATGGGATGACTTCGATGTGTGGGAGGTCATTCCAGCCTCTTTGGCCAGAC
>Ga0315298_1011873_pt1 | contig 10128 bp, 9 predicted proteins | sample WHS_1_MG_FD_203077 | JGI IMG/M metagenome (GOLD analysis project Ga0315298, IMG submission 203077) | Extremophilic microbial mat communities from Washburn Hot Springs, YNP, Wyoming, USA - WHS_1_MG | ecosystem: Environmental > Aquatic > Thermal springs > Hot (42-90C) | place: USA: Wyoming...
GGATGTGTGACAACTACATCCTATCAACTCCGGTCAGCCTTTCCTCTTCTGCTTCAACCTCTTACGCCCCCGCGTGAATACCGCTCGGGCCTAATTCAGTGCCATTAGCCCTAGAGGCAGGCGCGGGCGTTGCGTTGACCGCCGGGGGTGTGCGCGCTAAAGTGGCCCGCACATAAAGAGAAACGGCGTCGCACAGGCCCTTGGACCGCGCCAGACCCACACGACTCGAACGCGGCTCGGCCCGACAGGCGGCCCCCAAACGTGCGCCGCGGGCCGGCGCGCAGAAGCTCACCTGGGTCCTTGCGGCAATCAACCACGCGCATCGCGTCGTGATGCGCGCCTCGTGTGAGCAAGAGCTGTATCAATCGGTCTGCGAGGCCCTGACCCACCAGACGCCGTTCGTGCTGGCAACCATCAGTGTTGCGCTCGAGGATGCGGCACGCACGGTACGGGTCATCGCCGCCGCCGGCACCGCGCTCGGATACCTCGACGGGCTCACGGTCCACTGGGACGACTCGCCGCTCGGCAACGGTCCGGCCGGCCGAGCCCTGCGCACCGGCGAGGTGCAGTTCAATGACGATCTCGACGCCGACACCCGCTTCAACCCCTGGCGTGAACGGGCCCGCGCGTTCGGGCTGCGCTCCTCATTCGTCCTGCCGGTGCGCCTGCCCGGCGGGTCCGTGGCGGTGTTGCTCAGCGTCTACTCCGAGCAGAAATCCGCCGTGAGCGCCGAGCAGCTCGACCAGTTCCGCCTGCTCGGTGATGATCTGGGCGTGTGCCTGGAAGTGCTGCGCAGCCGCACGGCACTGCAGGCCGCCTGGGAGCACCGCGAGCGGCAGGACCGCGAGCTCGCCGTCCTGCACCGCGCGTTCGAGAACAGCGTCGCCGCCGTCGTGGTCACGGACGGCAAGAACCGCATCGCCGCAGTCAATCCGGCGTTCGAGACGCTGTTCGGCTACGCCGGTGCTCAGCTGCTGGGACGCAACCCGTCGCTGCTCGCCTCCGGCCGTCACGGCGCGGAGTATTTCCGGGCGATGTGGAGCGAGCTCGGTGCGCTCGGGCGCTGGGCCGGCGAAATCGTCAACCGTGGCTGCGACGGCCGCGAGATCGTCTGCTGGCTCAACATCGCTGCCGTGCGCGACGCCGAGCAGCACGTGACGCACTACATCGGCAGCTTCCGCGACGTCACCGATCAGATCCAGTCCATGGAGGCGCTGATGCGCGAGCAGCGTTTCGCCAACGCCATCATGGAGAGCATGCCGGGTATCGTCTACTTCTACGACCGTGCGGGGCAGTTTCACCGCTGGAACCGTAACTTTGTCGAGGTGAGCGGCTACAGCGCGCAGGAGATCGAGCACATGCATCCGCTCGATTTCTTCGACGCTGCAGACAAGACTCTGCTGCAGGAGCGGATCGAGCGGGTATTCGAGCGCGGCGAGGAATCGGTGGAGGCACCGTTTCGGACCAAGTCCGGGCGGACCATACCGTATCTGTTCACCGGGCGCCGCCTGCACTACTCCGGACAGGACTTCCTGATCGGCGTCGGCATCGACATCAGTCAGCGCAAGGCCGCCGAAGAGGCGCTCGATGCGCACCTCGCTCGCCTGCAGAGCCTCTCGCGCCAGGTCCTCGAGATTCAGGAGACCGAGCGCAACGCCCTCGGACGCGAGCTGCACGACTCGGTCGCACAGGACATCGGGGCCGTGAGCCTGAACCTCACCATCGTGCGTAGTCTGCTCGGCGAGCCACTCGATGCCTCGGTGGCGCAGCGCCTGGACGACTCGGAGAAGCTGCTCGCGGAAGCCGCGCAGCGGCTGCGCGACGTGATGGTCGAGCTGCGCCCGCCCGGCCTCGATGAGTTCGGTCTGCTCGCCGCCCTCGGCGAACACGCGCGGCGGGTGGCCCGCCGCGCCGGCTTCACGGTGACGGTGCACGGCACCGAGCCGCAGCCGCGCCTCGGCCCGACTGCGGCGATTGCCCTGTTTCGGATTGCGCAGGAGGCACTCAACAATATCGTCAAACATGCCGCGGCGAAGCGCGTCGAGATCCACTTCGAGACGGCCGGCGACCACGCGGGTCTGACGATCCGCGACGACGGGATCGGCTTCGATCCGACGGCCCGCGCCACGCGCGGCGACGGCGGTATGGGCATGCTCACCATGGCCGAGCGCGCCGAGTCGATCGGCGCACACTGCACCGTCGAATCCGCCCCCGGCGCCGGCACGTGCGTGTCGGTCAGCCTGCCCTCACCGGCCCCTGCCGGCTCGGGGTGAGCCAATGGCCACGAGCCGCATCCGGGTTTTCATCGCAGACGATCACGCGCTGGTACGCGACGGGATCGTCGCCATTCTCCATGCGGCGGCTGACATCGAGATCGTGGGCACCGCGGCCGACGGCCGCATCGCACTCGAGCAGATCAACGCGCTCGGCCCCGATGTGGCCATTCTCGATCTGTCGATGCCGGAAATCGACGGCATCAGCCTGACCCGGCAGATCCTCGCGGCGCGGCCCAAGACCGCGGTGGTGATTCTTTCCATGCACTCCTCGGCGCAGCACGTGTTTCAGGCCCTCGAGGCCGGCGCGCGCAGCTACCTGCTCAAAGAGAGCGCCGGGCGGGAGATCGCCGAGACGGTCCGGGCGGTGCACCTCGGCCGACGCCACCTCGGCGGAAGAATCGCGGAGATCGTCGCCGAGGGCATCAGCAACCGCCGCAGCACGAGCCCGATCGAGAGTCTGAGCAACCGTGAGCGCGAGATCCTCAAGCTCGTCGCCGACGGCCTCTCGAGCGCCGAGATCGGCCGCCGGCTCAGTCTGTCGCCAAAGACCGTCGACACCTACCGCAGCCGCCTGATGCAGAAGCTGCAGATCAGCGACCTGGCCGGACTCATCAAATTCGCCATCCTGCACGGCCTGACTCCGCTGCAATAGGCTGCGGATCGAGAATTCCCTACAGACCCGCCGCAGGTGGCGTGTTGGAGTGTGTCCTGGTCAATCGATCGAGCCTTGTGTCCATGACAATGCCTCCCACGGAAGGTCCGGATACGGTCAGTACCCCGGCAATCCGGATCCTGATCGTGGAAGATCACGTCCCGACGGGCAAGGCGATTGCCGCGCTGCTGCACGGGACACTCGGCCTGGGTACGCCGGCCGGACGCCCCGTGACGGTCGCCACGGTACGCGACGCGGAGAGCGCGCTGGAATCGGTCAGCACCGCTCCGCCAGACGTCGTCGTCATGGACATCAGCCTGCCCGGCATGAACGGCATCGAGGCGACGCGCCGGCTGCGCGACATCGCGCCCTGCGTGCCGGTGATCATCCATTCGCGCAGCGACACCGACGTCTACCGGGCCATGGCGGCCGAAGCGGGCGTCCGTGCGTTCGTCAGCAAGCAGGACACCGCGAGCAAGTTGCCGGTCTCGATCCGCAGCATTCTCGAAGAGTCGGTCACGGGTTAGGGATTCGTCACCCAGCCACGGGGCTTGCGCTCGTAGCCGAACTGGATCTCGACCCGCCGCGCCCCGCAGCGCGAACAGCGGAACCGCCCGAGCCGCGCCGCCAGCGGCCCCTCCCACCCCAGTACTCGCCCCAGCGCTTCGACGGACACCTCTCGCTGATGTCCGCAGGCGGCGCAGCGCAGTTCGGCGATCGCTCCGCGGTGATCGGCGAGACAGCTCGAAGGCGTGAGCGGCAGCGGCATGACCGCAGCTTGTCCTGCTCACCGGCACCCTGTCCATGCAGCAGAGCGCGCCGGCCGGTACTGGATGATGCAACCGGTTGATAGGCAAGCCTCGAAGTCCGGACACGTGCAGATCAGATGACCGGTCGCCGGCCGATCCGCTACAGTGCGCCCATGTGCGGACGGTACATCCTGGCCCAGCAGGCGAAATTCGAGCGTGCCGTGCGACTCGGCCGCGTGCACTGGGAATTCACGGCACGCTTCAACGTCGCGCCGTCGCAGCCAGTGCCCGTGGTGCGGGCCGACGCCGGCGCGCACGAGGGCGTCATGATGCGCTGGGGGCTGATCCCCTTCTTTGCCCACGGCGTGCCGCCCAAATACTCGACCATCAACGCCACGGTCGAGAAACTCACTGCATCGCCGGTATGGCGCGGTCCGTGGAAGCACGGCCAGCGCTGCATCCAGCTCGCCGCCGGCTTCTACGAGTGGCGCCTGGAGGAAAGCGGACGCAAGCAACCGTACTTCATCCACCTCATCGACGCTCCGGTATTCGGGTTCGCCGGCATCTGGGATCGCAGCGTCGGTACCGACGGCAGCGCGATCGAGAGCTGTGCCCTGATCACACTGCCGGGCAACACGCTGCTGCGCCACATCCACAACAGCGGCACCCATCCCGGGCGCATGCCGGCGATCCTCGCACCCGATCAGTTCGACGCCTGGCTCGACGGCTCACCGCAGGAGGCTCTGGCGATGGTGAGCGCGTATCCTCCGGAGCACATGGCCGCTCATCCGGTCAGCCTGAAGGTCAACAGCCCGCGCAACGACGGACCGGACCTGATCGAACCGCTGCGGGCATGAACTCGGCGGCGGGCACTGCGCGCCGCGCAGGCGCTTCGGTTCAGGCCGCTGCCACCGCACGCCGCACTGCGGCATTCCCGACCTCGGGCTCTGACATCCGGTGCCCAGTGCCGCGTCCAATGGCGTAGTAGCGCCAGCCCTGCGCCTGCATTTGCGCGGGATCGTAGAGATTTCGACCATCGAAAATCACCGGCTCATTCAAGCGCCGACGCATCTCGGCGAATTCCGGACTGCGAAACTCCGGCCACTCGGTCACGATGGCGAGTGCATCGGCGCCCTCGAGCGCCTGCAGCGCCGAGGCGCACAGATGCAGGCCACGGTGCTCGCCGAACAGACGCCGCGCTTCGGACATGGCGACCGGATCGTAGGCCCGTACCCGGGCGCCAGCGGCCCAGAGGCTGCCGAGCAGCACCCGGCTCGGCGCCTCGCGCATGTCGTCGGTGTTGGGCTTGAACGCCAGTCCCCACAGCGCAATCGTCCGGCCGTTCAGGACCGGAAAGTGCGCACTCATCTTCTCGAACAATCTGTGCTTCTGACGCTCGTTGACCGCCTCGACCGCCTGCAGCAGCGCCGCCTCGCAGCCGGCGCCGCGCGCAGAGCGCACCAGCGCTTTGACGTCCTTTGGGAAGCACGAGCCGCCGTACCCGACGCCCGGGTAGAGAAACGCATAGCCGATCCGCGGATCTGCACCCATCCCCTGACGGACACTCTCGATGTCCGCTCCGGCCCGCTCTGCGAATCCGGCCAACTCATTCATGAAGCTGATCCGCGTGGCGAGCATCGCGTTGGCGGCGTATTTGGTGAGTTCCGCGGAGCGCACGTCCATTGCGAGCAACCGGCTGCGGTTGCGCGTGAAGGGTTCGTACAACTCGCGCATCAACCCGACCGCCCGTTCGCTCTCGGCACCGATGACGATCCGGTCCGGCTTCATGAAATCGGCAATCGCGGCGCCTTCCTTGAGGAACTCCGGGTTCGAGACCGTATCGTACGCCACCGCCGCGCCGCGCCGCTGCAGAGCGCTCTCGAGCGTTGCGCGCACCTGCTCCCCGGTGCCCACCGGAACCGTCGACTTGGTGATCACCACCTTGTACTCGTTCATGCGCGCCCCGATCGTCTCGGCGACCGCCAGGACGTGGCGCAGGTCGGCCGAACCATCTTCCTCCGCAGGCGTTCCCACTGCGATCATCTGGAACAGCCCATGCGCCACGCCGGCATCGGGATCGTCGGTGAAACGCAGTCGGCCGGCGGCGCCGTTGCGCCGCAGCAGCGCCTCCAGACCCGGCTCGTGGATCGGCACTTCGCCGCGGCGCAGCCGCTCGATCTTGGCTCGATCCACGTCCACGCACAGGACGTGGTTGCCCGCATCGGCGAGACACGCGCCGGTGACCAGTCCGACATACCCTGATCCGAAAATCGTGATGTTCATGCTCGCTCCTCAGCCTCGCTGCAGCCGGCGCAACTCACCGCCTGCAGACCATTCGAACGCCTCTATCGCCCCGGAGGGAACCTCGATCTGCCGAAACTGCGCGAGCGGACGCTGCTCGGCGATCAGTCCGGCGAGCCGGATCATTCCGGCATGCGACACCGCCAGCACTGTCCCGGTGTGCTCGGCCGGCCACGGCGGGTGACGCAGAAAGTCGTACAGCCGCGCCTGTGCCTCGACCAGCGACTCCCCGCCCGGGAAGCGGAACGTCGCCGGGTCCTGCTTCCACCGGCGCAGCAACCCGGGCCAGCGCAGTTTCACCTGCGCCTGGGTGAGACCCTGCCAGGCGCCGAAATCAATCTCCCCGAGGCGCGCATCGGGCAACGCCGCGGCGACACCCAACGCATCTGCAATCACTCCGGCCGTGGCCGTCGCGCGCCGCAGCGGACTGGACACCAGCCGCAGCTGAGCATCCGCGCGCAATCGCCCGGTAATCCCTCGGGCCGTCGAAATGCCCGCCGTGCACAGCGGCGGATCGGCCCGTCCCTGATAACGCCCCTGCAGGTTCCAGTCGGTCTCCCCGTGCCGTACGAAGCACAACTGCATCGTCTACTCCACGCTCAATACGCGTACGTCACGCCGAGCGTGATGCGCCGCCCGGCATGAATGCCCGCACCGGCCAGATCCTGCTCGTACTCGATGAACGGCTTCAGATGCGCCGTCACCCGATACTTGAGGCGAATTCCCGGCCGCAGCAGATCGTATTGCTCGGCGCGGTCCTGCACCGGCAGCGGCGCGCGCAGTTTCATCGTGCGCACATAGAAGATCTCGGCCCCGAGCTCGAGCCGGCGAGACAGGCGCACCCCGCCATCGACCTCGGCGCGCAACTGTGCCACGCCGCCGTCGAGGAAGATCCGCGGACCACTCTTCAGCGCCACGCGCCAGGTCGTCCCGGACACGCCGATCTGAAAGTCAGGCTCGAGCGCGGTGTGTCCGACGCCGAGCGCCGGAATCGAACTCGTCGAGCCGGTCGCGGCCACCACGTTGAGCGTGATCGAGTCGGCGAAGTGTGCGTCCTGCACGAGCGCCAGGTTCAGTCCGAGCTCCTGGTCCTGCACACCGGTGGCGCTGGCCACGGTGCGCAGATGATGGTGTACCCGGATCTTCTCGACGCGCGCGCCGCGCAGGTCGTACTCGAGCGAGAGCCGTCCGCCTAGGCCCTGTACGCCCGTGATGCGCAGCATCGTGTAGCGCAGCTCACTGCCCGGCAGCGTCGCGGTGCCGAATTGACCGGGCAGGAAGACCTGCGTCGCATCGTACTGACGCAGCGCGAAGTCGAACGCACCGTTACCGGCGGACGGTACCCAGGGATCGGCCTGAGCGGCGATCATCCGGCATCCGAGCACGAGGACTCCCAGGCGCCCGAGGCGCCGCAGACTTCGATGGGCTGCGCTCATGCAGAGACGGCCAGGCGCAGGTGCGCATTCGCGACGTCCCGATGAGCCTGCCACAGACTCGCATACGGGCCCCCGGCGCAGAGCAACTGCGCATGGGTGCCCCGTTGCACGATCACGCCCTCCTCCAGCACCAGGATGGTTTCCGCCGCCATGACGGTCGCCAGACGATGGGCAATCAACAGCACCGCGCGGGTGCGCGCCAGCGACTTCAATGCGCGCATCAGGCGCTGCTCCGTCAGCGGATCGACGCTGCTGCTCGGCTCATCGAGAATGATCACCGACGCCCCGCTCAGCATGGCGCGTGCCACCGCGACGCACTGACGCTGACCACCCGAGAGCGTCGCACCGCGCTCGCCCACAACGGTATCGAATCCCTCCGGCAGCGCCGCCAGAACGTCCTCGACTCCGGCAGCGCGAGCGGCATCGATCGCCTCATCGCGGCCCGCATCCTCGCGCCCGTAGGCAATGTTGGCCCACACCGGTCCATGAAACAGCTGCGGCTCCTGACCGATGAGCGCGATGTGCGACCGCACGTAGTGCAGCGTCAATTCACGCAGATCGACTCCATCGAGTGTGACCGTTCCGGCATGCGGATCGTGAAAGCGCGCCGCAAGTGCCGCCAGGGTGGACTTGCCGGCGCCGGTGGCCCCCACCAGCGCCACGGTCCGCCCCGGTTCGAGCCCGAAGGACACCTCACGCACGGTGGCCCGCTCCGTACCGTAACCGAAGGTCACCTGATGAAACTCGAGCACCCCGAGGCAGCGCTGCGGATCGCGCCCCGCGCCCGACTGCGCCATCGCATCCGAATGTCCCCAGTACTCCTCGATCCGCTCCAGGGCGACCGCGGCGCGACCGAACACCCGCCCGGCCTTGGCCAGCTGGCGGGCCGGCGTGACGATCGCACGCAGGTAGGCCAGAAACACCAGCAGATCGCCGGCGCTCAACGTTCCGTTCAACACGAGCACCGCGCCGTACCATGCGATCGCACCCGTGGCGAGCGCAATGGCGAGATTCATCGCGGGCGCGAAGCCCGCCTGCATCCGGTTGCCGCGCAGCGCCGCCTCGAGCACCCCGCGGGCGCGCGCCGTGAAGCGGCGCTCCTCGAACGCCTCGCGCGCGCAGGCCTGCACCAGCTGGATGTTGCCGAGCGTCTCCTGGACCGCGCCGCTCTGCAAACCCTCCTCGTGGCGTGTCTCGCGGGCCGCGCTGCGGATCGCGGCGGCGAAATGTCGCGCGATGCCGATCAGCACCGGCGCGACCGCGAGCGTGATCAGTCCGTAGCGCCAGTTCATCGCCAGCATCACGACGAAGATCCCGCCGATGGTGAGCAGCTGCGGCAGCAAATCCAGTCCCACGGCCGCGACGAACTGCTGCAGCGCGTTGACGTCGCCACCGATGCGCGTGGCGAGCTCGCCGCTCAAGCGCTCGCGATGAAAGGACTGCGGCAGACGCAGCAGATGCGCAAAGAAATCCCGCCGCAGAGCAAAGCCGATCCGCTGCGCCCCGTCGAGCAGCAGTCGGTTACCGACATACGCCAGCGCGGCATCGAGGACACCCAGCAGCACGATCGCAGCCCCCAGCACATGCAACAGCACCAGGCGGTGCATCTGCGGGTCCGGCAGCAGCGCGGCCCACGCGCCGAGCGGCTTGCGGAAGATGACGCTGTCGACGATGAACTTCAGCGGCCAGGGCAGCAGCAGCGCCACCGCGGCGCGCAGCGCCATGGCCGCAGACCCGGCGCCGAGCCTTGCGCGCTCGCGCCGCAGATACGCGCTGAGCCGCCACCGCGGCCGCGCGGGCCTCATGCTGCCGCTCCGACGCGCGCGGCATCGGCGAGAGTCGCTACGCACGTCACGATCCGCTCCCAGCCGCGCCCGGCGACGCGTTGCTGAGCGGTGCGCCCCATGCGTGCGCGCCGCTCAGGATCATCGAGCAGCGTGACGATCGCGCGGGCGCAGTCGAGCGCATCGTCGGGCCGATAGAGCAAGCCGCTCTGGCCGTCGTCGATCAACTCGGTCAGCTGTCCGATGCGAGGCGCAATCACCGCTCGGCCGCAGGCCATCGCTTCAATCACCTTCAGCGGCGAGAAATAGAAATCCGCGGCGGCTCGATACGGTGCCACCACCAGATCGCAGGCCGCGGTCCACCCCGGAACCTGCGCGTGCGCGACCCGGCCGAGCACACTCACGCGCTCGCGCCACGGCGAAGCCTCGACCGTGCTGCGAAACGCGCCCAAGCGCGGCCCATCGCCGAGCGCGAGGAGGTGAACGTCGCGCGCGCAGCACACGGACTGAAACGCCTCGAGCAGCAGATCGGTGCCGTGCCAGGCCTTGAAACTGCCGACGAAGCCGAGCAGACCGGTCGGCTCGCGCACGCCCAGGCGTGCGCGCAGCGCCGCGCGATCCCGCTCACCGGCGGCAAAGCGGGCGAGGTCGACCCCGTTGGGCAGCACGTGGACCTGCGCGGCGCGCTCCGGCACCTGCGCCGCAATGTAGTGCTTCACTGCGCTCGAGACCGCCACGATCGCCGAGGCGCTGGCGAAGGCCGCGCACTCCATGCGCCGGGCGATCGACTCCAGGCCCAGACCGCGGAAGCGCTTGTGCTCATCGACGAGCGGGGCGTTCACTTCGAGAATGCGCGGGCAGCCGATGCGCTCGGCGATCCGGGCCCCGGCGCTGCCAAAGAGCGCGTGCCGCTCGTAGATGAAGTCCGGA
>Ga0315298_1011875_pt1 | contig 10127 bp, 9 predicted proteins | sample WHS_1_MG_FD_203077 | JGI IMG/M metagenome (GOLD analysis project Ga0315298, IMG submission 203077) | Extremophilic microbial mat communities from Washburn Hot Springs, YNP, Wyoming, USA - WHS_1_MG | ecosystem: Environmental > Aquatic > Thermal springs > Hot (42-90C) | place: USA: Wyoming...
TCTTCTACCGAATATTGAGAAGCTTATTTAAGAAATCGAAGAGGATAGAAGACGCCTTTCCGCTAAAAGGCGCGCTTGTCGGTGGTGCTGACTCAAGGGTCTACTGTGATTTCTTTAAGAACACCTTCGGCAGAGTACCGCTTAATAACTATGCTTCGTCGGAAGCCGGTATAGCTATGATAGGCACACCAGATGAAAGGGTAACCTTGATGCCGAATCTAAGATCAGGGTACTATGAGTTCTTAGACGAAGATGGAGAACTTCATCCTTTAGCCGACTTGAAGAAGGGTAAGGTGTACGAGTTAATCGTCACACCATTTGGTTCAGCATTAGTAAGGTATCGAAGCGGAGACCTCTTTAGTGTCGCAGAAATAAGGGATGACGGTTTACCTCTCTTCTCCTTTGAGGGAAGAACAAGCGCAGTAATAGAAGTTTACGGATATTTTAGGTTGACAGAGGGGCTAATTGCCCAAGCCCTTGCCCAAGCAGGATTAAAGAACTCAGACAAGTGGGCTGTAGTTAAATCTTTAATCCCTGAAGAACACCTACGCTTCCTGATGGAAAAGGATTGGGATTATTCGGAGAGGGAGGCTGAAAAGCGGATATTCAATTCGCTTCTACAATTATCGGAAGAATTTGCCGAATACGTTAAAACATTCAAAATAAGGGAGCCTTCCTCTCTAGTAAGAGTGGAGTACCTCAAATACGGCGCATTCACACGATACTACCTGCGTGCCAGTAAGTTAGGGCTACCGTTAGGGCAGCTTAAAGCACCAAAAATAATACCACCGGACCGCCAAGAAGTAGTGGATTTACTTACAAGTGTCTAAATATGGAAACGGCGCTACTCTGGTCAACACAATACATCGCGGTAATCGTTCTGAGTTTATCAATAGCAGCATACTTATTGTATAAGGAGCCAAAAGTGCCCTCTCATCGAATATTCTTCATCTACTCTATTCTCGTCTCAGGTTGGGCATTTTCAGCGTTTATGCATAGAACAGCATCTTCTCCAGAATTATCCACGATCTTCCTCAAAATTGATACGGTATTTCTTTTTATATCCCAAGCCCTTTATTTGATTTTAGCCGTCTCAATGCGCTACTTGCGGAAAAAACACATTCTTTTCACTTTGCCTTCACTGTTTGTATCAATCATCTATGTGAATTTCGCGGAATTTATGCTTGTGTATACTGACTTCGGATGGTCCTACAAGGTAGTCTTGAGCCTATCGCCTCCCCAGTTAGCAGCCATATTAACGAATTTTCTTTATAATGTAGCGATACTTGCCGTTTTAGTAGTTTACTATCGAAGATACGCTAACCCTGTATTAAAGCGTAAGCTACTAATCTTAACCCTAGCTTATCTACTATTCCAGTTTGCAGGCTTCTCCACGTCAAACCTCTTACTTATAACCAGAGAGGACATACCGCCGATAGGTGGATTACTGTATATTCTCAATTTCTTACTCATAGTTTACGCTTTAAGGATCAGGCTTCAACCTATATATGGAGAGGAAACCAGCTTACCTAACTTGATTAACCGCTTCCTTTACAGGACGCTTGACTCTTTTCCAGGCGGAGGATTTGGAGAGAAGTATATGAAGTTCTCGGCGTTTGCAGATGCGGTCGGGCTAACTAATTGGCTGAGTTATCAAGGAAACCAAGCTCGCATCAAGAGCATAGAAGGTTTGGACCTGATCACAGTTATAGATAAAATCTTGGCCTATTTCCGCAAAAATAATGTAGAAAGCGGTTTGATGGACTTACTTCTACCTATCATAAATGGGACTTACACACAATTATCTACATCCGAGAAGCGTAGGCTCGACTACATACTACTCTCGCACCGAGAGATCTTGATGCAAAATGACGTCTTTTACGGCATCGATGGCGGTCGTCTTCTAAAACACGTTGAAGCAGATTCGAGTTTGAAAGGCGTACCACCAGCTGTAGCCGCCTTAAGGATCTATAAGAGAATTCTTTTGGCGTGTTTTCGCGATTTTTATGATGTTTTAGGAAGTGAGTTCCTTAATCGGATGAAGCTTTATGATGTGGTGAAAGATGTGGAGTTGAGTAGCGACGGCTATCTATCTCTCAGTGGATGCCTAACAAAACACTCTGCCGCTTCTCCTATCAAGATTGCAGCCCCCTTTAACAGCTTTTTGGCTTCGGTGATTGCGAGTGTATATGAAGTATCACCTACAGCTAGCAGCTCAGCGCTGACCAAAATAGACTGTATACTTAATCTTAATTGGGCCGAGGCTAGTGCTCTGAAGATACCTCCTCTTCTAGCGGCGGCTTTGAGGAGCAGAATATCAGATCAGCTAACACTTTCTGTGCTAAAAAACTGGGGAGAGGATGTCGATCTAGAAGCATCAAAGCGTATTATAGGTAAGCTGCTAGAAGAGGCAAAAGGATACTTAACGCTTTTGAAGTTTACTAATCCCAAGCTCTTCTCCACAGCGTGTAGAAGATTATCCTCCGAAGCTCTCGCTAAGGGGTATAATGTTGTGGTATTTACCAGAAAAGGGAGTCTGGTTAGAGAGGAATTAGGAAGCCTTGACATTACCTTCCAATACCTTACAGTAGAACTTCAGCGACCCCAAGAAGAACCTGAACGCTACATACCGCTTAAGGACCCCACCAAGATATTTGCTGCACTAAGTGAAGTAGCTACCTTTGAAGCTATACTTCTGATATTTGACAACTTATCCGACTTGCTTTTTACAGTAGGATTCGATAAAGCGTACATCTTCACACGCCACTTAGCGGAACTCGCAGCCGAAACCAAAGCTACAATCATCGTAGGCTTGAATACGGAAGCACACAATAAACAAGTGGAAGCAGCCTTCGAAACCCTATCAAATATTTCGATAGAGCTTAAGAATGTGAAGTAGAAGCTGCCAACTTCTTTCTTTTGGTGGACCGGGGGGGATTTGAACCCCCGACCCCCGCCACTTTGGGCGAGCTTGCCAAAGCGGTATCCTACCAGAGTGGACCACCTTGCGTGAAAGTGTTTGTCCCTTTTAGGGGGTCTAGACGACCGGCCCACGCTACATTAGGGTATGTTGTATCTGGATTTAGGTTTGTTGGCTACCGGATACTGCTTCTTTCAGCTAGTCAAAGCCCTTTTCCTCTAGCAGATAAGCTAGTTCTTCGCCGCCCGATTTTACTATTCTGCCATCCATCATCACGTGGACATACCTTGGTTTTATATAGTTGACTATTATACAAAGTATTTAAATTTATATTAGATGGCTTTTCCCGCTGTGCTTAGAAAATATTGATGATCCCCTTCTGTTCAGAAAAGAAGAGATAGTTCCTATAAAACAAGATGGATTGACTCAAAATAAAGAGAATTGATGCGGGTTGGGTTAGGTTATTTGCCTTCTCTAGCTCGATATTCCGCCTTGGCTTCTTTCTCTATAAGCGTGTTCTCAAGCCATCGCACGCCAAAGAGGTGGTGCATAGCTACACCTATACCCCAGCCTATGAGCGGGTAGAAAAACCACAATTCTCCAGGAACGTAGATTAAATTGATGGCGATTAACATAATGTTGACTAGAATATAGATTACTAGATGTGCGATGAAGCCTCTTCTAGCCTCCTCTTTCTCCATCTCCCTGTAAGCACGCTTATAATCCTCTAACGTTATCTCATTCGACATAGCCTTTGATAACAATTCAAAAATATTTATATTTTTTTACAGCCTCATTACGATAACGATTCTAGACCTTAAGAAGTTTGACCCTACCAACGAAGAAAGCAGCCTCATCCTTTGTATGCACGTGGATCTCAAACGGCTCTTTCACACCGGCCCTCCACAGCTCCAAATGCACGGTAGCCGGATCCGTCTTAGTTACTATCAGTATGTCGATGTCGCTTGATAGGTTACTTCTACCCTCAGCGACAGAGCCGAAAAGGTAGACTTCAGCGTCCGGATCAAGACTTTGAACTACCGTCTTTATTATCTGAAGGTGTTCTTGGAGCTTATTGAATACCGCCCTTCTCTGTAACGCTCTCTTAACTAGAATTCTGTGTGAGATCTCTTATCACCTCTTTAACGACTCTACCTAATCTTTCAGCTTCCTCCCTCCTAAACTCTCTCATAACATACCTCGATGTAATATATGCGTCCTCGAGGACACCAAAATCCATCAAATGCGTATCTAGAATACGTTTTATAACAGCCCTATCTTCTTCAGCGACATCCATAAGTGCTTCCAGTAACGACCTAACACTGTGCGTCCTAGGGTAGTCAACACCATTAGCCAAGAGCTTCGCCTTAAGAAAGAGTTGAAGCGCCTGCTCGAGGCTGAAGACCGCAAGGTCATAAAAACCTCGGTTCAACTGGTACTCTGCAGTCTCGAGAAAACGCTCCGCCCTCTTTAACAAGTTCTTTTCTTCCTCTTTTTTGCTCAACGACCTAACTGCACAAACCCAACGTCTTAAACATTCTTCAGCAGGGTAAGAGAGTTCTTTATCTACCCAGTTTGTTTGCTGGCCACTAAAGCTTATATTTTCGAATAGTTGTAAAGATAGCGAATGGCGAAGGCTGTGAAAGAAGCCGCTTGGAGGCTCGTCTTACCGGAGATAAGAAAGATAGTTAGGGAGGAGATTGAACCTCTCAATAAGAGGATCGAAGATGTGAACAAAAGGATCGATGATGTAAACAACAAAATCGAGGACATTAAGTTGCTGATGGATGATCGGTTTAAAGCCGTTAATGACCGCCTGGACGCGCTGAGGGATAGATTAGATTTGGAAAAGGAGGTTATTGCGCTTCAAGCAAGGGTTAGGGAACTCGAGAGTAAGTTAGCAGGTCGCTAACACAGTAATCTCTTCTAACATAGAGATCTTCGCCAAAGAGCGGTCTATGTGATTTTGCTGCCCTCTTTAGGCTGCTTATCTGGTTGGAGGATCGATACTTTGTCGCCATCGACTGCTGCTAGCAGCATAACCTCTGACTCTAACCCGAAGATCTTCCTAGGCGCTAGGTTTGTGACAACGGCGACGAGCTTCGACTTCAACTCCTCTGGCTTATACTGATCACCCAGCCCGGCAACCGACTGCTTAACCACACCGCCGAGATCGATCTTGAGCTTCAAGAGTTTTTTAGAGTTGGGCACAGGTTCGGCTTCTACGATGCGACCTATTCGCATATCTATCTTGCTGAACTCCTCAAAGGACACGGTTTTAGATGCCAAGCCTACTCTGCAAGAGTATGCTCGTATGGCGTTTAAAAGGTTTTCAGACCCCCTAGCTAGGTGATTAGAGTCTTTAAGACCTCTAGCACGCTCTCTTTAGGAAACTTTGTTGATATCCTCAGCATCCCCTTCCCTATGCCTAAGTATCCTCCACCCTCAGAGATCAAGACATGGTCGAACAGCCTTATCGAACCTAACCCGAGATTAAGAGATGCTGCGAGTTTCCTTAGTTTCTCCTCATTAGGCTGGTTAAAGTTGATTTTCAGCACGATCGAAAGGTCGTCTCCGACTGATAGGAGTTGAATGAACCTCCATCCTCTCAACTTTAGTTTCTGCTCTAGCTCGGCTGGTTTGATTTTGCCCACCGCTTTCTGCGCTTCGGTATATGCCTCCAAGACTTCTTGAGCGACCTCTAGCCAACTCAAAATATCCTACAACCTCTAGCCGGAGGACTTTGAGCCCTTAAACTTCTCAAGCCACGGCTCTAGCTCTTCATCAGAAATCTTCCTAAACAGAACCTTTGGCTTCAGAATCTTGTGACCCGCTTCGAGTAGAAGGTCGCTGGCTGAGTCCCAAGGCTGAAGATTAACGCTACCTTCTAGCGCGAGCTGACTCCAGAGTTCTTCGGTTGAGTAGGGTATGTAGGGGTGTAGGAGAATGGCTAGGCTTCTAGTTGCGTTGGCTGCGTAATATAGGCAGTTCGCTGCGTTTTCACCACGTTTCCAAGGCTCCTTTCTTTGAAAATATTGGTTGCAGAAAGTTGAGAACTCGACGATCGTCTTTAAGGCTCTGTCAAGCTCGTTCTTTTCGATGTAGGCGCCTGCGCTCAGCGTCGTTTCTTTCATCTTGCGGATCAGCTCCTTGTCAAGATCGTCTGGGTCCTTGGGTCTGGGTATGGTTGCATCAAACCTTGTGTATATGAAGCTCAGTACACGGTATATGAAGTTGCCTATGTTGGCTACTAGCTCGTTGTTGATCTTCGCTGCGTATTCTCTCCAATCGAAGTTTACGTCAGCTTGGCTGTATGGTGTGATGGATGAGAGGTAGTAGCGTAGGTAGTCTGGCGGGAAGTGCTCTAGGAACTCTCTTAGGCTGACGTACCAGCCTCTGCTCTTAGAGAACTTTTGCCCCTGGAGTAGGAGGTGGCCTCTTGTTGGTATGGATGTTGGTAGAGCGTATTCCTCGTCTAAGCCCATTCTCATGGCTGGTAGGAAGAGGTAGTGGTGGTAGACTATGTCCTTCCCGATGAAATGGTAGATTCTGGCTGAGTTCCAGAAGCGCTTACCATCTAAACCCTTGCTCTCAAGGTGCTTAAGTGTGGTTGATATGTAGCAGAGGTGGTTATCAAACCAGCCGTAAAGAACTTTGCCCACAGCCTCCTTTAAGGGGATGGGCACACCCCAAGTTATGTCTCTGGTGATATCCCAGTCTCTGAGACCTGATTCTATCCACTTTAACACGTAGTTCTTAACCTCACTCTGGAGATTTTTGTTCCCCTCCAACCACGCCTTCAACCGCTCCGAGAACAGCGAGAGCTTGAAGAAGTAGTGTAGGCTTCGCTTAGCGACTGGTTTGGAGCCGCATAGTATACACCTAGGGTTCAGAATCTCGCCTGCTTCAAAAGTTCTTCCGCAGACTTCACAGCCGTCTGAGTATTGGTCTTCTGCTCCGCAGTAGGGGCATTTCCCGACGACGTATCTGTCTGGTAGAAACTTCTTGTCCTTTTCACAGTAGGGCTGCTCCACCTCTTTGCTGTAGATGTAACCTTTTTCGTAGAGCCTTAGAAAGAAGTACTGGGTCAGCTTGAGGTTTTCTTCTGAAGAGGTTTTGTAGAAGAAGTCGAAGGATATGCCTAGTTTCGTGAAGTCCTCTAAGTCCCTCTTATTCCAGTACTCCACATACTCTTTTGGGGTCTTCCCTTCCTGCTCAGCTTTTATGAGGATGGGTGTTCCATAATCGTCTGTGGCGCAGGTGAAGACTACTTCGTATCCCTTCATTCTGAAGTATCTTGCGAAGATGTCTGCGGGTAGATAGGTGGAGACCACGTGACCTAGGTGGATTTCGCCGTTTGCGTATGGTAGTGCGCTGGTTATTACGATCTTTTCGCTGCTCATTTAAGTAGTTACCCTTTTTCTCCACCTATAGGAGCCAAGATTGGGCGTATTTTTTCTGCTCTTCAGTCATCTCATCTATCTCTATGCCGAGCGCTTCTATGGTCCTTCTGGCAACCTCTTGATCTATGCTCTGAGGCACATCGTAGACCTTTGGCTGCATCTTGCTGTGGTTCTGTGTGAGGTAGATTAGGGAGAGGAGCTGGTTGGAGAAAGACATCATCATAACTTCAGGCGGATGCCCCTCTGCTGCAACCAAATTAGCTATCCTTCCGCGCCCAATCAAGTAGACCCTTTTACCGCTCTTTAACCTATACTCTTCTGTGTACGGTCTAACCTCGACCCTAGAAGCGGCGTTTTCGTCCAAGTATTTGACGTCTATCTCTACGTCGAAGTGTCCTCCGTTTGCGAGAATAGCCCCATCCTTCATCCTTTCGATGTGCTCCCCTCGAATGACGCCTGTCTGCCCCGTGACCGTTATGAATATGTCGCCGACTTCAGCAGCTTTAGCTATAGGCATAACGGTGTAGCCATCCATATGGGCTTCGAGTGCCTTAAGCGGATCTACCTCAGTCACTATTACGTGTGCGTCTAGCCCCCTAGCCCTCTTCGCAACCCCTTTACCTACCCACCCGTATCCGCATACCACAACTGTCTTGCCTGCGAGAAGGAGGCTTGTAGCCCTCAGTATCCCGTCGATGACACTCTGCCCAGTACCATATCTGTTGTCGAAGAGATACTTTGTATAGGCGTTGTTAACGGCTACTACGGGATACTTCAGCAAACCATCTTTCTCGAGAGCCCTTAGTCTAATTACACCCGTTGTAGTCTCTTCGGTCCCAGCCAATATGTTGAGCCCACCCATCTTGTGGGCTTCTACGTGCGCGTCTGACCCATCGTCCATAAGAAACTCTACTCTAGATGATAGAACCCGATGTATACAGTCGAAGTACTCTGAGGGCTTCTCACCACGCCAAGCGAAGACGTTTATGCCTTGTGATGCGAGGTAGGCTGCTATATCGTCTTGCGTTGAAAGTGGGTTAGCGGCGGCAAGATAGACTTCAGCACCTAGTCGCTTCAGCCCCATCACGAGAACCGATGTCTCCTTTGTTACGTGTAGGCAGACACCTACCCTTCTACCTGCTAAAGGCTTCTTAGGTGCCTCGCGTTCAATTATGGCTGTTAGCGTTGGCATATGGTTGTAAGCCCACTTATATGATAGCTCACCTTTACCCGCTAAAGAGGGGTCTGCGATCTTACTCGGCAAGATATCTCGAATAAGGCTTCGGATGTGAACTATTTAACTGCTATCCACGTATCTGGGCTCCACACTTTATCCAAACGGCGGTGCTTGAATTTCTTCGCGTTGGCGCCTATGTAGGTTGAGACGATCTGCCCGCTACCCAAAAGAATATACTTGTAGGTTACGAGCCCCTCTAACCCCACAGGGCCTCTTGCGTGTATCTTGCTCGTGCTTATGCCTACTTCTGCGCCTAGACCAAATCTGTAGCCGTCGCTGAAGCGTGTTGATGCGTTATGTATCACGGTTGATGAATCCACACCAGTTAGGAATCGTAGAGCTGCGGATTTATCCTCTGTTATTATGGAGTCGGTGTGTTTTGAGCCATACCTGTTTATGTACTCTACCGCCTCATCCAGCGAGTCTACGACTCTTATTGCAACCTTGAGGTCTAGGTATTCTCGCCCCCAATCTTCTTCGGTCGCTTCTTTAACATCAAACCCCCTCAGCGCTTCTTTTGCTCTTGGGCAGCACCTCATTTCAACACCAGCCTTCACGAACCGCTCAGCAAGCTTAGGTAGGAAGGTTTGTGCAACATCTTTGTGCACCAATATGCATTCGACAGCATTACACACTGCGGGGTACTGGACCTTCGCATCGAAACAGACGTCAACCGCTCTAGCGAGGTCAGCAGCCCTATCCACATATATGTGGCATACACCAGACGAATGCCCCAAGACCGGTATGCGTGTATTCTCCTGCACAAATCTCACGAATTCGTTGCTACCCCTAGGCACAATAAGATCGACTAAATCGTCTTGCTTCAGAAGCTCACGTATCTCCTCCCTAGCCTCCAGTAGCTGAATCCACCCTCTTGGGATGCCAGCTTTATCAGCCGCATCTCTGATCACGTTGTAGAGCGCCCTATTGATATTCGCAGCCTCCCGCCCGCCCTTCAATATAACAGCGTTACCAGACTTTAGGCAGAGGCTCGAGATCTGAGGAAGCACATCTGGTCTGGCTTCAAAGACCACCCCAATGACGCCAAGCGGGCAAGTAACCCGATAGAGTTCAAACCCGTCATCCAACTCAATAGCATAGAGGGTCTTCCCAACAGGGTCATCAAGCGAAGCGACGCTCCTAACCATCTCAACTATAGCCTTAATCTTCACTTCATCCAGCTTAAGCCGCTCTAAAACCGGCTTCGCAAGCCTACCAGCCTCAACCTCGGCTTGAGCAGCCTTAACATCGACAAAAGCGGCTGCGAGGAGGGTATCCTTCTCCCTCCAGATCGCGTCAGCGATCTCAAGCAGTGCTCTGTCCTTAGCTGAGCGAGGCAGCTTCGCCATCTCATAGGATGCTTTCCTCGCCTCTAACGCCATCTCTCTGACACTACTCAACACCCTTCACCAACTTAGCGGGGACAAATAGGGTGCCAACAGGCTCACCTTTAAGGAGCTCGCGGATAACCTGCGGGTCTTCACCATTCAAGATAGCCATAGGTATACCAGCCTTAAGAACCACTTTAGCAGCCTGAAGCTTAGTTACAAGCCCGCCTGAACCTCTA